>ERZ772957.1566-NODE-1566-length-14580-cov-4.592565_pt1 | contig 14580 bp, 14 predicted proteins | sample MGYA00580682_ERZ772957 | MGnify/ENA primary metagenome ERZ772957 (study PRJEB29015, sample SAMEA2737921) | human oral metagenome | biome: human oral; feature: human-associated habitat; material: dental | place: China | collected 2025 ...
AGATAAGCTCTTGGTGAGAGAGGGAGGCAGTATGTCTTGCAGTCGTTCTTTGTTGTAAAGGATTTTTTAATGAATTAATAAAGTAAGGTGGATTACAAACAATTGCATCGTAGATCCCTCCTTCTTGGTTCTCACTGCAAGAGGCGTAATCTTGTAGGGAACTATTGAGAATATTTATTCTATCATTAAATGGAGACGCTGAAACATTAAGATGCGCATCTTCAAGCGCTCCTTTGTCAATCTCGATAGCATCAATCTGAGCTGTTGAGAAACGTTGTGCCATCATGAGGGCAATGAGTCCCGTCCCTGTTCCAATATCAAGGATTCTTGTACCACCTTTTGCCCAAGCTCCGAGCAATACGCCATCAGTCCCGACCTTCATGGCCGTATGATCATCAATGATATGAAATTGCTTGAAAGTAAATCCCATTCGTCTCGTTTTAGGACTTATACACCCAGTTTACGGAGCAGATTTTTGTTGAGTGCCTGTACCTTTCTACTTTGTTTAGTAAGGTCTTGTCTCATCAAGTCAATGTTGTAGAATATTTCAGAAAAGGCGGTTTGCAGCATGTTGGGTTGTCTACAATCTTTCCCTCCCTTAGGATTGACTACGATATTTATTCCCTTTGGTACCACAGAGATGTCTACGTCAGCGTCAGATGTGATAGGATCGCCGTCGTAATGAATAACTCCTTCTTTCTTGCGGCGTATATGAATATGTTTGGCCCTAAAAGTCTTTATCTTTAAGTTTTTATCCAAAGTCTTGTTGAAAAGTTCAATGGCAACCTGTGGGGCTTCAATGAGGTCAAATGGTTCCATGATAATAATATCCAACAGACCATCGCTCATAGATGCTTGCGGAGCGATATAGGCATTGTTACCATATTGTGAAGCATTGGCTGCTGACACGAGGAAAGCCTTATAACGATGTGTCCCATCCTCATCTTCTATTACATAAGTTTCAGGCTCATAGCTTAATCCTTCTTCAAGAACTTTCTGCATATAAGTGATAGGTCCACGTTTGCCAGCCTCTGCAAATTTCATCGAAATGAAAGCGTCAAAGCCCATTCCACAAGTGCAGAAGAACGGATGGTCGTTGATGATACCATAGTCGAGTGCTTTAACATCATAGCAGTTTAAGATGTCAATACATTTCTTTAGGTTCATCGGTAGGTTTAGATGCCTTGCAAGTCCATTTCCTGAACCACAAGGAAGTATGCCTAAAGCTGACTTAGTATTGATAAGTGACCTTCCAACTTCGTTGACCGTACCATCTCCACCCACAGCCACAACGAGGTCTACGCCTTCCTCCACGGCTTCTCGGGCAAGGTCGGTCGCGTGACCCGCATGTTGCGTTTCAGCAATGCGATAGTCAAACTTGTCTTTATCGAGTCGTTCTTCAATAAGGTCTGGAATACCCGCCTTACTAATTGTACCCGATATAGGGTTTAGGATAAAAACTACTTTTTTCTTATTCATTGTGCCAAATAATCAGCGCATGGTTTATTTGTACAAAGATACATATTTATCAGTTATATCGTGGATATTATGAGAGTAAAAATGTTTAAAAATCACTTTTCTAATCAAAAAGACTTTTTTGTCATTCTAAATTAGTATCTTTGCAGCCTAAAATAATATTTAAGTAGTCAATGACTACACCACATTAAAAAATAATGGGACAGTTACAAGACAAGTACAAAAGCTACCGCGAGCCGCAGAAGTTTATGGATGCAGGTGTTTATCCATACTTCCGCGAGATTACAAGTAAGCAAGGAACAGAAGTTACAGATATTGATGGCAACGAGATTCTTATGTTTGGTTCTAACGCCTATACAGGTCTTCCAAACGATCCACGTGTGATTAATGCTGCTCAGCGTGCCCTTGAGAAGTATGGCTCAGGTTGTGCCGGAAGTCGTTTCTTAAATGGTACACTCGATCTTCATGTTCAGTTGGAGAAAGAGCTTGCTGCTTTTGAAGGCAAGGATGAGGCTCTTGTTTTTTCAACAGGTTTTTCTGTAAATGCTGGTGTCCTCTCTGTTGTAGTAGGACGTGGTGATTATGTTATCTGTGATGACCGTGATCACGCAAGTATTGTTGATGGACGTCGTTTGAGTTTTGCTACTCAACTTCGTTACAAGCACAATGATATGGAAGATTTGGAGCGTGTTCTTCAGAGACTTCCTCATGAAGCTGTTAAGCTGATTGTTGTTGATGGCGTTTTCTCTATGGAGGGTGATTTAGCTAATCTGCCAGCAATTGTTGAATTGAAGCACAAGTATAACTGCTCAATCATGGTTGATGAGGCACATGGTTTAGGTGTCTTTGGTCGCCAGGGTAGAGGTGTTTGTGATCATTTTGGTTTGACAGATGAGGTAGACCTCATTATGGGTACTTTCTCAAAGAGTTTGGCTTCAATCGGTGGTTTTATAGCTGGTGATAAGGATACTATTAATTATCTCCGTCATACCTGCCGTACATATATCTTCTCTGCAAGTAATGCACCTGCTGCAACTGCTGCTGCTTTGGAGGCACTCCATATCATAGAGCAGGAGCCAGAGCGCTTGGAACAGTTGTGGAAGGTAACTAATTATGCTTTGAAGCGTTTTAAAGAGGAGGGCTTTGAGATTGGTGAAACAGAGAGTCCTATCATCCCTCTTTATGTTCGTGATATTGAAAAGACCTTTGTGGTTACAAAGTTGGCGTATGAGGCTGGTGTGTTTATCAATCCAGTAATTCCTCCAGCATGTGCTCCACAAGACACATTGGTACGTTTTGCTTTGATGGCTACTCATACAGAGGAACAGGTTGAACGCGGTGTTCAGGCTTTGGCAAAGATTTTCAAGGCGCAAGGCATTATTAAATAAGTATATTTATTTCCTTATTTAAAGGGATTTATAATATTAAAACGATGGGGTTATTCTTATAGAGTAAACCCATCGTTTTTTTATACCTTATATATAGGGTGATGGGTGTTGGGTGATGGGTGTTGATGTTTTGTAGATACTTGAGTGTAGAAGGTGGTGTATGGGAATAATTAAGATTATGGTATTATTAGACTAATTAGCCCAATATGCCTAATAACCTAATAAGCCCAATTGGCCTAATAAGCCAAATAGGGCATATAACAAAAGATATTTATTTAATAACTGTTTCTTGGGATTATTCAGCTTTTATTTCGTTTATTGTGTAGGATGATTCTTCATGATAAGAAGTTTTATGAAAAGAATTTGTTGGTAATGGGTATAAAAGTTGTGGCCGGGCTGTTATTATGAGTGAAGAGTCAGAGATTTTTCTTGGTGATTTAGGGCTTACAAGGATAGGAAAGTTCGTTCTTTTGCATCTATTGTTATCTTGTTTGAAAGCTACATTAGCTTATGAAAATGTTGTTTTGATTAAAAAATAAGATGTTTTTTGAGTTTGGACATTATAAGTACTCTATCTTCTTACTTGCTTGTTTATCAATAACTTTGCGTTTATTTAATGCTATATACAAGTGGGAATTGTAAGAAAAGTATTAATTTTTATTGAAAAAAAATATAGAAAAGTTTGGAGGTATCGGAAATATGTAGTACCTTTGCACTCGCAATTCGGAAATGAGTCAATCACTAATGAATATGCAACGGGGTGTAGCGCAGCTCGGTAGCGCATCTGGTTTGGGACCAGGCGGTCGCAGGTTCGAATCCTGTCACCCCGACTTTTTGTCTAACTCTTTAGAGAAAGAGAGACGTTAAATGCGGCAATAGCTCAGTTGGTAGAGCACGACCTTGCCAAGGTCGGGGTCGCGAGTTCGAGCCTCGTTTGCCGCTCTTTTTTTAGAGAAACATACATAGCGATTTCTTTATGAATTTATATTTGCGATATTTCGATAATGAAGTATTAGTACACAATGTTGAGGAAGCTTTGGATTTTTTAAGTTCTATTCCTGACATTCAACTCACTCCAGAATTGGAAGATGATATTAGAAATTATGCTTCCAACGATGTCTTTTATCCAAAACGTTATAAGGTTCGTCCTCGAGTTTATTTTATAGTCATTAAGACTGAGGCGGCTACTATGATGGACTTTAAGCAGAAGAAAGCTCTTCGTCCAGTAGTTGATGGTATTGTTCGTAAGGATAATCCTGCTATTATGCATCTCAATGAGGAACGTGAGGGATGGTATGAAGGTGAACTTGATTTTAAGCGTGTTGTTCTCATTCCTACTTCTGGTAAACATGAATATCGTGATACTCATTTCGTAGCACAGTGTAAGGCTGTTTCAGGATGGGACTGCTATAATCGTATCGTTGAGTATCTTAAAGATAGGGTTGACAATAGAAGTCAGTTCCCTTCTGCTAAAGGTAAGAATTTTAAGTTTAGATATTTAGGTATGTGGAAGTAATTCCACATGCCTTTTTGTTATTGCTTTCTTATGAATAAAGTAATGTTAATTGGTAATGTTGGTCGAGAGCCAGAGATAAAATATTATGAGGCAGACCAATGTGTTGCCTCTTTTACTTTGGCAACAACGGAGCGTGGCTATACACTTCCAAATGGTACAGTTGTACCTGATCATACTGATTGGCATAACATAGTTCTCTTTAAAGCATTGGCTAAGTATGCTGAGAAGTATATTCATAAAGGTGATAAACTTTATATTGAGGGGCGTGTGCGTTATCGTACTTATGATGATAAGAAAGGTATGCGCCGATATGTTACAGAGATTTATGGTGACAACCTTGAATGGCTTTCCGCATCCCGTAAATCTGAAAGTGTGTCTGGAGAGAAAGTAGACGATAATGCTTCTGATACTACAGATAATTCTAATTTACCTTTTTAATGGATAGTTTTTTAGTAGATCTTTCTTCTTATATAAGTGTTAATCCAATAGATATTAGTGTGATTCTTGCAATTCTATTGGCAGTTTTTCTACTAAGTCTTTCGGCTTTTGCAAGTGCGTCGGAGATTGCTTTTTTTAGTTTATCTCCAACTGATATAGAGTCGCTTGACCCAGATAAGAATGCTTCTGATAAACTTATTCAGCAGTTTAGAGACGATAGTGAACGTACGTTGGCAACAATTCTGATTACGAATAATCTTGTCAATGTTGCGATTATTATGCTGTGTAATTATATCTTTTCCAGTCTGTTTACCTTTAAGGAAGAGTGGTTACAGTTTCTCTGTGTGACAATTCTTTTAACCTTTTTGCTTTTACTTTTTGGTGAGATAGTTCCGAAGGTTTATAGTAGAAGAAATCCATTGGCATTCTGTAGAAGTGGTGTCAAAGGCATTGTTTTCTTCCGTAAGTTGTTTTGGCCTATCGAAACTATATTGTTGAAAAGTGGTGCTTTTGCTGAAAAAGTAGTTCAAAAGGAGAATCGTCAGTTGTCTGTTGATGATCTTGAACAGGCTTTAGAATTGACTGATAAGAATGATATAAAGGATGAGCAGGGTATGCTGCAAGGTATTATTCGCTTTGGAGACGAGACTGCAAAAGAGGTAATGACTTCTCGTCAAGATATTATAGATTTGGATATTCGCTGTTCATATGTAGATGTCTTGAAATGTATCGTTGATAATAACTATTCTCGTATTCCTGTTTATCAAGATAATCAAGATAACATACGAGGTGTACTTTATATTAAGGATCTCCTGCCTCACCTATCTAAGCCAACTAACTTTAGATGGCAGAGTTTGATTCGTCCGCCTTATTTTGTTCCAGAGACGAAGAAGATAGATGATCTCTTACGTGACTTCCAGGAGAATAAAGTTCATATAGCTATTGTCGTTGATGAGTTTGGCGGCACGAGTGGTATTGTAACATTAGAAGATATTCTTGAGGAAATTGTCGGAGAGATTAATGATGAGTTTGATGAAGAAGAGCGTAACTATACAAAGTTAGGTTCTAATATCTACATATTTGAGGGTAAAACTCTCTTAAAAGACTTCTCTAAGATTCTTAATCTCCCAGATGATGAGTTTGATGAGATAGAAGGTGATGCTGACTCCGTGGCAGGTTTACTATTAGAAATCAAAGGAGATTTCCCTGCAGTACATGAGATGCTGGACTATAAGAACTATAAGTTTGAAGTCTTAGCTATTGAAGAGCGTCGTATTAGTAAAGTTAAGGTTACTGTTTGTGGTAAGGATAACGAATGATGCCGAGGGTAAAGTCGTCATTGGTCTGTTGGAGATAGAGAGAGGAAGACAGGCTGAGAACGATGGGGTACATTGTGTCTTAACGGAAATGTTAGGCTATGAACCTTTTGTAGAACATAATGAGGACGGTAAACCAATGATAGAGGGCTATCATATAAGTATATCTCATACTCTTGGTTATGTTGCTGTTATTCTTTCTCGTGACTATGAAGTTGGTGTTGATATAGAATACGTTTCTGATAGAGTAAACCGTATATCATCACGTTTCCTAAGAGATGATGAGCTCTTTGCTGATACAAAAGATAAGCTTATTGCTTGGTGTGCCAAGGAAACTATGTATAAGCTCTTTTCTTCTGAACATTTAGCTTTAAAAGATATAAAAGTAGACCCGCAGTCAAGCTTAGTAACTAATATGAAGCGTAATATCACGCTTAAGTTTCAATGTGAGTGTTCTTCAAAGTACATTTTGACTTACACTTGGTATTAAGTATTATTTTATTTCTTCTTTACTGGCACATCTTAATCACAGATAATAGTTTTGATATCATAAATGAATATAATTGTATAAAAAATTCATTATGCAGTAAAAAATGTTTAAATAATTAATTAATTCAGTGTTTGACTTGCTTTTTATTTTCATTTTACTTATATTTGTATCAGTCATTTAGCGGATAACGTAATATATTTACCATTTAGTCTAATTAATAGGAGGTATAAACATGAAAGAAAGCAAAACACGAGAGTTCTTCGAAAATTATGATTTCGAGAATCAGAACAGTCAGGAACATACCGATGCGAATGAAACGCTTGGTGGTGAAATTTGGTACAACTAATGTTGTATGAGTTTAGATTATATATTTTATAATTGATTTTAGGAACGCACTTGCTCTATGAGTTTAAGTGCGTTTTTATTTTGTTTAAACGTTTCGCATTGTCTCAATAGGGCAATTATACAGGTTTCATACTTGTTTTAGTGATTCATACTTATAGTAAACGGTAGCGTATGTATAAATGATAATTGCTATTTGTTTACTTCGTCAGAAATGATTACTTTTGTATCTGTAAAAAACATATTATGAACGAAGCAAACGTAAAAAGAGAGGAACTAATACTTATACGTATAACAGGACAAGATAGACCAGGATTGACAACAGCGGTGATGTCTATTCTGGCTTGTTATAATGCCCATGTTTTAGATATTGGTCAAGCTGATATCCATTCTACTTTATCACTTGGTATTCTTATGCGTATTGACGAACAGGGTGCTGGGCAAGTAATGAAAGAGCTGTTATTCAAGGCTACAGAACTTGGTGTAAATATCGGTTTTGCTCCTGTAACAGATGATGAATACGAAGATTGGGTAAATAGACAAGGAAAAAATCGATATATTCTCACGATCATTGGTAGGTCTTTATCGGCTCGAAATATCGAGGAGACTACTCGGGTGATTACAGAACAAGGTGTGAATATAGATTCTATTCTTCGTTTGACGGGTCGTCAGAGTATTCGTAAAAGTAATCAGAATGTCAGAGCATGTATAGAGTTCTCATTGCGTGGTACTCCAAAAGATTATCGACAGATGCAGGCTGATCTCATGCAGATGAGTCACGAACAAGGAATTGATTTTTCTTTGCAGGAAGACAATATGTACAGACGTATGCGTCGTCTAATATGTTTTGATATGGATTCTACACTTATTCAGACAGAATGTATTGACGAATTGGCAAAGCGTGCGGGGGTAGGTGAGCAGGTTGCTGCTATTACTGAGCGTGCAATGCGTGGTGAAATTGACTTTAAGAAAAGCTTTACAGAACGCGTTGCTTTGTTGAAGGGGCTCGATGCTGACGTTATGAAGGATATTGCCGAAACAATGCCTATAACAGAAGGTGTTGATCGCTTAATGACTGTTTTGAAGCAGTGTGGATATAAGATAGCCATATTAAGTGGTGGTTTTACTTATTTTGGAGAGTATTTACAGCGCAAGTATGGTATTGATTATGTATATGCTAATGAACTTGAGATAGATGAGAATAATAAACTTACAGGGCGCTATCTTGGTGATGTTGTTGATGGTAAACGTAAGGCTGAGCTATTAAAGTTATTAGCACAAGTAGAGAAGGTTAATCTTGCTCAGACTATAGCTGTTGGTGATGGTGCTAACGATCTTCCTATGCTTTCTGAGGCAGGCTTGGGCATTGCCTTTCATGCTAAACCACGTGTACAAGCTAATGCTGAACAAAATATTACTACTATAGGTTTAGATGGTGTACTTTACTTTCTTGGTTTTAAAGATAGTTATTTGGGCGAAGCTGGTAAACTTTAATCCAAATAGTCCCATTAGATTCTGAACATATTTAGATAGGGGATGTATCAAATATATCGTAATTCTATTTTATGAATATATTTGATACATCTTTTTTATTGAAACTTATTTTTGTTTGGCAAGTTCTTCTTATACAGGTTTAGTGTTTATGTTTTCCAATATATTCTTTCGCTATAACGCCTCTCACTATTCGTTCTTTATGAACGTGTTGTATGTTAGCACATATTGTGTTAATGCTCCGCACACGTAGTGTTGTTGGTAAGTTATAGTACAAATAAAATAGGATACCCTTGTAGAGTATCCTATTTTATTTGTTAGAAATTCCACCAGTGCTTTTTCTTAGGTGGTTTATGTTCTTCAAATGAACGGTGTGCAAAGTTTCGGCTTTCCCATGTCTCGTTATTGGTTATCATTTGATAGATAGTTCCCCAGTCTGGTAAGCCACCAAGATTACGGTCATCAATAAACATTTCTACCTTTAGCTTTCTTGAGAAATGATTGTTCTTCTCTTTTTCTTCTTCTGGATAATCCTTGTTTACAGCCCAAAAGTCTACGCCACGTTCATGGCACCAATCAACCGCCTCTTGGAGTAGTTCGCCTTCTCTGACACTCCATAAGATAAGTTGGTGACCATCTTTAATCAGCATTTTAAGCGTATCGGTAGCGAAAGGAATTTCGCTACCGATTTTAGGATATTTATGTTCTACGATGGTTCCATCGAAGTCAACTGCAATAATCATTGTTTGTTAGTTTATCTCTTTATAGAGTCATCGTGCTTATTGCCATAGTGGCTGTTAGCATAGTTACCATAATTGCCATAGTTTCCATACTGTCCATAGCTTGTACCGTAGCTTGCTCTACCATATCTACCATACTTGCCATAACCGCCATAGCCATAGTAATAGCTATATTTTCTCTTAGACATGTCAATACCATTGAGAACTATAGCCATATTAGGGAACTTCTTCTCGTTTGCAAGTGCATTAATCAAGTTGAAGCTTGACTTTGGAGTATAGTCTGCACGACACATATAGATAGAAGCATCTGCAACGCGCGCAATCTGAAGAGTATCTGTAACAAGACCGACTGGAGCGGTATCAATCATGATATAATCATATCTCTCCTTCAAGAGATTAATGATAATATCTAATGAATTACGCGCAATAAGCTCTGCAGGGTTTGGAGGAATTGGACCTGCCATGAGGAGATCCAGATTCTTATTAACTCCTGAAGGCAAAATCTGCTCCTGTATATCTTCTATCGTTGGATTATCCTTTACAAGAAGGTTTGTAATACCATGCTTGTGATCGTTGATACCGAACAACTCTGCCAAACGTGGACGACGAATATCAAGACCAATCAAGATAACTTTCTTGCCTAAGAGACCGAAGCTAACAGAAAGGTTTGCTGCGTTAAAGGTCTTACCCTCACCAGAAGTAGATGAAGTGAAGAGTACAACCTTCTGTCCTTCCTTAAGCATAAACTGAAGGTTGGTACGCATTGAACGGAAGATTTCTTCCATCTGGTTGTTCTGGTTTTCATGTACAACGATATCTGCTTTACCCTTCGCCTTATTACTTGCAATAGCAACGTCTGCAATGATTGGTAACTTGGTAAGGCGAGCAACATCGTCATGACCCTCAATCTTATAACGGAAGAATTGTAAGATAAGGATTACCAATACAGGAAGTACTAAGCCAATTAGTAGAGCAACAAGCATAATTGATGTTGACTTTGGACTAATCTTACCTAACAACTGTGGGTCATCAATAAGTTTACCTTTATCGGCTGTTGCTGCCAAAGAAATGTTGTTTTCCTCACGCTTTTGGAGTAACATCAGGTACAAACCAGACTTTACTTCCTGCTGACGGTCAATCTGTGTCAACATACGCTCTTGCTGTGGAGTCTCAGCAACCTGCTCATTAAACTTATTAACCTGTGCTAAAACAGCATCACGCTGAATCTGTAGGTTCTGGCGTGCAGCACCGATCGCACGACGAATGTTACCATTTAGCTCACGAATTTGTGCTGTTAGTGGTTCTACTACAGGAGAAGTTTCTGAAGCACTACGGAGTAAACGATTACGCTCAAGTACTAACTCGTTATATTTGTTAATCAGGGATGTAGAGCTTTGGTCATCCAAACCTACATTAGAAGGAATTACTTGAGAAAGATTACGAGATGAACTTTCAACCTCTCTTGCAATTGTATTGAACAATTCAATCTGTGTCTCAACCTCTGCAAGCTTTAACTCAGAGCTGTTCTGATTTGCTACAGAGTTACCTGCGTTCATCTTCAACTCTACAATACCATTTTTCTGTTTATAGTTCTGCAACTGACCTTCAGTCTTGCCCAGCTCGGCATTAATCTTACCCAAACGATCATTGATGAACTTGTCTGTACGGAGTGCAATGGTATTCTTGTCCTCATTTGCTTGACGGTTATATACAATTGCTAACTGCTTCAAGTAATCAAGAGAACGCTGTGGTACTTCGTCTGTAAGCTGCAGCTGCGCAATAGAGGTTGACTTTGCTGTCTGTGCAACTTGAAGTTCGCTGACATACTTATTAGAAGCCATTCTTGGTGAGAGAATGCTTACATTAAGTACATCTGCATTCTTTAATGAATGTCCGTAATTAGGACTAATCGTAATAATACCCGCACGAGTTGCTATTGTTGCAGGAAGGCTGGTGAACTTTCTATTAATAGAGTATGGACCTTCATTTGAATTGTCGTTAGTTGGTACATAGTAAGTTCCTGTAACAGTGTATGTTAAGCTGTCTCTTGTGATGCTCAAGTTAATAGGAGCATTCAATCTTTCAAGATGAGCCTGGTCTACATCAACGTTAAGAGGCTGATTGCGATAAAGAATAATGTCCTTAACTCTTCCCTTTGTTGTGTAGTTAACATATAACTTCAAGTCTCTAATAGCATCTTCTGCAATAGAGTGTGATGTCAGAATCTCCATCTCATTATCAATACCAGTTGAATTTGAGATAATACCAAGATTTGACATGTTCTGTAAAGAGGAACCACGTCTATTGCTATTACTTTCGTCCTTGATCAGCAACTTTGCAGTAGACTGATACATTGGTGTGGCATATCTAAGATAGATTGCTCCTAAGCTACCGAAAATAATTAATGACAGTACGAACCAGTACCAGTTGAGTACAATGGTTCGATACAAGGTGGCAAAATCAAAGGAGGAGTTACCTTCATTAACTTCAAGTTCCTTCCCTTGCTCTAATTTAGTTGTTTCTTCCATATTTATTACTTTTCTTATTATTCAGTAAGGAATTTATTTTGGATTACTCTTCTCCTCAGCAAGCTGAAGGAGATATTTACCATAGTTATTCTTAATCATTGGTTGTGCTTCTTCTCGAAGCTTCTCTGTGGTTATCCAGCCTTTTTTGTATGCTATTTCTTCCAAGCATGCAACCTTAAGTCCTTGTCGTTTCTCGATACATTCTATAAAAGTACTTGCCTCAGACAAACTGTCATGTGTGCCAGTGTCAAGCCATGCAAAACCACGTTGTAGAGTCTGTACCATTAATTTATCTTCTTTAAGATAACACTGATTGACAGTTGTAATCTCTAACTCTCCTCGTGGAGATGGTTTAATATTCTTCGCAATCTCAACAACACTATTAGGGTAGAAGTAAAGTCCTACAACAGCGTAGTTACTCTTTGGATGTTCGGGCTTTTCTTCTATGCTAAGACATTTTCCAGTCTTATCAAATTCAGCAACACCATATCTCTCAGGATCATTTACATAATAGCCAAATACTGTAGCTTTGTTCTCTTTTTCAGCCATTTGTACGCTATTTTGTAATAATGAACTGAAGCCTGCTCCATAGAAAATATTATCTCCCAAGACCAAGCAAACAGAATCATTCCCAATAAACTTCTCGCCTATGATAAATGCTTGCGCAAGGCCATCTGGTGAAGGTTGTTCTGCGTATTCAAAGCGTACTCCAAAACTACTTCCATCTCCTAAAAGACGTTTAAAGCCTGGTAAGTCAAATGGGGTAGAGATGATTAGAATCTCTTTAATTCCAGCCAGCATCAAAACTGATACTGGATAGTAAATCATTGGTTTATCGTAAATTGGTATAAGCTGCTTGCTTATTCCTTTTGTGATAGGGTAGAGGCGCGTGCCTGAACCGCCAGCGAGAACTATTCCTTTCATAATAGTGTGGTTTGATATCTGTTTTTAAATTAGTAGTTATTGTTTACCTTTATATGCTTTAACGCTAAATACCTATAATCGTATCCTACCATATGTGCTTTAAGTGCAAATATGGGTGGTAATAGGGCTGTACTCAATATGAACAAGTCATTGAGGACAACCAATCCTTTCGTTAAGTATTTGTCGTTACACGCTTTCATTTGCAATATTGCTATCTTGATTGCAAAGGTAATAAATTTAATTTAATTAAAAGCTGTGAAAATGAGAAATCATTTACTTAATAGGTGAATTTCATGTTTTTTTATTAACTTTGCAATCGAGTAAAAATTAAAAGTTCATCTTAATAACTTTAAAACTTTAAACAAAAGATATGGGATTCTTATCAAAACTCTTTGGGAAGAATGATGCTACACAGTCAAAGACTGGTGGTATGGAGGACTATATGACACTTGTTCGAGTTTATTTTCAAGCAGTGCTTGCAACTCGTTTGGGTATCAATAATTTAGCAATGCTTCCAGATTTACGTACCTACAAGCAGACTTTTCGTGTCCCTACGTTGAATAATAAGTTGGGACCTGGCGAAAAAGCAAGTGTGCGAAAGACTATGAAAAATATTTATAATGTTGATGATAACTTCTTTGATGAGATAGATGCAAGCATTAAAAAGAATTGTAAGAAGATGCAGGATATTCAGCCTTATCTTTATCAATTCCAAGGTTTCACGCAAGATCTGATGATGCTTGTGGGTAATTTGATGAAGTTTAAGTTGCGTGTTCCTGGTTTTTTCAAGAAAGCTATCTATACGATGACGGAGAAGACTGTAAATGACATATACGATAAGAATAGTTTCTCTGACCCAGGTGTTATTAAGGCTGTTATGTCAGTTCGCCAATATAATCAGCGTCTTGGATTTAGTCGTAAATGGACTACAGACTTCGTTTATCAAGTAGTTTCACTTGCTAAGAAGGAACCTAAACCTGCTGAAGAGGCAGAGTCAAAATAATTAAGCATATATTTGCTTAAATAGAAACTTTAATGTAATTTTGTAGCCAAAACGAATAGATTAGCTATGAATGCAAATGAGAAGATTCTGAATACGTTTGCGACGCGTGTTCGTCAGATGATCCTTCAGTACGAAGCACTGAAGAAGGAAAATGACGATTTATATGCGCTTGTCGACCAACGTGAACAGGAGATAAAGCAACTGCAGGGTGAGTTATCTCAAGCAGAAGCTGATTATAACTCGTTGAAGATGGCTAAAATGCTTGAAGTTACGGATGCTGATATGGAAACTGCACAGAAATTGATGAAAATGATTGATGCGTTGGATGATTTGGACGACGTTGTGAATGTTCATACAAATGCAGATATCACGGCGGAATAAAATCATCGCTTTAAGAAATCGCTCCTTTTTCTGAGGCGATTTTTAATTTGACAAAAAGTACGCTAAACTAAAGATGATTAACCATAAGCAAGGAGCGAGCATGAAGTATTTGCGCAACACACTACTTATGATACTAGCCGTGGCACTAATAATGCCGTCGCCGTTGGTTTTGGCGGAAAGTGTTTCAGGTGCTACTCAAGAGTCGAAAGTTGATGACGTTCAGACTGTTGATAATAGTCTTAAATCGACTGAGGAAGTGAAAAATCCAGTTGTTGATAAGGAACAGATCGATAGCAATTCGCCTACTCAATCAAGTGAAAATCCCGAGACTCCAGCGGAGAATTCGTCTACAGATAGTCCGAGTGAAAATCCTGCCGCCAATGAGTCTTCAAAATCTGAGCCAAACCCCGAATCTGAGCCGCCAAAAATAGATAATCCAAGTGGAAGAATAGAAGAAAATGCTCCGATATTAATTTCAAAGATTAGTCAGGATAAAAAATACGTTGAGATCTATAATCCGACGAATCAGAATGTTAATTTGGCTGGT
>ERZ772957.1568-NODE-1568-length-14569-cov-3.336709_pt1 | contig 14569 bp, 11 predicted proteins | sample MGYA00580682_ERZ772957 | MGnify/ENA primary metagenome ERZ772957 (study PRJEB29015, sample SAMEA2737921) | human oral metagenome | biome: human oral; feature: human-associated habitat; material: dental | place: China | collected 2025 ...
AGGCCGACGCCACCAGCAGCCCGCTCCCGTTCTTCATGGGCCTCAAGGGCGAGGCGTTGACGCTGGGGCTTTGCGACCCCGCATCCTTCGCCAGGGCGTCCGCCCCCGGGGCGGCTCTTTCGGAGCTCCTGAAGAAGGATTCGATGAGCACGTTCTTCATCGACTTCGAGGGGATTCGCGCCTTCCTGGCGGACGAGAAGAACGGCATCGCCGCGGCGCTCTCCCTGTACGACCCGAACCTGGCAAAGCGTTTCAGGGACGCGCTGGACGTACAGCTCTCCATCCCCTCCATCTCGCTGTGGGCACCAACCGTTGACACGAGCTTTTTGGAGTTCAGGCTCGCGGACGTCGATCCGGCGAAGGGCCTGTGGGCCAAGGCGGTGGAGCTCTATCGCTCGAGCCAAGGGCTCTCCCCGCTGGAGCAGCTGTCGATGGCGCGTCAGGTCGCGGATCAGGCGTTTCAGGGGCCCAACGCCGACACGAACGCCGCGGAGGCCCTGAAGCAGAGGCTTGAGGACGCCGCCGTCGTGCAGCAGGGGAACAAAATCTACGTCGGTACGCTGGCCGGCGACTCGCGAGAGGAGCTGCAGCAGGCCGCCGAAGGGCAGGGGCTCCTGGGATCGCCCAGCCTGGAGATACTCCCCGATGACAAACCCTATGCGGGGCAGGAGGCCGTCTGGATCGCGCTTGATATCCCGCAGGGAAGCGCCAAGAAATAGTTCGGCCCCGATTGACGAAACAGACTCGGATACGCACGACGGCATCCTCCGGTCCCCCTGATCGGGGGATGCCGTTTTGACGAAGGCCCGAAGGTCTCTAAAAGCCGGGGCCATGTCCTTTGGTTGAAGAAGGGGAGTTGTGTTTTGGAGCAGTTCATCAAGGAGCATTTTGACGGCCGCATCGCCGCGGAGTGCCTGGAGACGCCCTCCGTGCCCCGCCTCTCCGAGAACGCCATGTGGCTCTTAGCTCAACGCTATTTCGTCCAGCGCTACGATGCGTTGGCGAAGGGGCTTCGCAAGGAGGCCAGCTTTGAGGAGTTCGCGCGCCGCATCTCGCGGACCATCGCAAGCGCGGAGACGCAATACCTGGACGCCGCGGCTCCGGAATCCCTGGAATGGCTCAGGACGCTTGAGAAGAACATCGCAAACGACATCCTGTCGCGCCGATTCCTCTTTAACTCCCCCTGCCTTTTCAGCTCGGCCGCCGGCCTGACCGCAAAACCTGAGTTCGCCGAGCTCGTCTATAAACCGGCGGATCAGATGTCCTTTGAGGACTACGACCGCCTGTTCAAGTCCCGGACCAAGAACCAACAGCTGTTCGCTTGTTTTGTCATCAGCATCCCGGACAGCATCGAGGGCATCTTTGAGTCCGTCAAGGACGCCAGCGTCATCAGCAAGTTCGGCGGTGGCGTCGGCAGCAACTTCGGCCACCTCAGGGAGCATGGCGCCGTTATCGGCTCCGGGACCGGCGGACAGGCCTCCGGACCCGTCTCCTTTATGGAGACCTGGAACACCATGGGAGCCGTCGTCGTCCAGGGCGGAAAGCGCCGCGCGGCCCTGATGGGAATGCTCTTTGACGATCACCCCGACATCTATCAGTTCGTGGACTGCAAGACGGAGGACGGCAAGCTCTCCTACTTCAACATCTCCGTAGCGGTCTCCGACAAGCTGATGCGCGCCGCCGAGGAGGACGGGACCTTTGACCTGCACTCCCGCACGGACGGCAGCGTCGTCAGGACCGTTCGTGCGCGCGAGCTGATGGACCACATCTCCGAGAGCGCCTGGAAGCGGGGGGACCCCGGCGTCTTCTTCATCGACCGGGCGCGTCAGGACAACCTGCTGAAGATGGACCCGGACTGGGAGATCGAGTCCACGAACCCCTGCGGGGAGCAGCCGCTGCCGAACTACACCAGCTGCAACCTGGGGTCCATCAACGTGGAGGCCTTCGTGCGCGACGGCGAATTCGACTGGCGCGCCTTCGAGGATCAGGTGTTCCGGTCCATGTACTACCTGGACCTCGTCATCGACGCGTGCAGCTACCCGCTCCCGAGGATAGGAGAGAGGACCCGTAAGATACGGCCCGTAGGGCTGGGGATCATGGGTCTGGCCGACGCCTCGATCCTTCAGGGGATCGTCTATGGCAGCCCGGAGTTCGAGCGGTACTGCAGGGATCTCGGCTGCGCCCTGGCGGCGTCCGCCCTGTCCGCGACGGCGCAGATCGTATCCGAGGCCGGTAAGGAGCCCTTTTTGGAGCATCCCCTGGTACGAGACCTCTTTGCGGCGTTCAAAAGCGAGGTCGAGGGAGGCGAGGGGCTTTTCAGCGAGGGGACCCTCTTCAGCGACTCCTGGTTCGAGCGCCTCTCAAAGGAGGAATGCGGCCAGCTTCTGTCGCGCATGAAAGGTTCGGAGCTCGTCCCGTTGACCCTGGCCAACACCCTGTCGGAGCTCGACAACCCATTGTCAGGTCTGGACTTCGAGGGGATCAAGGACATCCTGAGAAGCCTCGTGAACGGGCAGCTCCGCAACAGCCGGCGTCTCTCGATTGCGCCGACCGGTTCTATCTCCATGATCCTCGATACGAGTTCTGGTATCGAACCCAACTTCGCCTGGTCCTGGAACCGCCATATCGCGAAGGTCGACGGGTCGGGGACCGAGCAGAGGGAGTTCTGGCACAAGCTGCTCTCCGAGGAGCAGCGCGAGGAGTATCGCACGACGGGGAAGCTGTCGGACAAGAGCTTCGTGACGGCCTACGACATATCGACGGCCCAGCACGTCGGCGTCACGGGGATCTTTGCCCGCATCGTGGACAGCGGCATCAGCAAGACGGTCAACCTTCCGAACTCCGCCGCGGTGGAGGATGTCCGACGCGTCTACGAGTCCTGCTACGCCCTGGGGTGCAAGGGGATAACCATCTACCGCGACGGGTCGCGCTCCTACCAGCCCATCGAGATCAAGAAGGGGGACGACCAGGAGAAGGCTCTCGCCAGCCGAGGAGTCAAGGCGCGCCCCGGATTGGTCGTGTTCGGCAAGACCATCAAGGAGAGCACCCCATGGGGCAGCATCTACATCACCTTGAACTTCGACGGCAGCGATCCCTTCGAGATCTTCATCAACGTCGGCAAGAGCGGGTCGGAGCTCAAGGCCATGACGGAGGCCCTCTCCCGGGTCATCTCCATCGGCCTTCGCTCGGGGAGCAAGCTGGAGGACTTTATCGACACCCTGAAAGGGCTCTCGGGGAAGGAATATTGGATGTTCGAATTCGACGACCGGCACGTGGCGCGCTCCATTCCCGACGCCATAGCGCTGCTGCTGGAGAAGCTCGTCGAGAGGGGCGAGACGGTCCGGGGCAGGCCGCGCGAGGGCGGCGCCATCTGTCCGGAGTGTAATTCCCCCATGGAGATGATATCGGGCTGCGCCTACTGTTTCAGCTGCGGATACAGCCCCTGCAAGTAGGGGCCGCCGCGTAAAGTGGGCGCGGAAGGAGGAGGGGAGGGGAACCTCGGAGGGCCTGAACGACGATTCATGCTATACTAAACTTCATTGTCTGGTTCTCGAAGGACCGATACGATTAAGGAGTGGTTTGAAAGGTGAGCACGGGAGTACCGATTCTAAAGATAGGAAAACATCAGGCGCGATACCCCCTGATCCAGGGGGGTATGGGCGTAGGTATCTCGGGAGCCAACCTTGCGGGCCACGTGTCTCGGTGCGGTGCCATAGGGACGATTGCGAGCGTGGGGCTTTGCCACGACTCGCCCCACTTCAGCATAAAGAAACACAATTACTTCGAGGCCAACGCCATCGTCATCAAGGAGGTGCTGACCCAGGCGCGCACCATCGCGGGGGAGGGCGGGGTACTGGCCGTCAACTGTATGGTGGCCCTGACCGACTACGACTCCCAGGTGCGCGCGTCCGCGGAGGGGGGGGCGGATATCATCATATCCGGCGCCGGGCTGCCTCTTCGGCTCCCCGAGTACACGAAGGACTTTCCCGATGTGGCCCTGGTCCCTATCGTCAGCTCCGCCAAGGCCGCCAGCCTGATAACGAGACGTTGGGAGAAACAGTACGGACGTCGGCCCGACGCCTTCGTGGTCGAGGAGCCCGCGACCGCCGGGGGACATTTGGGGGCTATGACCATGGAGCAGGTCTACGACCCCGCCCTCTCCCTGGCCACAGCTGTACCCGGTGTGGTCCGTTTCGTTGCCGAGGAGATGCATTCCGACATTCCCGTCATCGCGGCCGGGGGGATCTGGGACCGCTCCGACGTATTGAGGGCCTTCGAGCTCGGCGCCAGGGGCGTTCAAATGGGTACCCGATTCGCCTGTACCGAGGAAGGGGACGCCTCGGACCGTTTCAAGCAGGCCTACGTCGACGCGACGGAGGACGATGTCGTGCTGATCCACAGCCCCGCGGGGCTCCCCGGACGGGCTATCCGCAACCCTTTCGTCGCCCGGTATCTGGAGGGGAACGTGACAAGCAGCCCCTGTTTCGCCAACTGCCTTACCCATTGCCGCTACCGTAAGACCCGCGAGACCTTCTGCATTGCCGCGGCCCTGGTCGAGGCGTTCAAGGGAAATTGGGAGGAGGGGCTTTTTTTCTGCGGCAGCAATGTCAGCAGGATTAAGAGAATCGAGAAGGTTTCGGAGATCATCTCGGAGCTCTTCCCGGACTGACGGGGCCGCCCGTGCGGGGGCTGAGGAAGGCCGTCTATACGTAAGGATGGAGGCAGATTGAAAATGCAGCAGCTGGAGTCTTTCCCTCTTTTTGAACAAAAGGACCACCGCTTCATCATGCTGGGTTGGGAGGAGAGGGAGGATGGCATGGCCGTCCAGACCAACCAGTACGTCATAACCTCCGGAAAGGAGATTGTGCTTCTCGACCCGGGCGGGGCCCATGTGTTCCCCCGGGTCCTGGCGAACGTCGCCGAGCTCATGGACCTCAAAGCCATCAGCCATATCTTCTACTCCCATCAGGATCCCGACGTCTCCTCGGGCATCACCCTGTGGCTCTCCATGGCGGAGAGGGCCATGGTGCACATCTCGGAGCTTTGGGTGCGTTTTCTCCCGCACTTCGGGATCTACGACGGGCGACGCATCGTCTCCATTCCCGACGGAGGAAAGTCCCTGACCCTTTCGGGAGGGGCACGATTGGTGATGGTCCCCTCGCATTTTCTCCATTCCACGGGGTGCTTCTCACTTTATGACTCGTTCTCGAAGATTCTTTTCTCAGGGGATATCGGTGCGGCGCTCTTTCCGGAGGGAAAGCGCTATCCCATCGTGACGGACTTCGAGGCCCACCTGCCGCTCATGGAGGGCTTCCACAAGCGCTACATGGCCTCCAACGCCGCGTGCCGCAGCTGGGTGCGCCGCGTGTCCGCCCTGGACGTCGAGACGATCGCCCCCCAGCACGGAGCCGTAATCCAGGGACGGGAGAACGTCAAGAAATTCCTCTCCTGGTTCGAAGGGCTTCGATGCGGGACGGATATCATCGATCAAATTTGCGGACGCTGAGGCGAGCCGGGGCGAAAGGAGGCCTTTCATGACGGAATTTGACAAAAAACTGGAGTTGATACGCACCCTCTCGGGGACGTATTTTGCGGGCGTCCAGATGGACTCCTTCATGTCCCAGCTGGACGAGGTGCTCGTCTCCCGGGTCCTCAATGTGGAGGCTCGGGTTCGGGACACCTCCGACCGGTTTACCCACCTTTATGCCGTCTTGCAGGCTTTAAGGGAGGACTTCGCGTCCGGGAGTCGGGACGCGAAGCAGGGCGTCGAGGCCATCAACACGATCAATGCAAACCTGATGGCCGAGATGGCGAAGTCGGGCACGAGCCTGGATGGTATGAGCGAGACCGTCTCCAACACGCTGAACGCGACCATCAAGACCCTGGAACTGTTCCTCGAGATCGGTAAGATCTCCCACAATATTCAGCGCATCGCCAGGCAGACGCATCTTCTGGCCCTCAACGCCTCCATCGAGGCGGCCCGGGCAGGGGAGCACGGCAGGGGATTTGCGGTCGTGGCCCACAACGTTCAGGAGCTGGCTGCCGAGACCAGGACGGCGTCGGAGTCCATCGACGCCAAGGTCAACGAGATATCCGGGGCCGTCCAGGGAACGATGGAAAATATGCGCAGCATCAACGAGCTGTTCGAGACCATTCAGCGGACGTTGTCCTCCTTCTCGGACTGCCTCTCCAACAACAGGACGACGATGGAATCCATGGAGTCGATGATTCAGGATGCCGGAGAGAAACTGAACCAGACATCGGCCGAGATGGAGGGAGCCATCGGGGTCATGTACGAGACGTCGAGCAAGGTCGGTGCCATGGCCGCGACGATCTCCGCCGTCGTCCAGGCACAGCAGAACCTGAAAAAAATTCGCCTCTGAGTTCAATTTAGCTGAAATGCAGGGAGAGGCTAAAGATATCCATAATAAGCGTGAGACATCTGTCAAAATATCCATCTCTTAAAGGCAAGGTTGAATTCTTTTTCTTGTGCCTCTGGGTAGTGACTTTTTTTGTTTACTTGATGTTTAGACAGATAAAGCCCTGCCCTTGGAGTATGAGATTCCTTTTTGCTTGTCTTGTCGTTGTCGTGCTTTATTCCTTGGTGGAAGTTGTTTTCTTTAACAGGCTCTTTTGGGGAAGACTGTGTTTTTTGGTGTTTTCCCTAGGAGGGCTTTTTTTTATTATTGGATTCGTTAAAAATTATCTTGCACATGACATTACATTCGTGGATGTTTCTCTTTGGATGAGTATCTTCATGAGAACACTTCTTGGCATGGCCGTCATTTATCGCACATGTCTTGGGTTGGAGCAGAAAAGAGGGGTGAAAGGAATTCTCTGGCCTAGAAAGATATTTGAACATGAGATCGAGTTTTTATTTTTGGCCTTGCACATGCTTTTCTGGATCATATGGTTCTTTAACCTCTTTGAGGTTATCAGGGGTATCTTATATGTGTCTTTAGGGGTTGTTTTTTTCCTCCTACTGCAGGTAGTTTTCCTTCATAGTCTTTTCTGGGCCAAGGTAGCGTTTGTTCTATCTGTAATAAAATTGTGCGGCTTCATTCTTATCGCGATTTTGCTGTCATTTGGTGGTTGGTTTATTCAAGCGTGGGAAGGCAGTTCCATAGATTTTTTACCATTGTTTGCAGGAATGTTTCTTTTGGGGGAAGAAGTTGTTTTCCTTTTGGTTGTTGAAGGTACTTGTCTTAGAATTGAAGGAAAATGGAACTAAGGCATTTCATTCATTTATGCTGCCTCTAATGCAACATAACATACATTATAGGACATTTATATAGTTTCCGCCGAAAACACAGGACCGATATTAACTGGAAGATGTATGGGATAACCTTCGTTTCGAGCTTCAACTCGAACTTCAACGTTCTTGGATTCTCCCGACAGCCTTTCAGGAATCCGTGCTCTCGTTTCCCCCGTCCCCGTAGAGGAGCCGGATATTTCGATCCAGGTTCTTGACGAAGCACCGAAAGACGGCCGCCGTCAGGAAGCAGCCGGCCCCCTGGAGAAGGATGGACCAGGTCACGCCGAAACGGTTCATGATCGCCCCCGCAGCGAGGCTGCCCAAGGGGGCGAATCCGGAAAAGGCCATGACGTAGAGGCTCATGACCCGCCCCCGCATGTCGTCGGAGATGAAGGATTGGAGCATCGTGTTACAGCCCGTCGTCGAGTAGACCAGCCCTCCGCCGACCAGTGCGGACATCGGCAGCAGAATCCAGCGGCTTCGCGCCAGGGCCATGGACAGGAGCCCCATCCCCATGACGATGAGGGCCAGGAACATCCTGGCGGGAAATCCGCGGATGCTCGGGGCCGAGGCGATACGCATCGTGGACGAGAGCGCACCCAGCCCTACGCAGCCCAGAATCAGCCCGAAGAGCGAGGCATCCTCCCTCAGGACCAGTTTCACGAGGGCGGAAAATGTGACGTAGATGGGCATCCCCAGGAAGCTTACGGCACACATCAGAAGAAGGACGACCCCGAGGTGGCGGTTCTCCCCAACGTAGACGAGCCCCTCCCGGATGGATTGCCTCACGCTCGCCCGAGGTGTTTCCGGAGGGGCCTGAGGCGGCAGCCGCATGATGAAGAGTGCGTGGATGGGGGCCAGAAAGGCCAGGCCAGTCAACAGGAAACAATAGCCCTCCCCTACGGCCGCCACGATGAACCCGGCGAGGCTGGGACCGATGACGCGCGACAGATTGAACACGGCCGAGTTCAAGGCGATAGCATTGGACAGGCATTCGGGTCGATCGACCATCTGGCTGATGCACGCCTGCCTTGCGGGCATGTCGAAGGCGTTGATGGATCCCAAAAGGACGCTGACCATGAGGATAATCGGATGGCTCGCCCGTTGTGACAGGGTCAGGAACCCCATGAGCAGGGCGATGAGGAGGAGCATGAACTGCGTCACCTGGATCAGGTGCTTCTTGTCGACGCGATCGATCAGAGCCCCCGAGAAGAGGCCCAGGACGAGGATCGGGATCTGACTCGCAAAATCGTTGGCGCTGGACAGAAAGGGAGAGTCCGTCAACGAGAGCACCAGCCAGACCGTCGCCATGCGCTGCATCCAGATGCCGGTCATGGACACGACCTGACTGGTCATGAACAGCCTGAAGTTGCGGGATTGAAGAGAGCGGAACGTCTCCCCCGAAAACGTCATCGGTACGGAGAACCTCCAAGCGGCCCTCTGCCGGGAGAAGGGAGGGAGGAGAGAAAATCCAGGGCATTGAGGCGTGCGATCCGCTCCGCGGCATCCTCCCCTATCCCGGAGGCGGCGAACATCCTCTCGTAGCGGGACGAGTCCAGGATGGGAAAATCCGTCCCCATCAAAAATTTATGGGCCACCCCCGCGTCCACGATCGTTCGAAGGACGGCGGGCTCGTAGAGCCAGGGCAGCGCGGCCAGATCGTAACGGGCATTGGTCAGGCAAAGGCGCATCTCGGGCATCAGTTCGTACAGCCACAGCCCCCCGCCCAGGTGCGCGAAGACCGTCCGAACCTCAGGATGATGCCAGCAAAAGGCAGCTGCCTCTCTGGGACCGACGTTCCCCTTGCCCACGTACCCATGCCCGACGGGCTCCGCCGTGTGCCACAGCACGAACAGGCCGGCCTCTTGTAGGACACCGGCCAAGCGCCAGGTCTGTTCCCTGTCGGAGATGTCGATGTTCTGCCCCTCCGGGAACAGCTCCCCGACCCCAACCAGACCGGCCTCGGCGCAGCGCAGGATCTCCTCGCAGGCCCCCCTTGCCATGGGAGGAACGAGACAGAGGCCGCTCAGCCTGTCGGGATGCTTCCTCACACCCTCGATGATGTAGTCGTTGCACAACCTGCAGAGTCCCAGGTCCCGAAAGGCGAAGCCGCCCACGACGGCCCGCTCGACGTCGTCGCGCTCCATACGGTCCAGCAGGTCCTCGAGCGTGGCCCACCGGTGCACCCGGTTATGGGTCAGGGCATTGAAATAGGGCTCGCGCAGGGACAGGGACTCCGCATCCCGGATGATCTCCGGGGGATACACGTGGATGTGGAAGTCGACGGTCTTCATTCGGATGGCCTCCCCTATGCGCTAAATGTCGAAATTCACCAGGGGATCTCATCTTTCCCCTCGATGACGGAGCGAATGGTCCTGCCGGAAAATCCCCTGCGCCGGAGCCTGCCGACGATCCGTCTCGTCTCCATTCCCCCGGCCAGCCAACCCGCCGCGAGGGCCCGGGCCTGCGCCTCCTCGTCCCGACCCTCCAGGGCGGAGACGACGTCCTGGAGGGCTATCCCTCTCCGCGAGAGCTCACAGGCTATTCGGTCGTCCCCCCAGCTCTCGTGTCCCTCCACGAAAAGACGGGCGTAGAGCGCGTCATCCAGGAGGCTCATTCCGCGAAATTCAGCGATCAGGGCCTCCGCCTCCTCGGGCGTGGCCCCCCATGCGGCAAGACGCTCGCGAGCCTCCCGCTCCGGACGGGGCACACGGGAGAGGAGCCGGAAAAGCCGAAGCCGATGTTCCTCCGATGAGAGCTCTTTTTTCTCCTGTTTTTCCGGCACCCCCGTCATCGAGGACCGTCGCCCTCCGTCCCCATGCCGCCCAGAAAACGGCCGATGAAGTTCCTCAGGTCCTCTACCCCCGAACGGCTCTCTCCCGAGGTGATGACGGGGACGTCAACGGAGATCAGGCCGCCCCGCACATACTCCTGCAGGAGGGCTCGATGCCGGCCTCTGGCGACCTTGTCCGCCTTGGTAAAGACCACCAGCATCGTTCTGCCGCATCCGCTCAGCCACTCCTGGAGGGCCCGGTCATTCCCCAGGAGGCCGTGCCGGAAGTCCACGAGATGGCAGACGAGGCGCAGCGTTTTTCTCCGTTCAACGTAGGCGGCGACCAGCCGGGACCATTCGTTTCTCTCCGCCTTGCTCCGGGACGCATAGCCGTATCCCGGAAGGTCGACCAGACGAAACGGCGTCGCGGCCTGCACGGAGTAGAAGTTGATGCTGCGGGTCTTTCCCGGCGTCGCCCCCACGTGGGCCAGCCTCGTCCCCAGCAGCGCATTGATCAGCGTCGACTTCCCGACGTTCGAGCGCCCGGCAACGGCGACCTCCGGCGTCCCCTCCGGCGGAAGCTGAGGGATGGAGAAACAGGTCGCCTCAAGAGACGCCTTCCAGAGCATCGGTTTTCTCCGTTTCGTTTTTTTCCGGTTCGGCCCTCTCCGGCCTTTCCAGCCCCTTTTCGAGGACCGTCAGGACCTCCTCGGCGTAATCGAAGCGCATTCCCTCGGTATATTCCTCGGGGATCTCCTCGACGTCCACCCTGTTGGCCGCGGGCAGAACGATGTGCAGGACCCCATGGCGCCGGGCGGCGAGGATTTTCTCCCGAATGCCCCCGACGGGAAGGACCTTGCCCCTCAGGGATATCTCGCCCGTCATGGCGATGCCCGGGCGGACGCGGCGGCCGCTGACCGCCGACAGAATGGCCGTGGCCATCGTGATTCCGGCCGAGGGACCGTCCTTCGGAACGGCTCCCTCGGGAACATGGATATGGATGTCCACGCTCTTCCAGTCGAACTCCCCTATCCCGAGGGCCTGGCTCTCGGACCGCAGATAGCTCACGGCCGCCCGGGCGGACTCCTGCATCACGTCGCCGAGATTTCCGGTGAGGACCAGCTCCCCCTTTCCCCTCATCGTCACGGCCTCGATGAGCAGGACGTCGCCTCCCGCCTCCGTCCAGGCCAGACCGACGACGTTCCCCCTCTCGGGGACCTTCGGGACGGACAGGTCGTAGAGCTTCGGGGGGCCCAGGTAGTCCTTGAGGTCCCCTACCTTGACCCCCACCGGAAGGGCGAGGGGCTCAGACTTGTCCCCCGCCTCGACGAGACGGCGCGTAATCTTGCGCGCCACCATCGACAGGGCGCGGTCCAGCCCGCGGACGCCGGCCTCGCGCGTGTAGGAGGCGATGACCTTTTTGACCACGGGGACCGGGATCTTCACCTCGGACCGCTTCAGGCCGTGCTCCTTCAATATCCTCGGGACGAGGTAGCGCATCGCGATCTGCAGCTTCTCCTCGGCCAGATATCCCGGAAGGGGGATCACCTCCATACGGTCCAGAAGGGGCCTGGGAATCGTGTGAGTGACGTTGGCCGTGGTGATGAAAAGCACCTCGCTCAGGTCGAAGGGGACCTCGAGGTAGTGATCGGTGAAGGTGCCGTTCTGCTGCGGGTCCAGGACCTCCAGCAACGCGGAGGCCGGGTCGCCCCGAAAATCGTTTCCCAGCTTGTCGATCTCGTCCAGCAGGATGACGGGGTTGCAGCTACCGGCCCTCGCCAGCTTCTGGATGATACGTCCCGGGAGGGACCCGATATAGGTCCGTCGGTGCCCGCGGATCTCGGCCTCGTCCCGGACGCCCCCCAGGGAGACGTTGACGAAGCGCCGGTTCAGCGAGTCCGCGATGGAGCGCCCCAAGGAGGTCTTCCCCACCCCCGGAGGGCCGACGAAGCAGATTATTTGCCCCTTCATGTCCGTCCCGGCGCGCCGCCGGACGGCCAGGAACTCCAGGATGCGGTCCTTCACCTTGCGCATGCCGTAATGATCCCGGTCCAGGATTTTCTCCGCCCTGGCGATGTTCTCGTTCTCCTCGGTCCTCATTCCCCACGGCATGTCCAGGAGCCAGTCCAGATAGCTGCGGACCACGGCGGCCTCCGGCGAGATCGGGGACATCCTGGCGAGCCGGGCTATTTCCCGCTTTGCCTTGTCCCGCGCCTCGTCGCTCATCAGGGAGGAGTCCACCCTCTCCGCATAGCGCAGCTGCTCCTCCCCATCCTGCTCCTGTCCGAGCTCGTTCTGGATGACGCGCAGCTGCTCCCGCAGGTAGTATTCCTTCTGCTGCTTGTCGACGACGGAGCGCACGCGGTCCTGAATGTCGTGCTCCAGCTCCAGGATGTCTATCTCCTCCGTCAGGAGACGCAGCAGGAGGGACAGGGCCTCCTCCACGTCCTGAAGCTCCAGGAGGGCCTGACGATCCTCCAGCTTCGCGGATACGTGCGAGCCGATCAGGTTGATGAGCTGCCCCAGGTCGTTCAGCTCCGCGATGGAGGCCATCACCTCGTTCGGGATGCGGGGCTGCAGGGTGTTGTAGCGCTCGAAGCTGTCGAGGACACGCCGCCTCCAGGGCTCCAGTTTTGCCGATTCCGCCTGGATCCAGGGCATGGGGACCACGTGCGCCGTCAGGATGTCCTTGTCCAGCCGGTATTCCCGAACCCTCATCCGGGCTATGCCCTCGACCAGGACCTTGGTCGTCCCATCCGGGACGCGCACCACCTGAAGGACGTTGCAGAGGGTCCCCACCTTGTAAAGGTCACCGATCTCCGGGTCCTCGGTCCCATTGTCCGTCTGGGCCGCCACGAAGACCTTCTTGTCCTGGAGGAGGGCGGATTCCATAGCCCGTATGGATCGGGGGCGCCCCACGAAGAGGGGCATGATAATACCCGGAAAGAGGACCATGTCCCGGACGGGAAGAACGGGGCAGGTCCCCTCCTCCGGGGTATCCGAATCCTGTGAGGCTACAACCGCGATCCTCGTCGCCACCTCAGGCCACCTCCCGGGCCTCTCGAAACAGGCTTTCGAGGGAGGCGTTCCGGTCGACGAAATCCGCCGTGATGGAGAGGTCGCTCACCTTGCCCTCCATCGAGGGCAGCTCGTAGAGCACGTCCAGCATCAGGCTCTCCATGATGGAGCGCAATCCGCGGGCCCCCGTCTTCTTCTTGACGGCAAGCTGGGCAATACGGGCAAGGGCCTCGGGAGTGAATTCCAGTTGCACGCCCTCCATGGACAGGATCTTCTGGTACTGCTTCACCAGGGCGTTGCGGGGCTCCTGCAGGATGCGGATGAAGGCCGCCTCGTCGAGCTCCTCGAGGGCCACCAGGACGGGAATACGCCCGACCAGTTCCGGGATGAAGCCGAAGGCCATGAGATCCTCGGGCTGAATCTTGCGCACGATGTCGTAGCGTTTCTCCGAGGTACGCACGGACAGCTCCCCTCCAAAGCCCAGGGAGCGCTGAAGCTCGCGCCGCGCCACGATGTTCTCTATTCCCTCGAAGGCCCCTCCGCAGATGAAGAGGATGTTCTCCGTGTTCATCTGGATGAAGTCCTGATGAGGGTGTTTGCGCCCGCCCTTCGGTGGAATGTTGGCGACGGTCCCCTCGAGGATCTTGAGCAGGGCCTGCTGAACGCCCTCCCCTGAGACGTCCCGTGTGATGGAGGCGGACTCCGACTTGCGCGCGATCTTGTCTATCTCGTCCAGGTAGATGATGCCCCTCTCCGCGGAGGGCAGGTCGTAATCCGCCGCCTGGAGGAGGCGCACCAGGATGTTCTCGACATCCTCCCCCACGTATCCGGCCTCGGTCAGGGTCGTCGCGTCCGCGATCGCGAAGGGGACGTTGAGCTTGCGGGCCAGGGTCTGGGCTATCAGGGTCTTTCCGGACCCCGTCGGGCCCAGCAGCAGGACGTTGCTCTTCTGAAGATCGATATCCCCATTGCGCAGCTCGATGTTGTTCCGCACCCTCTGATAATGACTGTAGACGGCCACGGAGACCACCCTCTTGGCCAGGGTCTGTCCCACGACGAACTGATCCAGAAACTCCTTCAGCTCTCGGGGCTTCACCGGGAAAAGCGCCGACGGCGCCTCCTTCGCCTCCTCCTCTCGCTCCTCCCGCACCGGGGGCTGGTCCCCTTCCAGGGGCGGCATCTCCCCTTTTTCGTTCTCCAGGAGGATGGTGCAGAGCTCCACGCACTCGTTGCAGATCCAGGCTCCATGACCGGCGATCAGGCGATAGACCTCGCCTTGGGACTTCCCGCAGAACGAGCAGTGAATATCCTTCCGTTCAAATCCGCTTCCGTTGATCCTGTCCAAAGTGAAACGACCTCCAAAAAACGCATTAAGGGGACAGCAGAGTCCATCCCCTTAAAACGCCTCATATTCATGGTTTAGAGCCGGTAAGGCGCCGGGGTTACCGCGAGTCGATGATGCGGTCGATCAGGCCGTACTGCAGGGCCTCCTCCGCCGTCATGAAGTTGTCCCGCTCCGTGTC
>ERZ772957.1570-NODE-1570-length-14561-cov-15.459189_pt1 | contig 14561 bp, 12 predicted proteins | sample MGYA00580682_ERZ772957 | MGnify/ENA primary metagenome ERZ772957 (study PRJEB29015, sample SAMEA2737921) | human oral metagenome | biome: human oral; feature: human-associated habitat; material: dental | place: China | collected 2025 ...
CGGGCATGCACATCGTCGTCGACGCGGGCAACGGCGCGGGCGGCTTCTTCGCGGGGCGCATCCTCACCCCGCTCGGCGCAGACACCACGGGCAGCCAGTTCCTCGACCCCGACGGGCATTTCCCGAACCACATCCCGAACCCCGAGGACCCTGCCGCCATGCGCGCGATCAAGGAAGCCGTCATCGAAAACGATGCTGATCTCGGCCTCATCTTCGACACCGATGTGGACCGCATGAGCGCGGTGCTCGCCGACGGCACGGATGTCAGCCGCAATGCGCTGATCGCCATGATGGCCGCCATCCTCGCGCCCGACTACCCCGGCTCCACCATCATCACGGACTCCGTGACCTCGGACGGCCTCACCGACTTCCTCGAGAACGACCTGCACTTGAAGCATCTGCGCTATATGCGCGGCTACAAGAACGTCATCAACGAGTGCATCCGCCGCAATGAGGCGGGCGAGGTCTCTCCGCTGGCGATTGAGACCTCGGGACACGGCGCACTCTCGGAGAACTACTACCTCGACGACGGCGCATACCTCGCCGTGAAACTCCTCATCGCAGCGGCAAGGGCGCACGCCGAGGGCAGGACGCTCGCTGATCTCATCGCCCCACTGCGCCACCCCGCCGAGGCGCGGGAGATCCGCCTGAGGATCACGGGCACGGACGACGTACGCGCCTACGGCGCACAGGTACTGGAGGCGTTCGAGCAGCGCGCCCGTGCAAGGGGGATCACCATCGCCGCTCCCTCCTACGAGGGCGTGCGCCTCGTTATGGACGGCGGCTGGGCACTGCTGCGGATGTCCCTGCATGATCCGAATATGCCGCTGAACATCGAGGCGGAGCGGGAAGGCGGAGCGGATGAAATCGAACGCCTTGTCAGGGATCTGCTCACGGGCTTTGATGCACTCGACCGTTCGGGCTTTACCGTCGAAGGAAACACCGCGCCGTAAAGATGACGGACGCGTCAATATGGCGCGGCTGAATTGATCAGTGCTTCGCTAAATAGGGACTGCTGTACGGGTTTTTCCGACGTATGGCAGTCTTTTTCTTTTTCTTTTTCTTTTCTTACATAATTTTATGCACGACTAATTCGCGAATCGCTAGGCAGAATGAGGTATTTATGCTATAATACCTCTGTTCTTTCATAAGTAAAAATTTTAGGAAATATGCCCTAGAAGAAATAGGACAATCACAGGATAGGGGACACAACGACATCATGACAAAATTCATTCGGGCACTGCGGGAGCACGGTGTCCTGCTGCTGTGCAGTGCGGCGATTGCAGCGGCGGCGTTTTTCTCGTGGCAGACGCTCTCGCACTCCCCCTACATCCCCATAGAGTCAGAGTATGCGATATGCGATAACGCCCCGGAATACAAGGATGTCATCCGCTTTAATTACAATGCGTTCGAATGGCATCCCTACCAATTCCCGCAGCAGCCAACGCTGCCGCAGGGGACGAAGACGGTCTATCTCACCTGCGTGATCCCTCCGGACGCGCCCGCCATCATCGACCAGTTTCTGTTCGCCACGACGAACCAGGATGTCTACGTCTTCCTCGACGACGAGCTGATCTACGCCCACGGCGACTGGTCTGATATGACGGACACGCGCGGACGGACGCTGCACTTTCTCCATACCGACGGACAGCTCGGCGGAAGACGCATCACCCTCATGATGCACACAGGCTATGCGAACTGGCTCGGCACACTCGACTACTTCTTCTTCGGCAGTGAAAAACGGCTCATGCGTATGCTGGGGATGTCCGATGCCATCTACATTGCCAGCCTTGCGATCGCGCTCTCGCTGATCATCTTCCTCATCATGGATCTCGTCTGGCGCAACATCCATCACCGACGGCAGATCCAGCACTACCTCATCGCCTTCCTCGTGAGCTTCATCCTGTGGACGACCGGCACCTCGTCGTTCTTCTCACGCATCTTCGGTCTGCCCGAGCTCTGGTGGGAACTGCACCTCATCATGCTCTACATCATGCCGATCACCGTTGCACGGATCACACAGGAGATCGTCGCCCCCACGTACAAAAAAACCGTGCACACCACCATCGTCGTCTATATCCTGCTCTTCATCGTGGCGAGCATCACGGAGATCTGCGGCTTTGACGGCTACATGAACCTGCTCTACCTCTTTTATCCCGTCCTGTTCGTCAGTTGTCTGTTCATCATCTATACATTGCTGCGCTCGGACTGGAAAAAACACCCCTCCTGTCGTTATGGACTGATCGCAATCACATCCCTGAGCATCTTTGTCGGCATCGACGCGCTGCACTGGGAGTACCATCTCCTCGCCGCCATGCTCTCGACCACGGTCTTTTCCATCTACAGCACCATCCCGTTCGTCTTCTTCCTCATCCGTGAGCAGATGGTGAAGGACGCGCAGCTCGCGCAGCAGAACGAGACGCTGGCGCGCGAGCTGCAGGAGACGCAGAACGAGGCGGTGCGCGACTACCTCACGGGCTGCTACAACCGCCACCAGCTCACCGACGGTGTCGCCAAGTTCTCCATGCTCGCCAACACGCGCGACTTCAAGTTCTCGTTCGCCATCTTTGACGTGGATCACTTCAAGCAGGTCAACGACACGCGCGGACATCTGGGCGGCGACCACATCCTGAAGCAGATCGCCGATACCATCCATGAGCGAATCGACCGCAGGCACATCTTCATCCGATACGGGGGCGATGAGTTCATCCTGCTCGCGCTCCATCAGGATCTAGCGCAGATGGTCGCGTTCTGCGAGGAGCTCCGCAAGGCGCTCGAGCAGACCTTGGACGGCGTGACCATGAGCTTCGGTGTCTCGACGTGGCACGGCACGGGCGACCATATGGCGCAGCTCATGGAGCGTGCCGACCGCGCCCTCTACCGCTCCAAGGAGAAGGGACGCAACGCCGTCTCCGGTGAGGACGAATGCCCGGATGAGCCGGAGCAGCAGAATACGCCATCCGACGAACAAAAATGAAATGCGGCGAAAGGGGCGTTGTACGAGGTTTTCCGCTTCGTGCAACGCCCCTTTTTCTGTGGATCTCTCTTGATAATATTCGTATTCTTTTCATTTTTTTATTGTTCCATTACGCACGAATATGCTATAATAAATGTAAATATCAGGAAAATATCGTATCCACTCCTGCCCATAAAGGGGGTGCTGACCTATGAAGAACGTTTTTTCATTGCTGCGGAGCAATGTCCTCACCCTGCTCTGCATATCGCTCCTGATCGCCGCGAGCGGCGTTGCCTGGCATCTGCTCGCCACACCGATCGATCCGCACATCCACGCGGAGTATGCCCCCGTGGAGGGGAATCCCTCATACAAGGATATCATCGGATTCCGTACGGGGGAATACGACTGGCAGGAGTATGACTATCCCGCGCAGCCTCCCCTCCCGGATGGCGCGACGACGGTCTGTCTCTCGTGGCGGATTCCGATTTCGTCCCGTTTCTTCAACGAAAACATCCTGTTCGCCACGACGAACCAGAACGCCTACGTCTATCTCGACAACGATCTCGTCTACGTCTACGGCGACTGGTCGGATGAGACGGCATCGCGCGGACGCTCGCTCCACTACCTCCATCTGGATCAGAGCATCGCGGGCAAACGTCTCACGATCATGCTGCACTCGGGCTATCCGAACTGGCTCGGCAGCATCGACTATCTCATGATCGGCGGCTCCGCCCTCTTTCTGCGCAACATCAGTCTCGCGGATGCCATCTACGTCTCCAGTATGTCGGTCGCACTCGCCCTCATCGTCTTCCTCGTCATGGATCTCGCGTGGCGCGGCGCACACGCGCGGCGGCGGCGCATACAGCTCTATCTGATCGGCTACCTCGCGACCTTCCTCCTCTGGACGATGGGCAGCTCCTCCTTCTTCCCGCGTATGTACGGCATGGCAAATTACTGGTGGGAGCTGCATCTCGTCACACTCTACCTCATGCCGGTATTCAGTGCGCGGATCACGCAGGAGATCGTCTCCCCGCGCTACATCGCCCGCGTCAAGGCGACGACGCAGATCTTCGTCATCCTCTTCGGCTGCGCGACCGTCGCAGAGCTCATGGGGCTGGACGGCTACATGAACCTCATCTTCCTCCTCTACCCGCTGGTTCTCGTCGGCTTCCTCCTGCTCATCTACACCCTCCTGCGCTCGGACTGGAGCTACCATCCCGGCTGCCGCTACGGCACATTCGCCGTGACCTCGCTCCTCGTATTTGGCGGGGTCGACGCGATGCACTGGGAGTATCACCAGTTCTCCGCCATGTTTTCGACCACTGTATTCTCCATCTACGCCTCCATCCCGTTCGTCTTCTTCTTCATCCGTGAGCAGATGCTCAAGGATGCCTCCCTCGCCGAGCAGAACAAAGAACTCGTCAAGGAGCTGGAGATCTCGCAGAACGAGGCGCAGCGCGACTACCTCACGGGCTGCTACAACCGCCATCAGCTCAGCGACGGCTTTGCCAAATTCTCCGCACTCTCGTATGAACGCGGCTTCAAATTCTCGTTTGCCATCTTCGACGTGGATCATTTCAAACAGGTCAACGACACCAAGGGGCATCTCGGCGGCGACCGAATCCTCAAGCAGATTGCCGACACCATCCACGAGGAGATTGACCGCCGCCATCTCTTCATCCGCTACGGAGGCGATGAGTTCATCCTCCTGGCCCTGCACTACGACCTCGAGGCGATGGTCGCCTTCTGCGAACACCTCCGCGAGATCCTTGAGCACAGCCTGGGCGGGGTCACACTCAGCTTTGGTGTATCCACATGGCACGGCAAGAACGATCGTATGCGCGCCCTCATGGAACGTGCCGACCGCGCCCTCTACCTCTCAAAGGAGAAGGGGCGCAACGCCGTCTCCGGCGAGAACGAGGAAGGTGCAGCGTAGCCGTCTCCCACCACGCTCCCTCTATCACACTCCGTATATCAAGGGAATCGCTGATAAAATGAAGTCCGTCAGATTGGCGTAGATTTTTTCGTCCGAACAAGGAGGCAAACCGGACGCATAGCCAAAGCTATGTGGAGGATTTGCCGACACAGTGCGGGCAAAAAAGATGCGTCAAGATGACGGTGCTGAATTTATCAGTGCTTCCCAGGGGAAAGAGCACCGTTTCCGCAGACGGTGCTCTTTCCCTTACGAGAGGTGCAGCGCGGTGTATTTTGCCAATTCCGCCGCGATGTGCTACAATGGGTGACGTTTTCCTGCCGCACCCTTGTCGCGCCCGATGCGGGCGTATCCATCGAAAGCGAGGCTCTCATGTTCTGTCCCAAATGCAATAAATTTGTCCCCTCCTCCGCCAACGCCTGCCCGAACTGCGGCATCCCCATCATCACCGGGTTCTCCCCGAACTACGGCGCGGGGTTCGACCTCGGCGCAGACGACAGCGAAAGCCGCAACGACGCACCACCGCGCAAAGTGATGGACTCTGACCTCTATGATGATGTACCTGATGACGACAGCGTCATGACAAAGGAATCTTCCTCCGGGATTGCCGGCAGGATCAAGTCCCTGTTCGGATTCGGACGGGGCTAATACAGCGCATACACAAAAAGGGTCTGCCCGGCGAAGTACAGCTTCGTCGGGCAGACCCTTTGTCTGCGGGAAATGGTGCGATTGGCGCGAGTCGAACGCGCGACCCTCTGCTTAGGAGGCAGATGCTCTATCCTACTGAGCTACAACCGCATCGCCTTGATTTTATCAAATTTGAACGGGATATGCAAGCCCCGCCCGCACACGCACAAAAGGGGCTGCCGCACGAAGCCGGAAACTTCGTGCAGCAGCCCCCTCTATCCGCCGCTATACGCTCAGGCGAGCTTTTCCGTGTCCACCGTCTGGATGGCAATATCCTTGATGGAGACGGGATACTCCTCCCCCGCGACAATCGCCTTCTTGTCGATGACGTTCTGCAGGCAGGTCGTGACCTCCGCCTTCGTGAGTCCGTCCTTCGGATCCATCAGGCTCACGGTCATATCCTTACCGCTCGAGAGCTTCATCGTCATACGCAGCTGTTTCTTCGTCGACATCGTTCATTCCTCCTTTCCTCGGTATTCATCCGTCCTCAGTCCTCCAGAACTGCGCTGTCCGTACGCGTCACAAGACTCAGACCGTGCTTCTGGAGTCCCGCGAAGCTGCGCCCGACCGTGAGTGCATCCGCATCTGCGAGGTTCGGCGCAAGACCGCTGATCGTACGGTTTTTGTAGATCGTCTTGCCGTCCGATCCGACCCCCGTAATGACCTTGAGCGTCAGCTTGCTCGCTGCATCTTTGCGTGCCATGTGAATCAACTCCTTTCTCGTTTCGTTTCGTAAGCGCCTTACACCCGAATACCTGCCGCCGCGAAAAAAAGAGAGAGCTCCCGTGAAAAAATATTTACAAACGAACATCTTTTCTATATAATATCATTCAGAAAGGAACGGGTGATTGTTTTATAGTTTCTCGTGTCTGTAGGAATCGCTGATCAATGGATCCGTGCTTCCCATACGTCCCGCCAACGGCAGACAGGAGGGGGGCACAGTGCCGCCAACAGAAAGGAGTTCGAACATGAATCGGAAGAAACGGGAACTACTCATGCAGAAACTGCCCGCAGCGACAGACATTCTCGCACTCGTCCCCGAAATCGGAACGAACGGCGAAACCGCAACCATCATCCATACCGCAGGGGGCGGCATTCTGCGGCTTACCGCCGGAACCGACTATCTCCTGTCCTGCCTCGCCGAACGCGAGGACAAGGAAATCCGCCTCATCCGTCGGAATGCCGCACGACTGCTGGCACGACGGCGCAACATTGTCCTTCCCATCCTCTACGGATGTGTCCTCGCCCCCATCATGATACGCCCCGCTCAAAAATACGGCGACAGGCTCGGCTACATCAACATCGCACACAGACCGCTCGTCGCCGCAGGCAGAGGCGGTACCGATCTTGCCCTGCGGAGCGGCATCGTCCTGCACACGCTCTGGCAGCCGACCACCGTCAAGAAGCTCGTCCACGAGGGACGCGCCGTCCACTACAAGCTCATTGTCGATGCACAGCAGCAGCTGCGGCGCGTGGAGGAGTTCGCATAAAGCTCGGATACGCACCGCCGCCCTGCACGGCCCAAAGCCGCCCCCCGATGGATCAGGTGAGATGTCTCCCACGCTTGCATTTTCCCACGGTTCATTGTATGATACACATACAGAACAACGGAGGGTACAATATGCAGATCTCAAGCCGATTCACCATCGCCGTCCACATCCTCATCTGTGTTGGTCTCTATGGAGACGAGGCACCCGCCACGAGCGAGACCCTCGCAGGCAGCAGTGGCGTACATCCCGTCGTCGTCCGCCGCATCCTCGGTCAGCTGCGCCGCGCGGGACTCATCACCGTCGCACGCGGCAGAGAGGGCGGCGCACACATCGCACGCCCCCTCGCAGAGATCACGCTCGCCGATATCTTCCGCGCCGTGGAGTCCATCGGCGGCGGCGCACTCTTCAGCTTCCATGAGAACCCGAACCCCGCGTGTCCCGTCGGGCGCAGCATCCACAAGGTGCTTGACAGCCGCCTCGCCGCCATCCAACACGCCATGGAGCGCGAGATGGAGGGAACGACACTCGCGGACGTGATTGCTGCGGCACGGGAGCAGATCGGAGAAGGATAAGATGAAGTGGGTCTCCCATATCTCCCTCACCGCCACCATCGCCTATGCCGTCACCGCCGATCCGATGCTGACGGCAGCGGCGGCGGTCGGTGCGATCCTGCCGGATAAGATCGAGGGCAGCCCGCAAAGCGTCGGTTGGCGTACATGGCGCAGCCGCCATCGCGGCTGGTCGCACTGGCCGATGCTCTACATCGCGCTCATCGGCGGGCTGATGCAGGCGCGGCAGTATTTTTTCTACGATGCGGCATTCTTCGCCGTCCTCGCATGGATCTTCGGCGGTGCACTCCTGCACATCGCGGAGGATGCCGTCTGTGGCAAGGTGCCGCTGCTCTATCCCACGCAGAGAGTCGGCATCCGTCTCTTCACCGTCGGTTCGCTGCGTGAGTATCTTTTTGTACTCGTCTGTATTGTTGCCGTATATGCAGGACAGTATTTTCTGCGCATGTAAAAAGGCTGCGGTATGAAGCTAAAACTTTGTACCGTAGCCTTTTTAGGTATAAAGAACTTGTCGACAACAGCAGAGTGGAAACGATATCCAACGATGGAGGTCTGATGCCTCCCAAAACGAAAAAGACTGCCTGCATCGATCTGCAGTGCAGTCCTTTTTTCATTTCCTCAATGATTCGCCATGTCGTAGATGGCGATGACATCGGCGCGTCTGAGCGGGTGGAAGTCGCCGAGGGCGATGGTGTCGCCCGCCGTGGCGGCACTCGCGATTCCCTCGATCACACCCTTGGTGAGTGTGCCGATGCCCAGCCCCGCAAGGCTCGTCGGCATCCCGATCTCAGTGAAGAACTCCTCCATCTTGCGGATACCCGCGCGTGCGCGCTCCTCGTCCGTGCCCGCATCCACGCCGAAGATGGCACCCGCGAAATGTGCAAAGCGTGCGGGATCGTCCGCATAAACGTACCGCGCCCACGACCCCCAGAGCGCGGTGAGGGTCTGTGCGTGCGTCGCATCGTAGCGTGCGGACAGTTCGTGCCCGAGCTTGTGCACGGAAAAGTCCTTCCTGCGCCCGAGCTCGGTAAAGCCGCTGTGCGAGACACTGCCGCACCACATGAGCTCGCTCATCGCATCGTAGTCCTTGCGGCTGACGAGGAGGCGGCGCACGCACTCCATGACGGTGCGGATCAGCTGCTCGGCAACGCGGTCGGTGAAGACGTTCGGCTCCTTGACGCTCGTGAAGTAGCGTTCCATCGTGTGCATCATGATGTCCGCCGCCCCCGCTGCAATCTGCTCACGCGGCAGGGTAAAGGCGAGCGCGGGGTTCATAAAGGCGACGACGGGACGGTTCAGCTGTGTGTTCAGCCCGCGCTTTTGCCCCGTATCCTCGTTCGTGAGCACCGCAGAGTCGCTCGTCTCGCTGCCCGCCGCCGGGATCGTGAGCACCGCGCCAAAGGGCATGGTCTTTGTGAGCTCCTCCTTGCCCGTCCAGATGTCCCAGATGTCGGTGCCGGGGTTTGCGATGCCGTGTGCAACCGCCTTTGCCGTGTCGATGACGCTGCCGCCGCCGACGGCAAGAACGAAGTTGACATTGGCAGCAAATCCCTCGCGGATCGCCTCACGCACGAACGAGACGCGCGGGTTCGGACGCACGCCGCCCATGACGAGAAACGCCAGTCCCTCAGAGGTCAGATTTTTCTCGATGCGCGAGAGCAGCCCCGAACGCTCCGCGCTGCCGCCGCCGTAGAGGATGAGCACGCGGCTCGCCCCGAACGCGCGCAGTTTCCCGGCGACCGCATTCTCCGCATCCCGTCCGAAGATGATCTCGGTCGGGCAGTGATAGGTAAAGCTTTGCATGAAAATCCTCCTCATATCCGTATGAATTCGACACATTTATTATAGCAGAAATTACGGAAAAAAAAAGTTAATCTCACGACAAGAAAATAGTTGCCAAAAGGGTTGAAAGTTTCGTATAATAATAATCGGGCAAAGAAATTATTACCTTAAAGTATAAGGAGGCTGAAAAAATGAGTGCTGATCAAAGCAAAGAAGCCCAAAGAATCCATGAGGCGGAGCAAAAGTTTGATCGGACTCGACGTCTGGTAGGACTGTTCGGAGCACCAATCCTTGCCCTGTTGGTATTCCTGACACCCATCGAAGGACTGACGGTCGCATCACACAAACTGCTTGCCATCATGGTTCTCGTCGCTCTCTGGTGGATCACCGAACCGGTTCCCATCCCCGTTACGTCCCTGATCGGTCCGACGCTCGCCGTTGTGACCGGTGTTGTCTCCGCAAAGGACGCATACGCTGCCTTTGCAAATCCGATGATCTTCCTCTTTATGGGCGGATTCATCCTCGCAAAGGCGATGATGGATCACGGGCTGGACAAACGGTTCGCCTACTGGCTGCTCGCACGCTCGTGGGTCGGCTCGAATCCGCGCCGCATCTTCCTTGCGATCGGACTTGCCGCAGCGCTCTGCTCGGGCTGGGTCAGCAACACGGCGACCGCTGCGATGATGTTCCCGATCGCGCTCGGCCTCCTCGGTGCGATCAAGGAGATGATGGCGGCGAACGGCAAGGAGATCGACCTGCATGACTATAAGTATGCAACGGGTCTCATGCTCATGACGGCGTATTCCTGCTCCATCGGCGGCGTTCTCACCCCGATCGGCACCCCGCCGAACATCATCATGCTCGGCTTCCTCGACCAGATGGCGAACATCCACATCTCCTTCTTCGAGTGGATGACGTGGGGCGTCATTGCCATGGTCGTCTACTTTATCATCACATACTTCATCCTCATCCGTATGTTCCCGCCCGATGTGGAACGCATCGACGGTGCGGAGGAATTCATCCGCGCCCGCGTCGCCGAGCTCGGCGGCTGGACGCGCGCACAGAAGAACACGCTCGTCTGCTTCCTCGTCGCGGTCTTCCTCTGGGTCTTCCCGGGCATCCTCTCGATGACGCTCGGCAGCACCTCGCCGACCCTCAAGATGTACAACCTCCTCTTCCCCGAGGCGGTCGCAGCGATGTTCGGCGCGCTGCTCCTCTTCCTCATGCCGATCAACTTCAAGGAGCGTCAGTTCACGCTTGAGTGGAAGTCGGCGGTGCAGGGTGTTGAGTGGGGCACACTCATCCTCTTCGGCGGCGGCCTTGCGATGGGCGGCATGATGTATAAGACGGGTCTCTCGCAGTGGGTCGGCGACAAGATCGTCGGTATGCTCGGCGGCGAGCCCTCCGAGTTCGCCCTCGTTGCGATCTTCTGCGTGATGGCGCTGCTGCTCTCCGAGCTCACGAGCCACACGGCGGCGACCAACATGATCGGCCCTCTCGGCATCACGGCGGCGGTCGCTGCGGGCTTCAGCCCCGTGCACGTCGCGGTCGGTATCGCTCTGTCGTCCTCACTGGGCTTTATGCTGCCCGTGTCGACGCCGCCGAACGCCATCGTCTACGCGTCCGGCTATATCCCGATCACGAAGATGATCAAGACCGGTGTCTACATCGACTTCATCGGTATCTTCTGCGTCACAATCCCGCTCGTCCTCTACTTCGTCACCTGGATTGTGGGATAAGGATTTTCTTGACACATCAAAAAGAGCCGCTGATGCGGCTCTTTTTCTATGAGATTCTGACTTGTCAAGGCGAATGCTTCCTGCTATAATGGATACAGAAAGAAACGTCCTTGACGGCATCTTTCCTTAGTTGCGAATTGTTTTTGAACAACCGCTCACTTGGCAGAGTGGGCGGTTATTTTTCAGATCTAAAATACAAATATTTTTTCGTATAACGAGCCTGTTTTAGGGCTTTTTTTATTTCCCAATGCAGAACTCGCTGAAGATGCGGTCGATGAGGTCGGTGTCGACGGTCTCACCGAGGATCTCACCGAGGGTTTCGTACGCGCCGCGCAGGTCGATCGAGATGAAGTCCGTGCCCATGTCCTCCGTGAGGCTGCGCTCCGCATCGCTGAGGTGCTGTGCGGTACGGCGGAGTGCCTCAACCTCGCGCTCCTTGTTCGGCAGTGCCCCGTCGCCGAGGTCGCCCTCAAGAGCGCGGACGCGGGCGGCGATGGTCTCGCGCAGGGCATCCAGCCCCGTACCCGCCTGTGCGGAGATCATCAGGACGGGCGCGTTGATCCCGTCGAAGTCCGTCACGCGCAGGACGGAGGCGCAGTCCTCCTTGTTGCAGAGGATGATGATGTCCGCATCCATGGTCTTGAGGCGGGCGAGGATTTCGCGATCCTCGTCGGTGAGCCCGCAAGAGCTGTCAAAGACGGCAAGGACGAGCTCCGCATCACCGAGGTGCTGCTCGGTGCGTGCAACGCCGAGCCGCTCGACCTCGTCCTCTGCTGCACGCAGCCCTGCGGTATCGATGAGGCGGAGGGGAATACCCTCGACGCTGATCTCCTCCTCGATGACATCCCGTGTGGTTCCGGGCACATCGGTGACGATGGCACGCTCCGTACCGAGAAGGGCATTGAGGAGGCTGGATTTGCCGACGTTCGGGCGGCCGACGATGACGGTCTTGACCCCCATGCGCAGGATGCGTCCCGCGTATGCGCCCGTGAGGAGTTTCTGTACGGCACCGGCGGCATCGCTGATATCCGCGCGGAGTGCAGCGGCGGATGCGGAGGGGATGTCGTCCTCGGGGAAGTCAATGCCCGCCTCGATACGTGCAATCGCGCCGAGCAGGCGCGTGCGGATCGCTGTGATCTCGCGCGAGAGTGCGCCCGCCAGACGCTCCCGCGCGGCGCGGGCAGCACGAGAACTCCGCGCGTTGATAAGTTCCATAACGCCCTCGGCGCGCGCAAGGTCGAGCCGCCCATTCAGAAAGGCGCGTTTTGTGAACTCGCCCGCTGCGGCAGGACGTGCACCCGCCTCCCATGTACGCTGGAGGACGGAGCGCAGGACGATTGTGCCGCCGTGGCACTGGAGCTCGACGGTGTCCTCGCCCGTATAGGAGTGCGGCGCACGCATAAAGAGGAGGATGCACTCGTCGATGATGGTGCCGTCCGCCGCGACGATGTTCCCATAGCGTGCCGTGTACGGCGCGATCTCCCCAAGCGTTCCGCGCATGGGACGAAATACCGCACGCGCAATGTTCAGTGCGTTTGCTCCGCTCACACGAATGATGCCGATGCCGCCCGTTCCCTGCGGGGTGGCGATCTGGCTGATGGTGTCCTCGGTCATGCTTTCCCTTTCCCATTTCTCAAAATGTCGGAAAGAGGTGTGCTGTATGAAGCATTCTGCTCCGTACAACACACCTCATTTTGTATATCAAGTATCTTCTAGAGACTTTGAACGATTTTCCCGTATCATCCAAAGCCCGCTCAAAAGGGTGCGCCCTTACCGCTCGTAGCGGTCATAGCTCGGTTCGTCGTAGTCACGCGAATAGCGACGGCGGCGCGGAACGATGACGACGTAGCGGCGCGGGTTGTCGCCCGCGCTGTAGGTGGTGACGCGTCGGTTGTCCTGCAGTGCCATGTGAATGATCTTGCGCTCGTGGCGGCTCATCGGTTCGAGGTGGATCTCCTCGCCGATACGGCACGCCTTGTCCGCGAGATGCCCCGCGAGGCGCGTGAGTGTCTCCTCACGGCGCGCACGATAGTCCTCGACATCGAGGATGATGCGCGCATAGCCGGTCTCGGGGATCTTGTTCACGACGAGATTCGTGAGGTACTGGAGCGCGTCAAGAGTCGCGCCATGCTTGCCGATGAGGATGCCGAGGTTCTCGCCCTGCATGTTGAAGATGGTGCCGGACGGGGTGTCTGTGCGATGCAGCTCGACGCTGAGTGCCATCGCGGCAAAGATCTCGCCGAGAAATTTCTCAGCTGCTGCGGCCATCTCGTCACTGAGCGGGAGGAGCTGCGTGTCGGGACGCTCACGGCGTTCCCGCATCTCATAGCCCGCGCTCTCGCGCTCGTAGGACGGACGCTCGCGTCGTTCGCGCCGCTCGTCCTGTCCCTCATAGCGGCCGCGTGCGCGGCTCTCGCCATATCCCCCACGCGTGGGGTAGTCCCGCCGCTCGCCGTAGCCGCGGCTCTCGCGGGGCGGGCGCGTGTCCTCGCCGCGTCCGCTCTCACGATGTCCACGGTCTCCCGTGCTGCGCGGCGCGGTGCTCTGCTCCGTCTTCTTTCGTGCGGAGGAGCGCAGATCGGTGTGAAAGCGCTTCGGGCGTACGCCGAATCCATCGTCTGACGGAGCGTTCTCCTCTGCGGTCTCTTTCTCCACGACGGGAGGCGCCGGCGGCGGTGCAATGACGGTCGGCGGCGCGGGTGTCTGCACCTCGGTGCGCTGCGGCGGGATCACGGGGCGCGTCGTGACGCGAATACGCGCCTCACGTTTGCCCCACAGGCCGAGGAAGCCACCCGAGGGCTCCTGTACGACCTCATAGGTGACCTCGGCTCTGCCGCAGCCGAGCTTGTCGAGGGCATGTGAGAGTGCGTCCTCGACGGTTTTTCCGGTGGTCTCGATGATCTCTGCCATGTCAGTTTGCCCCCTTTGCTGCCGCATTTTCACCACGGTACATCCACCACTGCTGGGTGATCTGCACGACGTTCATCGTGACCCAGTAGAGGACGAGTCCCGAGGGGAAGGTCAGGCTGATCCAGCCGATGAAGAGCGGCATGATGGTCATCATGATCTTCATCTGGGGATTCATCTCGGTGGAGGTCATTTTCTGCTGCAGATAGGTGGTCGCTGCCGAGAGGACGGGCAGGATGTAGAGCGGATCGGGCTCTGACATGTTCGGCAGCCAGAAGAATGCCGCTGCCTCTGCGCTCGGGAAGGTAAAGTTAAAGAGGGCGTAGTACATGCCCATGAGGATCGGCATCTGCACGAGGAGCGGCAGGCAGCCGGCAAGCGGGTTGACGCCCGCCTCGCGGAAGAGTTCGCCCGTTTTCTGCTGGAGCATCTGCGGGTTGCTTTTGTACTTTTCCTGGATCTTTTTCATCTTCGGCTGGATTTCCTGCATCGCCTTCA
>ERZ772957.1573-NODE-1573-length-14531-cov-4.825988_pt1 | contig 14531 bp, 15 predicted proteins | sample MGYA00580682_ERZ772957 | MGnify/ENA primary metagenome ERZ772957 (study PRJEB29015, sample SAMEA2737921) | human oral metagenome | biome: human oral; feature: human-associated habitat; material: dental | place: China | collected 2025 ...
AGTGCACAAGCCCGCGCTCATCAGGGCCCTCATCGATCGAGCCCGCATCCACGATGAGATAAAAAACGGCGGAATTTTTAGGCACGGAATTTTCTAAAATATAGTATTTAAGTCCGTTTGGCAGCGCCCCTCGTAGGACGGCTTCGTCCCACTCAAGCGCAAAAGCTCCCGCACAGAGCAGTAAAAATAGTAAAATTTTTCGCATTTAAGCCCTTTTTTCTAGTAAAATTCGCTCGCAGCCTTTCGGCAGACTCTTCTCTTTCGACCTATCAATCTGCCCGCGCCATTTTTAGGTTTGCTCGCTTCGACCCGTTAGCCTGCGATATCTCTTAGGTACGCCCACTTTTAACCCGCCTGCTTGTTGCGCTAGTCCCCGTCCGATTCGCGAGCGTATCGGTTCTAGGCTTGCGCTGCGCGGCTTCTATCGTTTATTTTATCGCAGAAGTCCGCAGGCGCATTTGATCTTTATCTGCGTGGCGACACGGCAGCGCGCCCGCGCAAGATAAATTTTAAAATTTACTTGCACACAGGCTAAATTTAAAAAGCGCGAGCCGGTAAATTTTAAAATTTTACGCCGAACGCGGCGGACTACTAAGCTTTGAAATTTCATGGCTAAATTTCGCAACAGAGCCCACACGCTTTCATAGCAAGACGGACGAACATTTAATTTTACATCGCCCTACTCTCGCTACGCGCTGTTTTAGCACGTATCGATCAAACAAACCGCTGACGCACGATCTTGGCATCTTCGCCATATGACGTTTTAGCGCTCCGCCTATAAAAGCGCCGCCGCAAACTGCCGTTTACTGCGAGATAAAATTTTAGCCTAAAGAGCATTAAATGAAAATTAGCATAAATAAAATGCGAAATTTTTGAAATTAAAATAAAGTTTTGGATTAGATTAAAATGGCCGGGAGATAGGGACACCTAGAGTGTAAAAACATTTTTCATTACTACAAGTACCTAAAAATGGGATTTCTATGGCATTTTTAAGAGTATAAATTTTGACTCTTTCTGGGTAAAAAGATGTAACAAGCCTATGTAACAAGTCTAGCACCATTAATTCCTTTCCTCTGCGATATTTTATATAAAATTTCGTCCAAAATTTTAGACGATTTTTATTTAAATATATTGATCGGCAACCGCCAGGTTACCTAGATACTTAGTCTTTTGCCTGACGCTATGGCACCTTCAAGCGTGCTTAGCGTTAGCGAATCGTTGTCTGGGTTTAGTAGCCTATCGAGAGCGGCGCAACTGGTTTTCATGAGCTTAGTCATCTTTATTTTGGTTGCACATTCCAGCTTTAAGCTAACCTCCGATATAACCAACAAAAGGCTTTGTATTTACCGTCGTATATTATATCAAATGCTCCAATTTTCCATCCTAAGCTCGCTTATATCTTTAAAATCTTTTTCGTTATTCGTAACCAAAACAAGATCATTACTAAGCGCTACGGCGGCAATCAGCATGTTCATATCGCCTATCCTTCTGTTTTTATTTCTCATCTCAAGCCTTATTTTGCCGTAGCTTGCCGCGCATTTGCTCGTAAAATCCAAAACGCCGAAATTTGAGATAAAATCGCTCATGAGTCTTAAATTTAGCTCTTTTTGAGTGGAATTTTCTATACCGTAAAACATTTCGGCTATCGTTATGCTGGAAATAAAAATATCTTTTTTGCCATATTTGGTCAAATGGCTTAGTATATTTTGACTGTAAGGCTCGGTGCTAGAAATCAAGTAACTACAAATAGTAGTATCGAGTAAAAACATTATTTAAATCCAAAATTTCGCTCTTGAGGTAAGCTTGGCTCGGCTCTTTCAAATTTAACTCCAGCATCTTTTAGCTCGTTTAAAGTCTTAAATAGTCCGCTCCATTCATCATCTTTAACCGGAGTCAAAATCACTTCGTTATTATCAAAGCTCTTTAATATAAATTCTTTTACGTTGTCTAAATTTAAGCTTTTTGGAAGCCTTAGTGCCAAAGAGTTACCGCTTTTAAATACTTTTAATCTAGCCTGCATTATTACAACCTCTCGTATATATTTTTTTAAGTATATACTGAACAAGATAAAAATATTCTTAGATTTTGCTCGTTTATAGTATCGGCATTGCAATGTTTTTTGATAAATCTTATGCAAAAGATAAAAAGTAAGAATGGATAAAAATGTGGAGCAAATAGCGTTAAGAGCGTTTTTTGTATAGGTATGGACGTAAGGTAAAAAATGGGAACTTAAAATGCAAAAATCTAGGCATTTTTTCGCATTTTGAAATCCAAACTTCAATTTGCCTCAAAAACTTCAAAACCCCTTTAAATCACACCTTTTCTGATATGCGCTACGACGCACCCTATGATACTACAATTTTCTAAATTCTTGCCGTCGATTGCGATTAGTTCATATTTCTCGTTATCAGAAAATAGCGTTATAGCTCTTGTTGTCGAGTTTTTCTATCCTTTTAACGAACACGTCGCCTTCGTAGTTTATAACATATACGTTGCCGCTAGTGACGTCACCCACATTTACGGTACCTATAAAAGCAGTTCACCATTAGCGATAGTAGGCTCCATACTGTTGCCTTTGGCGTTAATTATATGGACTTTTGGATAGGTCGCCACCAATGCGCAAAAAGCCTTGCAGGAAGTTCTCCGTAAAAGCTAACGCAGTCGGCGCTTCGTTGTAGTTTATACTCCATCTACGGTGCTCGCGTAGGTATCTTCAAAATATGGCACGGCTATAATGCTGTTTTCTTCGGCATTGTCATTTGATTTGTTTTGGGCTTTAAGATCAGATGGGTTTACGACAGAATTTTGATGACTTACGACACAAGGCCGCGCCCATAAAGACGGGCAATCTTAAAAGAGACATAATGGTATTTGAAGTAACCGCAAGCGAGGTAAAGGTAAGGCAATACCCTAAAAGCAAAATACGCCAAATGTGTCCACGGCGGTACGAGAGCGCACGTGATAAGACCAAAAAAGAAAAAGGCTTTATACTGGGGCGTGCAACCCGTTAAAAAGGTAAATCACCCAGGCATAAAAGCAAATCCATATCTGCTAAACGCTTGGAATATCTACAAAAGCGGCGGTTTGAAACGTGCTAGCGATGAGCTAGTGCAAAATGTAGGCAAAGAGATACTAAAGATATTAAGGTTATATTCAAATAAACCCAAAAAGCCCATAAATACAAAAAATTCTTATTTTTTACGTTGATTTCAGAGGAAATTATATATAATAAGTTTAAATTTTTAAGGTTTTTTATGAATTTTTCAATTATGGATATTATCTCTATTGTCGGTTTTGTTGTTACAGTTATAAGCGCCATTGGATATAAGGTTTATAAAAAGAAAACTAAAATAAATATTAGCAACAATAATATTTCAAATAATAGCAATAGCAATATCGTAATTAACGGCGATCAGAATATAAATAACGATGATAGATAATAATGATATTTCAAACAACTCCAATAGCAATATCTTAGTAAGCGGTAATCAAACCATAAATAATATTGTTGAAAAGATAAATATTGACATAGGGAGATTATCGAGCATTTGTGAGACCAATGCAAAGGAAATTATAGAGCTGTTAAACAAGTTTGAAAGCGATTGCCAAGCAATAGAATATGACGACGATTTTATCAAGATAGATACTAAAAACAAAATAAACGGGCTTGAGCAATTTTATACGGAGTTTATAAAAGAGGAAGAAGCTAAACTTGCGATTTTAGACGATTTTTTTAAAGACAATAATTTAACGAAGCATATAGAGAACTCAGCCAAAAGTATCAGGATAAGTATATTTTCTTTTAAAAATAGAAACTCTAATAAATTAAATCCCGATATTTTTAATCAGATTATACAAGAACATACATCAATTATAGACGACAACGAGATAAAAGACGTAATTCAGCTTATTATATTTTATTTATACAGATACTGCTATATCGGTGAAAAAAATGGAAACTAGATATATAAAGACACATAGAAGCAAAGACATAAAAAGAAGTCCGCTAGTCGTAGCTAAAGAGATATTAAATAGACTAAATACGCAGTATGGAACAAAACTAGGTCTTATATACAAAGAGATAAAAAAGCAAAACAATATTCAACAAATAGATTTCGCATATGCTTTAAATTTTCTGTTTATTTTGGGGCAGATTGAGTATATTAAAGAGTATGATGAGCTTATAAGGGTAAAGAATGAAACTATCTAGAATTTATGCAAATAGTAAAATTTTTAAACCTATAGTGTTTAACGATGATATAAATTTTATATTAAGCAATGATCACAGCGTAGGTAAAAGTACGCTATTTGCTTTAATAGATTTTTGTTTACTAAAAAAAGACAAGGGTGTATTCGGTAGAGAAAATTTTAAAGATTTCATCTTCTTTTTGGAGTTAAATTTTAAAGACTACTATATAACCATAAAACGACCAACTCAAGGTAGGGCTAATATAGGCATTAAAAAGACCCAAACATCTGAGCGTTTATTGGAATGTGACAATTTTGATAAAACAGGCGGGTTAGATACTATAAAAGAGCATCTAAACTCTATATTAAATTTTAAAGTCGATAATTTTAGAAGCTATTTATCATATTTTTTAAGAGATCAGGATAATCAAAGCGATATTTTTAGGCTCAATAAATTTTTAAGAACCAACGATATAGACTTTAAGCCGATCGTTGCCAATTTGCTTTCTATAGATGGTCAAAACATAAAAGAAAAATACGATATAGAAAATAATATAAAAAAAATAGAGCAAGAAATAGCTTTGCTTGAGGCAGGTTTAGGCGACTATATAACCAAAGAACAAATTGAAGCGGAATTATTGATATATGAACGACGCCTAAAAGAAAAGGATAACATGTATGAGAAGTTTGATTTTTATCTATCTGAAAAAAATATTAGCAAAGAGCTTGTCGATAGAATAGAAACAGACACATCCACATTAAACAAAAAGAGAAACTCTATTATGAGAGAAATTGCCTATATAGATGAATTTATAAATCAAGAGATAATAGTTAAAGAAGGTGATTTGGAGGCTTTATTTAAAGAAATGAAAGTCTTGTTTCCAGAAGATTTAAGAAAGAATTATCAAAGCGTTATACATTTTAATAAACAGCTAGCAGAAGAAAGAGCAAAGACCTTTAACGAAAATAAAGTAAAATTTGAAAAAGATTTGGATCATATAGACGCTAAACTAAAAGAACTTAATAAGAAAAGAATGCAAATTTTATCAGTCCTAGAAAATACGGACAGTATGGATAAATTTAAAAAGCTTCAAGAAGAGATAACAAATTTAAGAATAGAGATAAACTCACACAAAGATAGACTCGATAAATTTAATCTTATCAATAATAAAAAAGCGGAAATAGTTTCACAAAAAAATAACTTAAATTTTGTAATTGAAAGAAATAAAGAGCTCGTAAAAACCTCTTTTATAAAACAAATACAAGAAAAAATAAGCGAATATAGCACTATCGTGTTTGGTAAAGATGCTGCTTTTTCTGTAGGTTTTAACAAAGAAGATAATATAGAATTTGATTTAAAAATAGGAGGAGAAAAAGGTTTTGACAATGATTTAGAAAAAGGCAAAACCATAAAAAAATTATTGTGCTTTATTTTTTCTGCGGCACTTTTGGAAATGTATAAAGACGATAACTTCTTTCATTTTTTAGCTTTTGATAGTCCTTTTGACGGCGATAAAAACGAGTGGCAAAAAGGCACTTTTGAAGCTATTTTAAGACTATCAAACCAAGGACTGCAAGTTATCATAACTTCAATAGACGATGTCATATCTTCCGTGCTAGACATGAAAAAGGTCGACGAAAAAACAGTCATGGTTTTATCGGAAGAAGACAAACTTATGGGTAACTTCTGATTTTACCTAATTATATACGCCTTTCCCCTCTTATTCCTCACCTTTTCAAAGTAGCTAAGTGCCAAAGCTAGCGCCCAAAAGCGGTCGGCGTGGCCGTGTTCGTTGCGGTCGCTGTCGTAAATAAAGCTTTTAGCACCAGCTTTTCGCTTTATAGCGTGAAGATCGGCTATTAATGCTGGGTCGTTTGGGATGATTATACTTTTATCTTCTTTAAATTTAGAGCCATAGCCTCTTTGCTGCTTTGCGTAAAATAGACCCCTTGCACCCTTGAAGTAAAGCGTCTTTTTACCTTTTCGGCTACGCTCATGCCGATGCCGGTTTTATCTATCTTTTGCATAGCCAAAGGATTAAAACGTAAAAAGTCGATGAGTAAATTTTCTTGCGCTTCAAAGCTTGCTTTGGCGATAACGTCTAACACGCTTAGCTTCTTTACGCAGCCTTCGTCGTATACGGCTATATAAGCCGATCTATCTTTCGTGCGGCCGACGTCGAACCCAGCGTATTTCGGGACGCTTTTAGCCGGAAGTGCTGGCACATAGTCTTTTATGCAATTTTTTATAAGCTCCACGCTTAAAAGCGCGTTTTCGTCGTCTATGAATTGGCACTCATACGCGCTCGCCCACGTATCGGCGTCAAAAAGATCCCGCATAGTTTCAAGATCGAAATTTAGTCCGTTCTCTATGGCCCTATAAATATCTACTCTATGCCTTGAAAACATGTAGTATTTTGTTTCGTTGTTGAATAGCTCGTGAAATAGCGAATTCTCTTCAAACGGCGTAGATAGGATAGTGAGACGACCTGCTACCGCACCGATTGAGGGCACGAATGCGTGCCAGATTCGCTTTGATTTTAGAATGTTTCACTCTATAATGAGCTTTAGCTCCGAAACCAACCAAACCATCATAAGCCCTCCAGCAATCAGAATAAATAGTAGAACCATCAAGCTCGCTATACTGCGATAATATAGCTGTAAAATATATGCAGAGCTATTCCGCTCTCGCCGAAAACATCTATAAAATTACCAGTTATACAAATAACGTCAAAATTTGGTTTAATATCTTTGATAAATTTGAACCACGATTTATTAAAATAGAAATCCGTTGCGTGAATGATTTTTTGGGGAAAATCTTGAATTTTATCGAAATTTTGGTATGAGTCGTATAAAAACATTAGGCTCAAGATAAGCTAAGCGGATTTTTAGCTGTGACTTCGTCTTGCTACTTATAAGACCTCTTATCAATTTTAATAATTTCTGATATAAGCTTTCCTGTGTGGTTTTAGTATTATATCTAAACTCTACTTCGCTACGCTCGTAGCTGCAAGTAGAACGCATTCCTTTATGTGTAACAGAAAATTCTCTTTCTTAATGCCTTTAAATTTAGATAATCTATGCTTAGCATATCCCCAGAAATTCTCAATGCCGTTTATATGGTTTTTACCATTAGCGAATTCATTTTTGGAGTGTTTTACCCTGGAATAAGCCTTCGCTCCGTAATCAACTAAGCCATCATAGGCTTTCCAGCAATCAGAGTATATAGTAGAGCTATCAGGCTCACTAAATTCCTTCAGTATCGGCAATAGCTCATTAGTAGAGCAGTTTTTAACTATTTGGGTATAGATCTTACCGTTACGCTTTAGCATTCCGTCTGTTTACAGCTACGGGCGTAGCGAAATAGAAATACTGGTGTTTTATTTGCTGCGCCTCTACCTCTTTTTCCTCTTACTCGCTTAGCTCCGTTCTGCTCGCAGTTACGAGCGAAGCGAAGTAAAAGTAGCTTTCATCTATTTCAAAGCAAGGCTTCTAGGCGAGCTTATTTTACTCGCTCGCTTAACGCTCGGGTTCAAATGCAATCTTTTACGCGAGTTTTTAAACTTTGGAGAAAATTTGCGCCGATCTTTTACTTAAATTTAAAGCCCGTTTGCGAGCTTAAATTTAGCTTTGCGGCTCGGGACAAGCCCAAAAACTGCGCGCAAAAATAAATCAGGCAGAGGCAAACTAAGTATTTTACGGCGTAAATTGAGCCCGTCGATGCGAAATTTAAAATTTCAAATCGTTTGCTAAATGCGACCGCGCAGTATCTCTTAAAAAATAGAACAATACGCTAAATTAACTATCTTTTCGGTCTAAAAGCGCTACCGCGCTCAAAATCGCCGCCGCGCCACTCATCAAAAACGCAGCCAAAGAAGTGGCGCCTAGAGAGAATTTATCTAGAGCATAGCCTCCGAATAACGCCCAAGAGCTATGCCCGCGTTAAACGACGATATGTTAAGCGATGATGCGATATCGCCGGCGTTTGGAGCATACTTTTTGGCTAGAATTAAGATCAAGGACTGAAGTACGGGCACGCTCATAAATGCCGCTAAACCCATAAAAGCCACACTTATTAGCCCCAAAACGAGATTGCTTTGCGTAAAATAAAATCCCAAAAGCACCGCCAACTGAGCCGTAAATATCCAAAAGACGGCTTTGGCCGGGTTTTTGTCGCCGAATTTACCTCCTAAAGAGTTGCCGACGGCTATTATCACGCCGTATCCGACCAGCACTATGCTTACATATTTAGAGCTTATGCCGGTGATTTCTTGTAGGATCGGCGATAAATACGTAAACGTCGCAAACGTCCCGCCGTATCCCAAGATCGTAACGAGAAGAACCAATAAAATTTTGCCGTTTGCAGCTAGTTTTAGCTGTTCTTTGACGCTAGGCGCGGTAGTCGCTTTTTGGCTAGGTACTTGGATCGCCGTCATAGCTAGCGATACCAAAGAGACGACAACGATGCCCAAAAAAGGCACCCTCCAGTCGAACGTATCGCTAAGATACGTTCCAAAAGGCGCTCCTATGGCGGTGGCTACGGTAAAACCGCTAAAAATAAAAGCTATCGCGCTTGCGCCCTTGCCTTGCTCGGCTAAATTTACCGCTATGCTCGCGGCTATCGCGAAAAATACCCCGTGAGCGACCGTAGCGACGACCCTACCAATAAGTAGCGTCCAAAAATTTGGCGCAAATCCCATAATCAAATGCCCGACGATAAAGACTACGAGCATTGCGATGAGTAGATTTTTTCTATTCATTTTAGCGGTAAAAAGCGTCACCAAAGGTCCTCCTACGGCTACTCCTAACGCATATACCGAGACGATGAGCCCCGCCGCCGAAACACTGACGTTAAAATCCTCGCTTACCGAGGGCAGGACGCCGATACTGATAAACTCCGTTATGCCTATGGCGAAAAAGGTAGTAGCTAGCGCAAAAAGCGCAAGGAAATTTTTATTTTTCATGATTTTTCTCCTTAATTTTTGTGATATTCTAGGCGGTTACGAAACCCGTTTCAAGACGGTACTTTTTGTCTTATAGGTACAAAAAAGTTACAATTACGACGTTTTGGCGACAAAGTAAGGAGCAAAAAAAGTGGAAAAAATTTATCATTTGGCTATAGAAGCTGCACTAGAGATTATAAAAGACAAGTATAAATTAAGCATTTTGTGTCATCTGGGCAACAAAACTATGAGGACTGGCGAGCCAAGAAGACTCATCCCCAACATCTCGCAAAAGGTTTTAACAGCCGGGCTAAGGGATCTGGAAAAAGACGAAAGAATCGTTAGAAAAGTCTATAACGAAGTACCTCTGCGGATCAAATATTCTCTAAGCCCAAGGGGTAAAAATTTAAAGAAAATTTTGCTTTTGATGTCGGATTTCGGCGAAGAGATCATCAAAAACAGAGTGCAAAACGGCGAAAAAGTAGAAGTAGTAAGCGAAAATAACGACGGATTTAAAGAGCAAATTTAAAAGCGAAACCTAATGCGACTTTATAAAATCTGCTTAGCTTATCTTGAGCCTAATGTTTTTATACGACTCATACTAAAATTTCAATAAAATTCAAGGCACCCCAATGACAATCCTCTACGCGACAGATTTGTTTGCAGTGACAATCACGACGTAGGGCTGGCTTACGAGCAAGAGTGGCTAAACGATATCTTAAATATTTACGCTGATAATGCCGTAAAAGAAATAGACGGAATAAAGGTTGGGCTACATATTTGAGGCCTAGCTATGAAAATTTGCCCCAGTGTGTGTTTTACTATCTCATGTACCGCCTGCATACACAAAGGCTTCCATGGGCGCTAGCAGCTATAATTACGGTAGCGAAAAACTTTATAACGCTATTAGCAAGCGCGTCATAGCTCCACTTCTTTGCAGACATATTCATAGTCCATTAAAAAATATATGCAGACTAAAGCACACTATGATTTATAACCCGGTTGCGACAAGAATTTAAAAGACCCAAAAATTAGCTTTGACCTTTGGCAAAAATAATATCAATCGTGCTATATTAAGTAAAAATTTAAGGAACAAAAAATAACGAATGCTGTTATGATTCAAACTAAAGACGGCTTTACGCTGACTAGTGATGTTATTAACGCTATGAAGCAGCTATTTGGCGAAAAAATCAACGTAATAGAACTTGACGGCGATACGATCGAGGCGCTTAGCGGCGAGATAAGCCGGACGCCCTTGGTTTAAGTCTCCCCCGTAACACCATAACACCCTATTTTAGGCACTAGCAGTGATGCTTTTGTTCTTTCCCTTTCTTTAAAATTTCCTTTAAGAGTGGAACACTTAGTTGCTAAAGTGGGACAGTCTCTTAAAAATTCCAGCGATTATAAAGCCATAACCCTTTCAATACCATAAAAATAGATTTGCTTTAAATTTCTACTTCTAGCTTTTTATCCTAAATCCCCATAAATACGCGCTTTTAACCTCTATCATTTTGATATTCTTAATTTTTCTTTCTTAAAAAATAAACTTTTTTACGAAATTTTACATTTCTGGCGCAGATTTTTTCCAAAATTGGTGTAATTACTATAAATATATTTTAAAAGGAAGAAAATGAAAAAAATTTCATTTATAGTAACTAGCACCGCTAGCACGGAAGAAAGTTCATATGGTGAGGTGATTTGTCATGGCTAATGCATATACAATAAACGATCACAACCTAGTTTTAAACGTGAGGTCGGATTTTTTAACATATGGTAGAGCTATAGGCAGGTTTGCACATGCGTGCCGTGAGAAAAATCAAACCGAGCATATAAAGTATCTCAACAAGAATCCAACCACTTCTAATAACTACAAGCTCCTAAGCGAATTTAATTGGCAATGGCAATATGAGAGATGCCAATAGCAAAGATGATGAACTACATAATATGGCTTTTGTAAAGAAATTACTTAAAGGCTTTCAGGATAGCTTTGAGAAAGACTATACCAAGCAATCCTACACACAAAAACGACAAGGTAAAGATATAGTTATACGTAGAACTTGGCGTAAGGATATGGCTGGTTTTTGTGAGATTATCATCACGTTTGGCACAGATAGGAAGAAAGAGCCAAAAGAAGGACTAAACGACGAAGAGTCAAAATTTATAAATGAAAACATATGCATGGATAGAGTAATGAGATTTATAAACGCATACTGTGCGAAGTATGGCATAAAGTGTCTGCTTGTAGCTGGGCATAATGACGAAAAGACCAAACACTATCACATCATATTTACAAACTATAACTTTGAGAAGCATGCAAATTTGAGATTTAGCGGTAGGGCACAAACAGCAAAATTTGGCCAAGAGCTACAAGATATGGGCACAGAGGCATTTGAAGGTCAGGTGCTTCGTGGTAAGCCAAGTAAAAATAGACATAAGAATTTAACCCAAATGCATCAAATAGCAAGTGAATATAAGAGCGAGAAAGAGTTAAAGAGCAAGATTAGAGAGCAGATAATTAGTATAGCAAAAGAATATATAAAGCCAGAATACAAGTTTTTAAGCAAAAAGATCAACTATTTTAAAATGGAAGCTAGTAGCGAAAAAGCCTTTTTAGCAGAATTTACAAATTTAGTTTATGAACAAATGCAAGATAACATAACCATCACATCTGATGAGCAGCTAAAAGAAAAGGTAGAGCTTCTTGATGAGCAAGTAACAGAACAAAACAAGATCATAGAGGAAGATAGAGAGAAAAGCATAGAAGTCTTAAAAGAAAAAGAGCAGCTAGAAAAAGAGCTAGATGATTTAAAAGAGACCAAAGCTGAGCAAGACAAAGAGATAATGCTTCTTAAGAATAGAGTAAAAGCACATACTAATCAGCAAACAAAGATAGATGAGCAAAATGCATTGATAGAGAACAAAGCTAGAGAAAATCAATCTCTAACACGTAAAAATGAAAGTCTTCAAAGTGAAAATACTGGGCTAAGAGACTTTAATGACAAAAGTTTAGGTCTTTTACTTGAAATAGCAAGCACCAATCCTGAGCTAAAAGAGATGATAGTAAATGAGATGCCAGAGCTAAGGAGTAAATTTACGAAAGATGATGCTTTGATGGAGATGGGGTAAAAGTATTCTTAAAATTTACAAATACGTAATCTATAAATTTAAGCCACCAAAGTAAGCTAGTCGTGTAAATTTTACTTAATAAATTTACACGGGCTTGCTTACAAACTTGCGATATATTCTACGCAACACTCCTATATCTCATATAGACATACTCGTGAATTTTCTCTCTGCACGCTGAGATACTTATATCATCATAGCACTCAGGTAACTCGCCCTAGAGAGTATCGCAAAAAGATAAGACCGAGTACCGGCATGCAGTATTGATATGATGTGAGGTTTGAGCCTGAGCGTAAAAGATCCGCCGACTCCCAAAGGTCGCTCTCCAGTTTTCTAATGTTTATCATCTTTTCTCCGTTTTGTAGCTAAACTATCTATAAAATCAGTGTGTTGGCGCTTTATCTGACTTGTAAAATTAGCTATTTATATTTTGTTTGTTATTTTAGCATTTTATGGTTGTGGAATGTTGCTTATGTAAAATAAATTCTGCTCTTCTTGTTTAAATATGCAAAATAGCCACCTAGCAAAGAATTTTTAATCTAAATACAATAATTTTATTAAATTATAAAAAAATATTTTATGCTGTTAACTATTATTTTTATTGACTTTTAGTTCAAAACATTGTATTATCATAGTGTAGAGTTTTAGATATTTATTTTAAATTATTTTATTTTTTGGAGGTTATTTTATGAAAAAGATTTTTTTATCTATTTTAATGTTATTTGCCTTTGTTGCTTGTTCTAGCACACAATTTGTTCATGATGCTAAACCTATTACAAAAGCTGAAAAAACTGTACTTATTCAATATTTCCCAACTGAATTTGAAATTGCTTTGGAAAAAGCTTTAGAAAATAATTTTTGGAAAGTTTCAGTAGTTTCAAATAAAGATACTTCTTCACCATCTTTAAAATCAAATTTCGCAATTACTTGTGAAGGAATTGGATATGACTATTTAGGAACTTATCAAGGAATTATTAAATTCTCAGATTTAAGAACTGGAAAAAGAATAGCTGTTTATAAATTTAAAGTATCTACTAAAAGTGGAATTATAGAAAATATAATAAAAACTAAATTAGCATATTATTTTTCTGAAAAATACAATCAGGCTTTTGAAAACGCAACTATTACAAATACGAACAAAATCAATGAATTTAATGAAAACTTCGTAGAAGAGCACAAAAATCTTTTGCAAAAATATACAGATACATTGAATGAATTCCAGAGCAACAGTGACAGGCAGCTTTCAGAATTGCAGGCAAATCAAAATCAGCAGATTTCTGAATTGAAAGAATACAGCGAACGCTCTGCAAATCTCCAGACTGATATTCAGACAATGCAGGAAAATCTTGAAGAAGCTCTCCGCCGGATTTCGGAAGAAGCAAATAAGTCTGTTGAAGACGCACAGAATTCAGTTCGCACGATTCAAGAACAGTGTGATGAAGCTGAACAAAAGGCAAATTCATTAAAACCGGAGCTTGAACAAAAAATCAGCGAAGTCAACGAAAGCCTTGCCGTCATTCAAAATGAGACGACTCAGAAAATTGAAAGCATTCAGGCTTTGTCAGAGCGGCAGATAAGAACGATTATCGACGATGTAAAACAAAAAATTGAAAGCATTGAAGAATCTTCCGGTAAAAATATCAATGCAATCCAGAGCTTTGTCAACCAAAAAATTGTGAGCCTTGAAGAAGATTCCGAACAGAAAATAAAAGAAATAGAAGAAGCTGTCAATCAAAAAATTTCGACAATTGAAGAATCTTCGGGGCAGCATGTCAAGTCGATAGAAGACGCTGTCAGCAGAAGAATTGAAAACCTTGAAGAATCTTCCGAGCAGCAGATTAAATCAATCGAGGAGGCTGTCAGCCGGAGAATTGAAAATCTCGAAACGGCATCCGGCAAAAATATCGATACGATTCAAGTTGAAACAAAGCGCAAAATAGAAGCGCTCCAGTCGGCAGCCGCTCAGCAAATTGAATCGATTCAAAACGAGGCAAAACATCAGATTGATTCGCTAAAATCGGACTCGAAAGTGCAGATTGAAACTTTTAAAAACGAAACCGATGTTCAGCTTTCTAACCTTTCAAAAATCATCACTGATTCAGTCCGCAAAGCAGTAAGCGAGAGCGAAGTAAAGCACCTTCATATTCTTGAAGAAGTTGATGCCGAGCTTTTGTCTTACAAAAAAGATATAGATTACAATGCCAATCAACGGGATAAAGGAGAGTAACATGAGCGAAGCGACGGTCTTTGCAGGCTGTCTATTGTCCATGAGTACAG
>ERZ772957.1575-NODE-1575-length-14503-cov-14.498339_pt1 | contig 14503 bp, 15 predicted proteins | sample MGYA00580682_ERZ772957 | MGnify/ENA primary metagenome ERZ772957 (study PRJEB29015, sample SAMEA2737921) | human oral metagenome | biome: human oral; feature: human-associated habitat; material: dental | place: China | collected 2025 ...
CAGCGCCGGCTGTGGAGTCTGCGCCGGTACCGGCGGATTCGGTGCACGGCGGCATAGTGCTCGCGCCTGCGGAAGCGGCAGACGCGCCCGCCGCAGAGGCAGCGCTCGAAGCGAAAGCCGTGCCCGCAGCGCAAGGGGAGCCGCGCACGGCAGAAGAGGTACGCGAAGATACCGCGCCCGTGCCGCCGACGCAGGACATGCAGAAACTCATGCTCGCCGCGGGGCGCGTGCTGCGCGAATGATGTGGACATTGTGCGCCGCCCTTACAGAAACCTAACCAATCGGTCTACGCCTTTGGCTTGACCTCTTGGGGTTTCATGGTAGAATAGAGAAGAAACGAAGACCATAGGAGGTTGGAAACTTGGATATGAAGAGAACGCAAGCCCTCGCCGGTGCCATTGCACTCGCCACGAGCTTTGCCGCTTTTTCTGCAGATGCTTCTGCGGCTGTCGCCATCGTGGGTACGATGCAGAACGATCAGGAAATGAAGAACGCCGCTGCTGACGCGGAGGAGATTCAGCGTGTGGAGATGCAGTCTGCCGACGCGACCGCGGCCGCTTCCGCTAATACCGAGATGAAGGATGCGCGCGTCGAGGCGTGGGAAGCCACGCGTCCCGAGGAGCGCAAGCTGGAAGAAGAGGCGAAGATCGCCGACGGCAAGACCATCGTCGACATCGTCATCGACGGCGCCGGCAAGGAGACGATGCCGACGGCGCGCGCCGCTCTCGTGCAGCGCGTCGGCGATGTCTACGATGCACAGAAGGCACAGGGTGACCGCTCCGCCATCTTCGATACGGGCTACTTCTACGACCTCTACCCGTCGTGGCAGTATGTGCCCGAGGGCGTCGTCCTCACCTATCATGTCCTGGAAAATCCCGTGCTTCATTCGGTGAAAATCGAAGGCAACACGGTCGAGCAGACGGAAGACCTCGAAAAGCTCATCACGGTCGAGACGGGCAAGGTCATGAACAGCCGCGAGCTGCAAAAGAACGTCTCCGCCATACAGGAAAAGTACAGGGCGGACGGCTTCATCCTCGCCAAGATCGAGGATATGAACATCGACGCCGCGGGCGACCTCACGCTCAAGATCAACGAGGGCAAGCTCGAGGGCTTCGCTGTCAAGGGCAATACGAAGACGAAGGATCGCGTCATCCTGCGCGAGATGCGTCTCAAGATCGGCGAGCCCTTCGACGTCAAGAAGGCGCGCCGCAGCATGCAGCGCATCTATAACCTCGGCTTCTTCGAAGATGTGAACATGAAGCTCAATCCCGGCGAAGCGCCTGGCTCTGTCATCCTCGAAGCCGATGTCGTCGAGAAGCGCACGGGCAACTTCGGCATTGGCGCGGGCTACAGCTCGTCGGACGGCTTCGTCGGCATGATCAACGTCGGCGATACGAACTTCCGTGGCACGGGCGACGCCGTGAGCCTCATGTATGAGATGAGCGGCGACGATACGGACGCGCGCGGCTTCGTGTTCTCCTACCGCCGTCCGTGGCTCGACAATAAGGAGACGACGGGATCTCTGCGCATTTACAACCGCACCTATGAGTACGACGATTACGATACAGACGGCGATCTGAAGGAAGAGTACATGCGCAAGTATTCGGGCGGCGAGATCACGCTCGGCAGACCCGTCAACGAGTATGCGACGAATTTCATCACGCTGAGGAACCGCAGTGATACTTACGAGAGGCACAAGAGCAGCGGCAATGTCGGCAACCGCAGCACGCCGGCGTGGAAGTGGTGGCGCGATGCGAACTTCGGCACGACGCGCAGCATTACTTTGCAGCGCGTGAACGATACGCGCGACAATATCTACAACCCGACGTCGGGCGGTCGCATGAACCTTGAATTGGAGATCGCGGGCTTCGGCGGCGACTTCAACTATCAGAAGTTCACGGCGGAGGACAAGCGTTTCTTCAAGGTCGGCAGGGCGCAGACCGTCGCCTTGCGCGCGCAGATCGGCTACGCGCGCGGCACGATTTCCGAGTCGAACCTCTACAAGATCGGCGGGCAGGACTCGCTGCGCGGCTATCGCGACGATCAGTTCCGCGGCACGCGCATGCTGCTCGCGACGGCAGAGTACCGCTTCCCCATCGTCAACAAGGTGCAGGGCGCCGTCTTCACCGACTGGGGCAATGCGTGGAGCGATCGGCGCTGGCTCAACACGATCAAGGGCAGCGTCGGCGTAGGGCTCCAGCTTGAGACGCCGATCGGCCCGATCCGCCTCGACTACGGCCGCGGCTCGGACGGCGGCCGCATCCACTTCAGCGTCGGCGGCTCCTTCTGATGCCTATGCGGGGAGTCGGTGCGCGGAGCCTCTTCGCGCTCTTCATCCTCGCCCTCTTTTGGTCGGGGGCAGGCACTGCCTTCGCCTTTGCCAAGGTCACGGAGGTCAGCGCCGAGGTCACGACGGAGGCGGGAGCGCTGCCGCCCGCCGTCAAGGCGCGCATGGAAAAGAGCGTCGCCGCCATCGCTTCCCAGCTCATCGAGGGAAAGGCGCTCGCCTCCTATGAAGGGCGACGCGCGGCGGACGAGGCGACGATTCGCGAGGTCTTCGACAAGGTGCTCGTCGGCTACTCCGTCCGTGCTGTTTCCGTCGAGGCAGGCGAGAAGGCGCGTGTTCGCGTGACGCTCGTGCCGTGGGCGGATCGCGTGCAGGAGGTCAAGGTCGCGCTCAGCGTCGAGGGGGTTTCTCCTGCCGTCGAGGCGATGGTGCGGGAAGACCTCGCGGGCGTCGACGAGGTCTTTCGCCGGAGCCTCGAAGGTCTTCCGGCGGCTGCTGCCGATTGGACGAACGGCGTCCTGAAGGAAAGCCTCAATGACTACATGGCTGAGCACCTGCCCGAATTCCGTGCCGACTTCGACGTCGATACGGCACAGGAGGCGCATGTCAAGCTGACCGTCTATCCGAGGATGCCCGTCGTGCGCACGCTGAACCTCGCGATGCGCTCGGATACGATCGCGAACTTCGCGCTGCTCGAAAAGCGGCACGCGCTGCAGATGCGGGCCGATGAGATGCTCGGCGTGCCCGTCGCCTTCGTGGCGCGCCATGACGCGCAGTTCGCGCGCGGGCTGGAAGAGGTGCTGGACACTTCAACGGAGTTTCGTGCGCTGGGTTTGCGGACGCAGACGACGATCACGGCGGGCGAGCAGACGGATATCATGAGCCGCAGCGACACGACGCGCTGGCGCCTGCGCCTCGAAGGCTGGGGCGACATCGGCAAGCGCCACGGTGATGACGATATCTGCTTCCGCGCCCATGCGGGGGCGATGCTCGCGCGCGCCGATGAGCTCTTCGTGCAGGCGGATGTGCTGCCGCAGGACTTTGCCTGGGGCTGGGAGATCGGCTACGAGAGGCGCGCGCTGCCGTTTCTCTTTGCACAGCTGCGTTACGACATGCGCGAGCACGCATGGACGACGGGACTTCGCGCGGAAATCGCGCCGCGCGTCGCACTGCGATGGGAATATCGCCGCGCCGATGCCATGGCGGAGGCGGGGCTCAGCTACCGCCTGCACGATTTCCTACGCGTGGAGCTCGTGCGCGATTCTTCGGAAGGCTGGCTGCGCCTGATTGGCGATTTTTAAGCGCTTCGTCGCAGCCTTGGGCTTGAATCCCAAGGAAGAGTTTGCTATAATATCTATCGTTGGGTAAATGAGGAAGAGTTATGCAGCAAGGCTCTTCAAAGAGAAAAGGAGACTGAAGAAATGGTAAAACTTCAACAGACACAGGTCAAGATTTTCTGCGTGGCGCTCGCGCTCGTGTTCATCGGCTCCGTCGTGGCACTCGGGCTCTCGCAGCTCGGAACGAGCACGGCGTCGGCCGCCTCGTCTTCCGTCGGTGTCGTCGACTACCGCAAGGCGATGATGAGCCATCCGGATTACGCTTCGGCGTCGAACGAGATGCAGAAGGCGATGCAGGAAGCACAGATGCGCTTCGAGGCGGACACGGCGAACAAGAGCGACGAGGAAAAGGCGAAGGCGATGCAGCAGGCACAGATGGAGCTGCAGCAGAAGGAGCAGGATCTCCTCGCAGCCATCCAGAAGAAGCTCGATGACGCTGTCAAGCAGGTCGCCGAAGCCAAGGGACTTTCCGTCGTCCTCGACAAGAACGCTGTCGTCTACGGCGGGCAGGACATCACAGACGATGTCATGAAGAAGTTCAAATAAGAGAAATTTAGATATGAGCGCGTGAGCGCACGAGGTACCGGGCGGGCTTCCTGCCCGGTATTTTTGATAAGGAGGTGGGCGAGATGATGCAGGAAAAGAAGGAAGAGCGTGAGGCCGGCTTTTGGCAGCAGCATAAGAAAGCGCTTTGCGGCGCTTTGGCTGCGGCGCTCCTGCTCGGCGGCGCCTTCTGCCTCTTTCGCACCGCGCCCGCTCCTCCGCCGACGCCTGTGCCGCAGGAGGAGGGCGGCATCGGCATTGTCGATGTGGCGCGCGCCGAGAAGGCACATGAGGCGTATGCACAGCTCGAAGAACTGCAGGCGCAGCGTGAGGAGATTCGAGTCGATATCGCGCGACTTGACGCCGCGCGCCGCGCTCTGAAGCCGCCCGCGCTCGCTGACGAGCCTTTCCGCCTCGCAGCGGAGCAGAAGAATCTGCAGCAAGAGCGCCTCGCGGCGGAGGAGCGCGCGAGAGAGAGACGCAAGGCACTCGCCGCCTGGGAAGAAGAAACTAAGGGTGATTTCCTGGCGAAGAAGAAAGAGCTCGAGGATCTCTACCAGAACCGCCTCGTGAACATAGAGATGAAGATCGACAACCGCGAGGCGATGCGCTTGTCTGAAGATGAAGTGAACGCTCTGCTGCAGGAGCTTGAAACCCTGCGCGAAGAGCGCGGCGAGCGCATAAAGGCGCTCTTTGCAGCGCGTGAAGAAGCCGGAGAGAGGTATCTCGCCATGCTCACCCGGCGCGATGAGGCGCTCGGCAAAGACTCTGCGGCAACTGCGGCGCAGGACGCCGCGCGGCAGAAGGCAGAGGCGGAGAGGCGCAACAGCGAGGCGCTGCTGCAGGCGATGCAGGGACTTGAGATCGATGAGATCGTGCGGCGCAAGAAATCTGCACTGGAAGCCAAGGAGGAAGAGATTCGCATCATTCGCGAGCACATCCGCAAGGATATCGAGAGCAAGACAGCAAAGCTCGCACTCGTGCACCGCCTTTCGCTCGTCGTCACGAAGGAGACGGACGAAGCCGCTTTCGCGCGCCGCGAGGATGCAGATGCCCCTGCGCTCGTGTTTTCCGTCACGGCGCCCGGGGCGCTCGATCTGACGGAGGAAGTCATCGCCGAGCTTGCGCCCGGAAATACTTTAGAAAGAAGTGGAAAATCATGAAGCAGAACAAGAAGCGTATGGCAATGCTTGGCGCAGCGTTTGCCGCCATGATGCTCGCAGCGGGCTGCGGCAAGGCGGAGATCGGCTACGTCGATCCGAGCCGCGTCGAGAAGGAGGCGCCGGCCATCATGAGCATCGACGCCGAGATGAAGACGAAGATCGAAGAGGTGCAGAAGCAGGCGACGGACGAGATGCAGGCGAAGCAGGCGCAGGGTGCGTCGATGGAGGAGCTGCAGCAGATGCAGCAGCAGGCGATGGGCAAGATGCAGCAGACGGGCAGCATCTACGACCAGCAGAAGACGATCAAGCTGCAGACGGCTGTCGGCGAGATCGCGCGCACGAAGAAGCTCGATGCCGTCGTGTACAATCTGGAGGAGCAGAAGCTCGTCCATCTCGGTGGCACGGACATCACCGACGATGTGATCAAGGCACTGCAATGAGGAAATGACCATGAAAAAGACGTTGGGAGAAATCGCGCGCTTCCTGGGCGGACGGCTTGCCGGCGACGAGGGCATCACGATCACGGGCGCGACGAATATCGAAGCGGCGGGCGAGACGGAGATCACCTTTGCCGCGCCGCCCCATATCGAGGAGGCGAAAGCATCGAGGGCGGCGGCCGTGCTCCTGCCCGAGGACGTGCAGGACTTCCCTCTGCCCGCCGTCCATGTGAAGGAGCCGCGCGCCGCCTTCGCGAAGCTCCTCGAGCTTTTCACGCCGCCTTTGCATCTGCCGGCGGGCGTGAGCCCGCAGGCGTTCGTGGCGAAGACGGCTGAGGTCGCAGACTCCGCGTGCATCCTGCCGTTCGCCGTCGTCGATGAACATGCGAAGATCGGCGCGGGCGCCGTGCTCTACCCGCACGTCTACGTCGGCCAGTACGCCGAGATCGGCGGGGCGAGCGTGCTTCATGCGAGCGTGACGGTGCGCGAGCGCTGCCGCGTCGGCAGGCGCTGTGTGCTCCATGCGAACGCGGTCGTCGGCTCCGACGGCTTCGGCTTCACGACGGCGGGCGGCGTGCATACGAAGGTGCCGCAGGTCGGCAACGTCGTCATCGAGGACGATGTCGAGATCGGTTCGCACGTCGGCATCGACCGCGCGACGACGGGATCGACCGTCATCGGCCACGGCACGAAGATCGACAACCTCGTGCATATCGGGCACAACTGCAAGATCGGTGCGGGCAATCTCATCGTCGCGCAGACGGGCATCTCCGGCTCGACGACGACGGGGCCGAACGTGACCTTCGGCGGGCAGGTCGGCACGGTCGGGCACATCCACATCGGCGGCAATTCCGTCTATGCCGCGCGCTCGGGCATCATCGGCGACATGCCCGAGGGCGTCTTCGGCGCGGGCTTCCCCGTGCAGAGCCATCAGGAATGGCTGCGCATGCAGGCGGCGATGAAGCGGCTGCCCGAAATGCTCAAGAAGATAAAGGAGCTTGAAAAGGCGCTCAAAGAGAGGGAAAAGAAGGCATGACCTACCATCTCGTGCGCCTTGTAAGCCGCCTCGCCTGCCTCCTGCCGAGCGGCTTCGCAGATGCCCTCGGACGCGCCCTGGCGCTCTGTCTCTGGCCGTTTCTGCCCGCGCGCAGGAAGAAGCTCGCGGCGTCGCAGGTCGCCATGTGCCTCGGGACGGACGAGGCGGAATCTCGGCGTATCGCCAGGGAGAGCGCCGTGCGCTTCGGCCCCATGCTCTTCGAGGTGCTGCGCTTTCCCGTCATCTTGCGCCGCATGGCGGACTACGTCGAAATCGAGGGTGCAGAACATCTGCGGGCAATGCTCGAAAAGGGCAAGGGCGCCGTCATCGCCACGGCGCATGCGGGCAACTGGGAACTTATGGGCGGCGCACTTTCTTCGGCAGGCTTTCCCATCATCGGCGTCGCCATGCGCCAGAGGGATGCGGCGATGGATCGCTTCATCAACGAGTATCGGCGTCTCGTCGGCATGCACATCACCTACAAGGACGACGTGCGCGAGATGTTCCGCATGATGAAGGAAGGCTGGATCGTCGGCCTCCTCGCCGATCAGGATACGAACAAGCACGACGGCATCGTGCTCGACTTCTTCGGGCAGCCGACGAACTGCGTGCCGGGTCCCGCGGCGATGGCGCGCTCGGCAGGGATCGGCATCATCCCGGGCTATATCACGCGCAGGAAGGACGGCACGCACAAGATCATCCTGCACGCGCCCGTCGAGGTGCCGCGCACGAAGGACAAGCGCGCCGACATCCGCACGGCAGAGCAGGCGGTCAACCGCGTCCTGGAGCAGCACATCCGCGAGCATCCCGAAGAGTGGTTCTGGCTGCACGACCGCTGGAAGTCGATGCGCGAGGAATAGCCTTCTTGCGCGAAAATGAAAAAGCCTTTATAATCTATGATAGGATTGTAACAGTGCAGGCGGAAGGTGGACTTTATGAAGATAGATGCTTTGAGCTCACAGCGCTCCTCGCTGCAGTCTTTGGAGCGCGATGCGGCCGTGCATGAAGTTTCGCGCTCGGAGGCGGACTTCGGGTCGGAGCTTGCCGATCAGCACACGGCGTTCTCCGATCGCCAGCTGCAGGAAATCTTGAAGAAGATCGACGAGCAGGGCGCACGCCTGACGAATACGCCGACGTACGACGAGCTGAAAGCGTACCGCGACCTCGTCAAGGACTTCGTCGACGAAGCGGTCGGTCGCATGTACCAGCTCCATGTGCAGGCGGGCTGGGATCGCATGGGACGGCAGAAGGTCTACACGACGGTGCGCAAGATCGACCGCAAGCTCGAAGAGCTCGCGGAGAAGATCCGCACGGGACATACGGAGGCCTTGGACATCGTGGCGAGTCACGACGCGATTCGCGGCATGCTCGTCGACCTCTACATGTGATGGCGGATTCGATTCGCTGGCAGGACGTCCTCGGGCACGAAGGGAATATCAAAAGGCTGCGGACCATGCTGCGCGACGGCCGTCTGCCCCATGCGCTCCTCTTTGCGGGGCTTTCCGGCGTGGGCAAGCGAAAGGTCGCGCACATCTTGGCCGCAGCTTTGCTTTGCCGCAGGGAGGAGGCGCCGTGCGGCGACTGTCCGTCGTGTCGTGCCTTCCTCGCGGGTACGCATCCCGACTACATCGAGTGTGCGCCCGAGAGCCGCGGCAAGGGCGCGCGCGTCATACGCATCGATGCCGTGCGCGAGATCGAGAAGAAGGTCGCGCGCAAGCCGCTCCTTTCGGGGCGCTTCGTCGTCCTCATCGACGAGGCGGAGGCGATGAACGAGGCGGCGGCGAACAGTCTCTTAAAGACGCTTGAAGAGCCGGCGGGCGACGTCTTCTTCCTGCTCGTGACCGGGAAGCGCGCGGCGCTCCTGCCGACGATCCTCTCGCGCGTGCGTATACTGCACTTCGGTGCGCTCTCGCCCGAAGCGATCGAGCGAGCCTTGCTCGCGCGCGGCACCTCGGCGGCGAAGGCACATTCTCTCGCCGCCGCTGCCGACGGCAGCCTGAGCCACGCGCTTCTATTGGACGAAGAGGAAGGTCTGCAGCTCGTCGACGATGCGGCACGGACGCTCTTTTCTCTGCGCACACTCGATACGCTGCATCTCTGGGAAAAAGCGGAGGAGCTCGGGAAGCTCTCTCGCGCGCGCGCCGAAGATTGGCTGCTCGCGCTTTCGAGGCTCCTGCGCGACATGCTCGTGCTCTATGCGGGGAGTGCTGCCCTCTATCACGAGGAGAGGCGGGCGGCGCTCGCAGAGGCGCTCGAAGACTTTCCCGAGGCGCGCGTCTTCGCCTCGCTTGCCCTCGTGCGCGAGGCGCTCCGAAGGTTCAGGAGCAACGCGAGCCAGCGCCTGCTTTTCGAGGGACTCTTGCTGCGCCTGCGGGACGCTCGCTGAGAATAGATGATATGGTGCGCGGCGGAGGAAGCCGCGCTTTCTATAAATAAGGAGGCAATGGGTTGCAGACGATCGTGGGCGTCCGCTTTAAGAAAGCGGGCAAGATATATTATTTCAGCCCCGGCCGACATGAGCTCGCGCTCGGTGACGATGTCATCGTCGAGACGGTGCGCGGCATGGAGTGCGGGCGCGTCGTCTTAGGGCCGCGCGATGTGGAGGAAAACGGCTCGCAGAATCTGAAGACGGTGCAGCGCAAGGCGACGGCGCAGGATCTCTCGAAGGTCGAGGAAAATCATCGGCAGGAAAAGGAAGCGTTCAAGGTCTGCGAGAAGAAGATCCGGACGCATGGGCTGGCGATGAAGCTCGTCGACGTCGAGTACACGTTCGACTTGAACAAGATCATCTTCTACTTCACGGCGGACGGGCGCATCGACTTTCGCGAGCTCGTCAAGGATCTCGCCTCCGTGTTCCGCACGCGCATCGAGCTTAGGCAGATCGGCGTGCGCGACGAAGCGAAGCTCATGGGCGGCATGGGCTGCTGCGGCAGGCCGCTTTGCTGCTCGATGTTCCTCGGCGACTTTGCGCCGGTGTCCATCCGCATGGCGAAGGAGCAGAACCTCTCGCTGAATCCGGCGAAGATCTCGGGCATCTGCGGCAGGCTCATGTGCTGCCTCAAGTACGAGTGCGCGGGCTACCAGAAGAGTTGCCCGAAGCGCCGCCCGAAGCCGCCGAAGCAGGGCAGCCGCGTGGCGTCGGCGGAAGGCGAGGGCAAGGTCATCTCACTCAATGCGCAGAGGCGCACGGCGACGATCCTGCTCGACTCGCACAAGACGCTCGTGGCGGCGTGGGAGGACATCATTGCCGTCGAGCAGGAGGATAAGGCGTAGATGGGGCGTGTGGCGCCCCTTGCCGCCTGGCAGGCGGCAAGCAAAGAAGGGGAGCGCCTCGACGATTTGCAGCACGCGGGGCGGCGCATCATCCAGAACCGCCTGGCGGCGCGCTTCTCGCTCGACGCCGTGCTGCTCGCGCGCTTCGTCGAGCTCAAGCGAGGCGAGCGCGTCCTTGAGCTCGGCACGGGCACGGGCGTCATTGCGCTTCTCATCGCTGAAGCGGGCATCGCCGTCGACGCTGTGGAGCTCGATCCTTTGATGGCAGAGCTCGCCGCGCGCAACGTGCGCCTGAACGGTCTCGCCGACTGCGTGCGCGTTCGCGAGGGGGACTTTCGCGCGATCGAAGCGCTTTACGCGCGCGAGAGCTTTGACTGCGTCCTCTGCAATCCGCCGTGGTACCCGCTCGGGCGCGGCAAGATCGGGCGCAGCGCGAGGGCGCGCCACGAGCTCACGGCGACGCTCGCCGATACCGTCAAAGCCGCGCGCTCGGCGCTTCGCTATGGCGGTCGCTTCGCGCTCGTCCATCTGCCCGAGCGGCTCGATGAGATTTTTTTTGCCCTGCAGGCAAACGGCATGGCGGCGCATCGCCTGCAGTTCTTCCAGCCGCGCGCGGACGCCGCGCCGCGCTTCGTGCTCATGGAAGCTGTCGTCGGCAGAGCGGCGGGCGCACTGAAGGTCTTGCCGCCGCTCATCGGTGCGGCGTGGCAGACAGCAAGCGGCATGGACGCTGAGTAAACGTCCATGCCGCTATTTTTATGACAGTAGAGGAGGGTGCGTATGGCGCAGACGGAAAATGGCGGGAAAAGCCTGCCGCAGGAAGGGGCTTCGCAGCGCCCTGCAAAGGGAACGCTCTACCTCGCGGCTACGCCCATCGGCAACCTGGAGGATATGAGTTTTCGCGCGGTGCGTCTCTTCAAGGAAGTGCCGCTCATCGCAGCGGAGGATACGCGCCACACGCGCAAGCTGCTCGCGCGCTACGACATCCATACGCGCCTCACGAGCTACCACGAGCACAACAAGCTGGAAAAGGGGCCTCAACTCGTCGACTTCCTGCTCGCCGGCAACGACCTTATATGCGTCAGCGACGCGGGTTTGCCGGGCATCGCCGACCCCGGCAGCCACCTCGCCGAGCTTGCCATCGCCGCAGGAATCGCTGTATCGCCCCTGCCCGGCGCCAACGCGGCGCTCTCGGCGCTCATCTGCTCGGGGCTCGACACGCGCCGCTTCACCTTTGTCGGCTTCCTGCCGCGCACGACGGCAAAAAGCCGCGAGCTTCTCGCGGAGCTCGCGGCTCGATCGGAAACGCTGCTCTTCTACGAAGCGCCGCACCATCTGAAGGCGACGCTTGCAGCGCTCGCCGCCGCCTTCGGCGGCGAGCGCCCCGCAGCTGCCGCGCGCGAACTGACGAAGCGCTACGAAGAATTTCGCCGCGGCACGCTCATAGAACTTCTGGCGCACTACAGCGAGGAAGAGCCGCGCGGCGAATTCGTCCTCGTCGTAGCAGGTGCGGGCGACGAGGTGCAGGAAAACGCGCCGCAAGAAACGCCCCAAGAGCTTGTACGGCAGCTTATGGCAGAAGGCATGGCGAAGAAGGAAGCCATGCGGGAAGCGGCAAAGCGCCTCCATCTGAGCCGCCGCGACGTCTATCAGGCTTTGTTGGAAGAGTGACGGGGCTTTAGTAGCGTTTACATAGGACACTTTATTCGGATGCTGTTTTCTGAGACGGCGTTCCGCATCTCGGATGCAGGTGCAATTCTTGTCGGTTGACGGCAGATTATAGTATAATACAAGCAGAAAGGTGGATTCGATGAGAACTACAAAACGCACCTATAAAGATTCCCTTTTCCGTGATATCTTCAATAATGTGCAAAGGCTTCCACAGATTTATGCGTCATTGGAAGGTGAAATGGTAGAAGCAGATGATATAAAACTGACAACGATGGATGAGATCTTTTTCGACAGCGAGAAGAATGACGTAAGTTTCATCGTCAAGAATCACCACATCATCCTGCTTGAACACCAAAGTACTGTGAACGCCAATATGCCGCTTCGTATCCTCTGGTACATCGCGGAACTCTATCGCCGATACGTCGATCCGAAATCTCCCTATCATTCAAAAATCATCGCCCTGCCCGCACCGAAGTTCTATGTTTTCTATAATGGCAGGATACAAATGCCTCCACGATGGCAGCTGTGCCTGTCCGATGCTTTCGGTGAGAATGAAGGTGCGATGGAGTTGGTTGTCGAAGTCATAAATATTAACGAGGACGCGGGAAACGAAATTCTCGCTCGATGTGCCTCGCTCAAATCCTACAGCGCATTCGTTGCTAAGGTGCGTCGAAGCGTGCACGAAGGCAAAGCCTTGGATGAAGCTGTACCCGAGGCGATACGTTATTGTATGGAGAATGATTATCTGGTGGAATATTTCAAGGAAAAACAAGAAAGTGAGGTTTTCGATATGGTGAATTTCCAATGGGATGCAGATCTTGCCTTGGAGGTTCGGGCGGAAGAGGCTCGTGAAGAGGGTTTGTCGCAAGGCATGGTGATTTCTATTCGCAGCATGATGGAGAACTTGAACCTCACCATGGAGAAAGCGATGGACGTCCTGCAAATTCCTGCTGCGGAGCGCTCAAAGTATGCGGCGCTCGTCAAAGGCGTCGAGGTCTGATCCTTGGCAGACGGATAAGAAAAGAGGGCTGTGCATAAGTCAAAATCGACTCATGTACAGCCCTCTTAAGTTGCTCCAAACGGTTCGCTTATGAGTGATGCAGGACACTGTAAGGAGGCACGAGGATGTGTTCGGCAACTTTTTATAAATCTTCCTTTTTCAACTCCTCCGCACATTTCCGGCAGACGTTGCGGCTCTTGAAGAGAGCTACGTCGTCGGCGCTGCCGCAGAAGATGCAGGTGCAGGTCGGCTCGTATTTCCGAAGCACGATGCGATCCTCGTCGGTGTAGATTTCCAGGGCATCGCGCTCTGCGATGCCGAGCGTGCGGCGCAGCTCGATCGGTATGACGACGCGACCGAGTTCGTCGACTTTTCTGACGATTCCTGTGGCTTTCATAGCTATCTCCTCCTTAGAAGCAGGCCAGCCAACTGCGGGGAAATAGTCATTCAACTTGCGAAAGCGGGTTGAGTGATTATTTACCTGAAACCCCAAGAGGTCAAGCCCAAAGAGCGCAGACCGATCGGTTAGGTTTCTGTAAGGGCAGCGCACAATGTCCACGAAGTGGACGTTTGTGCGTGTAATTTACACGTTTACAAGATTTGCAGGAAAAAACATTTTTTGACTAAATTTGTATACTTTTTCCTTCTCTTTCAGTATAGCATGATTGAAGGAATGTTTCAAGTGAAATAATTAGGAAAAAATGACAAAGTATTTTTATGGAAGACATTTGCTTTTCATAAAAGAATTTTTCAAAAAGGAATTGTCATAAAAATATAGGAAGCACGGATAAAATGAAGTCGCCCAGCTGCCTGAAGATGGGCGATGAATTTATCCGTGCTTCCTATAGCTACATGCCGCCGTTCGTCAAGACGCCGAAGAGGACGCCGAGGACGCCGGAGGCGGCGAGGATCGTGATGACGCCGTACTTGTAGTGCATGGCGATGAGCGCGAAGGCGATGATGACGATGCTGCCCCATTCGGTCGCCTCGAAGCTCACGGGAAGGCTCTCTGTGTTCCAGACGGCGAGCAGGATGAAGTCGATCGCCGCGCCGCAGATGAGCGCGATGACGGCGGGGCGCAGGCCGTTCAATATGCCGCGGATGGAGCCGATGTCGCCGTATTTGAAGAAGAGCTTGGCGAGAGCAATGCCGAGGAACAGGGATGGAAAGACGAAGCCTGCCGTCGCGGCGATGGCGCCCCAGGTGCCCGCGACCGTCATGCCGGCGAATGTCGCGGCGTTGATGCCGATGGGCCCCGGCGTCATCTGCGAGATCGTGAAGATGTCGATGAACTGCGCGAGCGTCAGCCAGCCGTGTTCGTCGACGACGGCGGCCTGTATGAGCGGCATGGAGGCGTAGCCGCCGCCGACGCAGAAGATGCTGACCTTGGCAAATTCGAGGAAAAGTTGCAGATAGATCATGACCGCACCTCCTCAGCTGTATTTCCTGTCCTGCATGAGGACGAGGCCGATGATGCTGTCGATGATGATGAGCAGCATGATGTTGACGTCGAAGAATACGTTGGCGACGAAGGTGGCGATGACGATCGCCATGGGCAGGAGGAGGCGCGTTTTCATCTGTTTGATGAAGAGGTCGATGGCGACCTTCAGGATGAGCGCCGTCGCGCCGCACTGCATGCCCTTCAAGGCGAGCTGCACTGTCGGATTGCTCGCAAAGGCGTCGTAGCAGCGCGCGATGACGGAAAGCGTGATGAGGGGCGGCAGCACCGTCGCGAGGAGAGCCGTCAGGGCGCCTG
>ERZ772957.1577-NODE-1577-length-14501-cov-8.095182_pt1 | contig 14501 bp, 14 predicted proteins | sample MGYA00580682_ERZ772957 | MGnify/ENA primary metagenome ERZ772957 (study PRJEB29015, sample SAMEA2737921) | human oral metagenome | biome: human oral; feature: human-associated habitat; material: dental | place: China | collected 2025 ...
GCTCCATCTCCTCCGCATCGACGGGCAGACCCTCGCCCGCGCGTCCGAGGAGGCGTGCATAGGCGAGCAGGGCGCGGCGCTCGCGCCAGCCCTCGAGTCCATCCTGCGGAATTGCGCGCGGCAGGATGTAGAATGCGTGCAGGGGAATAGAGGGATGCGCCGCATGCAGGGCGCGCAGATCGTTTGCCAACTCCGCAATATCCGACGGCGCAATATGCGCCTCGCGCGCCGCGAGGAGTCCCCCCGAGAGCAGCTGATCCACCGAGAGGATGACGGCATCCGTCCCGCCCGCCTCATGCGTGAGCCAATCTCTCAGCGCGCGTGTATCGCCCGACATGGAATAGTAGTCCATATACTCCGTCGGCGGCGTTATGACATTCCATCCGACAATCCTGCCGCCGCTCACAACGAACTCCCGGCACGGCGGGCGCGAATCGAGCGGCACAAGCAGGATGCGCCGCCCTCCTGCATCTATCGCCATAGTGGACAGCGTGCGCCACTCTCCCATATATGTGGAATGAAATACGAAGTGGAAGAGGAATAGGGCGACGATCAGGAAGACAGTGGTGATGGATAGTTCCTGCTTCATGCGCGCCCTCCTTCCGTTCCTCACGTTCCTGCGTCATCATTTTACTGTATGGAACCCGCCTGTGCAATCCGTTTTTTGCAGCAATCGTCCGATGAGGAGAAGCGTTGAAAGATCATCTGCACGCTTCATGCTACTTGCTTTTAGACATGATTAACGATAAAATAAGAGACAGCTTAGGAGAGACGAAGTTTTATGAAATAAAACATTTATGTGGAGACCTTTGTACAGCACGAGAAAGAGGGATCATATGAAAAAAGATATCATGCTGTGCTTTCTGAGCGATGTCAAGCGCAACCGTGAGGGCGGCATTTCGGTGGCGGAGTATCAGAACATCGGCAAGCAAAAGGAATGCCATACGACGAACGAGTCCGCTGTCCGCTATCTTCTGTGCGGAGGGAATGCACGGGTGGACAGTTTGTCGCATCTCTTCCTTGTGCGGACGAAGATGGTCGCAGGGCCGATTGCCGGATACGAGGATGCGGAGGGGCGTGGGTGGACGCATTACGACTACTTTCTGCACCGGATCTCGGATATCGTACCCAATGTGGAGGATATCGCCGAATCCATCGACTTTGACGAGCAGGCGCCGATCGAGGAGAATATGGACACCCTCATCGAGGTTGCCTCCTCCGTGCGTCGGTATGCACAGGATGTCAGAAGAGATGATCCGACTGTGGAGATTGTTCTCCACGTTGACTGCACGGGCGGACTGCGCAATGCGTCGATGATTCTCATTGCACTCATGCGGCTCGTGCAGTACGAGCGCATTGCCATCGGCAAGGTCATCTACTCGAACTATCATGCGCATCGTGTCGAGGAGGTCATGCCGATCTATGCATTCTTTGACCTCGTTGCGGGCGCGGAGGAATTCGTACGTCATGGCGAGGTGTCGGTGCTGCGGGATTATTTCCGCGCGCGGGAGAAGAGCCCCGCATTGGAGCGGCTGCTGGCAGCGATGCATGGATTTGCCGAGGAATTGACACTCTGCCATTATGGCGAATTGCGTACCGCGATTGTCGAGCTTCGGCGCAGGATAGAGGCATTTCCCGATGAGTCTTCGCCATCGACATCGGCAGAGGCGGTGCAGAGTGACAATCTCATGCGGCAGATGCTTGTGCGCATCCGTGAAGATTACAGCACCATCCTCACGGAGAAGGTAGACGACATCGCCCTCATTGGGTGGTGCATTGATCGCGGCTTCCTACAGCAGTCGATTACCTTCTTCACCGAACGTGTGCCGGAACTGCTCGTGGATTCTGGCTTCCTCTGCCTAAAACCAGAGCATCAGGAAAATTTTTTAGCCTGTCTTGAAAAGGATCCCATGCATCGAAACGCCGGATTCTATCTCGTCAACGAATATCGAGGGGAAAAACTTCCGAGTGAGGAGTTCCACAAGGCGCAGACGGCATGGAGAGATGCCCGGCGGAAATTCCTGTGCGCTTTTCGCGCGGAGACGACAGCAGATGAAATCTTTGCCTTTGCTGACGGAGCAATGCGTGACACACCGCAATTCCGTCTTGGTGATGCCCAGCGCATGTGCGATGTCTTTACGTGGCTGAGTCAGATGCTTCGTGAAGAAGATAATCTTGCCCTGCGCGATACGCCGATTGGCAAGGCTTTTTTGGGGCGTGTTCGTATGCCCTATATCAATGCGCGCCGCCCCAAGAAGAGCAAGACGGGGCAGGAGACCGCAGAGCAGAGCGAGGTCTGGGATGCGCTGATGGCACAGAACAACAGAGGCGTCGTTATGAAGCTCGGCAAATTCCTTGGGAAAAACGCTCTGGAAACGGATCTCGACCAAATTTTTTCCGACATCGCATGGATGCCCGTTGTCCGCAGAATGGGCGAGGGCGGATTCACCGTGCGGGACAATGCGCTGGCAGAGCGTATCCTAGAGCAGTATTTTGCCGTCAAGGATGAGCGCAACCACACCAGCCACGCGCGCGCAGAAACGGGGCGCCCTGGCATAGCGGAGTTGAGCGCCTTGATGCGGAGTGCGCTTGCGGATATTCGCCGTGCATGCGGAGGGGAGGCATATGGCAATGAATGAATTCATCAACCATACAAACCACCCCTCCGCCCGCTGGGAGGAGGCGCAGCGGCGCGCAGCCGAGGCATATGGCGTCATAGCAGACATCCCTTTCCCACAGATTCCCGCCGACTGGGATGAGGATGCCGTGCGGTGTCTGGCGGAGGAGAACGCGCGGGTGATCCTCGCACGCAGCCCTGCAGCTGTTCTCGTACAGGGCGAGTTCACCTATACCTATGCGCTCATCAATCTGCTGAAAGCAGCGGGCATTCCTGTCCTCTCTGCGTGCAGCGAGCGCCATGTGAGCGAGCGCGTGAACGAGGCGGGGGAGACCGTCCGCGAGTCCCGCTTCGCATTTTGTCGTTTTCGCGCCTACTGAGGGCGGCGCATTCGTTCGGGGAGAAGGATATGTTAGGAGTTCTTGTTTATCGGCTGCGCGTGGAGATAGGCGGACATTTTACCATGTTCCCGGGCAGACTCCTCCACGGGGCGCTCTTTCACTATCTTTCAGAGCGTTCGGCAGAGCTTTCTGCCGACTTCCATGCGCGGCAGAGCAAGCCGTTTACGATCGGGTGTCTGCAAAGAGCCGACCGTCAGCGCGCGCCTTCCACAAATGCAGAAAAGACCTTCAACAACCCCGCCTTTTCTGCGGGAGAGAACGTGCTCCTGCGCGTCACAGCGCTCGACGATGCGGCTCTTATGGCGCTTGCCGATATGCCGCACGGAACGAGACTGCATGTAGGTAAACTTGCGTTCAGCCTCGTGGAGGTTCTCGCCGACGGACGCATGGAGACCGGCGCGGCACCGCCCGACGAACTCGCGGCGTCGGCTCTGTCGATGGAGCGCACGCGGAGCGTCCGGCTCCGCTTCCGATCACCGACACTATTCCGTGCGGACGGGTATGATTACGCATTCCCGCACCCCGAACGCATCTTTGCCTCGCTTGCCGACAAGTGGACACAGCAGGAACTTCCTGCTGTGATTTACAAAGATGCGGCGCGCATAGCCGCTGCAAAACTTGTTCCGCTCGCGTGGCGCGGCGAGAGCCTGCGGGTACGGCTGACCGCTCAGAAGAGCGTTCCTGCATTTGTCGGGGATTTTTCGTTCAGCCTCGCGGAACTTTCGGAGGAGGAGCGGGAGATCATTCTGCTTCTCACGCAGTTTGCTCCCTTCTGCGGAACGGGGCGAATGACAGCACAGGGAATGGGGGAGACGTATGTATCTATCTCATAGGAATGGATTTGCGCTGCAAAGGAGGCTGTGCAATGCGGTATAAGGCAATACTTTTTGATACGCGTTCCATACAGAGCTACATCTTCTCAGGCAATCAGCTCAAGACGAATATCGGCGCATCATATCTTGTTGAGCGCGTCTTTGACGACGTACTTCTGCCGGCGGTACGGAGCGTGCTCGGCGCGGATGCCCTCGATGCCGAGACATGGATGAATGTTGAAGAGCCGCGTTGGGACGAGATGCCCACTGCGGCGCGCGTCGGCTATATCGGCGGAGGGAACGCCCTGATCCTCTTCCGTGCGGAGACAGCGGAGGAGACCCTGCGCACCGTTGTCGCTGCATTTACGAAAGAGCTGATCGTCCGTATGCCGGGACTGCATACGGGCGCAGCGATCGGGGAACTCGAACTTGCGGCGGATGGCAGCTTTGTGGGGGAGAAGAACCTTACGGCGCTTGTCCATGCGCTCAAGGACGGACAGAACACCGTCTTCCCGTTGGTCAACGTCCCCGGCATAGGGCTGACTCTCACCTGTCAGGAGAGTGGTGAGACGGCGAACGCATGGGATGAGACCGAGCGCAGATTCTACGCATGGGAAGTCGAGATGAAACTGCGCGCCGACCGCAGAGACAGCAGAGAGGCGCCCGCAGAGGCGGAACTGATGAAAAAGCTCTCATCCGTCCTTCCTGCCGCCGAGCGGGATAATTTTCTAAACGGGTATGTCTTCCCGATGGAATTTGCCGATCTCGGACAGCGACAGACAGAGAATGACATTGCCGTCGTTCACATCGACGGCAACAATATGGGGCGCAAATTCCAGGACTGCCGCACGCTGACCGCGCGCAAGAATATGTCCCGCGCGATCCGTAGCAAAACCATTGCGGCGTTCACCGAACTCGTGCAAAACATCATTGCGGACTTTGACACATATGAGGACGAACTCTCCATCGGACGCGACAGAGAGCAGCGCCCCTTCCTGCCCATTCGTCCGCTCGTACTGGGCGGCGATGACATGACCTTTGTCTGCGCCGCGAAGGTCGCCGTACGCTATACGCGATTCATCATGGATCGACTCAAGGACAGCGGCATCGCAAGCTGCGGCGGCATTACCATCATGAATACGAACTACCCCTTCTTTCGCGGCTACCAGATGGCGGAGGAGCTCTGCGGCGCGGCAAAGAAGTGCATGCGCGATCTCGAGGCAGCGGCGGGACAGGAGACAGACTCCTGCTGGCTCGACTATGCCATCCTGCACGGTGAACAGGCGCCGACGCTGGATCAGTTCCGTGCCGAGGAGTATCGCGGCGCGCGCGGCGATCTGCATTTCGGCCCCTATCGTGTCGACGCACCGGCAGACGCACAGGAGAGTCTGGACGCACTGCTCTCCTGCGTGCGGGGCATGCGTGCGCTCCCGCGCAGCAAGGTCAAGGAACTTCGCCGCGTCCTCGCCTACGGAGAGCATGAGCAGCGGCAGTTCATGGCGCAGCTTGCGCATCTCCGAAAGAGCGACCCGGGAATGCGGCTGCCGAGCGTGCCTGCATGGCAGGCATATGAGGAGACACTCTGGGCGGAAGGCAGGACGCCCTACGTCGACGCGATCGAACTCATGGATTATACCCTTGCGGATGAGGAGGTGTGAGCATGGCGAAGAAAAAAGCGGCAGACAGACGACGCGAAATGAATCAGAGACGTGAGCAGAACCGCGTCCTGAATGCAGAGAAAAACAAGGCGGACGAGAGAGCGGAAGAGCGCAGACAATGGGATGAATCCATACGCATTCCTGCCATCCAGTACGAACCCGCCGCACAGATCAGGGACATAGACGCAAAAGCGCCGATCGAGGTCGTCATCGAGACGTTTTCGCCCCTGCATCTCGGAGCAGGACGCGCCGACATCCATGTTGACGCGGACGTCGTGCAGGACGATGTCGGGCTCCCGTATTTTCCGGCGAAGCGGTTCAAGGGACTGCTCTACGAGAGTGGCCGCGAGGTCGCCGAGATGGCGGAGGCATCGGGACTCGTGCTCTTTGAACGGGCGGCGCTTGATTGCCTCTTTCAGCGTGGGTATGCAGGAGAGGTGCAGCTCGTTGTCTCGAATCTCCGCTTGAGCGAATACGAGCGGATTCACGATGATCTTCGATACCTTGAGGAGCGCTATCCGTCCGTCTTTCGCCCGGCGGACATCCTCAATCACTATGCGGGGCTGCGCTGGCAGACCGCGATCGACCGTGAGACCGGAACGGCAAAGACGACCTCGCTGCACAATATGCGCGTCATCGAGAAGGGGAAGACATTCCGCGGGGAGCTCCGTCTCCTTGACGGAACCATAGCGGAGCTCAGCATCCTCGCGCTCGCTGCGCGCAACCTTTCGCAGTGCGGAGGAAAGCGCACGCGCGGCTTCGGCAGGATCGGCTGTACGCTCAGACAGGGGGGCAGGGACATCCTCGCCCCGTTGGTGGAGCGCGCGCTGAAAAACAGTGGACAGAAAGGAGGCAAACGATGATGCAGGCAATGAACATCCGAATCAAGACCGTGTCGCCTGTCATCCTCTCCGCGCTCGGTCATGCGTCCGTCATGACTGCGACGCACGACTTTTTCGGCGGCTCCGTTCTGCGCGGCATCCTCGCCACACGATTCATAGAGAAGCAGAAACTCGACAAAATGGCGCACGCGGATGCGGACTTCATGCGGCTCTTTTATGGTGACCTGCGCTTTGTCGATGCCTATCCCGTTGACCCCGAGATGGGGGTGCGCGCGATCATACTGCCGTTCTCAGTGCAGCGCAGCAAAGACGAGCGGGAGATCAGAGACCTCCTGCAGAAGGGCACGGAACTCGCGCCCGGCTTCAAGGGAATGAAGGGCTTTGCTGCCGCAGCGGATGGGGTGCTCCGTCCCGTTAAGGTGCGAAAGAACATCACCCTCCACATGAGCCGTACCGACCTGAAGGATGACAGCGGGATGGAACGCCTCGCGGGAAAGAGCCGCAGCAGCGGCATCTACAACTACGAATCCATCGCGGCAGGACAGAGCTTCGAGGGGGTCATCTATGGAGCGGCAGAGCTGCTCGCGCAGCTCCGCGATGTGCTCGGGACGCAGTTCACCTGCTACGCGGGACGGTCAAAGTACACCCAGTACGGGCAATGCGAGGTCACGCTCACACAGCCGCAGGACATGACTGCTACGAGCGCTCCGCAGGAATCGCGCATCTGCATCCGTCTCGAGACACCTCTCCTCCCGCGCGCCGGCATCCCCGGCGATGCCGCGTCCATGCTCGCAGAGATCGTCACAGCCCTCAACGAAAAGACGAGCGGCGGATTCTCCCTGTCCGAAGAGCCGCGCAGCATCTTTGCAAAAGAAGCGGAGATCGACAACTTCGTCGGCACGTGGGGCATGAAGCGTCCGCGTGAGACAGGACTTGCCGCAGGCACCGTTTTTGCGCTTGAGAAGGCGGGCGGCTGGCAGGACGGCGATGCAGAGGCGCTGCACACCGTCCTCTATGAGGGTGTCGGACGCCGCCGCGCAGAGGGATTCGGTCAGCTGCGCCTGTGGAACGGCAGAGATATCCGCCGCGCGGAGAAGATGGAGCGTAGCGCCGTAAAGCCGCGTGAACTTGGCGCAGAGGCGAAGAAGATCGCAGCAGCAATCCTCACCGCACACATTGTCGAGCAGATCCGCGTGCTTGCCTCCATGGATGTCGAAACAGCGTGCATTCCGAGCGGTGCACGGCACGCGCTCTCGCGTCTGGAGCAGGAACTCGGGACGAGAGCGGACAGGGCGATCAGCCGCATGCAGGACTTTGCGGCCTCGATGCAGGGAAAAAAGACGCCCCTCGGAAAGATGATGACGGGTATTCGGGTGAACGGGATATCGCTGCTTGCTTACTTCCATGAGAAAAACATCGCAGACATGCCGTATTTCCTCAGAGGAAAGGAACTCCTGCGCAGCGAAGTGGGAGACATTGCAGACGAGCTTGGCATAGCGCATGGGATCGAGGGAATCCTGCGCGAAGATCAGGTGTTTTACGCATACTGGCACGCATTCTTCCGCTTTGCACGCAAGCGGGCGGGGCGGTCTGAGGAAGGAGGAACAGAGGCATGAGTACGAACGCGAATCCCGCACGAATCTTGAAACGTATCACGGTGAAGGGAAAACTCCGTCTCGAGACCCCCCTCCTCATCGGCGAGGGAGAGAGCGGGGAGGAGCGCGGCGATCGGGACATCCATGTGCTCCGCAGCAAGGATGGAACGCCGTTCATCCCCGGCACATCGCTTGCGGGCGCATTGCGCAGCCTCGTCGAGGAGGAGGCGCCGCACGCTGCACAGCTCCTCTTTGGTACAGAGCATGATGCGAAGGGCGTCGACGAACAGCAGAGCGCCGTCTCCCTCTATGATGTCGAACTCAGCGGGGCGAAACTCGGCTTCCGAGACGGCGTCCGCATCGACGGCATCACGGGCACGACCGTTCCGCATGGCAAATACGACTACGAGATCGTAGAGAGCGGTGCGACCGGCATATTCTACGCCGAGATCGTTCAGCGCGCCGTGCATGAGAGTGAGGAGCCGGCACTGCGGAGCGTACTCGCGCGACTGCGCGAGCGACTCATCAGCGGCTTCCACGTCGGCGCACTCACCACCAAGGGATTTGGCCGAATGCGCCTTGAGGGCATGGCGGTGCACTGCTATGATTTTTCCAAACGAGAGGACGTCATAGCGTGGCTGAGACCCGAACGCGGCTCTGCATTGCAGCACGCGGTGACGCTCCCCGATGAGGACGCGCCGCACTCCGTCCATACCCCGCAGGACTTCATGATCGAGGCGGATTTCGCCCTCACGGGATCGCTCATCGTGCGTGACTACGAGGACGCAAATAAAATGGTGGAGGATAGCGACGAGAAGACCCCCGATGCCCTCATGAAGAAGAACGCAGCGGGGCAGTACATCATCCCCGGCACGAGCCTCAAGGGCGTCCTCCGCCACCGTGCGGAATACATCCTCCATGCGCTTGGCAAAGGTACGGATCAGTTGAACGACCTGATGGGAGCCGTGAGAGGCGATACGAAACGGCGCAGCCGCTTCGTCGTCGAGGAGGCGGTCGTTGAGGGATGCCCCCATCGGCAGATGCGCATCCGCGGCAATCGCTTCACAGGCGGCACCATCTCTGCGGCGCTTTTCTCGAGCATGCCCGTATGGCAGGAGACGCATGGCGCGCGTGCCATTACCCTGCGCTTCGGCGCACGCCGTGCGAGCGAATGGGAGGCGGGACTCTGCCTCCTCCTGCTCAAGGACCTCTGGCTCGGGCGCACGGCGATCGGCGGGGAGAAATCCATCGGGCGCGGCACCCTTGAGGGACTGCGCGCCTCCATTCACTACTGCGGACGGACATGGGAACTGCCCCCGGGGCAGCCGCTCGATGAAAATGCGGCGCGGGAATTGCAGACATTTGTAACAGCATTGAGCGAGGAGGCGGGCGTATGAGTGCGGAACTGGCATTGAACCCCCTGCGCATCTGTGCGGGGACGAGCAGATCGGACAGCTGTGCACTCCGCATCTCGGCGGAGGACATTGTGGGCGAACTTGTGCGTCGCGGCATACAGGACGCAACCGTCATCCTCTGGCAGGTCGATCAGATCCGATGTGGGACGTGGAGGAACGGCGCATTCCACTTTGCGGATGAGCGTCCCTTGGATGCGGCGCTACTCGTCGAACTGCGCGTCTTCGATGCCGCGTGTGAACTTCGTCTGCGCCGCGAGGACAGCGAGATCCTTGGGCGGTTTCGGCAGGACGGCACAGGCGAGCCCGTCGAATACGTCGACAGCATGGCGCGGCTCATGGGAGAGCGCGAAGATCATGGCGCATGGATGACCCTGCGCGACCGCGAACGCAAACTCAAGCTCACACTGTCTGCGCTGACGGAGCCCTGTCGTTATGTCGGACTCGTCACGCGCAGCTACATCGGCATCCACGAAAAGACCGCCCAGGCAGGCTACATCGATGACCGCTTCCTTGCCATCGTGCCGGCGGACATGAAAGGGGAGGAATAACATGGCGAACAGGATTGCAACCGCGCCGTACAACTTCGTATCCCTGCCGAAGGGCGTGCTCACATCGCCCATCGACAACGACGCAGCGAGCGACGAAGAGCGCATCGAGAACTATCGGCAGCACGTTCTCGCGCCCAACCGCCTCAGCGGCCGCATCGACCTCACGATCGAAACCCTGACCTCCGTATTCGTCGGCGCAGACGCTGCAACGGAGACATTCTTCTCGCCGACAGGTATTCCCATGATCCCGGGCAGCACCATCCGTGGCACAATCAAGAACCTCTTCAAGATCGTCACCTGCAGTGCCATGCGCGGAGGTGGAGAGGACTACGAAGATCGGCATCTCTATTTTCGCGCGCTCGGGGGGAAAGGCAATGCTGCCGTTATGAGAAAAGTCTACGAGAAGCGCGCGCCGAAGGAGTATACCGAGGCGGGCTATCTCATCCGTGTGGAGGAGGAGCAGCAGTATTATATCTGCCCTGCAGAATACGACACAGTGCGGGATGCGGACAGTGTTAAAAGAAATGCCGGTTGCATATTCTGGGATGCCCCGCGCAAGGGACAGGTGACCTGCTACACAGGGAAAATGCAGAGAAAAGCGCATTACACAGTTCATCATGCCCCCAACTGGCAAGAGCGCATTCCCGTCCCCGCAGACATCATACAGGACTATCGTGATGACATCAGCCGTGCCGGGGTCAATCTCCTTGGGAACTCCGTGGCAAAAATGAATGCCGATGCCGCTGCCTTTACAGGCGACCCGGCGATCGACCTCGTTGTACCGTGTTTCTATCAGGAGGAAAACGGACAGGTACAGCACTTTGGCTTCGGGCGGTTCTATCGCATTCCCTATCGGCAGAGTGTCGGCGATCACGTGATCGGCATGGAGACGGCGAAGATCGACTACACCGACGCACTCTTCGGACGCAAAGAACTCTGGGCGGGTCGCCTTGCATTCAGCGATGCGCTGCCGGCAGGAGAGGTGCGCTCAGAATCCGCCGCCTATCCGAAGGTGCTCGGCGAGCCGAAGCCGACCTCCATGCAGCTCTATCTCGAGCAGGAAAGCGGCGCGCAGCTCGCCCATTGGGACACACCCAATGCCTGCATCCGTGGCTATAAACTCTACTGGCATCAGAAGAACAAAACGAAGTGGCAGAATGACGTGCAGCAAGCGACCAAGGTCTCAAAGACGCGCATCACCCCCGTTCAGGCAGGCTCCGTGTTCCACGGGAGCATTCGATTCGAGCGCCTGTCCGAGGACGAGCTTGGCGCCCTGCTGAAAGTGCTGCGCATCGGCGGCAATGACCTCTGCTGTAAAATTGGCAAGGGGAAATCCATCGGGCTTGGCAGCGTTCGCATCACCGCACGGCTGATCCGCACCGACACGGAGGACTCCTATCGGCACGCCTTTGACAGCACGGGAGATTGGAACAGAGCCGAGCGCGAGGAGCCGATGGATGCCTACATTGCAGCGTTTGATCGGGAACTGGGCGAGCGACTGGATGCGGGTGTCCACAATCGGTACTGGAACGCTATGGCGGAGCTCTCCCATATGCTCGACTGGGAAACGACCACGATCCCCGATTGGGAGAAGAAAACACGGACAATGACCATCGACGACCCCGATCACCCCTTTCAAAATCGTTGGATTCTGCCAAATGCACTGGAGGTGAAGGAGACGTAAAATAAAAAGAATCTGTGAAAACGGATTGCAAGATCACGGATTCTCTGCTATGATACAGACATGGTGCAAAAAGTGGAAAATGCGACGGCGATGCCGCAAAGCCGCATTCTACCGTCGCGATTTTCCATTTTGGCGCAACCCTGCGCCGCACAAGGGAAGACGCCGATTGACGCCGCGTTTTTTCGGTGAAAATTCCGCCCCATAAGGGGGAAACGGCACAAAAAATCGACGACTTTCCAAAACGCCCTCTCGCCCCGCGCGGGACAAGGGCTGCGAGCGACGGAGTTGCACCACATAAAATGCTGCGTGCGGCATTGAACAATGTATTTTGATGATTTGCGTTGTAGCCTATGAAATACATTATTTGCTACGATATCAAAGAAGATCGCATTCGCACCCGCGTCGTGAAGTACCTGGAGGCGCGGGCGCTTCGCGTTCAATACAGCGTGTTCACCTGTCATGCGACAGCGGCACAGATGAATGATATGCGCGAGGAGCTCCTGCGGCTCACGCAGCGTGCGGATCGTCCTCTGCTCATGGTTGTTCCGATCTGTCATGCCTGTGCGCAGGGGATATGGATGCACGGCAAGCCGATCGAGGAGGAGGTACCGTACCTCGTCGTTTAGTTGGATCTTTTACAGCTCTGTCTGCGTGCGGATGGAGGTCAACGCCTTCAAGGAGGAAGTGCGATGGCGGTTCTATATCTTCTTTCCCCGGGAAGCAGTGTGCGGAAGGACGCGGGGCGTCTGATCATCGAGAAGGAAGGGACGATCATCTCCCGTATGCCGATCTTTATGCTCACGTCGATTGTCGTAGGGATGCGGGCAAACATCACAACACCGGCGCTCTTTGCATGTATGGAGGAGCGTGTGCCGGTGTTTTTTATTGACCACAAGGGGAGAACGGTCGGACAGATCGCAGGCGAGGCAATGACGCTTCGCATGCTGCGGCATCAGCTCGCGTGTCTGGAGGACAGTGAGCGGCGCATTGTGCTTGCAAAACATATTGTGATGGCAAAACTGCGCGGACAGTACCGTCTGCTCAATATGAGCGCTATGAGACGTATATGGAGAAACCCTATCGGGAGTACGGGGGAAGGACATCCCGCGAACAGATCGATGCGTTTGTCGGGGCGTTCTCGCGCAAGCTCCGAAAAGGTCTTCGTGAAGATGCATAGGCGACAGGTTGAAATGCGAATGCAAATTGTGGTAAAATAGGAAAGCCTATGGTAGAATACTGGGAGGAATGCGATGCGGATCATTACGGGCAGTGCGCGCGGCACACGTCTGAAAGCCCCTGCGGGGGATGGGACGCGTCCGACGGCTGACCGCACGCGCGAGGCGCTCTTCAGTATGCTCGGCGCACGCGTCTATGATGCGCGGGTGCTCGATCTCTTTGCGGGGACGGGGGCGCTTGCGCTTGAGGCTCTTTCGCGCGGGGCGACGCATGCCGTGCTCGTGGATGCTGTGACGCACGCGATTCTCGCGGAGAATGCACAGCGGACGAAACTCGCGGCGCAGAGTGATATTCGGCGCGGCGATGTCTACGGACAGGTCGCGGCACTCGCGCGCGATGGGCGCACGTTCGACCTTATCTTCGCCGATCCGCCGTATGCGCGCGGGGATAATGCGCGCGTGCTCGCTGTGCTGGATGCGGGTGCGCTGCTTGCGGCAGATGGGCTTCTCGTGCTCGAGCAGGGCGTAGGGGAGGAGATCATCGAGCGGAGCGGTAGTCTCTCGCTTGTGCGTGAGCGGCGTTACGGTGCAGCACGCATCTGTTTTTATGCGCAGGAGGTGCAGGAATGAGACGCGCGGTGTTTGCGGGCAGTTTTGATCCCGTGACGACGGGGCATATCGACATTGTGGAGCGCGCTGCCGCGATGTTTGACGAGCTCATTGTCTGTATTTTTCACAATGTGCAGAAGGAGGGCTGCTTCCCTCTGGACGACCGCATTCAGTTCCTGCGGGAGGCGACCGCCCATGTGCGGAATGCGCGCGTGGATGTGTTCTCGGGTCTCCTGACGGACTATATGAAGCGGGAGCATGCGCGCGTTGTTGTACGCGGTCTGCGCTCGGTGAAGGATTTCGAGTATGAGGAGAATCACGCGGCGATGGTGCGCCACCTCATGCCCGAGAGCGATACGATTTTTCTGCTGACGCGCCCCGATCTGACGTTTGTCAGTTCCTCGGGTGTGCGTGAGCTGATCCGCTTCCGCGGGCCGGTGCAGGGGATTGTGCCGCCATCGGTGGAGCGGGCGATATTGAAGATGTATGGAAAGCCCCCACGGGGATAAGGCGCTGCCGGAGGCGCAGGAAAAGGAGATAGATTTATGGCAGTTATCGATACGCTGAAAAAGCTGGAAGATCTGGTTGCGGATGCGTCCCACCTCCCCTTCAGCGACAAGGCTCTTGTGAATGACGATGAGATTGTGCATCTCGTGGAGGAGCTGCGCATGGATCTCCCGAAGGAGCTGAACCGCGCGGCGGAGATCATGCAGGAGCAGGAGAACATCATCTCGCGTGCGCGCGAGGAGGCGAAGGATATCGTCGACTCTGCGCAGGGGCGTGCAAATCAGATGATCGAGGACAGCGAGATCGTCATTCAGGCGAAGGAGCGTGCGCGTGCGATTATGCAGCAGTCGCAGGATCAGGCGCGCGAGATCATGGAGCAGGCACAGGCGAATGCCGCGCGTCTGCAGAGCGATGCGGATGCCTATGCCAATCAGGTGTTCGAGCAGCTGATCGCACATGTCGGCAGCACGTTCAAGGGCGTACAGCAGGCGGAGATGGGGCTGAATCAGGCGATGAATGTCCTGCGCACGGCAAAGGCGCAGATGAATGCGCCGCAGGATGAGGTGGCAGAACTCTGAAAACCCTCCTTGACAATGCCGAAAACCGCCGCTATAATGTGAAAGGTCATGCGTCATGAT
>ERZ772957.1579-NODE-1579-length-14481-cov-11.412034_pt1 | contig 14481 bp, 10 predicted proteins | sample MGYA00580682_ERZ772957 | MGnify/ENA primary metagenome ERZ772957 (study PRJEB29015, sample SAMEA2737921) | human oral metagenome | biome: human oral; feature: human-associated habitat; material: dental | place: China | collected 2025 ...
GCGGCGCGAGCGCGAGGACGCCCGCGATCGCCGCGCGCCGCCTCTCGCCGCCCGAGAGCGCAAAAGGCGAGCGCGCGCCGAACTCCTCGACAGGCAGGTGAACGAAGTCGAGCGCCGCGCGCACGCGCTCCTCCGTCTCCTCGGGTGAAAGCCCGAGACGCAAGGGGCCAAACGCCACATCCTTTGCCACCGTTTCTTCAAAGAGCTGGTGCTCGGGATACTGAAACACCATGCCGACGCTCTGCCTCGCCTTTTTCGCCTCTGCCCCCTTTGCCGCGATATCCGTACCGTCGACGCGCACCGTGCCGCCGTCGGGCTGCAGAAGCCCGTTGAGGTGCTGCACGAGCGTCGACTTGCCCGAGCCCGTATGACCGGCGAGCGCCGTGAAGCTGCCCTCTTCTATCGTCAGTGAGACGTCCGCGAGCGCCCGGCGCTCGAACGGCGTACCGCGCATGTATGTGTAGCTGATATTTTCTAAGACGATGGACACAGTGCGCTCACCAACTCCTCATCCGTCAAAAGATCTGCCGGAAGTGAAACTCCCGCCTCACGAAGGTACGCCGCCAGCTCGACGGCGAGCGGCACGCCGAGACCGCGCGCCTTCATGCCGCCGACATCCTGAAATACCTCGCGCGGCGTCCCTGCGGCTGCGATGCGGCCCTCCTCCATCACGACGACGCGGTCGGCAGCTGCCGCCTCCTCCATGAAATGCGTGATGTAGACGATGGTGATGCCGGCTTCCCGATGAAGGCGCTCGACCGTTTCCAGAACCTCCCGGCGCCCCATAGGATCGAGCATCGCCGTCGGCTCATCGAGCACGAGGCAGCGCGTCTTCATCGCCAGCGCACCCGCGATCGCCACGCGCTGCTTCTGCCCGCCCGACAAGAGGTGCGGCGCCGCCGTGCGGTAATGCTCCATGCCGACGGCGGCGAGCGCATCGCGCACGCGCGAACGTATCTCTTGCGGCTCGATGCCGAGGTTTTCAGGGCCGAAGGCGACGTCGTCCTCGACGACAGCGGCGATGATCTGATTGTCGGGATTCTGAAACACCATGCTCACGAGCTCGCGTATGCGCCAAAGCTCCGCCGTCTCCTTCGTATCGAGCCCGGCGACGATACAGCGCCCCTCCGTCGGCAAAAGGAGCGCGTTGAAGTGGCGCGCCAGCGTCGACTTGCCCGAGCCGTTCGTGCCGAGCACGGCAATAAACTCGCCTTCCTCGATCGTCAGCGAAACATCCGAGAGCGCCGCATGGGCGCCCTCTTCCCCCGCATGGAACACATGCGAAAGATGCTCGACGCGGATGAAATCCGACATAGCTCTCTCCTTTCCGACGGCGCACGCACACGCGCAAAATGCAGCACGCGGAGCGCTTTCGCCCCGCATGCCTTAAAACAAGGATCGCAACAAAACAATCCTATTATACCCGATTTTAAGCGTCAACTCAAATAAAAATTTAGGATAACAATTTATCCATGCTTCTCTAAACTGCCCGCTTCCATGCGATAGAGATGATCGGCATAGTCCGCTGCCTCGCGCTCATGCGTCACGAGCAGGACGGCTCTGCCCTCTTCCGCCTCGCGGCGCAGCATCGTAAAGACAAGGCGCGTGCTCTCGTCGTCGAGATCGCCCGTCGGCTCGTCGAGCAGGAGGATGGCAGGCTTGCGCACCAAGGCGCGTGCAAGCGTCATACGGCGCAGCTCGCCGCCCGAAAGCTCGTCGGGATAAGCGCCCTTAAGATGTTCGATGCCAAGGAGCTTCATGAGCTGCAGCGCATGGGGCAGAGCCTCCTTCGCCTCGCCTGCGAGCGAGCACGGCAGCAGGATGTTTTCCTCGACCGAAAGGCTCGAAAGCGCCATGAGCGTCTGCGGTGCAAGGCCGATCTCACGGCTGCGAAGGCGCGTAAGCTCCGCTTCCTCTAAACCATAGATGTCCGTGCCATCGAGGAGCACGCGCCCCGTACCCGGCTTCAAAAGTCCCGCCAATATCTTCAAAAGCGTGCTCTTGCCGCTGCCCGATCGCCCCGTGACGGCGGTCAAAGTCCCTGCCGCAAGCAAAAAATCCACTTCCCTAAGCGCCCCAAAAAAGCCCTGCGGCGCACTCTGCCGCAAAAAATCACGGCTGATCCCCTCTGCCCGAAGCTCCATCATACATCCTCCCGCAAGGTCATATCCATGCACCGCACCGTCCATGCCGCTGACAGCGCCGCCGAAACAACGGTCACAAAAAACGCCCCCGCTGCCAGAAGTGCGATGCTAAAAGCATCGGGCAGAAGGTACGGTCGCGCGAAGCTGTCCTTCAAGAGCGCGGCGAAAGGCAGCAGCACCGCCGCAGCCGCGAAGATGCCGCCCGCCGCGCCCAAGGAAGAGATCACGACAGCTTCGGCGAGCACGACGCGGGCGAGCAGTGCGCGCGTCGCACCGCTGATGAACAGCACGGCAAACTCCCTGCGCCGCTCGCTCATCACCATCTTGAAGGCAAGGCACAAAAGCCCGACGCCAAGGAGCCAGACCACGAGCAAGAGGACGCCGATCGTGCCCGTGATGCCGCCGAGCCCCTGCTCCACGCTGCGCACCATGCCGTGCGCAGGCCGCGCCGCAAGCTGCGGATACGCCTCGCCGATGCCCTGTGCCACGGCCTCTGGGCTGAAGTCCGGCGCCGTGCGTATCAGCACGGAGGAAATCGCCTGCTCGGGCGCGATGCCCTGAAAGGGCGCGAAATCCAGAGCCGCCGCATTCTTCATCATCGCGCGGATCGTTTCCATATTCGTATAAACCGCCGTATCCATGCCCGTCCCCGTCGGGCTCAGACGTCCGACGACGCGGCACGGCGTGTTGTAAAACCGCAGCTTTCTGTCCTCAGGCACGGAAATGCCGCTGCCGACGAGGACGTCGCCGTAGCCCATCGTCTCTTCATAACGCTCACGAATCCACGGCTGGATCGTGAAGTCTGCCGCCGGATCGAAGCCGATCAGCTGCACCGCCACGGAGCAGCAGCCGGCGTTCGCCGATGCCAGAAAGAACTGCGGCGCGGCGCGCTCGACGCCCGGCAGCGCCGCAAGATTCGCCAGATACGACGCATCCATATAGAAATTGACGGGACGCCCCTGCACCAGTACACCTTCCAGGCCTCCGTCCGCCTGCGCCGCCTTCGGCAGCACGAGGATATCTGCTCCCAATCGCTCCTGAAAGCGTCCCAGACCGTTTTGCAGGCTGGCTATGACGAGCGAGCCGCCGAAAATCGTCATGGCGAGAGCCGCCGCCACGAGCCCCAGAGAAAAAGCGCGCGAAGAATTTCTGCGGCAGTTTCTAAGCGCCAGAAAGCGCACGAATCCCATGTCAGTCCCCTTTCCTGTAGCGATACAGATCGACGATCAAGAGCGCGATCGTCACGGCGGAGATCGCCGTGACGCCAGGCTGCATCACCGTATGGCAGCGCATCGTCTCCATCATGCAAAGGTCGATCAGATGCCCCGGCAAAAGAATCGCCAGAACAGATACGGGAATCGATGCCAGCGCCAGCCCCGCCTTGATGTGCGCGCGAGGAACCGCCGCATGCAGCACGGCGATGATAAAGAGCACGGCAGACACGCCCGCGAGCGCCTCGCCCGCCCAGTGGCACACCATCCAGTGCCCGTCCGCCTGCTGCCCGCACGGCGCCAAAAACGTACGCATGCCGACAAAAAAGATGCCGTTTACGAGCAGGAGCAAAATATCGGTGACGCCGACCTTCCATTTCTTCTTTCCCAAGAAAAACTCTCCCTTCCGCAAATCATTTCTTCTCATCATAGCAAAATCGATAACAATTTTCAAGATGAGTCCTCTTCCTATGGGAAAATGCCCCACACACCCATGCACTTCGCCGCCTGCACACGCAAAAATCCCCCGAACGGAACTCCACTTCCATTCGAGGGACACATCTGCAAACAGCTTTACGGCTGCTATTCCTTCTTCTCCACTTCAGCGCTCGGCAGCAGATATTCGACCTTGATGCTCGCCATGGTATTGAGGTCGAGGAAATCTCCGTCCGTCGTCTGCACAATGGGGAGCGCGTTGATGCGCGATTCATCAAGGTAGACAATTTTTCCTACGGTGCCGTTGGACAGCTTGACCCAGTTGCCGTTAAGGGTATGAGAAATATTGCGGATGAAGACGACGCCGTACTCTGTATCGAGGCGGCCGGCCACAAATTCATCGGCGAGAACGGCGAACACCTCGAAGGGAGATCGCCTTTTCGCATAGAAGCGGCGCGACGCCATAGCGTCGTATGTATCGAGGATGGCCAGTATGCGTGCAAACTTACATATGCCATCCCGCTTCATCTTCTGCGGATAACCCGAGCCATCGTTTCTCTCATGATGCTGCAGCACGGATTCCACGACCTGCTTGTCGAGCTGGAGCACGGAACGCGAAACGAGGTCGAAGCCCAGACGCGAATGCTTCTGCATGAGTCTGCGCTCCTCGGGCGTATAGCGCGCGATCTTCTTGAGGAAATTCGGCGCGAAGCAGGTATAGCCTATATCGATGAGAATGCCCGCGAGGACGAGGCGCTGCCTGTCCTGCACCGGCATCTTGAGCCACTGTCCCATGAGTCCTGCAAGGATCGCGACGCGCATCGTGTGGTGCAGCTGATATTCGCCGAGTGTTTCCATGTTGTAGATATGCGTGACCGCTTTGGCGCTGGAGCAAAGCGCCATCATGCTCTGCGCGAGCGTTTGCGCCTGCGCTGCATCGATGCGTCCGCGCGCGCGCACGGCATCATAAAACGCTCGCAGAGTCGTGAAGCACGCTTCATACTGCTCGATGTACGCTGCCTCAAGCGCCGATGTCTTGCGCGGCACGATGCCCGATGCCGACGGCGACTCGTGCATCGGTTCCGCCGCAACGGCTTCTGCACTCCGGGCAGCAGGCAAATCCCCGTCGCCTGGCGCTACCGCCTGCTGCGGCGTTTCTTTCGCCTTTGCGGCGACTTCCTTCTTCGCCGCTTCCGCTGCTGCCGCCACCGCCGCTGCCGCACTCTGCTGCACGCTGCGCCACAAGACTTGCGCATCCGGTACCGCCTGCGACGATGCCTGTTCCTCCGACAGCGCTTCCGGCACATCCGGCTTCACGACGCGGACGAACAGGACGCCCCTCTGCTTCAAATACTCGATGCGCTGGCGGTCAAGCACCGTCTTCTCGCCCAGCAGGACGGACATATCCTCCGCGTATACCGTCCGACCGACGATCATGCCTTCCTGCAGCATATCGACCGGATACTTCTTCAACATCAGCTTGCACTCCCTTGCAGGACAATTCCTCGCTAAAATTCAAGTTTTCACCTGACGGCAAACTACACGCACAATGGTAAACTACATCAGGCTTCCTGCACCTCATGGCTCGTGAGCAGGGACAGAATCTTGACACTGCTGTTCTTATTGAGATCGAGGAAGTCGCCTTTTATTGTCTGCACGACAGGCAAAGCATCGAGGCGCGACTCGTCGATGTAGACGATCTTGCCGACTTCCCCATCGCTGAGTTTGACCCAGCAGCCGTTCAAGGCCTGACAAATATGGCGGATAAAGGAAACGCCGTATTCCGTATCGAGTCGACCATGCAGAATATCATCGGCAAGGATCTTGAACACGTCGAAGGGGGAGCGCTTCCGCTTATAGGTGCGATTGGAGGTCATCGCGTCGTATATATCGACGATGGCAAGGATGCGCGCGAAGCCGCAAATCTGCTCCTTCTTCAGTCCGGCAGGATAACCCGAGCCGTCGTTTCTTTCATGATGCTGCAGCACAGCGCCGACGATCTGTTCATCCGCCGCAAGCGCCGAGCGGGCAAGAAGCCCATAGCCCAGGCGCGCGTGTTTCTGCATGAGCCTCCGCTCTGCCGAGCTGTAGTATCCCTGTATTTCGAGGAACTCCTCGGCAATGCGCGTCGTGCCAATGTCCAAAAGGAACCCCGCCATGATGAGACGCTCCCGCTCCGCAGCGCGCAGCTTGAGGAACTGTCCCATAAGCCCCGCCAGGATGGCGACGTGCATGTCGTGATGGAGGCGGTACTCCTCCGTCACTTCCATATCGTAGAGCTGCACGATTGCCTTCACACTCGGACACAGCGGCAGGAACTTCTGCGCAAGCGCACGAGCCGCCTCCGCATCGATGCGCAAGGCAGACCTTACGTCTGCATAGAACTTCTTTAGAGACGAGAAAACCTCGTTGTATTGCCGCACATAGGCGTCATCCAGCAGTTTCTCCTTCTTCAGAGCAACCTTCGGCGCCGCCTCGACAACAGGCTCCTTCTGCTCCTCCGATGCCTCGACGGGAAACTGCTGCGGCACAGTCTTTGCGGCAGTGTCCTCCGTCTTCTCTCCTGCCGAAGCATTCGGATGCCGCTCACGCACCGCTTCCTTTGCTGCAGGAGCCGCCTCTTCCCCGTCCTCTTCTTTGATATACACCGAAAAGATATTGCGATCAATAAGAGCATCGATCATCTTGAGCGTAAGCACCGTGCCCTCGCCCAGAAGAACCGTCATATCCTCCTTGTATACATCCCGCCCGAGAATCATCCCTTCTTTCAGGCGTCCGACGGAATACTTTTTCACCATCATGCAGCACCCTTCCATGGAAAGACAGCGACAAGACTTTCGTAGGAAAACATGCCGTCGTCTCTTTACTCAGCTCGGCAAAAAATCCTATTCGATTATACCACGATTCTAGTTCAAATACTACAAATAATAATAGGCATTATTCAATGCGCCATTTCTTTGCTCGTGAGCAAAGACTCAACGCGTATGCTGCTCAGCGTATTGAGGTCGACAAAGGCGCCGTCCATCGTCTGCACGATCGGCAAGGCATTGATCCTCGATTCGTCGATGTAGACGATTTTTCCCTTCTCGCCGTTCGTGAGTTTTACCCAGTTGCCATGCAGGGAGTTGCAGACATTGCGGATGAAGGGCAGTCCGAAGCTCGCGTCAAGACGATTCGCGACAAACTCATCAGACAATGCGGCAAACACATCAAACGGGGAGCGCCGCTTCGCATACGAGCGTCTCGACGCCATCGCGTCATACGTATCGAGCACGGCGAGGATGCGCGCAAAGTCGCAGATCTGCTCCTTTTTTACGCCATCGGGATAACCCGAGCCGTCATTCCTCTCATGATGCTGGAGTACAGCGCCCATGATTTCCGCATCCGTACCGAAAGCGGAATTCAGGACAAGCGAGTGTCCAAGGCGCGCATGTTTCTGCATGAGCATACGATCTTCCTTCGTATAGGAACCTACTTTTTTAAGAAAGATCGGCGCTATGCGCGTGGATCCGATATCGAGCAGAAGTGCCGCGATGATGAGGCGCTGCCAATCCCGGCGCGGCATCTTGAGCCACTGCCCCATGAGTCCGGCGAGAATGGCGACGCGCACGCTGTGATGGAGCGAGTAACTGCCCTTCACATCCATGTTGTAGATGTGTGTGATTGCCTTGGCGCTTGAACAAAGCGGCATGATCTGCTGTGCCAGGACTTCCACCGCCGTTGCGTCAATGCGCCCGCTCACTCGTATGGTTTCATAAAGCATCGAAAGATTGAGGACAACGTCATCATACTGACGCACATAATCGGATTCCAGTGACGCATCCTTTTGCGGAATTACACCGGTCTGCACGACGGATTTCGTTGCCCTCTGCCTTATGACAGGCTGCGCGGCAACGGTGCCTGCCACTTCCCGCATAAACGCCGTCAAAGCAGCGTCTTGATCAGGCGAAGCTGCCTCCGTCACGATGTGCAGCGCCGGCAGGGGATCTTCCATCATCCCTGCTTTCAACGGCTCTACTGCTTTTGGCGCCTCCGGAACCGCGGCAATGACATCCGATCGGACGTAGACGAAATAGATTTCTCTGCTCTCCAGCAGGGAAATCATCGATCGATCGAGCACCGTTCCTTCGGAAAGGACGACAGTCATGTCCTCTTCGTAAATCCCTCGTCCAATAACCATTCCTTCCTGCAACTGGCTTACCGGATACTTCTTCAGCTTCAAAGTATTCTCATCCCTTCTTGCGCTCCACTAGTTTGTTTGTCCTATCATAACACACGATAGGACTAAACGCCATACTTCTTAAAAATTTTATTTTCCTCTTATGTAAGAACAGTTTTCCTTATAAAAAGGACAAAGAGACGAGAGAAACTTTGTCTCTCGTCTCTTTGTCGTATAGGAGTCACTGATAGATCAGATAAATGTCACTCCCCCCTATTGCCGCGGGGGAATCGTGCGTGCAGTTTGCGCGGTCAGCTTTCTCAGAGCGTCTTGAACGTAAACTCGCCGTTCGCCGCGCCGATCTCCACGGCATCGCCTGCCTTCGCCTCACCCTTGATAATCTCCCTGGAGAGCGCCGTCTCCACCTTGTGCGAGATGAGGCGGCGCAAAGGACGCGCACCAAAGTTCGGGTCGAAGCCTTGGTTTGCAAGGAGTTCCAAGGCGTCCTCCGTCCACGTCAGGGAGATATCCACCTGATGTTCCAGGCGCTTCGAGAGACTCTCTAAGAGCAGCTTGGCAATCGCCTTGACCTGCTCGCGCCTGAGTCCTTTGAAGACGACGATATCATCGACGCGGTTTAAGAATTCGGGACGGAAGTACTCCTTCAAGAGCTCCTTGACGGCCGCCTGCGCTTCTTCGAAGTCCTTGTTCAGGATCTCGTGCGAGCCGAGGTTGCTCGTCATGATGATGACGGTGTTCTTGAAGTTCACGACGCGGCCCTTGCCGTCGGTCAGACGCCCGTCGTCGAGGATCTGCAGGAGCACGTTGAACACGTCGCGGTGCGCCTTCTCGATCTCATCGAGCAAAATGACGCTGTAGGGACGGCGGCGCACGGCCTCGGTCAGCTGGCCGCCCTCATCGTAGCCGACGTAGCCCGGAGGCGCACCGATGAGCCTCGCCACCGAATGCTTCTCCATGTACTCCGACATGTCAATGCGGATCATGCTGCGCTCATCGTCGAAGAGCGACTCCGCGAGGGTCTTCGCAAGCTCCGTCTTGCCGACGCCCGTCGGACCGAGGAAGATGAAGGAGCCGATCGGGCGGTTCGGATCCTTGATGCCCGCGCGCGCGCGGAGGATCGCCTCGCTGACGACGCGCACGGCTTCATCCTGCCCCACGACGCGTTCGTGCAGCACATCCTCAAGGCGCAGCAGCTTCTCGCGCTCGCCTGTGAGCATCTTCGCGACGGGGATGCCCGTCCAGCGGCTCACGACCTCGGCGATGTCCTCCTCGCTGACCTCTTCTTTGAGCAGATGATCGTCCTCCGCCTTCTTTGCCAAGGCGTCCTCCTCTTCCTTGAGCTGCTTCTCCAAGGTCGGCAGCTTGCCATAGCGAAGCTCGGACAGGCGATTCAAGTCGTAGTCGCGCTCGGCGAGCTCCATCTCGTTCTTGACCTGATCGATCTCCTTCTTGACGGCGCGCACGCGCAGGATCGCCTGCTTCTCCGCCTCCCACTTATCCTTGAGCTCCTTCTCCTTCTTCTGCAGCTCCTCCTTCTCCTCGGTCACATGCGCGAGCTTCTCCTTCGAGGCGTCGTCCGTCTCCTTCTTCAGCGCCTGCTCGGCAATCTCAAGCTGCATGATCTTGCGGCGCGCCTCGTCCAGAGGCTGCGGCATCGACTCGATCTCCGTGCGCAGTTTCGCCGCCGCCTCATCGACGAGGTCGATCGCCTTGTCGGGCAGGAACCTGTCCGAAATGTAGCGATCGGAAAGCGTCGCCGCCGCCAGAAGCGCGTTGTCGCGGATGCGCACGCCGTGATGCACTTCGTAGCGTTCCTTGATGCCGCGCAGAATGGAAATCGTATCCTCGACCGTCGGCTCGCTGACCATGACGGGCTGGAAGCGGCGTTCAAGAGCCGCATCCTTCTCGATGTACTTCCTGTACTCGCTCAAGGTCGTCGCACCGATGCAGCGCAGCTCGCCGCGTGCGAGCATCGGTTTCAGAAGGTTGCCCGCGTCCATCGCACCCTCGGCAGCACCCGCGCCGACGACAGTGTGCACCTCGTCGATGAAGAGCAGGATCTGCCCGTCCGACTTGGCGATCTCGTTCAAGACCGCCTTCAAACGCTCCTCGAACTCGCCGCGGAACTTCGCACCCGCGACGAGCGAGCCCATGTCGAGCGAGTAGAGCGTCTTGTTCTTCAGCGACTCGGGCACATCGCCTGCCACGATGCGACGCGCGAGGCCTTCGACGATCGCCGTCTTGCCGACGCCCGGCTCACCGATGAGCACGGGGTTGTTCTTCGTGCGGCGCGTCAGGATCTCGATCGTGCGGCGAATCTCCTCGTCGCGGCCGATCACGGGATCGATCTTGCCCTTCTTCGCCGCGTCCGTGAGGTCGCGCCCGTACTTTTCGAGCGATTTGTAGCCTTCCTCAGGATTGCCGCTCGTGACGTTCTGCTTGCGGTTCTTCTTGACAGCGCCCATGACAGAGCTCTTCGTGAGTCCAAACTGGCGGCAGATTTCCTGCACGTCGCTGCTGCCGTCAGCTGCAACGCCGAGCAGCAGATGTTCCGTGCTGATATAGTCATCCTTCATGCTCTTGGCGTATTCCTGCGCCCTGCCGATGACGCGCACCATGTCCATGCCCATCGTCAGACGATCCTGCCCCTTGACGCTCGGCAGCTTGCTGAGCTCCTGTTCCAGCCGCGCGCGCAGCATCGCCTGATCCGTGCCGCAGTCCTCGAAGATCGTTTCGAGCAGCCCTTCCGGCTCCTGCACGAGCGCATAGAGCAGATGCGCCGACGTGATCTCCTGCTGGTAGCGCATGGCAGCCGCCTGCTGCGCCGTCTGCATCGCCGCCAAAGCCTTCTCCGTATATCTTTCTTCACCCATGATGTTTCCTCCCTATATATATGATGACTTCGCTTTTCATGATATGCAGGACGCCTTTCACCTTGCCCCGCTGATTCTTATTATAACGCAAAAAGTCAAAAAGTCAAATACTTTTTGACTTTTTGACTAATTATTTTGCCGCCGCAAGGATGCGAGATACGCTTTATATTGCCGGTGGTTTATGGTATAGTAAGGGTAAAAGTTTTGGAGAGATTTATATGACAACTTGGGCAGAATTTCTTGAAGAACAACTCAAGAATCCCACCTTCAAGCGTGAATACGACGCCCTCGAAGACTGGTATCAAGAACAGCTTGCCCGGCAAGACGCGCTGGCGCGTGCAGAAAAAGCAGTCTCGCCAAGTCAGACGCACCATCCACGCAAAAAGTCAGCAGCTCCCTCTTTCTAAGACATCTATTTCTTACCTTCAGAAACTCGGAGAACCTCCATGACAAACATCATTCTTCTCCTATGCCTCATCCTCCTCGTCCTTCTCTTCATCCTGCAGATGCGCCGCTCGCTCAGGCGCTCGACGCTCATCAACTCGCTCATCAACGAGTACATCGAGCATCTTGACGATCCCGCGCTCATCGATGCAATCTACGCGCACTGCACCTCGGACTGGCGACTGCGCCGCATCATGAAGCGGTTCGGCGGTACGCGCGCCGACATTGAGATGCTTTTCAAGAAGCTGCTCATCTGGGCAAACTTCAAGAAAGGTCGTCGCTTCGTCCCCATCTCCTCCTTCTTCTTCGCAGGCTCCCTCGCCTACCTCCTGCGCAACAAGGACGCTGAGCCGAAAAAGCTCGCGATGCGGATGATGAATTTCTTCCATATTTGATAAAATCTGCAAAGGCTTGCACATTCCCTCGCTTGCATTACGCCGGAAGACATTGCTTCCATACAGGAAAATCCACGGAAACATTGATGTCCTCAAAACTACTCACCCACATCCAAGGAGGAATCCATCATGCCAACACCACATAACTCCGCCGAGGTCGGCGATATTGCCGAGCGCATCCTGCTGCCGGGCGATCCCCTGCGTGCGAAGTACATCGCCGAAAACTTTCTCACGGACGCTAAAGAATACTCGCATGTGCGCAACGTGCTCGGCTATACGGGAAGCTACAAGGGCACGCCCGTTTCCGTGCAGGGCACGGGCATGGGCATGCCGTCCATCGCCATCTATGTGCATGAACTCATCAGCGTCTACGGCGTGAAGAAGCTCATCCGCGTCGGCAGCTGCGGTGCGCTCGCCAAAAGCCTCCACATTCGCAACGTCGTCATCGCACAGGGGACGACGACCGACTCTTCCATGCCGCGCAATATCTTCGGCTCCTCCGTCAGCTTCGCACCGCTCGCTGACTTCGCTCTCTTAGAAAGCGCCGTGCGGCACGCGCGCGAAAAGGATCTCGTCGTCCATGTCGGCAACGTGCTGTCGCAGGATCGCTTCTACGACGACGAGATCGACTTCGCCAAGCTCCTCAGCTACGGCGTGCTCGCCGCCGAGATGGAAACGGCTGCGCTCTACCTGCTTGCCGCAAAGTTCGGCGTGCAGGCACTCGGTATCTTCACCGTCAGCGACCACATCACCTGCGACGAACCGCGCGCGACGCCCGAAGAGCGCGAGCGCTCCTTCAACGATATGATTGAGCTTGCGTTAGAAAGCATCATCCATGAATAGAAACCACCTTTCTGTGTCTGTCCTATTTATCGAAATAACACAGTAAAGCGAAATACCAATGAAAAGACGGTGCACAAGCCGCTGAGGTTTGTGCACCGTCTTTTTCTTTTGCCGAAGCAGTTTCAGCGTGCGAAGTCGAGTGCGCTCTTTAAGATCACGCGATCCTTGAAGCGCGTGTCGCCTCCGTCGATGCGCATCATGGCAGTCTTTTCCTGCCACCGGGGCAGTTTCGTCTTGTTCCAGTCGAGCAGGCAGCGAAGCTCCTTCAGGCTCGTCTCGAACGCCGCTCTGCCTTCGCCGAGATGCTCGTCGCGCCAGCGGCGGAAGGCGGTGCGGTATTGCGTGCCGTCGTTTTCTTCGAGACTCTCGCGCCAGGCGTTATCCTGGAAGAGGCTTGCGAATTGCTTCTCGCGATCTTCAAGCAGGAGGCGTGCCTTGATGCGCACGGAGCCCATGCCGAGCGATTTTCCCTGTCCGAGTTTGAAGCAGATGTCCTCGCCTGCCTCGCCGAGGGAGAAGACTTCGAGCAGGGCGCCGAGCTCTTCGGGGCGCAGAGCCTTGAAGCGGATGCAGCCGGAAAAATGCGTGCCGGCTGCGAGCGGGCGGATCTCCTGCGTGCCTTTGACGACCTTGTCACGCTCGGGGTCGAGCCGCCACGAATCCGCCGTCGCCGCTTGGTGCCAATAGAGTTTGTAGCCGCGGATGGCGGCGTTCGTGTCCCAGTGGACGGGCTCCTTGCCCGCTTGCTTCAAATAGAGCTGAAAGGATGTAGGGTTCGGCGTCATCAAAGGATGGGAGCGTGACGGCGCGAGGTGATCGGCCGTGCCCTCGAGTGCGGCATCCTCGAAGAAGACGCGACCCGCCCAGAGCGCCTTGCAGCCGAAGATGGCATCAGCAAAGTCAATCGTGTCCTTTTGGAGCGCTTCGGGCACATGATCGGCGATGGATTTTTCGTAGGGGATGCGGTAATAGCGGCCGTGACCGAAGTGTTGGACGACGCCGTCCTGCGCCATGTAGAAGCACGGTGCGCAGAAGGTGACATCTTTGCTGTTGGTAAATCTTTTAGCATTCCCTCCTGTGAGCGCTTTCGGTCTTTCGTTCCGGCGGGCAATCTGCAGCAAATTGAAGCGGCCGCGGCTCTTGTCCTCGCGGTAGCCTTTAAGGACGCTTTCGGGTACGGGAAGGCGGTGCTTCTCGCTCCAATCTGCATTTTGGATGCAATAATAAATTTTCTTTTCTTTGGGAGATTTGCCAGTGATGACATTGGCACTATGCTCTTTGTAGTTCCAGTCAATCCGGGCTTTTTCCTGCAAATCGCCATCTGGTATCAACATACCTTGTTTTTCAGCGGGGCAGATAAAGTACTTTCCACGCGCTTGGATGAGGAAGCCGGGCTTTGCCTTGGATATGGTCTTTTCCTCTTCTACTTCGACCGCTTGGTCACCTTCGCCTTCCATCCTTTTCACTTTTATAGTTTCGATCATGCGCGTCCTGTAGTAGTCACCAAGGTCGCTTCCCTGTTCGACGAGTGCACGGAAGTAGAGGTGGCGCTCGGTGAACTCGGCGCCGGGGCGCATGGCGCCGCAGGAGATCATGCGCACCATTTGCTTCATGAAGCCGCGCAGTGTGCTGCCTGGCAGGAGCGGCTCGCCGAGCGGCGAGAAGAAGTCCGTGCCGCTGCCGCCGATGAACATCGGGGTCAACGTCTCGATGGAAAGCTCGATACGCCCGCTCTTCGCGCCTTCCTGGCACACATAGTCGCGGTAGCGCGCGAGGCGTTCCGTTTCCTCCATCTTGTGCCAGTCGAGTCCCTGGTCGAGAGGCGCAGGCACGATCGCCTCTGGCAGCGATACGAAGTTGTAGGGCGCACTCGCAGGCTCCGTTGTCTTCGGGCGCGGTGCGGCGCCGCCCGAACCGCGTCCGCCACCGCCGCCGCTGTAGCCACCGCGCCCGCCG
>ERZ772957.1580-NODE-1580-length-14480-cov-6.761594_pt1 | contig 14480 bp, 8 predicted proteins | sample MGYA00580682_ERZ772957 | MGnify/ENA primary metagenome ERZ772957 (study PRJEB29015, sample SAMEA2737921) | human oral metagenome | biome: human oral; feature: human-associated habitat; material: dental | place: China | collected 2025 ...
TGCTTCCCGCTCGGCTCGGCCGCCCCGGGGCGGGGCCTCTGCTTTCCCGGCCTGCCGGGCTCGCGTGGCGTTCCACACGCGGGGCGGTGCTGGGCTGGTTGCTGGGATCGGTGATCTGGGTCGCGCTTCTGGGGTTGATGACCGACGACTTCACCAGCACGATCGCGGCGAATCCCAATCTGCTCGCAGCCCTCGGCGGGAGAGCGGACGACCTGGCCCCGCAGATCGGCCTGCTGCTCGCCTCGGTCATGGCCACCGCCGCCGGGCTCACCGTGACCCTGAGGATCGCGTCGGAGGAGTCCCGGGCCCGCCTCGGATTACTGCTGTCCGGAAGGATCAACCGGTGGGGTTGGTGGCTCGGGTGGAACGGCCTGGCGTTGTTCGTCACCGCCTTGGTACTGATGCTCTCCGCCGCCACGCTCGGGATTTGTCAGTGGTGGGCGACGGGGGATCCGGCGGCGCTGGGCGACGACCTGGCCGCAGGTTTCGCATTCCTGGCTCCCGCACTCGCCATGGTGGGGTTTGGCTCCCTGCTCATCGGGGTGGCTCCGCAATTGGGTTTCCTGTCCTGGGGGTTTCCCATCTGGACATTGGTCGTCGGGATGCTCGCGGAGATTTTGCAGCTGCCCGGTTGGGCACGACGGTTCTCCCCCCTCGATTGGGTCGGGAACCTCCCGGGAGAGACGGCCGACGGCGCCGCGGTGCTGCTGCTCGCCACGAGCGCCGCGGTCGCGGTCCTGACCGGAGGGTACGCGCTCGACCGCCGTGATCTGCTGCGTGGTTGAGCGGCCGTTTCACCCGAGCATGCTGAAATCAACCCGTGAGAAGCGGCCGGGGGAAAGCTTCTTCTTTGATCGGGTGAACCTCCCAGACGGCGAGCGTCGGTCAGTAGCCGTTCTGCCCGTAGCCTCCCTGCTGTCCTCCAAAACCTCCCTGTTGTCCCCCGTAGCCACCCTGGGGACCGTAACCTCCCTGGCCGTATCCGCCCTGGGGTGTTCCGTATCCATTCGGGACCTGCTGCCCCGGCATCCCCTGCCCCTGGTATCCCTGCTGTCTCCCCTGATACTGGTACAGACCGCCGGCCCCCCCGAAACCGGGGCGGGCGCTGGCTCTGCGATTGGCGTTCAACATCTGGATCACGTGGATGGTGGCCAGCGCTATGACGGCGATGGAGCTGATCAGCAGCAGGATCAGGCCCCACCCCATGCTCGCCTGGACCAACCCGGAGCACTGCCCGGCTCCCTTGCCGATGTTTGCCATGGCGCTGAAAACCATGATCAGGTTGATCAGCCCCAGGATCCCCGCCGGGGCCATCGACCAGAACAGTCGTTTCATGGCTGGCAGGAACCCGGACAGACCGGCCAGGACCACGATGGCGATGCTGAACAGGAGGGTAAACACACCGGCCCTTGTATCCATACCGCTTGCAGTGGCTTCGACCCCAAAGGCTTTGGCCGTCGCCCATGGACCCACCGAACCGGTGAGCGACAACACACCGGCCCCCATGGTCAGGCTCGCGAACAACGGAACCCCGGATCCGGGAGACTGGAAACTTCCCGGCATCCCGTAGGTCGGGGTCTGGAATCCGAGATACTGTCGTTGTTCCCACCCGCCCTGAGGCTGGTTCGGGCCGTATCCCTGCGGGGGTGTCTGATATGGAGGCTGAGAGGACATCGCGGGCCTTTCGTCACGTCTGTTGTCAGGGATCACTCTGCACCTTTTGCATCGACCCGCCAACCCCTTCCTTGAAACCATCCGGGCCACGGCGCAGCTCCGCTCCGGACACCTCACCGCCCCATCCCATTCGCTGAGACACCGAACGATGTGGGGTGGCGCGGTTTTCCCCGGTTTTCTGGCCCTGAGCGTCTCCAAGTGGAACAATTGAGTGATGCAATCGCTCTCGGTATCAGCGACGAGACCGGCCTCGTCGGTTTCCCCACGCCCGCTCTCCGTGGTCGATCTGTTCCGCGTGGGCATCGGCCCCTCCTCCTCCCACACGGTTGGCCCGATGCGCGCCGGGGTGGCCTTCGCCTCGGAACTGGCGGGCTCGCCGCGGGCGAACGAGGTCAGACACATCACCGTCGACCTGTTCGGTTCCCTGGGGGCGACGGGTCGCGGTCACAGCACCGACCGGGCGGTCCTGCTGGGGCTCGGAGGCCACGCTCCTGAGTCCGTCTCGATTCCCGAGGTCGAATCCCTGCTGCCAACCCTTGCCTCCTCGGGTCGGTTACCCGTCGCGGGGATCGGGCAGGTGCCGTTCGACATGGCCAAGGACATGCGTTTCGTACCGAGAACGGTGCTGCCGTATCACGTCAACGCCCTGACGATCACCGCCTGCGACGCCGCCGGTGAGACATTGCTGCGCCGCACCTACTACTCGATCGGTGGCGGGTTCGTCATGGAGCAGACCAACGACGACCCCCAGGCCCCGCAGGTACGCCCCCTGGATCGAGTTAAGGAGGACGCTTCCCCGCTAGCCCTTCCTCACCCTTTCGGCAAGGCCATGGAATTGCTGAGTGCCTGCGACAGGTCCGGCCTGTCGATCGCCCAGCTGGTCTACGAGAACGAGGTCGCCATGCGCGCCGAGGAAGAGGTGGATGCCTATCTGGATCTCGTGGCGAACACGATGTTCGACTGCATCGACGCGGGGCTCCAGGAACACGGGATCCTGCCCGGGGGCCTCAACGTGCTGCGCCGCGCCGGAACCCTGGCGAAGCGGCTGCGTGAACGCGAGACCTGCCAGCCCCGTGAACTCCCGGACTCCATGGAATGGGCCGCCACCTACGCGGACCCGATGCGGGCAATGGACTGGGTGAATCTCTACGCCCTGGCGGTCAACGAGGAGAACGCGGCCGGCCATCGCGTGGTCACCGCCCCGACAAACGGCGCGGCCGGCGTGATTCCTGCCGTCATCGGGTTCCTGACCTGCTACTGCCCGGAGGCCGGGGTGCCCTTCGGGATGTTCACTCCCCTCGACCAGGGCGGCCATTTCCCCTTCCGTCTCTCTCCGGCGGACCGGGAGGGAAACAGCGCGAAGAGACGCCAAGCGGTGCATCGTTTCCTGCTGGCGGCAGCCGCCGTCGGTTCCCTCATCAAGACGAACGCTTCCATCGCGGGAGCGGAGGTCGGCTGCCAGGGTGAGGTCGGTTCGGCCTCGGCCATGGCGGCCGCGGGTCTCGCGCAGGCCCTGGGTGGCACGCCCCGCCAGGTGGAGAACGCGGCGGAGATCGCCATGGAGCATTCGCTGGGACTCACCTGCGACCCGGTCGCCGGGCTGGTGCAGATTCCCTGCATCGAACGAAACGCCATCGCCGCCAGCAAGGCCATCAACGCGGCCCGCATGGCCATGTGGGGGGACGGACGCCACACTGTGAGCCTGGATGTCGTGATCGAGACGATGCGCCAGACCGGCAAGGACATGCTCTCGAAGTACAAGGAGACCTCGGAGGGCGGACTGGCCGTCAACGTTGTGGAGTGCTGAAACGCACTCTCCCGGGTCGTGTCCAGCGGTCGGACGGACAGCTCTCGTGGAATATGTGGCCTTGGGTGGATGATAGGGCTCATGACGCGTGCACGATCCGACTCTCCCGTGACGAAGGACCCGGTTCCCTCTTGGGTTGGGCGCATGCTCCCCGGGTGTGTGTTGTGCCTGGCCGCCGCCGGAATCGGCTACGGAATCAACCTGTTCCTGCCCGGTGTCAGCGCGTTGATCATCGCGATCGTGCTGGGGGTGCTATTGACCAATGTCGTCCACCTGCCGGATGCCCTCTCCCCCGGTATTGATTTCTCGGCGAAGAAGCTGCTGCGCGCGGGAATCATCCTTCTCGGACTCAAGTTGTCGCTGACCAGCATCATCGACCTGGGTGTGCCGATGCTGCTGGTGGTCGCGTGCATAGTCACGGGCGGAATGCTGGGAACGGTTCTGCTGGGAAGGCTGCTGCGGGTTCCTCCGAACCTGTCCCTGCTGATCGCCTGCGGATTCTCCATCTGCGGGGCCGCCGCCGTGGCGGGGGCCGCCGGGGTCACCGACCCGGACGACGAGGCCGAGGAGGACACCATCACGGCGGTGGCGCTGGTGGTGATCTTCGGAACCCTGATGATTCCCCTCGTGCCGCTCGTGGCGGGCCTGCTCGGCCTGGATGTTGTGGCCGCCGGAAAATGGGCGGGCGGCTCCACCCACGAGATCGCCCAGGTGGTGGCGATCGGGGGTGTGATCGGCGGTGGGGCGCTGGCCGTCGCGGTCGTCGTCAAACTCGCTCGTGTGCTGTTGCTGGCGCCCGTGATCGCGGTCCTGAGTTTCCGGCAGCGCCGGCTTCAACGATCGGACATGCCCGGGCGGCAGGCGTCGCGCACGAAGCTTCCCCCGATCGTGCCGCCTTTCATCCTCGGGTTCCTGGCGATGGTGCTGCTGCGTTCCTTCGTGGCGTTGCCGGGGGCGGCGCTGGGCGCCGGTGAGACGTTGCAGACCCTGCTGCTGGCGGCCGCCATGTTCGGGCTGGGGTGCGGGGTTAGGGTCAGGAATCTCCTGAAGGTCGGCCTGCGGCCCTTTGGCCTGGCGGCCGCATCGACGCTGCTGGTCGCGGTGATCGCCCACGCCGGGGTCGCGCTGGCCGGCTGAGACCAGGGGCGGGTCAATCCACCATCACGGTTTCCCGGCCACGCGGGAAACGGGTCGCAGCAACGGCCGACCCTTCCCGTGTTCGTCGATCACCTGCCATCCCCGCGTCAAGGCCTTTCCTCCCCGGCCCGTGGCCCGGGGCCTCAGCTTTTCCTGCCCAGAAGTTTGAGATGCACGATGATCGTGCGGCGTTTGCGGTCCGCCACCATCATTGCGATGCGCGATCCGATCTTGAGTCTTCTCCTGACGCCGGGCTCCATGTCCTTGAAGAAAGGACGTTGTTCGAGCAGTTCCGCACCGCATGCGCGGGCGAATGCCTCCGGGTCGTTGAGGTAGAAGTTCATCGGGGCGGTGGTGTTCCCGGTCTTCTTGACGTATCTGTTGGCGTACCTCATGCCCACCTCGTCCGTGGCGTCGAACACCAGTTCACTGCCCGGCAGGGATTCCCCGAGCTCCCGGGCAAGACCGACGACGTCGTCCTCGCGGAAGTACTGGAACACCCCCGAGGCCACGAACAGCGTCGGGATCGACGAGTCGATGCGCGGGAGCCAGTCGAGGGAGAGGACATCGCAACCGATCAAGACCTCGCCGGGGCCTTTGGGAATCACCTTCTCCCTGGCCTCGATGACCTCGGGCAGGTCGATCTCGTAGAACCTCGCGCCGCAATCCGCCAGCCGGAAGGCGGCTGTTTCCAACCCGGCCCCGAGATTGACGACGTTGCACTCCCCGTTTCTTCCGGCGAACTCCCTGACGATCCGATCCAAATTGCGGTACCGCGCCACCGAGGCCAGGTACATGTACTCCGAGGATGATCTCCGGATGCCGTCGCCGGGAACAAAGTTTTCTAGCGACAGCGCCTTCTCGTCGTAGAAGTACTCCGGGAATCTCCTGGACACGTGGATCCGCGCGACCAGCGGAATGAACAGTGTGTCGGCTACGCCTTGCAGATCGTGCATCACGCACTCCTCTTCGTCCACCCCATGGTAAGAACAAGCGTCTCGCGTGTCGATACCCGTTCGGGGTCCGGACAGGACACCCGCTCGCGGGCGTCACGGCCTCGGCCGGGACCCTGAGAGCATGAGGTGGGGTTATGCCCGAACGCTTGAGCATTGAGGGCCTGCGGTATGCCCGGGCGGTCGCCGAGACGGGATAGTTCAGCGCAGCCGCTCGCCGAGAAGCATGCGCGTCGGCGTGTCCCCGCTGGTCAATCCCACGCCGATAGCGACGATGTGCAGCAACGTCTCAACCCTTCCATCCTTGGCCCGGAATACCTATCGAGTCGAGGCCTGTGTTACCAAGGTTCTCTCGTATCCTGCGAACCGGGCCGGCATCTCGCCGACCCCGAGATGTTCACCCTTCGTCCGCCCGCCTCTCATCTTGCTCATCAAGATGCCGGGCATCACATTCATAGCTGTCGGCCATCCGCCGCAAAACTGCTGCTGTTCGCGGCCAACGTATCGCAACCCGTTTCGCCATCCCACGATACTCCTGCGCCATGTTGCGTTCTTGATTGCCGCCATCATAGATGCCACGAATCGATACACCACGTTGATTACGACGCCCAATTTCCAGACCGGTTTCAATATCTGAGTTCTTCAAATTCTCCAGTGCATCCCGGACCTCTTCAGCAGGCCATGCGCCATCACTCCCATCGGGACTGGAGGCCAGCACCTTACCAATCTCCTGATCGCCCACATCCACAAGACCACATTCCTCAAACAAAATACGGCACTGCGAAATCCAATCACAGAGATGAATGCTATCAATCACCCCATCATCATCAAGTCCAGGCACCCCGGACCACCTATAGAGAACACTCCAGGATCGCTTTGTAAATGCCTTCATCTTCGCGCCATGCTCCCCCTTCAGTTCGCCCTCCCCAAGATAGATGGCCTCGACAAGAGCGACAAATGCACTTGGATTATTGCCGAGAAATCGATATAGCGCTCGTAAAGGCTCATGGTCGCCCCCAATAAAGTCGAAGAACCAAAATTCAAGCATTGGCAGCTCAGGATCCTCAGGCAAGATTGCTTCCATTCGCTTTAGAAGATCCAACACCACGTAACTATAATGATTCGGATCGACACTCTCCGAAGATGCAAGGCTGGCATTAAGAGCATGTTTTACTACAGCAATCTCAAACAAGAAATCATCATTATTCACCCCCTGCCAAATAACATCTAGGGCACGCCATGGGGCATTGTTTTCGATGAGTAGATCAACGGCCTTGGTGCGCTCATTTTTAGGTATCCAACGATGGTTCGCAGTGCGCCAATATTCTGCGACAAGGGTTTCATCAAGAGTCGCGACCCATGTCCAGTAGCCTTCCTCCATTGGAATCGCTCCGACCAAGGCGGTTTGACCGTCGAACTCGAGGTTGGTGTGATTCATGATATCCGCCAGCCAAGCCGTACCATGTTCTCGCGCCATTGCTGAGACGTATGCTTGGGCCGCGCGTCGCAGTTTTGATGGCGCACGGTCGTTGAGCCACACGATAATGTCAGCATTGCCTGCAGAATCAGTCTGAGCGAGTAGCTCCCCCACAAGCTCCGGACTTTCGACGTCTGCTATGAGTGCCTGAATTGCGGCAAATCCTTGATTGGCGACCTTCTCCAGCGCACTTCGCCGTTCAGCTTCGAGCGCAACGTCGAAGCCATCGTCGTTCCAACACAGGTTATCGAGAACGATATCGACACCCCAGCCGAACAGCCGAGCGTACTGACGAGGATCATCTGTACAACCGACTTCTTGCGCAGCTTCGCGTAACATATCAAGCTCAGCTCTTGTTACAGCCCACACGGCCTTGGGGTGTGCCTCATGATGCGCGATTTCCGTCATCAACACACTCCACATGGCATGACGATTATTGCCACTCCACGACTGCGCGGAAGCTTGAACGACGCCGAGAAGAGATTGGAGAAGCACCAACCTGTATTCCTCAGGAAGGTGACGAAGCGATTTGATAAGATCGATCCAACGATCTGGATGATCCGCCGCAGCTTTAGTTGCCAACTCAAGTATCGCCTTGGTGAATCGATACCACTCGTCATAGGTAACACTCAAGCCGGGCAGTTCCCAATTGTGGTAGCGAGGGCCACCCGTATTTAGGATCATTGTTCCATCCGGTTTCAGCAACTCCAGTGCCAAGCACCAGCCAATCTTCGGGTAGCGGCACATCACCTGCTCAACGACGGCGATCTTGTCGTCCACGCCCCCCGCGCTCTGATTGATCCACCCTGCCGTGACTTTCTGAAGGCTGTCGATAGGGCGCTCCCCCAAACGCCCACCTGGATCAAGCGCTGCCAAACCAGCCAGCAGCATAGCAGCGTCTCCGTAATATTCCTCGGACCAGCAGAGATATTCCAGCGCCCGCTGGATGTTGATGTGCGGAGACGATGATCCGAAGGAGAAATTGCTCGCATCAGCATCTTTGAATAGTGTTCGAATGATCGGCGCTGGCCTGTCAAGATCAGCGGTTATAGCAGTCAAGAAATCGCTTGGCGCTGCTTCGGCCAAGAGAGGTAACTCTGGAGCCAGGTCGGCTAACATGTTCCCTGTACTATCGGCGAAGGCGCTGCTAAGTAGTTGCCCCACGATGCGCCTCACTTCGGGAACAAGCTTGTCCGACGATACCGCCGCCAGCGCGAGGCCCTCAGCAACATGATGGCGCAATGTTCCCGAACAGCCGGAATTCACCCCACATATCTCAGCTGCGAGTCGCTCGCTTGCCTCCATCTCTCGGCATGGATCTGCTGCAAGGAGAACGTTACAAGCCAAGACCTGCCATCGTTTGACAATCTCGCCTCCTATCTCGGGAAGCAGCAACCTTGCCGCATCGACAGGATCCACTAGACGCCACACCGATCCTGACTGGACGAACGGCGGATCGCTATGGCGGCTGAGCGACACCACTAGATGCCGGATTTCCGCCATCGACTTGCCAACAAAGGGTTCAATATATTCTTTATCACAAGAACGCTCGTCATGGTCGCCCCTGTCCTCCCAAGCACCAAGCAGCACCAGCGGAACGAGGATCGCCACCGTATCCGCATTGTTGAGCCATGCAGGCTTCTGTACGACCGGGTTGCGCGAAACAGAACGTAAGAAAGCGGCCATACTCCGGCGAGCAAGCGCCGCCTTCCGATCAGCACTACGGAAGTCAACGCCCGCCTCTCTTAGTATTTCCGCGGCTTCTTGTCGTCCCACCTTAGGCAACAAAATCGTCGCATCGTCTTGGCTGTACGTATCACCATTGACGGCCACCAGTACTCGGTGCCCTCGCTCCAGAGCACTTGCGGTATCTGGATTACTGAAGAGGGGTATTAGTAACAATGAGGTCGCACATTCCACTAGGTGAGCCCACGCTGCACGATCGGTAATAACGATGGCCCTATCCAGCTCAGGTCGCTTCTCAAGCGCCGCATAGACAAAGGCAAGCACATCCCGCACGCACGTAGAAGCAACCGACACCGGCGCAATGGGGCGATCAGCCTGAAGCGCTTTGAGAAGCTCCTGTGTTTGTTCATCTCGCCTCGCACCATAAAACTGGGGCGGGATCATGATTTTCGCATCCTTCTGGAAGCGAGTCCACCAAGCTTGCAGTGTTTGCGCCTCGCGCGGATGCCGTCCAAGCCTCTCGGACAACCAGTAGTGAACAGCCGGAGTCTCCTGCAGCCACCCTTCAAGCGTATAGGCGTCAATTACCTTGATGTCAGCAAATTTATGTTCTGCCCGTCGTTCACTTGCCCACTTCTGACCAGAAGGCCAGTTTCTGGGTGTGGCAAAGACATAGACGTACTTGTCAATTTCCGCCCCCAGCTCTTCGGCACGCTTGGTATAGTCCTTATCGGCCTTGTCCTTCACCTTCTGATTAGTACCAAACTCGCACCGCAGTTCACCGGCAGGGAGGTAAGTACTTCCAGTCGACGTGGCGGCACCGTCCCAGCCGGACGCCGAAGTACCCTCGCGAACGCGGATCTCAAGGTTGGTGATGCCGGGCGTCTGCGCGAACAGACGCCGCATCAACTCGGGGAAAACCGTCTTAGCTTCGGTTCTATCAGCCCATTGATTAAGTTCGATTGCCGAAACGAGTTCGGGACTGTCGCCAACCAGCGCTGGCGAGATGCCAGGGATGCTAAATATCTCACCATTCACATTTATATTATACTAAAACCTGAAACGAGAAGCACGCGGCGGTAATAGCATTCAATCGTAACCGAGACGAGATTTTCATTCTGAGCAGCTTGGTGGCAAGTGATGGGGGCAACGAGCAAGCGTTCGTATGCTTCGCCTGGGCTTGAACCATCCCGAGGCTGCTCTTTGGACGTTCGCCCAAGCACTTCGACGATGACACCTTACGGTAGGGCTGATATGCACTGAAACAGACGCCCTTCGGGTACGGAGTACCAGTCCACCTATGTTCTTGGTGGGCTCCTCATCTACTACGAGGTGACGAGGACGGGGTGTAAGACACCCCCTTTTCACGTCGGTGGTCATCTCCTTCCTGACAAAACACTGCTACTACGGTCCTATGGCATCGCCCCAACATCCGAAATTTTGAGAGCCGGATCGATCTCGGCCGGGACCCTTTTTTGACGGTTCGCTACGAGGCATCACCCCCACACCGATCTCGGCCAACGCTCGTTTGGTGCGGGCATCGTCGCCCTCGTTGGCCTGAGGGCGGCCTTCGAAGGGGTACGGTTCTGGCTGACCTGGTGTTCTTGGATGCGGTCTTTTTCTTGCGAAAGGAGCCTGAAAGCTCCTGTCGTCAGTAAGCGTACCGTGTTAATTAGGCACGGTTCGGGGTCGGAACGTGCGACGACATCCGCACATCTCCTCCACCATAGCGATCTGCCCTGAGAGTCATTCGGACACGGCACACCCCGCCATCACCAAGTTGGACCGCTTGACACCGAGCAGCAGCCCACCCCCGGCAAGCTGATCCACATCGCGACATCGGGCCACGAATACCAGATGCACGCGCATAGATGTTTGTCATTTTGCCATCAGATCAAAGCTTGACGACGTACTGCAGCACTTTTATTTCGCTGTCAAAAGGAGTTTTTCTGTAGAAAGCTATCGCGTCTTCGTTGTCATCTTGCTCGGTGTCGACAAAGATGTCGTGAAAATTATTACCCCTCGCATGGTTCATCAGATGGTTTATCAGACGTTTCCCCACCCCTTGACCTTGAAAACTCTCCTTCACCCCCAGATCGTGAATATAAATATTGGGCCTCGCCACTTCATAACCGGGAAGAACGTATGCCGTCAATCCACCGACCACTTCGTTTCCATCCTTGGCAACCACGACCAACAGGTTGTCCTCCCTCAACAGGCGCAGGAGATATTCCTTATCGGGGTGATCATGATCACCCCAGTCAAATACGTCCCGGAAAACATCGAGCAAATTTTTGAATTCTTCAATGTCCGCGTCGATGAGTTTGATGTCGAATTCTCGTGCACGCATTTTGCCCTCTCCCGGAGTTGGGTCGCTGTTTTCTGGCCTCAAAGCGGTGCTCGCCGCTCAGCCCGCACGGCATTCATGTCGTTGTCGTCCCAAGGTTGCTCCTTGTCGTGGAAAACTCAGGGGACGGTCCTACCAGCGAGTGGGTGGGGGTGGATCACGTTTGTTTCCGTTCTTGTGGAGCTAAGGGGATTCGAACCCCTGACCTCTTCCATGCCATGGAAGCGCGCTACCAACTGCGCCATAGCCCCGAGAGCTGCTCCAGACTATCGGATGCTCTCCCCTGTTGGCAAAGCGGCCCTGGCCGCCTGTTTCAGAGCCGTTGCGATGGTTTCCATGGCGGCGTCGTCGTGGGCCACCGAGAGGAACCACGCTTCGAAGGCCGACGGCGGCAATGCCACTCCCCCGTCCAGCATCGCGTGGAAGAACCGCCCGTAGGCCGCGGTGTCCTGGTCCTGGGCGTCTGCGTAGTCGATGACGGGCTTCTCCCGGAAGAACACGGAGAACAGGTTCCCGGCGGTCTGGATGACGTGGGGCACCCCGGCCCCGGTCAGCGCGTCGCCGACCAATCGCTGCAGCTCGGCGGAGCGGGCATCTACCCTGTCGTAGACCTCCGGTTTCGCCAGGTCGAGGGTGGCGATCCCGGCCGCGGTGGCGAGGGGATTCCCGGAGAGCGTGCCCGCCTGGTAGACGGGGCCGAGCGGAGCCAGCAGATCCATGACCTCCCTGCGACCCCCAACCGCCGCGAGGGGCATGCCACCGCCGACCACCTTCCCGAAGGTGATCAGGTCGGGCGCCCACTCCGGGGCCTCGACCCCCGCTTCGAAACCCCACCAGCCGGAGGCTCCGACGCGGAAACCGGTGAGTACCTCGTCGAGGATCATGAGTGCCCCGTGCTCGGCGGTCAACCGGCGGATCTCGGCGTTGAATCCCTCGGCCGGGGTGACGACCCCCATGTTCGCGGGTGCGGCCTCCGTGATGACCGCCGCGATCTGCCCGCCGATCCGTTCGAACAGCGAACGCAGTTCGTCGAAGTCGTTGTAGGAAAGCACGATGGTGTCGGCCGCAGCAGCCACCGTCACCCCGGCGCTTCCCGGAAGCCCCTGGGTGGCCACACCCGATCCGGCGGCGGCCAGCAGCGCATCCGAGTGTCCGTGATAGCAGCCCGCGAACTTGACGATCTTGTCGCGGCCCGTGGCGCCGCGGGCGATCCGCACCGCGGTCATGGTGGCCTCCGTGCCGGTGGAGACCAGCCTCACGTGTTCTGCGACAGGAACCCGGGCACGGATCCGCTCGGCGAGCTCCACCTCCGCGCCCGTCGGTGCCCCGAAACTGAGGCCCCTGGCGGCCGCTTCCTGCACGGCCGCGACGACCTGGGGATGGGCGTGCCCGAGCAGCGCCGGCCCCCAGGAACACACAAGATCGACGTAGCTGGTGCCGTCGACGTCGGTCACTCGGCAACCGGATGCCTGCTTGATGAAACGCGGAGTGCCACCCACGGACGCGAATGCCCGCACGGGCGAGTTGACCCCGCCCGGGATCGCCTCGCAGGCCCGTGTCATCCATTCCTGGTTCAGTCCAGCCATTCGGCAACTTCCAACGCCCAGTAGGTGAGCACCACATCGGCGCCCGAGCGAACGATACTCGTGATCGACTCCTGGACGGCGGCGCGCCGGTCGATCCAGCCGCGTTCCGCCGCCGCCTCGATCATGGCGTACTCCCCCGACACCTGGTAGGCCGCAACCGGAACCTTCGAGACGGCGGCCACATCGGCGAGCACGTCGAGGTAGTGGCTGGCGGGTTTGACCATCACCATGTCGGCGCCCTCCGCCAGGTCCAGCAGCGCCTCCCTGAGGCCCTCGCGGCGGTTCGCTGGATCCTGCTGGTAGGTGCGGCGATCCCCTTGGAGAGATGAGCCGACCGCCTCCCGGAACGGCCCGTAGAACGCGGAGGCGTACTTCGCTGAGTAGGCCAGGATCCCGACGTCCTCGAAACCGGCCGCGTCCAGCCCGGCGCGGATCACCCGGATCTGGCCGTCCATCATCCCCGACGGCGCCACGACGTGCGTGCCGGCCCGGGCCTGCGCCACCGCCTGCTGCGCGTAGGCATCGCAGGTCTCGTCATTGATCACGCGGCCGTCCTCGGCGAGGAAACCGCAGTGCCCGTGGCTGGTGAACTCGTCCAGGCACACGTCCGACATGATCACCAGATCATCGCCCACCGCTTCCCGGCAGGCGGTGATGGCACGCTGTTCGATGCCGTCGGGTGCCCAGGCCTGCGTGCCCCGCGGATCCTTGTCCGCATCATCGGGCACCCCGAACAGCATGATTCCGCCCAGTCCCGCCTCTGCCGCCGATCGTGCGACGCCACCGATCTGTTCGACGGTGTGCCGCCGCACCCCCGGCATGGCGCCGATCTCGGCGGGAGACTCGCCGACGAAGACGGGCAGAACGAGCTGCGCCGGGCGCGGCCGAGTTTCGCGGACCAGTTTTCTCATGGCGGCGGTGGTGCGTAGCCTGCGTGGGCGCTCGATCATGCGTTTCCCTTCCCAACCAGTTCGGCGGCGGCCCTTGCGACCGCCTCCGCGTCGGGGGACGGCGAGACACTGGCCGCCACCCCAAGTTCATTCAACACCTTCGCGGTGGGTTGTCCGATGGCCAGCACCCGGGTTTCCTCCGGCCAGCCCAGCCGTTGGTCGATCACCCGCGCCACCGAGCCAGCGGTCACGACCACTGCCGCGAACTCCCCGGCCTTCCAGCGGGCCGCCAGTTCGGCGGGTTCCCGGGTCGCCTCCATCGTGTAGACGGGGAAAACATCGACCTGCCAGCCCAGCTCCCGCAAACCCTCGGGAAGATCCGGTTTGGACAGCGCCGATCCCGGGATCACCACCCGTCCCGTGCCGGCCGGGAACTCCTCGACGAGTCCTGCCGCGCTGGCCTTCCCGGGGAGGAGATCCACCGCGTACCCGGCCGCTTCCAGGGCCGCTGCGGTCGCCTTACCGACGGCGGCGATCCGCCCGGGCAGCCGGACACCCAGCCCCTGAAGGGCCTCGACGGTGCGGGCGGAGGTGACCACCGACCAGTCGGCCTGCCCGAGGTCGAGCCCGTCGACCAGCACCACCGGGACCTGCACTGGGAAGGTCGTAACCTCCAGTCCGGCGGCGCTCAGTGCCTTGGAGAGCGCGCCCGCCTCGCGGGGAAGAAACACCCTGCGTCCCCCGGCCTGGGGCCACAGGTCCGCGTCGTCGTGGAACTCGGCCAGCCGGGAGGCGCGGGTCACCGGTGGATCCCAGGCACGGTCCACGACGTCGTCGAGCGAGGCGGTCGTGAGACCGGCCAGGTAGCCGCGGATGAGCGCGTAGGCGGCGTCGAGGTAGTCGGTCAGGACGGCGAGGTCGCT
>ERZ772957.1581-NODE-1581-length-14474-cov-4.307303_pt1 | contig 14474 bp, 19 predicted proteins | sample MGYA00580682_ERZ772957 | MGnify/ENA primary metagenome ERZ772957 (study PRJEB29015, sample SAMEA2737921) | human oral metagenome | biome: human oral; feature: human-associated habitat; material: dental | place: China | collected 2025 ...
CAATTTTTCATGAGTATACTCACTTGTTGACGCACGCTTCGCAGTCGTTTGCAAATTCCGCCAAAGCATCGTACCAGACAAACATAGCACCTCGTAAAATAAGGCCACCCACAGGATACAATTGGCGTGCAGTATATAATGAATTATTTGCTTATACGGTTGCAAGTCGTACTATCGGCGGTCTCTTAGGTCTGGAGTTACTTGGTGATGCGCACCCATCCCTTAATGAACTAGAAATGTCTTTTAATAAATTACGCGCCAAAGGTCGCCCATCGCCTAATCAATATATTAATTGGGCAAGCTTACATATGGTACCGATACTACGACAGTACCTACAGGACAAAAGATTAATAGATAGAGAGTTATTTGATGCAGTGATTGGGTTGACTATTGACGAGGAGGTATACTAGCGCTACTATTGGGCAGGACGACAGCCCTAAAGGTGCCACTAAAAGCACTTGCAGTAAATTGTAGGTTCTTCAATAAAGAACCTCTTTTTTTATATAACACAGAATCAAATTGAGCGGTAATGGCGGCGCAGCAAAATTCGTAAAATGCCCATGCTGATTAACCGCACGATGATGATAAAAACCAAAAAACCGACCAGCAGCAAACTAAACCCAGCAAAATCAGGCGACCACAGTGGCGATACGAATTCATAGCGGTATAGTTCGGTATTGGGCAGCTTCGGTTCGGCAAGCTTGTCTGATGTCGGATATTTTGCAAGCTCCGCCAAAACACACTGCATATACGCCGTCGACCAGCCAGAGTACTGCGGATGACAGACAGCTTCGGCGCGAGCATTAGCGGTAGCGCCTTCCGATGAAGTATTTGATACCGCTTTAATTGCTGCCTGCGCGTCGCGATCATATTGATGTTGCAAATAAATTACACCGCTGCTTGCATTCATGTGTGCAGTTGAGTATCGCTGTAATTCCGCTATCCGCTCAGCGATTTGCTGCGCACCACCTACCTTATCGGCGGCGGTGACAGCATTACGGCGCTGCACCATGCCTGTGTTATTTAAGCGTAAGAATGTCGCTGATAGAAACCCCGCCAAAATCAGTAGAATTAATAGTTGCCACGTTTTGACGCGCTGCAATTTCTTAATATCGCGCCGAATTGAGCGTTTATCTGCCATTATCGCCCCACCTTCATACCCTATTAGTATACCATACCATAAGCACCGAGCATGCTATACTAAAAGATATGAACATCTACTTCTCGGGTATTGGCGGCGTTGGACTGGGACCGCTTGCAGAAATCGCACACGACGCCGGTCATATTGTGCACGGCAGTGATATGCAAGAGAGTCTCACAACGCGCGAGCTGCAAGAACGTGGCATTCCCGTGAGTACCGATCAAACAGGCGACTACTTAATGTACTGTCACCGGCAACAATCAATTGACTGGTTTGTATACACCGCCGGTTTGCCGAGTGATCATCCGGAACTGCTTAAAGCACGCGAGTTGGGACTGCATCTGGCGAAACGCGATGAACTAATCAATTACATCATCGGTGAAAAGGGACTCAAGCTCATTGCTATCGCCGGTACACACGGCAAAACTACCACCACAGCAATGATGGTGTGGGTATTCCGCCAGCTGAATATACCAGTGAGCTTTTCGATCGGAGCAACGACGTCGTTTGCTCCTTCCGGGTATTTCGATCCGAATTCGCGCTACTTTGTATACGAATGCGACGAGTTTGATTATAATTTTTTACATTTCGAGCCTGACATTTCGATCATCACATCGCTTGACTACGACCACCCGGACACCTACCCGACAGAAGGCGATTACCGCGCTGCGTTTGAGCGCTTTTTAACGCAGTCAAAGCAAACTGTCATGTGGCTGCGCGACACATTTTCCGGTTTGCAAACGCCGAAAAACGCGTGGCTGCTCAAAGATAGCGAGGTTATGCCGCTTCGGCTAGCGGGCGCACACAACCGCGCCAACGCGACGCTCATTGCGAAAGCCTGCGAGTATTTGAAACTCGGGCAGCAGCACGCCGTGCTGGCAGCGCTATCAAGCTTCCCCGGCACGTCACGGCGCTTTGAGAAGTTAGCGGATAATTTATATAGCGACTATGGACATCATCCGGTTGAAATTGCCGCCACGCTACAGATGGCACGCGAGATATCAGACCACGTCGTGCTCGTTTATCAGCCGCATCAAAACGTCCGCCAACACGAAATTCGCGATCAATACGACAGCTGCATGGAACTTGCCGAAGAGATCTATTGGCTACCAACATATCTAACGCGTGAAGATCCAAGGTTACCGATATTAACGCCACAAGAATTAGCGAACAATCTAACGAATCGTAACACCGTCCATTACGCCGAGCTTAACGACGAGCTGTGGCGACATATTGAAATGGCACGACACAACGGTAAATTAGTACTATGTATGGGGGCTGGCACGATTGATGGTTGGCTGCGAGAGCAGCTAGCAAAAGCGGCGAGTACGACGGAAAGTTCTGATAACACCAATACGTCTACCATATAAGAACGTGTTTTACCGATAGAATCAGCGATCATCGCCACTGCCCTGCAGTTGACCGCGGTACTGGCGACTAGCAAGTTTTTCATTATTAAGGCGTGCAACTTCCTCAAGGTCTGAGCCAACGAGATGAACGATAGCATTAACGTACCAAAGAACGTCGCCAAGCTCTTTAACAATCGCCGTGCGATCACTATCAGAAATCCTACCCTGCTTGTCGCGCAAGATTTTCTTGAATTTTTCGAGTACTTCGCCCGATTCACCGCCCAAGCCCAACACTTGCGCCATCAATTTAGCGTCAACCTCGCCGTAAGCATGCTCGCCGAGCAATGTGCGAAGGGCTTGTCGCGAATAATCATCAATTGTCATAGCTCCTCCTTGCTAGTAAATTTTGCGGTGGTGTCTGTTGTGTCGTAGCTCGTCGCCGGCACAGCCTCCCAAGCATCGCTTGGCAGCAATTTTTCAAACACATAGGCACAAAAATCCTGAATATTCGGATATGTTTGCGTCTCGTCAAGCGCCGCGACGTCTGCTGCGCTCATCCAACGAAAGTCGGTTGATTCGCCCTCAGCAGGCGGCACGCTCGGCTCCGATCGCGCGATAAAGAGGTAATCTAAATCAGTATGAAAATGTTCCTGCGTCACCGCATGCGTGTTGCTCGCGAACGGCTGCGGATGGATCGTAATGCCGCGCGCTGATTTCATGCGCAATTTCGGCTGCATGATTTCTAGATCAGCCAACCGATAGCCTGTCTCTTCTTGAAGCTCGTGGCTAACCGCCGCCCACGGCGTTTCACTGAGCTCGACATGCCCGCCCGGCGGCATCAATTTACCGAGTTTGCGGTGCATGTGCATCAGCAGCCGCGGCTGGTTGCCGTCCAGGCGTACGATAAACATCGTCACACTAGCATCGTGCTGATTTGGCTGCGTGTGAATATGTGGCATGATTTTTTCTCCAGTTCATCTTTCAATTATTTTGCAGGCGCTTCGCACAGACAAAGTTCGTTTTTCGCCCTTCATCCAGCCAACGCTGCTCATAGGTAGTTTTAATTTTATACTCATCATACAAATTTGATTCGTGCAGGTCAAACGACAGCTCCTGAACACGCCACTGCGCCGCGACAAGTTGCTCTAGACTCCAGCAGAAAAAATCAAGGTTATCATGTTTAAGCAATAATTTACCATCAGAACATAACAGCTCAGCATAGATACGCAGAAAATGCGGGTGCGTGAGCCGGCGTCCCACCGAACGCTGGCGCGGAAACGGATCGGGAAACGTGAGCCAGATTGTGCAGAGCGATCGCGCAGCAACGAGTTCTACTAATTGATCTGCCCGCGCCCGCACGAAAAACACGTTCCTAAGTCCACGCGCCTCCGCCTGGCGCGCACCCTTTTGCAGCCGATCGCCCTTAACATCAAGCGCAACAAACATCTGCTCGGGATGGCGCGCCGCTAACTCAACGCTAAACAGCCCTGTTCCTGCGCCGATTTCTAGCACATCAACAGCACGCGGCGCCCACTCGCTAAGCTCAAAACAAAGCGACGAGTTCGCAAATAGCGCAAAGCGGTATTTTTTGCGCTTACGAGTGATGATAAAATCATTCGGGTTGAGCAATTGACTCATTGCGCAGGCTGACTTTCTGACGGACTTGGAGCAGGGTTTGCTACGTTATTTGCACTTGTGTCGGTAAAGATTTGCAGTGAGTCGTCAGTTAGAGCTTCTTTACCAAAACTCGGCGCGTCGACAGTTCGCTTAGCGTGGCGGTCATACATCGTACTGAACTGCAAATACGCTTTTGCGTCAAGATTACCTGTCGCCGCAAACTGCTCATCTGATGTATTAGCGGTAGCTTCTTTGCGCACCGACTGATAGCCCGGGCGACTCAAATCAACCTGCACCGCTCCACTCGCGCCATAGATATACAACGAAATACCTGTAAGTATACATGCCACTGTGATCACACAAATAATCATACTCGCAAAGCGAATCTTCCGGCGGCGATTCTCGGCGGCTTGGTTAAGATTAAGACGCGACGCGACGGCTTCCTCCATCATTTTGCTCCCGCTTGTTTTTTGCCGTTTGCTTGGTAAATCGTATCAATTTGCGCGCGGTATTTTTTGATCAACTCGCTCATTTTCATCACGGTTTGACGGACTTCAGCACGGTACATACGCGCATACTCAATCATCTGGTAAAAGTCAACGGGGCGCTCCTGGCAGTCAATATCAATCGTTTTCGTAACACTCTCCTCGTAGCGCTGGTAGCTTGAGCGGAATGTCGCAAGCTCGCGACTAAACTCAACCGTCGTTTTCGCAGCCGCAACACCGTCAAGTTTATTAAGCGCGATACGGCTGTTCATCGGCGCCATCAGCTTATCTGAAATAGTCTCATACTCGCGCGCCAGGTTCACCCGTGTAAGCGTATCGTTTACATGCAGCCGCTGCAACGACGAACGAACCGACACGCAGTTCGCGCGGATCAGTGCAAGCTGCGTGCTGCTAAACACAATCGGCTGCGAACCTTCGGCGTGCACAAGCGGGCTTATCAACACAGAAATTACCAAAACCAGCAAAATGCATATACGTTTCATCACTTTATATTATCGCGTATTTTTTGTGTTTGGTCAATCTCGGTTTGCGGCGAAGCGGTGAAAATACGGATTACTCGATAACTTTGCGCGCTATCAGCGTCACAGGGTCGATGATGTAGTCGAGGTTGATGAATTCGCCCAGAATCGATAGTTCGCTGCAGCCTAGTATCACCTTTTCGGCGCCGCGGTTTTTCAGTTTTTCTATCTCGATTTGCAGACCGCCCGCCAAATCCCGCGCGGGTACGCCGCTGATAACTTGGCGGATAATTTCCTCGATTTTTAGCACGCCAGCCTCGTCTGGTGCAATCGCCTCCCCATATAGACCAGAGCTAATCGTAGCCGGCGTCGCCACCAGCCCGATCTTCTGACCAGCAACAGACTCTTTGACCGTCTCAATCATGGAAATCAGCCGACCGCCGGTCGTTTGCTGCAGGTCATCGAACAAAAGGTGCGCCGTATTGCAAGCGATAAAACCGCAGTCCACCGACTCGAGATTGATGTCGCGTAGGCAAGCATTGATGTAATTGAGCGCGCCGAGCTTCTTGCCTGGGTCAGCGATAAAATCATCAACGTTGATCGAAAGATGAGTTATTCTGGGATAATCGCATTGCCGAGTTCGCCGCTCCGATGTGCTCGCTGGAACTCCTCAACCAAGCGCCGGTGCACGAAAGCACTCGCCTGCGGCTCCATGCCACCGATTATTAGAATGTTGTTTGCTGTCGTTCATCTTCTAATTATTTTAGCATTTTGGCGGGCGCGGCGTCTAATGTTGAGATAAATTTAACGATTACCGCCAAGTAGCGCTTGGCTTTATTAGTCACAAAATTATCATGCAAATAAGCGCGGCGATTCAGCTCTAGCATAACCGCGCGCACGCGGTGGTCGCCAGCGGAATACACCCAATTTGGCACCAGCGCGCCGGTGTACGGATGATTGATGGCGCAGCTGTAGCCGAGCGATTCGACAAAATTTTTTAGCCGCAAAATCGCCTCTCGCTCAAACCAAGCTTCGCCATAACCAAGGCAAATGTCCGGTAAATTCTCTTGCGCGCCGAAGATTTTCGCCACCAGCTCGTCGCTGTAACTATGCAAATCAACCAAAATGCACTCGCCGTTTTCTTCAACAATTTGCCGGCTTAATTGGTCGAGTTTGGCGTGATGCGGGTCGTAGGCATGCGCCAAAATTTCCTGGCGGCGCGCCGGCGTAATCTCGCGATAATATTTGCCGCCTGGCAACTGCCGGTACACCGTACCCATGCCGCGCTGCGCCATCGGCTCATCGGCGTCATCGCGAAACCGCTCAACATCGCAGTACAGCCGCGAATGCCCGAAAATCACCTTCGCGCAGTCAATCCCAGCCGCCAATTCGTCCGTTTTATAATCACAAACAAACAACGCCTCGCGCTCAATTTCCGCCCGCCCGAGCGCCGTATCCTGCCAAAAATCCGGCGGCAAATGCGTCGCCGCGTGCGGGATGTGAAGGAGGATGTTTTTGAACTTATACATCTCTTTCAAAAAAGAACAAAGGCTTACATTTCTCGATATACGCCAAGGATTTTTGAAAAACTTCTCTATGTTCTCTATCTATAGGAAGCTCTGATTTCTCGCTTAATTCCAGCGCCTTGCCCACATCATCAGCGCACATAAGATAGTAGCAAGCGTCCTCTTTCTCGGATATGAAACACGCTTCTATTTTCGCCCCTTCGTTGCTGAGCGTCGCATAAACCTCATCCGACCTATTTTTAAGCTCTTCACACCAATCAAGCCAATTATTTTTCATGTTTGGCTTAAAACTAAATTTCACCAACGATATATTTTTCATCTCTGGCAATAGTTTAGCAAAATTATGCGCAGCATTCCAAATCTGCAATCTGTGATCACTAAATTAAACCAGATCAGCGCTCAGGTGGTCTAAGTAGAGTTTATTTCTCAGACTAGCTTCTGTCGATCGCCACTGACACGCCTAAACAAATTGCTATTGCAGTGGTTTGGTTGACGGAATCATATGCGCAGTATTTGTAAATAGTGCAGTTTTGCAGTACACTGTACAAAACATCACAATTTTAGAACCCAGTTTACATGACATGCCTAGTGAATATGAAAAACCTATAGTACTCGTTGATGTTGATGGGGTTTTGGCTGACTTTGACGGTGCCGTAGTCAATCAACTTAGGGAGCTTGGCATGGAGACACCCGATCCTGCCTTAAGAGATCACCATAATATACTGAGCGCGTACCCTGAAAACTATCGAGACGTGATTCAGGATATTATTCATTCACACGACTTTTTCAACAATATAGAACCTTACGATGACGCACTAATAGGGTGGGAAAGATTGCTGTCATTAGATTATAACCCAATGATATGTACATCTCCTATACCAAATCACCAGCGCTCTATAGAGGCAAAGAGAGAATGGATAAGAGACAGGCTAGTCCCTCATTTTGGAGCGAATGTGCTGAACTTAGCACAGATAACACTTGATAAACATCTCGTCTACGGAGACATTCTTATAGACGATCGTCCTACAATAAAGCACGCCGAAACAGCTCATTGGAGACATGTTTTATTCGACCGTCAGTATAATAGGCATATCGTCACCCACTTAAGGCTTCGTGGCTGGACAGATGCGCGTATGAAAGATATTCTTCAACAGGCAGAAGAACTATAGGTATTAAATTCGCCTTTAAGAGTATGTTCGTTAGAGGCGAGTTTAGTGACGTAATTTGCCCGCAAGAATATCGGCCGCAAGATGTAAATATCCATTCTTGGATCGAGCACTTCTCTCAATAACTTCATCTACCTTTAGCCATTCATAATCAATATGCTCTTGGCTTAGTTTGATAGAGGCAGGTCTATCTAGTTCCATCTCCACCAGGTTATATAGGTTACCTGAACGAGAGTATTTACGAGTTGAAGCACGTATATAGCAAGCGCTACCCTTGATCTTTAGTCCTGTCTCTTCGTAGACCTCTCGAGCAATCGCCTGGTAAATACTCTCTCCCTCATCAAATTCGCCCCCAGGAAGGTCTATATCATTGCCAAAGTAGGGATGTTGGTTAAGCGTCAGAATCAGATATCGACCCTCAGCACTCCTAATGAGCGCCTTTACAGAGTTTATAGCTACACTATCTCTAAGTATTGTCATCCCTCTTCGCTAGCTGCCTGGTTATTGCGGCAACTATCTCCTCTTTTGATAGACTCTCGTCAACAATAACCTCGTTACTGGCATCAAGAGGTCCGGCCAAACCATACCACGAAAGCATCTCGTCTGAATCAAACATTTTATACTTGTCTCGTGTCTTATGCCGCCTTACGGTCTCTTCTCTGCTTATATCTAAATAACACACTACCGACCGACCATTAAATTTTCTACTTATACTTTCAATTGTATGTTGATATTTCTCCTTACGAAGTACCCCCTCGAGCACCACACTATACCCATGAGCTAGGGCAAGAGAAGAAACCCTCTCAATAATCTTTGCTATAAGGCCTGTATCGTCCTTTAGACCACTCAGAAGCGTGTGATTAAAATAATCTTGCTCGATAATAATCGTTTTTTCTTTCAATACCTCTTTGAGCATTTGAGCAATTGTGCTTTTCCCAGACCCAGCAGGACCGCGAAGAACTATAAACGAATTGTTATACATTAGTTTCTTCCTTCATCGCATCATAGACAGACTGAGCGTCAATACCATGAAGTCTCCGTAAATAGTCCTGATCGCCTCCTTCGTAGAAGATGCGATCCTTCACTCCATACACATCAACAGGTATACCAATTTCTTTTAGCGCACTGCCCAATCCGCCTATCTGATAATGTTCTTCAATGACAATTATTCTATCGTGTTTACTTTTCAAATTCTTGAAGAAGGTCTCATCTACGGGCTTGATAGTTGGCGAGGATACGACTGATGCGTCGATGCCGTCGCCGAGAAGCAATTCTTTAAGCTTTGCCGCTTCGCCCATGATCACCCCATGAGATACAATGGCCACTTTATTACCTTCGTAGTAATAATATGCTTCGCCAATTCTTAGCTTCGTCTTCTGGCTAAAATTAGGTTCGCCATTTTTACCTATCCTAATATATACAGGGCTGTCATAGTCTATTACTTCATTTAATAACAACTGGAGTTCTACCGGGTCAGAAGGAGATAATATAGTAAGATCAGGTATTGTGCGGAGAATGGCCAAGTCGTCGTTAGAATAATGAGTATAGCCCGCCTGTCCATACGAAAACCCAGCCCCAGTGCCTATCAATATAACGGGTGCATTATGGTAGCAAACATCATCTCTAATCTGTTCGAAGCATTTAGCAGCTAAAAATGTTGCTATTGAGTATATAAAAACCTTTTGTCCAGTCAGCGCAAGACCGGCCCCCACTCCTACCATATTATTCTCAGCTATTCCCATGTTAAAAAATTTATCTGGATAGGAAGAGCGAAAATCGTCAAATATAGAGTATCCCAAATCAGATGTTAGGACAGTGAAGTCACGCGACTCGTCGGCCCACTTGGTCAGTGTATTTGCTACAGCTTTCCTCATGACAGTTCTCCTAGGGCTTGGGCTAGCTGTGTTTGATCTGGACTTTTATAGTGCCATTCAAACCTATTTTCCATAAATGACACACCTCTTCCCTTTGTCGTTTTGGCAACTACAATCCTCGGTGCATACAATTCATCAGATAGAGAATTCCTAATTTCCTCAAAATTATGCCCGTCAATAACACGTACATCAAGACCCGTCGATTTCAGCATACTCATGAGCACACTATGTGGTACTAGGCTGTCTGATGAGTCCGAAAATCCTTGATAATTATTTAAATCAACGATAATAACAAGATTCTTAAAAAGATTATTTCTGGAAGCGAACAGAAGAGTTTCCCAGACTGAACCCTCCTGCATTTCGCCGTCACCAACCATACAATAGGTGACGCCTGGTTCGTTTTTCATTTGCTTACCCCACGCCTTGCCCGCAGCTAGAGCAGGCCCATGTCCCAGTGCTCCCGTGGATGCGGTTATGCCTGAAACTTTATGCTGGGGGTGGTCAATGAGATAGCTACCATTCTCTCTATATGAGTCGTACTCCGATCTTGTAATTATACCCCTGTCAAAGAGTATGGCATACAATCCTATTACTGCGTGGCCTTTACTGAGTATGAATTCGTCTCTATCGTAGTCCATTTGCTCGTAGTAGAGGTAAGTCAATATATCAATCATGGACAGGGCACAGCCCAAATGTGAAGCTCGTTTCTCCGAAGACATCTCAACACACAAACGACGAATCTTTTTTGCCGTCTCAATTAAATAATCCTGTTTTTTCATAATTCCCCTATAGCTCTCCTATATTCCTCGTAGGTTCCGATATCGTAATAGCGACCATCAGGAATCCTAAATGCCCTACATGCATTAGGTATCTTCATTGATTCTTCGACCACATCACCGAAGACTGCTTCAGATTTTCCTGCATACTTTTGTACATATTCGTGTAGACGTTGAGTAAATCTAGGATTCCATATGGCAATTCCCCACATATCATCAGTATCAGATCTCGCAGGTTTATCTTCGTGCTTAATAACCACATTATCATCATCAATTGTTATCATACCAAACTTAGAAGTGTTTTTAGTCTTGTATAAGCCAAGGCTTACTTCCTTTGTGCCATTATCATGCTGCTTCAATAAATAACTTACGCCACCAACAGGTTGAGCTATCGTATCTGGCATGCCCATAACTACCTTCGAATCCTTTATCCATTCGTAGGCCAGATCAATGGAGTGGACCATAGATTGCGGCTCGCCGATAATATAGGCAATATTTACCCCGTATCTCCTGCCATCCATATGCTGTTTTAATAGGTCGCATTTTTCTGCTCGAGTTATAATAAATATCTTTTTTACGCCCGCTGCGGCCATCTGTTCAATCACATATTCGCTCACGACTCTTGGCTTTAGATGTATGCCGCCACTCTCAGTAGTTTCTTCAGTGAAGCCAGCTGGAAGCGTCTCTTTTGCTACAACCAAAGGATTCAATCTACTGCCATGTCCTGCCGCAGGAATCACTCCAACTATTTCCACGCTACCTCCAATACAGCTCATTGTCTACCTGACCAGACTCAAGTAGGTTTCGTATTCGATCTGTTCTATGGAAGCTATCGTTGTGCAGGAGGTGAGTATCTAGCTCAATATCTCGTAAGAATTTTACCATAACCTCAATCTCTTTATGCAGGTCTCTGGTACAGGCAATACCTAAAGACTCCAGCTTATCGGTATTGAGACGATATGAACGAGCATCCTTATTGTTCAATGAAATTTCTACGGGACAACCAGTAGCTTGGCTTATTATCTGGGCAATATCGGCGACCCGATGATTTCCTGTGTCTCCGTTTCCAACATTCACTATCAGATTTGAGAATGTCTTATCAGGCAATCTCAGAATAGACAGAAATGCCTCAGCCAAATCATTGATATGGACAAAAGGACGCCAAGCACTACCGTCGCTCTTAAGACGTACAATATTATCTGCAATTGCCGAGCCGCACAGATAATTAATCACTAAATCAAACCGCATATGCGGGGACAGTCCATAAACTGTCGCATTCCGCATACAGGCCACTCTAAAGTTATCGTCACTGATACTCAATAGATGCTTTTCTATCGCGATCTTACATTCAGCATACGGAGTTAGTGGATTGAGTTTAGAATTCTCGCTCATATTTTCATCTCCAGCAAACCCGTAAACCGAGGCTGACGACGCGTAAAGAAATCTTCTAACCCCAGCCTGTTTACACTTATTCGCAAGAGACATGAGACCCTGTAAATTAATAGACTTTGTCTGCTCAGGATATGCCGAGCTTGTTGGATCATTGAGATCGGAGAGACAGATAATCGCATCTACGCCAACTAAGTCTTTGATTGTCACAAGACGAACATCTTTCTTCATGATTGTCGTGTCATTGGGTGAGTATAGCGACTGATCGCTGTAGTATCCAGTATCAATGCCGGAGATATCGTAGCCAGCTTTAGCTAAGACGCCCGTTAACACTGAACCAATATATCCGTCTGCGCCAACAATCAATACATGACCATTTCCCATACCAACTACCAGCTCACAATTCCCTTAAAAATTAGTTCTTTTGTTAGATTTGGCGTTTCAGCTAAACACTTTTCGATGATTGGTCGAACCTCTATCTCCACAGATTCCACATCTTCTTCCTTTGCGTCAAGAGATAAGAATACATATGCAGGATTGTCAAGTGCTCTGTCTCGGAAGGTAACTATCGTAACGTCATTCCAATATCCCGTCTCTTCATACACGGTTTTTGCGATTCTATTTGCAAGTACACCGTACATTTTTCCTGTATTATCGATTGGACTCTTTCCACTAACAGCTTCAATACTCATCGGACGCATAGGGGTGATGAGTCCATTCGGCCTATTGCCTCGTCCGACGACTCCAACATCACCAGTATCAGCAACAGAACCCGTTACTGATAGATAGGGCAGCCCGCTAACATCCTGCGGGTTAAAAGTTAAACGAGCATCTTTATAGCCGCCATCGTCAAGGAACTTGCGAAGATCAGAAGCGAGGAGCTTCGTAAGTTCTCTATACTGGTCCATGGAGCTGACTAGTGGCGCTATGAACGGAATATTTACCGTAATCTCTAAATCATCATCGATCCTGACACCAGCAACCTTAATATCTACGCCAGTATACGGATGCTTCTTCTTATACTCTTTTGAGTTTAGGTAGTGTTCAACATCAAGAACTGCGCTTTCGCAGCGAGATAATGGATAAAAGCCTGTACAAATATTAACATCATTCGATACGCGATTTGGCTGGTCTAACACCGGCATGTCTTCGATGCGCTCAGGTTGATATCGAGGACGCTTCTTAGCTGGACCCTGATAGTCTCGGAGCTCATCAAGCACTACTAGGTGCCTATCAGGATCAAAGTTATGAAGGATGTCAGTTAGAACTTCTTTAGCCGCCTCTGTAATAATCTGTGTAACTGGAAACTCTATATCGCCGACTTTACGAGTCACCTTACCAGCAAAAATAACCCTGTACGGCTCAATAAGCTCTCCGCGACCAAGCCCCATATCAACCGCACCACCCATAAGCATCACCTTATCAAAGTAATGATGAGGTAGCCGGCCAGTCATTTCATACACAGCTTCAGAATACTTACGGCTTGCAAGTTCGGCAATTGCATCACATAGCGTATCTGGGTGTCCAATCCCCTTTCGCTCCACGGCTTCATAGCGAGCTCGCTCTATGTTTACTATTGGATTTAGTTTAATACTCAGTTTCACACTTGCCTCCTTAGTAAAATTGTACATTGGTTCGTGATATTTATAATTTTAACATAAAAACGCCCGGAAAAATAACAATCTAACATCTATATTCGCGAAGTCGAGGAGGAATTGGACGTGACGGTGCGCATCGAAAATTTCCTCGGCAGCTTCCCCGAAGTCTACGAATTCGGCGGCGTGGCGGTGCCGTTTTTGGCGATTTATTTTGTGGCGAAAATTGTTGATGGCGAACCGCGACCGAGCGACGACGTCGCCGAAATTGGTTATTTTACGCGCGAGGAATTAGCGGAGTTAGACATAACTTACCCGGATTTGCGCAGGCTTTTGGTGGATTATATGCGCGGCTAATATATAATTTAATTATGTTAGAAGAAAATATTATCCACAAAAAATCAGCCGGCGGGATAGTTTACTCAAAAGGTAAGATTCTCACGCTAAATGTAACGAGGTACGGTGAAATCGTATTCCCAAAAGGCATCATCGAGCCTGGTGAGAGCTCTGAGAGTGCGGCAGTACGCGAAGTCTTAGAAGAGACTGGTTACCATGTTAAGGTTAAGGCTCCGCTTGGCGAGGTGTCTTATGAATTTGACGAAGATGATGGTAAGCGATACCGAAAGACTGTTTATCATTATCTGCTGGAGCTGGTGGACGAAAATGAAATTCCAAAACCTAACCGAGAAGCGCATGAAAATGATGAAGATGCAGATTATGAGCATTTGGAACATGGCGATGACTTTGGGTCACCACATGAAACATGGATTTCAAACTACTTTGGTGTACCAACATTCGTCGTGAATTACCCAGCAGATATCAAAGCTTTCTACATGAAGCCAGTTCCTGGAAATCCAGACCGCGTCCTCTGTGCAGACTTGCTTGCTCCAGAAGGCTACGGTGAAATCATCGGTGGTTCTATGCGTGAAGAAGACTACGATGCTCTTGTTGCTAAGATGAATGATCTTGGTATGGATACGACAGAATATGAATTCTACTTGGATCTTCGTAAGTATGGAACAGTTCCGCACGGTGGATTCGGTATCGGTATCGAGCGTATGGTAACCTTTGTAGCAG
>ERZ772957.1582-NODE-1582-length-14472-cov-10.099743_pt1 | contig 14472 bp, 17 predicted proteins | sample MGYA00580682_ERZ772957 | MGnify/ENA primary metagenome ERZ772957 (study PRJEB29015, sample SAMEA2737921) | human oral metagenome | biome: human oral; feature: human-associated habitat; material: dental | place: China | collected 2025 ...
TTCATGAACCATTTTATCATGAAAGCCCAAGAAGTCAAGCCCGTAGGGCGCAGACCGATTGGCTGCTTTCATATAAGGCGGGTGGACATATGTACAGCAAGATGCTTTGATACCGCCATCGCCGGAAACGGGTACAAAAACAAACCGCACCTATTTACGCGACGGCTGAACATATGTCCAACAAGTTTATCATGAAAGCCCAAGAAGTCAAGCCCGCAGGGCGCAGGCTGATTGGCTGCTTTCATATAAGGGCGGCGCACAATGTCCACAAAGTGGACGTAATAGAAAAGCCCGCCGGCATGAGACGCCGGCGGGCAGACAAGCACAAAACTTAATTTCCCGGCTCGATCAAGGCGTACTTGCCGTCCGTGCGGCGATAAACGACGTTGATCTCCTCCGACTCAGCGTTGCGGAACACGAAGAAGTTGTGATTCAAGAGGTTCATCTGCATGATTGCCTCCTGCACATCCATGGGCTTCACGACGAAGCGCTTCGTCTTCACGAGCGGGAACTCGCCTTCCTCCTCCTGTACGGGAATCGCACCCATCTGCTGCACGGCCTCTTCTTTGAAACCGCCGCCGCGGAAACGCTTGGCAAGGCGCGTCTTCTGCTTGCGAATCTGACGCTCAAGCTTCTCGACGACGAGGTCGATGGAGGTGTACATATCCATCGTGGCCTCCTCGCCCCGGAGCAGAACACCACCCGGGATGGGCACAGTGACTTCGACAATATGGCGTCCCTTGGAAACCGTGAGGAGCACCGAGATTTCGCCCACCTCGTCGAAATACTTCGTGATTTTGCCGACACGCTTCTCGACATAATCCTTGAGCGACGGGGTGATCTCAATGTTTTTCCCTCGTACCGTGAATGTGGCCATAGTGACATGTCCCCTTTCCTGTATCTTCTGCTGTATATATTCTCCCTCCGCTCGCAAAACCCTTCTTTTGGAAAAGAATGTTTCTGAAAATTTTCACGAGGGTCATCCTATGCGTTTTCACTGGCTCGAATGAATATTCAATGCTATAATAAGAACAAAGAAGGTGATTTCGTGCAGCAAGAAGACCGTGCCGTGACGGCGAATCATGTGCCGCTTTACCAAAATCCAACCTATGACCAACACGCCAAACGTCTGCTTTCACAAAGAACCATCATGGCTCGGCTGCTCAAGCGAACCGTGCCGGAATTCAAAGATGTCGCCATCGCTGACATAGCCGAAAAGTACATCGAAGGTTCGCCGCAAATCAGCGAGATTCCCGTTGCGCGGGACAAGACGAATGCCGCAAGGAACGCGCTGCATACGCCAAAAGAATTTCTTGGCGATGCCACGGAAAGTGTCGGCATCACAGAAGGCTGGATTCGCTTCGACATCCTCTTCCACGCGCGTGCTCCAAAATCAGGCGAACTCATCACCTTGATCATCAACGTCGAGGCACAGAGAACGCAGCGTCGATCAAAACTTGGTTACGCACTTTTGCGCCGTGCCATCTACTATGCAAGCCGTTTGCTTTCTTCTCAAAAGGAAACGGAGTTCACAGGATCTTCTTATGACGAAATCAAGAAAGTCTACTCCATCTGGCTCTGCATGGATGCTCCCACTGGCAATAGCGCCATCAATCGCTACGATATCAACGAGCATCACGTTCTAAATAATCACAAAGAAAATCATGCTGATTACGACCTGATGAGCATTATAACCATTTATCTAGGCGAAGGATACGAACCACACGAAGATTGGCTCATCCGCTTCCTGCGCCTCTTGTTCAAGAATACAAGAATGACGATGGCAGAGAAAAAGAAACTTCTGAAAGATGAATTTGATCTGGATACGACTACCGATATAGAGGAGGAGTTGAGTACAATGTGCAATTTGAGTACGGGGATTTATGAACAGGGAATTGAGCAGGGAATCGAAACCAATCGCACGGCGACTGTCCTTTCGATGCTCAAAGAAAATTTACCCATTGAAATGATCGCACGCATCACAAATTTATCGGCAGACAAGATACGTGCCTTAAAAATGGAGAACCAACCATCTTGACGAATATAAATTATCTGAAACCTAAGTCCGGCACATGAAGCGAACCGCTCCGCTCCATGTGCCGGACTTCGATTTCTCTTTCAGCGACTCGTTCCCCTCGTTTGAAAACAAAAGAACCGACTCCAAACGGAGCCGGTCTTTGCCAAACTTCAGAAAACGCGTGGTTCAATCAACGTTCTCTGAGGGAGCACGACATGCTTTCGCGCAACTTACGCCGTCTTCACGACATTGGAAGCCTGCGGGCCGCGTGCGCCTTCGACGATCTCGAATTCTACGCCCTGACCCTCAGCCAACGTCTTGAATCCATCGCCCTGGATTGCAGAGAAATGGACAAAAACATCATCGCCGTCTTCCCTCTCGATGAAACCATAGCCCTTTTCTGCGCTGAACCATTTGACCTTACCAACCATAGTAATTCCTCCTGTTTCTTGGTGTGTTGCAGAACCGCGCCTGATACTCACGCAATTTCATTATAGACCCTACCATCTAATCTGTCAATCAAATAGGAGGAAATGATTACGAGGCCGCCATATTTTTTCTAAGATTTCAAGCAACGCGCCATCGCCGTGCGCACGGTGCTCTCTGGCACATCGTCTCGCACGCAGACCTTGCCGATGCCTTCCATGAGCACCCAGTTGACCTTGCCGTCGACCGTCTTCTTGTCGTGGAAGATCGCCGCATAGAGGCCTTCGACCGTGCAGCCTTCGGCGAACAGTGGCAGTCCCAGACGCTCTGTCAGACGGCGCACGCGCAGGACGTCGGCATCATCGATCATGCCGAGTGCCTCACTGATGTACGCCGCACCCAAAGAACCGATGGCGACGGCCTCGCCGTGATTGTAGCGCGCATAGCCCGTTTCCTTCTCAATGGCGTGGGCAATGGTGTGCCCATAGTTCAGAATGCGGCGCAGACCGCCTTCCTTCTCGTCCTTGGCGACAACCTCCGCCTTGATTTCGCACGAGCGCTCGACCATGAAGAGCGCCGCATCATGCGAAAGGCGCAGTGCGTCTGCCGCATGATCTTCGAGAGCGGCAAAAAAATCTGCGTCGAAAATGATGCCATACTTAATGATCTCGCCGAGTCCCGTGCGGATCTCGCGCTCGGGCAGAGTGGCGAACGTCGCGAGATCAGCGAAAACGGCGGCGGGCTGGTAGAAAGCGCCGATGAGATTCTTGCCGAGGCGATGGTTGACGGCGACCTTGCCGCCGACGCTTGAATCGACCTGCGCGAGAAGGCTCGTCGGCAGCTGCACGAAAGGAACGCCGCGCATGTACGCTGCAGCGATGAATCCCGCGAGGTCGCCGACGACGCCGCCGCCCAAGGCGAATACGGGCGAGCGGCGGTCAAGTCCCAGCTCGATGGCGTGCGTGAAGATGTCGTCGGCAACGACAAGCGACTTCGAGGCTTCGCCTGCGGGCACGATATGGAGCTCAGGTTCCAATCCCGCCTTGCGCAAAGCTGCCAATGTCCTCTCGCCATAAATCTTCCCGACATTCTCATCGGAGATGACGAGCGCCTTGTGCGAGAAATTCTGCGCCCTTACGAAATCGGAGATTTCCGGCAGAAGATTCTCGCCGATAAAGATGTCGTAACTCGCCGCGCCAAGTTCCACGCGCACCTTGTGCATCTCACGCACGAAAAACACCTTCCCTCTTCAAATAGCCGGCGATGTCGTCGACGACCTGCAGCGGTGAAAGATCGCTCGTGTCAACGCTGTAATCCGCGACATCATAAAGCTCCCTGCGCTCCGCCATGAGGTCTGCCACCGCCTGCCGGCGATCTCCTGCATCCTTTGCGTCGAGCACGGGACGGTCGCCCACATGAGCCGTGCGCGCGAGCACGACGTCGACAGAGGCCGTCAAGCAGATGATCGCACCGTTCTCCTTGAGTAGCGCCACATTCGCCGCGTCCTTGACCGTGCCGCCGCCCGTCGAAATCACGAGAGCGCGGCGCTTGGCCGTGCGCCTGACCGCCTCCCTTTCCAAAGCGCGGAAAGCCGCCTCACCCTCAGAGGCGAAGATCTCGGGAATCGAGCGCCCCGCCTCTTCCTCGATCATGCGGTCGAGATCGACGAAGGCGCGGCCGAGACGCTGCGCAAGCGCACGTCCCGTGCTCGTCTTGCCCGTGCCCATGAAGCCGATCAATACGACGTTCTTCATCTCACGCCTCCTCCGTGCGCTTCTTGTACGCTTCGACATCCGCTTTCATGTCGCGCATATTGTCGCTGTCAAACTTCTCGATGAAGGCTTCGGCGAGCACGAAGGCCGCCATTGCCTCGCCGACGACAGAGGCGGCGGGCACGGCGCAGACGTCGCTGCGCTCCTTCGAGGCGAGCACGGGCGTCTTTTTTTCGATGTCAACGGAATGAAGCGGCTTCATCAGCGTCGGAATCGGCTTCATGACGGCACGAATGACGATATCCTCGCCGTTCGTCATGCCGCCCTCAAGGCCGCCCGCGCGGTTCGTCCTGCGCACGACGGAGTCGTTCTCGCCCAAGAACATCTCGTCGTGCGCCTCGCTGCCGGGGAGCGCTGCATAGCCGAAGCCTGCGCCGATCTCGACGCCCTTGATGGCCTGAATCGACATCATGGCGGCGGCAAATCGCGCGTCGAGACGCCTGTCCCACTGGATGTGGCTGCCGAGTCCGAGCGGCGCACCCGCGATTCGCACCTCGAAGATGCCGCCGAGCGTATCGCCCGCCTCTTTCGCCGCGCGAATCTTCTCTTTCATGCGCTCTTCGGCCTCAGCATCAAAGCAGTTGAGTTCCGATGCCGCCTTATGCGCCGCGCCCGTCTCGCGCTTAGCTGCATCGGCGGCGACGCCGCCGATGTCGAGCACGGCAGACTCGACCGTGACGCCGAGTGCGAAGAGCAGCTCCTTCGCCACAGCGCCGACGGCGACGCGCATCGCCGTCTCTCTCGCGCTCGCCCGCTCCAAGATGTCGCGGATGTCTTCACGCGCGTACTTCCGAACGCCCGTGAGGTCTGCGTGTCCGGGGCGCGCCGCCGTCACCTTCTCGCCCTGCGCCTCGCCGAACGCCGCCATGCGCTCCTGCCAGTTCTGCCAATCGCGGTTCTCGACCGAGAGCGTAATAGGAGAACCGAGCGTCTCGCCGAAGCGCACGCCCGAGAGAATTCGCACCGTATCCGTTTCGATCTTCATGCGTCCGCCGCGCCCGTAGCCCTTCTGACGACGCGCCAAATCACGGTTGATGTTTTCCAATTTCAGCGAAAGCCCCGCCGGAATGCCCTCCAAGATGGCTGTCAAAGACGGGCCGTGCGATTCGCCCGCCGTCAAAAAACGCAATGTGCTCAATATGATTTCCCACTTTCAAAAATACAACCTTCCAACTTTATTTAGTCTACTATGAAAGTCCAAGAAGTCAAGCCCAAAGGGCGTAGACTGATTGGATAACTTTCGTTAAGGGCGGCGCACAATAGGAAGCATTCCCTGCGCAACCCCTAAGGAATCACTGATAAATTCAGCCACCCATCTTCACACATCTGCGCTGTCCTCTCGTCGTCGACAAATCCTCGACGTAGCACCGCTACGCCTGTGGTTTGTCTCCTTGCTGAGCCGTCCAAGAGCCAAGTCCGAAGGACGCAGGCGATTGGGCAACGGCTCGTATGCGAAAACGTCCCAAGAATGCAAGCGCGAAGCGCGTCGCATGATTGGCTGACGTTGACCGCTATAGATACAGCGCATCTGTGCAAATCTGGGCGACCTCATTTTATCAGCGCTTCCCTAAAATATCTGCTGAGGAGACGTTCATTCCTTCTCGGCAAAAATCGAAAGCCGCATCTTCACATGAAGCCTGCCGTCCTCGCTCTTGATCTCCGTGCTCTCCATGCGGACGAAGCGCTCGCTCTTTTCCAAATCCTTCAAAAAAGCAAGAAGATGAAAGTAGTCGCCGTCGAGCTCCACATCGAGCGGCAGGCGCGAAACGCCGCCCTCCTCTTCGATCTGCCCGGGTGCGACGGCGGTGAGCGTCAGCTTCTCATGCTGCGCTTCGCGCTCCAAAAGCGCGAGGAAATCGCCCTGTCCCATGCGAGCGGGCAGGCGCTTTTCCAACGCGGCACTGCGTTCGGCACGCGCTTTTGCGCGTTCCGCCCCGTCGCCGTGCGCGTTCATGAAGTTCTGCACGGCGACGAGCGCTTCTTGTTCCTTCGCCGCTTCCTCCTCCAGCCTCGCGATTTCCGCACGCTGCGGCAAAAAGCACAGTTGAGAGAATGCCGCGCAGAGAAGCAGCGCCAGCGCAAAGATTGCCGAGAGAAGCATCTTTGACCGCATTTCTTCATCCTTTCTGGAAAATTCCCTCATATCTTCAATTCTAACGAAAAATAAATGAGCGAGCCTCCCACCGCTTCCTGCTTGCGCTCCGACTTCTTCAGCACGGGAGCCGCCCGGAAGAAGCCCTTGTCTTCCTCCAACACGCGCACAAAATCCGCCAGAGCGTCGTAGCTCGTCGCCGCGCCCTCAAGCTCGACCGCATGCCCGTCGACGACGCGCAGTCCGCGAATCCAAGCGCCTTCGACCGTGCGCGTGCCGAAGTGCACCAAGAGGCTGCGGCACGGCAAAGCGCCTTTCGACAAGGAAATGAGCTGGCGCTCCTTTTGCGCGGCGCGTCCATCCTCCTGCGCCTCTTGCTCCATGCGTGCCCTCTCAGCGGAGAGGAGCATCATCTCGTGCGCATTCTTCTGCACCTCTCCCTGCAGCTCATGGATGCGCCAAGCGTTCCAGCCATAAATCGATGCCATGCAGAAGAGGAAAATGCCCGCAAGCAGGGCGGCCAGCCTGCCGAACGCCCAATCCGCCGGACGCATCGACTCGGGCAGCAGTTCCAAGTGACTTTTCTCTCGCGAAAGGATTTCCTGCGCCGCCAGAAAAGCAGCCCTGTCCGCTTCCTGCGGCAAATCGTCCGCCGTTAAGGTCATTCTGTCGGCAGCAAAAGCGCCCGGCGCTTCCCTTTCTGCGCCTGTCAGCAAGAAGCACAGGGACGCAAGGCAGAGTCCCGCATGCGAGAAAGCGCGATGAATTTCCCGCACCTTTTCGCGCGGCAAGGCCGCCAGAACGACCTCCCTCTCGCCCACGCGCCGAAAATCCAGCGAGTACGCCGCCTCCTCATGAGCATCCGGCAGACTCGCGAGCAAATCCCAACGCGCAGCCTCGCGCATCTCCCGCTCGGACAAAGGAGGAAACTCCCTGCTGTAGGAAAAGACCTCTTCTTCCGTCAAACAGACGGCGATGCGGCTCTTCTCCCAGCCGCGCTTGGCAAGGGCGACTTGGATGACGCCCGCCGCCTCCTGCCAAATCGACTCCTTCGCCTCTGTCGGCGGCAAGGGAAGATGCAGCATCTCCTCCCTGCGTTGAAATTCTTCCGTCCCTGCAAGACAGGCGAGACAGATTCCGCCATCCGTCAAAGAGACGCCCACTGCCCCGCGCTGCGGCTCACGCAGCAGCGCACGCATCTTTCTCAGCACGTTTCGCAAAGCATCGCCTCCTCACCTCTCCCAGCGCACGAATGAGAGCCGCGTCCCATCAAGGCGGTAGAGCGCCGCCGCATACGCACGCTTGCCGGAAATCTCCGCTGCCGCCTGCCGCTCACTCCCCGCCCTCGGCCAGCTTGCCGCCGTCAGCAAATATGCCGCGCCGTCTGTCGTATCTTCTGTCGGCAAACGCTTGGCCGTCACGCGATAGAACGCGTCATTTTTTTCAAAATATCCAGATGCCGCTTCAACCTCTGCTGCCCCAGTTTCCAACGGACGACGCAAATCCGCCTCAGCTTCGAGGCGCGCCGCGCCCAGACGCACACCGCTCCGCGCGGCTTCCAGAAGGCGCGTCGTCTGAACAGCCTCCCGCGCGGCGAGACGGTTGTGCCCGGAGAGAACGAGCAGAGCCGCCGTGCCCGCGAGCAGCAGCAGGACGGCGGCGAGGGCGAAGGCGGATGCCATGCCGCATTCATCAAGTCTTGCCACCTTGCGCCTCCTTCTCTTCCTTCTCTTTCGGCGGCAGGCAGACGTCGGTCGAAAATGTCACGCGCTTCTTCGTGCGCCGATTCTCCCCCGTGAGAATCAGGTGCAAAAGCCCTTTCTCCGGCTTGCATTGAAAATCGACGACGGCCAGATTGCCGAAGATGTTGCTGCCGCCCGTCATGGGCTGCGGCGCGTAGTAGCCGTGGTCTTCGCCCGATACCTTCTTGCTGATGTACGGCGGCTGTCCCTTCCTGCCCTCGCGCAGCACATAGTCCGTCGTCGATTTCTTCCCGTTGACATGCCGTTCGATATGAAGTTCATACGGCACGCTGCACTCGATGTGCGTCGCCATCGACGCATCCTGCGCGATGCGCTCAAGCGTCAGGCGCATCTCCTGCTGCAGTTCCCAGTCGCCCAGGAGCACGACATAGCTCTTGAGAAAGAACAGCCATACCGCGAAAAGGCTGACGAGCAGCACGATGTAAACGGGAAAGCTCGTCAAAAACTCCAGCAGCACGTAGCCGCCCTCCTCCTTCAAGGAGGAAGCGCAGCTCTCCCGACACGTCCCGCACGATTTCTCCCTCACGGTTCGCCCCCTATCGTCCGCCACCGAGATGCACCGTCCTTTCAAGGGAAAGTTCCTGCACTTCCTCTTTTTCGAGCCATGTCACGCGCACGCTCGCCTGACAAACGGAAGGACTCGCCCCCGGCGCAGAAAGTTTCGGCGTCAAAGTGAAATTCCTGCCATTCGCCTCGGCTTCATGCGGCTGCCGTTCGCCCAACGACGCGCCGCTTCCCTGCGCCCTCGCCTGCTGCTCCAATCGCGCCAGCTCGCCTTCTGCCAAGAACATCGCGCTCGTTTCCGCCTCGCTGTGCGAAAGAAGAGCGGCGGAGCGCTCCAAAGCTGCGAGCGACGCCACGGCAAAAAGCAGCAGGAAGGCGAGCACGGCGACCTCTGCGGCGAGGAAGCCGCCCTCGTCCAGCCGCTTCATGGCAATCGCCTGCTTTCCGTGCGCACGCGCCCCGCCTCATCGATGATGACGTCGAGAGAATAGTGCGGCGACTGCAGCTCGATCGTGTGTCCCAAGGCGCTCGTCCCACTCGGATCGCCCGATGAGTCAAACGAATACGTCGCCGCAGACTGCGCACTCGAACCGCTCGGCACGGCATAAACGTCTTCGGGAAAGGAATGCGTCAGAACCTCGCCCGCCGCCCACGGCAGAAGGAAATAATAGCGATGCGCCTCCACGACGAGTTTCGGGCGCAGCCTCCATTCGCCCTTGCCATCCGCCGTGCGCTCCGTGCGCGAAACCTCCTGCAGATAGCGGAAATCGCTCGCCAAAAGCGCCGCCTCGCGCGCCCGCACCCGCGAACGGCGCATTACCGACGGACTGGCGGACCTGGACCGATGGCTGACCGATCAGCTCCGCGAGGGACTGGCCAACGGTTCGGCCCAGCGCCCCAAACAGCTGACCTCCTTCGCCTCCCGCATGGTTGATGCCCAGGCTCCCGGAGTCGCCCGCCGCCTGACTGCCCTGTCGAGGCTGAGCGATTCCTCCCCCGACTGGCCCGAGCGGCTGGTCGACGAGTTCGGGCTGCTCCACCTGCTCATCCGGGCCTGGACGCGCCGCGACCAGCTTCCCGACGATCTCATGGCCACTGTCCGCTCCCACCTGGGGCTCACGATGCGCACCGAGGACGTCCTGACCTCGCCCGGCGTCGGAGACACCTGGGTGGTCGTCGCTGGGCGGGACTCCGTGGAGGGCAGGCTCACCGAGCGCCGCCTGTGGCTCTACGGCACGACGACGCGGCGCTGGGGGCTCGTTCTCCTCTTCGCCCCCGCCTCCAGCGGCTTCTCCACCGCTCTTGTTCCGGGAACCCGGCTCGACGCCGTCGCACACTTCTACCCGGGGCGCGGCCAGGTGCGCGTGGCCCTGTCCGACGAGCAGCTCCCGCAGCCGGTGACCGGATGGGAGCCCGATGCCGTGGGAACGGCTGCCGCTCGGGAGATCTGGAAGCGGGCAGTCGCCGCGGACCCGTGGGTGGAGGCCACACCGGTTCTGGTCTCCGGACGCTTCCGCCTGCTCGACGGCGATCGGCTGGCGATCGGGGATGCGGACGGGGCACTGCCTCTCATCACGCCCGACGACGCTCGATGGGGCCTGCCGCTCTTGGCCGACGGGGATGAGACCGTCGTGGCCGGCGAGCTATCCCCCGAGGGCCTGCGAGCCCTGAGTGTCCTGACCGCCGGAGAGGTGCGTGCCCTGTGAGTGATCTGTCCCCACTGGCCCAGACCGCTGTCATCGGAACGAGTACGCGTCCCTTCTCCCCCGGGACGCTCCCCAGCGCCGTCACGAGCGCCCTCCCGCCTCGTCGGAGGGGTGCGGAAGGTGCGGGGGATACAGAGGATACGTCCGAGGGCACCGACGCGCTCCTGGATGCGGCCGCCGCCTACGGTGCGGTGCACCGCGCCACGATCCCGGCGATCCCTTCCTCCGCCGCGAGGGATACCGGTTGGGCGGCCTCATCGCGTCCCTTGGCACCTGAGGGCCTGCGCCCAATCCTGGAGCAAATCCTGCTCAGCAGGCCTCAGGAGAACCTGCTCGCCACGGCGCTGGGCATGGTGGCCGAGTGCGGCTGGCGGCTGCCCGCCCCGCTCCTCATGCGCGTTCTCAATGAGACCGCCTACAGGCACGAGGACCGCGATGCGGTCCTGGCCGTCGTCGACGAGCGCGCCGCGGCGGTGCTTCGTGACCACCCGGTGTGGGGCAAGCGGGTCGAGCCCCTGGTGTCCCTGCCCGGCGGCGACTCCGGGGACGACTCCGTGTGGAGACTGGGCACCACCGCCCAGCGGCTCGCCTACTTCAGGCGGCTGCGCGCCCAGGACCCAGCTGCAGCGCGGACCCTCATGGTGGCGTCGTGGAAGGAAGAGAAGGCCGAGGCCCGCCGGGGGATCGTCGAGGCGCTGGCCACCAACCTGAGTGAGGCGGACCTGCCCCTCCTCGAGATGGCCCTGACGGATCGTTCCGGGGGCGTGCGCCAGGCGGCGGCGCAGGTGCTCCTCCTCCTGCCCGGATCGGGGCTGGTCCAGCGCGCCGAGGCCCTCGCCGCCTCCCACATGAGCGTCACCAAGCGGTTCCTGCGCACCACCCGGGTGGATTGCCGACCCATCGAGGTGACCGACGAGGTCCTGCGTGACGAGTACGGGGAGCGCGGCACCGGGGACCCCTCCCGAGTCGACGTCGGCCCACCATCCGCCAGGAGAACGGCTGCCGGATACCCGCCCGCTCTACTGGAGGAGGTGGTCGGACGCGTCCCGATCGACCGCTGGCCGGCTCTCATCGGGCTGTCCGCCGGTCAGCTCCTCGAGGCCGAGGTGACCTTCGAGGGCGAACCGCTGGATCTGAGCAGCGCCCTGTTCACCGCGGACCGTCGTGGCAGTGGCGCCCTCATCGAGGCCTGCACGGCCGACGCCTTCAAACGTGGCGATCTTGATCGCTTCACCGACATGCGCCGCTTCTGGCCGCGCCCCTACTCCGCGGAGCACTCCCGCCGCATGGTCTCCTTCCTCCGGTCCGCCCTCGGATCGCACCGACCCGAGGACATCGGCTACTGGACCTCCCAGGAGACCACCAGGCTGCCGGTCTCCTGCCACGCCACGGTCCTGCCCGAGGCACTGGCTCTGATGGAGGAGGTCTCCCGTCCCGACTCGGCACCGGCCTTCGTGACCGACGCCGTCGAGGGGCTGCGTCTGCGACTCCGGCTGGAGGCCCTGCGCACGCACACCGCCTAGCCGCGCCCGCACGCACGCACCACGCTCTGTTTCTTCCCGACCACCCATCGACTACCCGCCCATCAGCCACCGAGGAGCACCCGTGACCAGCACTCAGACCAACAGCCACACCGGTACCGACAACGCACCCCTGCTGCGCCCTCACGCCGAGCAGCGCTACGCCGAGGAGCTGGGGCTCTCCACCGCGGTGCGGACGGACCCGAATATGGGGGTCAAGGACATCAAGTTCCCGACGGCCCCCTGTCTGGACGACGACCTGGGCGTTCGGCTGCGGGTGCAGATGTCCTGCGGCAAGGAGTACGACGTCCGCCTCTCGCGTAAGGACGTGACCGACCCCGCCACGGGCTTCGTCGACAGGGTCAAGGTGATGCGCGAGATCGCGAGGCAGGTCAACGAACAGGCGGGCGAGGAGCTCATGAAGGTGGCCATCCCCGTCGACGAAAACGGCAAGGAGATCCCGAACTCCGCGTCGCTCTACACGGTGACCGGGGAGTCCTTCTCGGTCGTCGATCTGCCGGTCTCCGACCCCGCATGGTCGGACTACTCCGGCGGCATCGCCGCCCAGATGGGCATCCACACGGGCGTGACCAGCAATATGGGGGCGAAGGACACCGGCGGGGCCGCCACCGGTTTGAAGGACGGCGAGAAGATCGGCAAGGCGGGCACGATCCGCTTCGAGTCCCTGGGGCGCAAGGTCGAGATCGACGTCTCCGCGGACGACACGGTGAAGAGCGTCATGGACCGGCTGCGTTCCCAGGCGGGCGACTGGCTCTACGTGAACTACTTCGACGCCAAGATGGGGAACAAGAACGGCCAGGCGGGCGATTACCCCATCCTCTCCATCGCGGCAAAGGACGGCTCCGCCGTCAACGTGGTGGACGTCAAGGGCAGCGTGGCACGGGAGAAGCTGGCGCTGAACACCGGCATCCAGGGCGAAAAAAGCTTTTTCGATGCGGCGGGGAACCTGCTTCCGGCGGAGATGTGGGAGGAGGGACAGACCCCGGCGCGGACCTTCGACATCACCGTGGGGGGCTACACCCACACCATCGACCTGACGGCGATGCGCGACACGAACGGCAACGGCAAGCTGGACGCGCAGGACCTGGTCGCGACGATCAACGCCCGGATGCAGGACTACGACGTGCGGGCCGAGCTGAACAAGGACGGACACCTCGTCCTGTGGTCGCCGCGGGGATACTCGATCTCGGCGAAGGCCTCCCAGCTCAAGGCGGATGGCTCGTTCGACTCGGACATCACCGACACCTTCTTTGGCGCGGGCGTTTCGGCAAAAACCCCCTATCGGGGCGGCTACAAGCTGGAGGACGCGGCGCGGCCGGGTCCGAACGGCGAGGACACGATGCACACGCAGAACGTGACGATCCGCAGCGGGGCGAACCAGAGGAAACAGGACATCTTCGGCGTGCTGGACGACGTTATTGCCGCCGTGAAGTCCGAGAACCGCACCGCGATCTCCGACGTCATGCTCCCCCGCATCGACCGCTTCATCGACAACCTCCTCAAGGTGCTCTCCACCAACGGGGCGCTCCAGAGCCGCTACGAGAGCAACAAGGCGCGGCTGGTGGCCGACGACGCCCAGATGACCGAGACCCTGCAGGACCTGGTCGCGATCAAGCCGGAGGAGGCGATGACGGAGCTGATGATGGCCAAGTTCATGCAGGAGGCCAGTTTGTCGGTCATCTCCCAGATAATCCAGCCGACGCTGCTGAACTTCCTGCGCTAGCGTGTGGCTGAGTATGAACGAGAAATATTAAGGATAGACAAATGTCGGAGACTTTTGTGAGCGAGCGCTTTGGAGAGATTGCCTACACGCAGGATGACGTCCTGTCCTTCCCCCGCGGCCTTCCCGCGTTTGAGAACAGCCGGAGCTGGGTCCTGGTGGGGGACGAGGACAATGCCATAAAGTGGCTGCAGAACATCGAGGACGGAGCGCTGGCCCTGCCCGTGACGACGCCGGACGCCGTGATGCCGGACTACAACGCCCGCATCCCCGAGGACGAGCTGGAGCTGGTGGGGTCGATGGACCCCTCGGACCTGGCGCTCCTCATCGTGGTCTCCATCCCGGAGGCGGCGCCGTGGAACATGACCGCCAACCTGAGGGCCCCAATCCTGCTGAACCTCAGGACGCACCGGGCCGTCCAGGTCATCGCCCTGAACGAGGAGTACCCCATCCGCCACGTCGTCTTTCCGGAGGATGTTCGGGATACGATGAAGCGGGCGGCGATCCTCCAGGGGGAGACGAGCTGATGCTGGTCCTCAGCAGGAAGATCAACGAGTCCATCCAGATCGGGACGGACGTCGAGGTCACGGTCATCGACGTGAGGGGCGATGTGGTGCGCCTGGGCATCAACGCGCCGCAGAAGACGCAGATCTGGCGGAAGGAGCTCTGGGACGTCATCGTCGAGGAGAACAGGGCGGCGGCCAGGGCGGCCAGGGTGGATAAAGATTCACCCCAGATGGTCCCGACGCCGCAGCTGCCCGTATCGGCCTTCTCGCGGCTCTCCAAGATCAGGACCGTTCACCCCGGGAAACCGAGGCGGGAGGAATAGATTTCAAGGGAAGCGCTGATTAAAACAAAATCGCATATTTTGCCAGAGATAAATATGCAAAACATCTATGGGCAAAAATATCCAGCGCTTCCCTAAAAATTA
>ERZ772957.1585-NODE-1585-length-14458-cov-4.558009_pt1 | contig 14458 bp, 10 predicted proteins | sample MGYA00580682_ERZ772957 | MGnify/ENA primary metagenome ERZ772957 (study PRJEB29015, sample SAMEA2737921) | human oral metagenome | biome: human oral; feature: human-associated habitat; material: dental | place: China | collected 2025 ...
TGCTGAAAATCCGGTCTGCCTCTACCGCATCGGGCAGGGTTACCCGCATCATCTTACGGCGGGCGGGATCCATCGTGGTTTCCCAGAGCTGGGTGCCGTCCATTTCACCCAAACCCTTGTATCGCTGTACCGCAGGATTGACGTTACGTCCGATTTCATTCAAAATGCTGTCCCGCTCGCTGTCGTCATAGACGTACCATTCCTTCTTATTGTAGGAAATTTTATAAAGCGGCGGCATCGCGAGGTATACATAGCCGTGTTCGATCAGTTCCGGCATATAACGGAAAAAGAAGGTGAGCAGCAGCGTGCGGATATGGGAACCGTCAACATCGGCATCAGCCATAATGATGATTTTATGATACCGGATTTTATCGAGGTTAAAATCCTCGCCGATACCGGTACCGAGCGTTGCGATAATCGGCTGGAGTTTCTCATTGCTGAGTACCTTGTCGAGCCGGGTTTTTTCGACGTTCAGCATCTTTCCCCACAGCGGTAAAATAGCCTGTGTCTTACTGTCGCGCCCCTTCTTTGCGGAACCGCCTGCAGAATCACCCTCTACAATGTAGACCTCACATTTTTCAGGGTCTTTGGAAGAACAGTCGGCGAGCTTTCCCGGCAGTCCGAAGCTGTCAAGTCCGCTTTTCCGGCGGGTCGCTTCCTTCGCCTTGCGTGCTGCGATACGGGCGGTTGCTTCACCGACTGCTTTTTCGAGGATTTTATCGATTTCGGTCGGATTTTGCTCAAAAAAGAGGGTGAGCTTTTCGTTGATAAAGGTGTCAACAATGCTGCGTACGTCGCTGTTGCCGAGCTTGGTCTTCGTCTGTCCTTCAAACTGAGGCTCAGGAACTTTGACCGACAGTACCGCCGTTAAACCGGCACGCACGTCTTCTCCCATCAGCTTTTCTTCTTTTTCCATCTTTTTAGAAAGCTTGGCGTTTTTTTTCAAGAATTCGTTCATCACGCGGGTGAGCGCCGTTTTAAAACCTTCGAGGTGGGTACCTCCCTCTCGTGTGTTAATATCGTTGACAAAGGAAAGGACGTTTTCTTTATAGCCGTCATTGTACTGCATCGCCAGCTCGACAATGACATCGTTTTTTTCACCGTCAAAATAGATCGGTTCTTTTGGCAGCACCTGTTTGTTCTCGTTCAGGTAGCGCACAAAGTGAGAAAGCCCGCCGTCAAAGGCAAAGGTTACTTCTTTGGGTGTGGAAAGCCGCTCATCCCTCAATACGATGCTGATGGTGTTGTTCAAAAAGGCGAGTTCGCGCAACCGGACTGCCAGTACGTCAAAGTTATAGGTGGTCGTTTCGGTAAAAATAGTCGGGTCGGCAGTCCAGCGGATGGTAGTGCCGCGCTTTTGCGTTTCTCCCCGTTTGGCAACCGGGCCGAGCGGTTCACCGGCGGCAAATTTCTGCACATATTCAAAGCCGTCCCTGCAAACAATCGCTTCCATACCGGTTGAAAGCGCGTTTACAACAGAAACACCGACACCGTGCAAACCGCCGGAAACCTTATACGAACCCTTGTCGAATTTACCGCCTGCATGGAGCCGTGTCAAAACCAACTCCAGCGCGCTCACGCCCTCTTCGGGGTGAATATCGACGGGAATACCGCGTCCGTTATCTTCTACTCTGACGGTATCGTTTTTTTCCAATACGACCAAAATGGTATCGCAATAGCCCGCCATCGCTTCGTCGATACAGTTGTCGACGACTTCGTATACCAAATGATGCAGTCCGTCGGGGCCGGTAGAACCGATATACATTCCGGGGCGCTTGCGGACAGCATCCAGCCCCTTTAAAACCGTAATATTTTCCGCTGAATATGAAGGCGTTGTCATGCACTATCCTTAGAGAATAAAATGAAGGGAACCGATAAAAGAGTGATTTTTAGCGGTATCCTATGAATTATGGGGTATTCTATAAAATGATGATAATGATAGAAGTTCCCGTTCTTTATGAAAATCGAGCCATCATACTATAATCGCCCGAAAAAGTAAAGGTAATCGTTAGAAATTTTATCTATATCTCTTGCGTTCCTACTGATTTCCGTTGCCCTTTAGCTTTTTGTTTTTTTATGTTATATTTCATGTCTCTGTATAAAACATATGAAGTATTGTTGTAGGGAACCTCTAAAAACTGCAGTTTTTAGAAATGCCCTGTAGAAGTATGAGATGGAAAAGTTGAAAAACATAGAAATTATCGCAATGGATTTGGACGACACCCTTTTGCGGGATGATCTAACCATCTCCGATTATACGGTATCGGTGTTGCAGGCATTAATGAAAAAGGGCGTGTTGACATTACTCGCTTCGGGGAGGAGCCCCCGTTCGGTGCATTCGTATGCGCAGCGGATCGGTTCGGATAAAACGGAAAGCTATATCCTGTGCAACAACGGAACACAGATATTGACCTCCGATATGAAGCTGGAAATCATCAGCCGCTGCCTCGGCGCCGATCTTGCGCTTGAAATTTACGATTATATCGAATCGCAAAATCTTTCCTGTCATCTCTACTTTGACGATACCATTTACATCGCCAAACGGACGGTTTTTTCGGATAGGGACGCGCATCTGACAAAAATGAAAACGGTGATACCTGATGACTATCGGGAGATTTTGCGCACCAAGCCGGTGTATAAGCTGCTCATTCCTGCGGAGCCGGACATTATCGCTGCCGTCGAACCTGAGTTTAGAAAGCGGTTCGGTACGCGGGCTGTCCTGTTTACCAGTAAGCCGTATTTTTTGGAAATCATTCCGTTAGAGACCGGTAAGGGGGAGTTCCTGCAAGAGCTGGCATGGCTGCTCGGTATCAAAAACGAGTCGGTGATGGCATTCGGCGACAGCATGAATGATGAGACAATGATCCGGCTTGCGGGATACGGCATCGCCATGAAAAACGGCCTCGACGCTATCAAAGATATTGCGTATGCAGTAACGGACTACACCAATAACGAAGACGGCATCGCTCACTTTTTAGAGAAGTACGTGCTGTAGAGTATAAGGATGTGGGGATAACAAAAGAGCCTGATGCAGTTATCCGGATTTTTTAGTTTTACGGTTGCAAAAATTCGGTATTCGTGATACCGTAATTTAAGAGGGAACTTCCGGAAACGTCTGTTTTTAGAGAGTTTTCTGAGACTTATAATAAATATAAATAGAAGTCAACCATGGAACAAAACAATTTATTAACCGTTAAAAATTTGCATACGGCTTTCCGTATCGATGGCAACTACTATGATGCCGTTGACGGGGTGTCGTTTGATGTTCATCCCAATGAGATGCTTGCTATTGTTGGGGAATCCGGCTGCGGGAAAAGCACTATTGCGATGTCCGTTATGGGGTTGCACGATATGCGCTTTACCCGCGTTTCGGGCGAAATCCTCCTGAACGGCAGAGACTTACTGACACTCCCTGAAGACGAGATGAACAAAATCCGCGGAAAGGATATCGGATTTATCTTTCAAGATCCGCTTGCATCGCTTAATCCGCTGCAGCGGGTAGGGAAGCAGATTGAAGAAGCCCTGCTGTACCACACCAACCTCAACGAAAAAGAACGACAGGAGCGGGTTTTACAGCTTTTAAACGATGTCGGTATTCAGAACCCTAAGCGTACGGCGCAGCGGTTCCCGCATGAGCTTTCCGGCGGAATGAGGCAGCGGGTACTTATCGCAACTGCACTGTCTTGTAATCCGTCGCTTATCATTGCCGATGAACCGACGACGGCGCTCGACGTAACCATTCAAGCACAGATTCTCGATCTTATCAAAGACCTGCAGGAAGAACACAAGGCGGGTATTATCCTTATTACTCACGACCTCGGTGTCGTCGCACAGGTCGCCGACCGTGTTGCGGTTATGTATGCGGGGCAAATCGTCGAACAGGCTGCCGTGCAGGAATTGTTTACTCATCCCTTGCATCCTTATACGCGTTCTTTGCTTAAATCGATTCCGCAGGCGGATAAAGACGACGATATGCTGCACGTTATTAAAGGTATGGTGCCGTCGCTTAAAAAACTCAAGCATACGGGTTGCCGTTTTGCCGACCGTATACCGTGGATTCCGGCCGAAGAACACGAAGAGTCTCCGGTCTTGCACGAAGTAAGTCCCGGACATTTTGTCCGCTGCTCCTGCTGGAAGAATTTCCGGTTCGAGGGTGAGGTTTAGAGGAGGCGGATATGGCATTATTGGAAGTAAAAGATTTAAAAGTACATTTCCCTATCCGCGGCGGCTTTTTTAACACGATACAGGATCACGTGCGGGCGGTAGACGGTGTTTCTTTTCAGATTGAAGAAGGAAAAACTTACGGGCTTATCGGGGAATCCGGTTCGGGGAAAACCACCATCGGCAAAGCGATTGTCGGATTGGAGCAGCCTACCGGCGGCGAAATCCGCTATGAGGGAAGCCTCGTAAATACCAAGTCGCAGCGGAGAAAAATCAAATACAACGAAAACGTGCAAATGGTGTTTCAAGATGTTATGTCGAGCCTCGACCCCAAAAAACGTATTCGCGACATCATTGCGGAACCTATCAGAAACTTTGAACGGCTTTCAAAGCATGAAGAATTAAAGAAGGTGCTTTCGCTCTTGCAGATTGTCGGGATTCCGCCCGACGGCTTGTATAAGTACCCGTATGAGTTTTCCGGCGGGCAGCGGCAGCGTATCGGCGTTGCGCGTTCGATAGCGGTTAATCCGCGGCTTATTGTGGCGGACGAACCGGTTTCCGCGCTTGACCTTTCGGTGCAGGCGCAAATTCTCAACTTTCTTAAAGAAATTCAACGTGAATTTATGCTGAGTTACCTGTTTATTTCGCATGACTTAGGCGTTGTCAAGCACATGTGCGATTACATCTACATTATGTACCGAGGCCGGTTCGTAGAGGCGGGAACGCGGGAAGATATTTACCGTAACCCGATGCATATCTACACCAAACGGCTTATCGCAGCAATCCCTGAAATGAATGTCGAAATACGCAGCGAATATAAAAAGCGCCGTGCCGAAATTGAAGAAATATATGAGCGTGAATCGGAGCGTTACTTTAGTCCCGAAGGGCGAGTGTACGATTTAAAGAAAATAAGCGACACCCATTACGCTGCGTTGAAGGATTAGGGGGAAGAGTATGTGGAAAACGATAGTACGCCGTATCCTTATTATGATACCGCAGCTGTTTGTATTGAGTATTTTGGTGTTCCTAATCGGAAAGATGATGCCCGGCGATCCCTTTACCGGTCTGATAAATAATCCGAATGTTGATGCGCGCCGTATTGAAGAACTGCGGGAAAAAGCAGGTTTAAATGCCCCATGGCCGGTTCAGTATAAGAACTGGATGGGGCGCATCCTGTTGCACGGTGATTTCGGTGTCTCTTATACGTATAAAATTCCGGTAAAAGATAAAATTCTATTACCCGCGCAAAACACCCTGTGGCTTTCGCTTTTAACCGTTATTTTGACGTATGCAATTGCCGTACCGCTCGGTATCCGTGCCGGCCGGTATAACGGATCGAAATTCGATAAGGCGGTATTGGTTTATAACTTTATCACGTATGCAATTCCGACCTTTATCCTTGCTCTGCTGAGTCTTTTGCTGTTCGGCTACCGGCTCAAGATTTTTCCGACGTCGGGGTTTGTCGGGCTGGATGCGATGGGGCACAGGGGGCGCTTTATCGTAAGCCGCCTGTATCACATGCTGCTTCCTGCAATTACGGCGGCGGTACTGCGTACAACAAGTATCGTGCAATATCTTCGCAACGAGATTATCGATGCAAAAAGTCAAGATTACGTTAAAACGGCGCGGAGCAAGGGCGTACCGATCGACAAGGTGTATACGCACCATATTTTCCGCAATTCTTTATTGCCGATAGCGGCCTTTTTCGGCTTTACGGTAACGGGCTTGCTCGCCGGTTCGATATTCGTCGAAACGATTTTTATGTATCAAGGAATGGGCATGTTGTTCATCGAATCGATTATGTCGCGCGATTATTCGGTTATCAATGCACTCACCTTATTGTACGGTACACTGGCTCTGTTCGGCAGCTTGATTTCGGATATTATTATGATAATCGTCGATCCGCGGATTAGAATTGAATAAGATCATCACCTGATGTATCTCCTTGTACATCACTTGATTTTGAGAGGGTATTATGGAAAAAACGGCATTTGATATTGACAATATAGATGAAGCGACGTTAAAAGAAATGTCTTCCGTGCCGTCGTTTTGGAAGATTGTAAAGACGGAATTTAAACATGATAAGGCGGCAATCGTTGCGCTCGGTATATTGGCGATTATTTTTGCAGTGATTATCATCGGCGGCTTTGTGCTGGATACGGAAACGGTTATGAAGGTAAGCTTACGGGATAAGTTTTCGGTGCCCGGTAAAAAGTTTCTGCTCGGAGCAGATCTTGGCGGTCGGCCGATTTTGCCTCAGCTGATTATCGGAGCGCGTAATTCCATCCTTATTGCATTCAGCGTAACCATTATTACCGAAATCGTCGGCGTCTTTTTCGGCCTGATTACCGGTTTTTACGGGGGAAGGGTCGACAATGTCATCATGCGTATCTGCGACTTTATTATGATTTTGCCGGTCGTTATGCTGATTATCGTATTTGTAACGATTGTTCCCTCTTATAATATTTGGACGTTTATCTGTATAATGTCCTTTTTTTATTGGGTGCATATTACCCGGCTTGTACGCAGTAAGGCCTTGTCCGAAAACCGCCGCGATTATGTGAACGCATCGCGCATTATGGGAACAAGTGACTTTAAGATTATGTACGGCGGAATTTTGCCGAATATCGCTTCGATTATTATCGTTGACTTTACGCTCGGTATGGCAGGTAATATCGGTATCGAAACGGGAATGAGCTTTTTAGGTTTCGGACTCCCGCCGACATCGCCGTCGCTCGGTACGCTGATCGGCTATGCGCGCGATCCGGGAACCATTTCCGGTAAGCTGTGGGTATGGCTGCCTGCGTCTATTCTTATTATGGTGTTAATGCTGTGTATTAACTACGTCGGACAAACGATAAAACGCGCCTCCGATGCAAAGCAGCGTTATAAATAAAGAGAGCATCTTTAAAAACCTAACCGGTTTTTTGAGAGTTTTAAGAGGAGGAAAATAATGTCAAAGAGTTTAAAAATTGCTGCGTTTTTATGCGCGGTAATGATGGTACTTGCAAGCTGCGGCGGCAAGACCGAACAAAAGCAAGCTGCACAAAGCGGCGGGGAGAAGGAAGCAAATAAAGAATTAAAATTGTTGTTTCCGCAAATGATCGAACGGGAAGGGGAAACACTTGCCGGCGGCACTCTGGTCTGCGGTCTTGTCTACGATACACCGTGGAAAGGAATATTCAATACGTTCTTATATGAAGATAATCCGACGTATGAGGCAATGTTGCCGATGTTGGCAAACTTTATGGTTGAAGGTCCGAATCATGAAACCGTAGATGGCGGATACTGCAATATGACGTATGACCGCGAGAAGAAAACCGCTACCTATCATATTAATCCGGGGCTCACATGGTCGGACGGTGTACCGGTAACTGCTGAAGATATTATTTTCTGCTATGAGTGTATCGGACATCCCGATTATACCGGTGTTCGTTATGACAGCCGTTATGCGAATGTTGTCGGTATGGTTGACTACCATGAAGGCAAGGCTAAAAATATTTCCGGTGTTAAAAAGATAGACGATAAAACGGTTGAAGTAACCTTTATAGATTATGAACCCGGTATTCTGTGGGGATCCGGTATCACCTATAATGCGGAGCCGTATCATTATCTTAAAGATATTCCATTAACGGAAATGGCTTCTCATGACCGTGTACGGAAAACACCGCTTTCCTGCGGTCCCTTTGTGATCAATTCTATGGTAGAAGGTGATATTATCGAATATGTACCCAATCCCTATTGGTACGGCAGAAAAATCGCAGTTGATAAGTTGATTATGAAACGGATTGCACCGACATCTCTTGCCGCAGCTTTGAAGGCCGGTGAGGTGGATATTGTCGATTATTTTAGAGCCGATTTATATGATCAATTTGTTGTGCTTGATGACGAAGGAAGAACGGTATTTGACGAAAACGGAAAACCGAAATTGAAAGTTGATAATCTTGATTTCATCTGTAATGTAGATGGCGCCTATGGGTATTTAGGCTTTAAGTTCGGCGTATGGAATAAAGAAAAAGGCGAATGTGAAATGTTCCCCGACGGCGGCAAATTTAAGGATAAGGCGTTGCGTCAGGCACTCGGTTATGCGATGGATAATGATGGGATAAACGATATCTATTACCATGGCTTACGGTTTACCGCCAACTCCTTTATTACGCCGTATCACCCCGGATTTTACGATATAAACCGGAAAGGATATTCCTATAATCCCGAAAAAGCGAAACAGTTGCTGGACGAAGCAGGCTATAAGGATGTTGACGGAGACGGCTATCGTGAAACGCCGGATGGAAAACCGCTCAAGATCAATTTCTTGTATATGAGCGGCAGCGATGTAGCAGCTCCGATTGCAAATTACTATATCCAAAACTGGAAAGACGTTGGATTAAACGTTGCGTTGAACGATGGTCGGCTGATCGAATTCAATGCCTTTTATGATAGACTGAGAAACGACGATCCCGCTGTGGAAATGTATATGGCTGCATGGGGGGTAGGTTCAAATCCCCGACCCAACGGTCTTTACGGCAGAGAGGCTCAATTTAACCGGCTCCGCTGGGTTAATGAGAAAAATGATGAACTGCTCGCTAAGATTTCTTCGGAAGATTCCTTTGACGCAGCATTCCGCGCTCAAGCCTATAAGGAATGGGACGAAAATATACTGGAAGAAGCTCCTGCAGTTCCAACCGCATATCGCATAAGACTTTGTGCTGTTAACAAGCGGGTTAAGAATTGGGATATACGGTTTGTTAAGGACTGGGACTGGTGCGATGCGGCGCTTGTTAGCGACAAACCTGCCGTCAATACAATGAAATAACGGTAAGTAGGTAAAAATTACAATCGGGATAACACTGATCTGTCCGAAAAGGCGGGTCAGTGTTGTTATCGGGCATTTTGAAAGATCTAAACTAAGTTTTTCGAAATGCCCATCGTCTTTTAGTGTAAAAATACATGAAAGTGAATTAAAATTGTTACGAGGTTGTAGCGTATGATACGAAAACAACAGGAATTTTGGGGAAAATTAGTTTTTTTCACCGGTATCAGTTTGATTTTTGCATTTTTTATGTTGGCGTTAAGTCCCCGTTTTTCATTTTTGGGACGTTTGATTTCTGCAAAAGATCTTACATTGATGGTAACTCAATACCGGATGCTTCCTAATTTCGGGTTTTTGACTCGTTTTGGGTTTGCCTTTGCAATCTTTGCTATTGCTTCCATTATGGTTTCGATGGGAACTTCTTTTTTATCCTATAGGATACGGGAAGGTGTTTATAAGGAGACGGAAACAGCTCTTTTTGACTCCTTTATCAACAAGCTCCGTTTTTGCTATACGCGGGAAAATCTCATCGAAGCTATTCAGCAGGAGCTGGAATACAAGGCGGATTGTTCCGTGTTGTTCACGAATACCGATACCGATTTAGTTATATACAACAGTACATCGGCTTATGTCTCAGACCCCGACATATATGCAAAGTTAGCGCATCGGTTTTCACCCGAATGGCTTGAACATTGGGGAGAAGGTCTTTATTTATTGGATTCCGATATGCAGATGACCACCGACAAAAAAAAGGCGCGGGGGATGGTTATTGCATACAGTTCCGCACGGCTTTTTATTATCTGCCGCTATATCCGTGCCGTTGAACCTGAGATATTTTTGCAGTTTTTTACGGAATTTAAAAACTATTTTGGGCGTGAAAAGACACTGTCGCAGCTTCTTCATTATTCGGAACTCGCACAGGAATGGCAGATGGTTGCCAATACTCAACGTGCATTTCTACCTCAAAAAATACCTGCGTTTGACAAATTGGAAATAGGCGTTTACTTCCGTCCGTTAGTGAACGTGTCGGGCGACTATTACGATATTGTTCCCATCGACGAAGATAAAACGCTTATTATTACCGGTGATGTTTCCGGAAAAGGACTCGCTGCAGCGCTTGTTATGGGCGTTGTCGTAAACACAATCCGGATTATGGATAATAAAGAAGACCTTGCCGGTTTGATATTTGCGGTAGACAGCGCTATTAAACGTATGAATTTACTTGATAAATATACTGTTGTGTTTTTAGGATTGATTGACACAAAAGCGATGAAGATACGCTATGTAAATGCTTCGCTGGAGGCGCCGATGATTTTTACCAAAGCAGCGGAAGGATATAAAGTCAAGCAGCTTGATTCGAATTGTTCCGTTATCGGAATTATCGATATCGATTCCGTAGATGTTGCCGAAAAACCTTTGTATCGTAACGATTTGCTTGTTATTACAACGGACGGTATTCCCGAAATAACCAATGAGGAAGGTGTAGAACTCGGCAGCAACGAACTGTATGTTGACTCGATCAAGTCCTTTGTTTCGTCGGATGCGCCGGAAATTGTCGAAAAAATAGCTGATTTGGGGCTTAACTACAGCGCAGCGAAAGCGTTCCGTGATGATACCACTATTTTAGCGGTCAAATTAAAGGATTAATATATGGGTTTAATTTTCTTTACGTACTTTTGTACTACTTTACTCTTTGTAAACTCATTGTATCTTTCGTTTCATCAATCGAACCGCGTTAATGTTCTGCTCAATAAGATAGCCGTGCCGGCTACTCTTATTGCGCTTTGTATTGCCGTTTCCGTTCATCTGGCGTTTTACGAACAAACCGGTATACAGCGCATTGTAGCGATGGGCGCTTGGCTTTTTATGTTACTTGCTTCTTACCATATCCTTGACATGGTTCTTGTTGTTGCGGAAGTCAAAGCTTATAAAGTGTTCCAAAAGATTAATGCGGTATTCCATATCGCGGGTATTGCTCTTGTTGTATTTTACATCGGTAAATTTCAATGGAACCCGTTGCGGGGCTTTTACTTTTTACCGCGCGATGTGGTGCCGGGATTAAGCGGCGCCCGGCTTTTTATGTATATTTACATATTCTTTGTCCCTGTGTTTTCAATCATACTCTGCTTCGTAAAAATGTTTTTTGTTAAAAGCAATATTCACCGGCAGCAACTTCTTTTACACGGATTCGCAATCGGACTCGGCCTTGTAATATGGATTGCAGAAAACCATTATTTTATGGTGTTTTCTTGGGCGTTCGCGTTTATACCGTTCGGTTATGCTGCAATATTGGCATTGGATAATTCCATATTTTCGCTTACGCGTGTCTTTGATATTAAACAAATCGTATTCGGCCTTATCCGGTTTATCTTTTTCACCGCTCTATTTGCCGGGGCGGCGGGTTTTACGACATCGGTTATTATGCAAGTTACCTATTCCGTCGGCATTTGGATAGCGCTTATTACACTTTCGTGTGTTATTATTTTCTTTATACGAAGCTTTGTTGCCGGTAAACTCGAATATGTTTTCGGAAAAACAGCGGATTACGAGGCTATGCTGGATGCCGAGCTGCAAAAGCTCGATTTTGGGAAAGGCCACGACACTGTTTTGGATACTTTCCCTAAAATAATGAAGCAGCATATTACCTGTAAGGGGCTGGATATTCTTGTCAGTGATGAGAATATGAATTTACAAACGGTGTATTCCGACTTTGAGCATCATAATACCTTGAGCACAAACCTTGCTTGTTTCGAGTATTTGCTTAGTCAAAATAATATCGTTATTACTAAAACGGAATTAATTGCGAATTATCTGTATGATTCTATACGGGAGGAACTGCTCGATATTTTTGAAACGACGCAGACCGAGATTCTGATCAGTATGAGGGAAGGCCAAAAACTCATCGGCTGTATCCTTTTGGCCACTAAAACCCATAGCGCGGAATATACCCCTTATGATATGCGCATATTGTCCAATATGTATTCGTATTTCTTTTTGGTTGTTTACTACCTCAGAAATATTTCCAAGCAGGATATCACCGCTACAATCGACCGCGAGGTTGAAATGTCCGATCAAATTATCGGTTCCATTCAGAACTATAAGGATAAGCTCGCGGCTCATCGTTTTTCGATGGATTCCATTGCATATTCTGCGCATCAGCTCGGCGGCGATTTTGTCGATTATATTACGTTGAACGAAAAACGGGCAATGTTCCTTATCGGTGATGTTTCCGGTAAAGGTTTAAGTGCGAGTATGTCGATGGTCATTTTAAAGTCGATTATTCATACCTATTTACAAACCATTTCCGATTTTAAAGAACTGGTAACAAAGGTTAACCGCTTTATAAAAGATAACCTGCCACGCGGAACCTTCTTTGCAGGGATTTTCGGCATTATCGATTTTCCGACCAATACGATTTACTATTTGAACTGCGGTATTCCGCTGATGTCAATGTATATCAGTTCGTATAAGAATGTAATCGAAATTCAAGGTGAAGGTAAGGTGCTCGGTTTTGTAAAGAATATTGAGCCTTTCTTAAAGGTGCGGAAGATCACTATGCATAAGGGCGATGTAATTGTGTTTACGACCGACGGTTTGCTTGAAGCGACAAACCTTAAAGGGGAGCGGTTCGGCAGCGATCGGGTTGATCGCCTCTTGCAGGAAAACAGCACTGCAGCGGTTCCCCAAATTGCCCGTACTATTTATAATAATCTTTTGGATTTTATTCTGCGTAAAATCGATGATGATGTTACCGTATTGGTGTTGAAGTATGACGAATAAATATTAATAACGGATAAAGGAGTATAACAATGGACAACTTAACGATTACGGAAAAAACGAATGACAACTTTGTGTTGTTAACGGTGTCGGGTTCAATAAATTCATACACGTACCATGAATTTGAAAAAAAGATTTACAGTCTTATTAAAGAGCATTCACTTGTGCTCGATGTATCCCGTGTTACTAACCTGTCTTCGTCAGGGTTGGGTATTTTGATGGCTGCTTCCGAAGACGGGGCAGATGCCGGTCATAAAATTTATATCCTCAATCCTTCGGAGATCGTAAAGCTTGCGTGCATGCCCATCATTGATGCGATGCGGTCGTCGTTTGTCTCCCGCACATGGCGCGCGAAATCCACATTTTCCCGCACGGCGAGCCGCGCCTTCTCCGGCCCCTCCCGGTCTGAAATCTCATAGCAGAGGCAGGAGCGGATGCCGCATTCTCTTGCGGCTCTTTCGATCGCAAAGAGGGAGCCGCTGATCTCTCCGTAGCTTGCGTGGTGATCGAAGATCGTCGTCACACCGTTTTTGATGCAGTCGATATAGGTCGCCATCGCGGAGAGATAGGTATTTTCGTTGTCCAGATTCCGGTCGATGGTCCACCAAAGTCCGTCCAGAATATCCAAAAAGCCGTGGGGATTATAGCCCTTGACGGCGAGTCCGCGCGCCATCGCGGAGTAGATGTGCTCGTGGGTATTGATGAAGGCCGGCAGGATGAGCCCGCCCCGCGCATCGAGGAAGTCCGCCTCCCGGTACTTCTCTCTCAGCGCATCGAAATCCCCGACCTCTAAAATTTTGTTGTCCTCCGTTGCGACGGCCCCGTTCTCGAAATAGGGGCGGGCCTTATCCCTCGTGAGGAGCCTTCCGTTCCCGATCAAAAGCATGGCTCTGTCCTCCTGTTTTTGCCACTCCATATAGTAATAATGCGGATTTATCATGAGTTTATCATTGGGAAGGATAAATTGCAATGGAGATGCAAATTTATTTTCTGAAATCAAAAAGATTTTTTGGAAGCATCTTGCAAAAGCAAAAAAAAATGTTATGATAGTCCTGTGCAAAAAAATTTTTAGGTTCCCGGGGAAGCCGGAGCGAAGCGAAAGGAGATGGGGATGAAGCAGGAAAACAGTCTGGAAATGCTGGTCTTCGTCGCGCACGGAATCGCGAGGCAGTTCGGGAGGAACTGTGAGGTCTGCATCCATGATCTCGCGGTGGAAGACCTGGAGCACACCATCGTCTTCATCATCAACGGGCATGTCACGGGGAGAAAGACCGGAGACGGGGCCTCGAAGGTAGTGCTGGAAACTCTGGAGACCCTGCAGGACGGCGGGGCGATCAGCGATCATCTGGGATATCGGACCCACACGCAGGACGGCAGAATTCTGAAGTCCTCCTCCATCTTCCTGAAGGATGAGGAGGGGAAGTACCGCTACATCCTCGGGATCAACTACGATATCACCGCGCTTATCAATGCCCGGGAGGCGCTGGACAGTCTGACCCTCGTGGAGGAAGAGGAGTCCTCCGGAGACGGAAGGATCCCTCTTAGCGTGAATGACCTCCTGGACAATCTGATCAACCAAAGCGTGAAGCTGATCGGAAAGCCGCCGGCGCTCATGAGCAAGGAGGAAAAGATCCGCGCGATCCGCTATCTCCGGGACGCGGGGGCCTTTTTGATCACGAGATCCGGGGACAAGGTCTCCGCTTTCTACGG
>ERZ772957.1588-NODE-1588-length-14439-cov-3.038515_pt1 | contig 14439 bp, 11 predicted proteins | sample MGYA00580682_ERZ772957 | MGnify/ENA primary metagenome ERZ772957 (study PRJEB29015, sample SAMEA2737921) | human oral metagenome | biome: human oral; feature: human-associated habitat; material: dental | place: China | collected 2025 ...
CCTCGCTAGGAGCATGAACGAGCACAACTCCTTACACACTTTTTCAGACACTACCTCCCCACGTCGTAAAAGCTAGGATTTATCAATCCCCCCGTTATAGGGGAGTCTTGCTAGTATGGTGGCAACAAGATCCAGTGCGACAAAATGCGCATGAATCGTTTAATTAATAATGCAAGTATAGGCGATGCACGCATCACCCAAAAAAGGCAGAAAAAAAACGAACTTCTTAAATATTGCCTTCGTACAGAAAATACCTAGTGCTTCTAAACCCCGAAATATATACTAGGATCGTGTGCCGAAACGTTTCCTCTTTGCTGACTTTACTATTGTGACTTACCTAATTATATCTTTACTCATCGTCTTAGGGACGTCGCTTGTATATTCGTTCTTCCGACTCTTAGTTGCGATATACGAATACTACCAGTCGCATTTCTACGCACGCTTCGAATACGAACTTAATCGACGCACTTACGAGCTCATCAGCGAACGCGAAAAGCTTGCCAATCTCCTCCACCGAGTACTCCCTCGCGAAACAGCTAGCGAACTCCAACGCACCGGACGGGTCGACAACAAAGAGTGCCCGCAATCCACCGTTCTCTTTTCCGATGTGGTCGGCTTTTCTGCCATCGTAGATGCCGAGGATAGCGAAACCTTACTAGACTTCCTCGACCACTACATCTTTGCGCTGGACGGACTAGCCGAACGCCACCACGTAGAAAAAATTAAAACCATCGGCGACGCCTACATGTGTGTCGGAGGTATGGAAAAGTACGATAAAGCCAACCCCGTACGCGTGGTACTCATGGCCATGGAGATGCTCGACACCCTAGACCAACTCAACCAAGAGTTCCGAATGGAAGCTGCACACTGGGGGATACGCATCGGGATAGCCACCGGAACAGTAACCTCCGGGATCCTCGGTCGCAACAAGCTCTCGCTCGATATATGGGGCGCAACCGTCAACAATGCCAAGCGTATGGAATCTGCCGGAGCAGAAGGACGAATCAACATCTCCGAAGAAACCTACAACGTCGTACACCGCTTCTTCGAATGCGAACACCGAGGCAAAATCACCATAAAAAACGGGAAACAGCTGGTAATGTACTTCGTAAAAGGAATCACACCCGCACTCTCCGAAGACGGGAAAGGGCAGCACCCCAATCACGACTTTTATGTACAGTACCAGCTCCTACGTCTCACCGACTTAAGCGAATATATCTACGACTGGCTCGAAGCCAAACTCCCCAAAGACCTCTACTACCACAACACCCGCCACACACAAGACGTGGTAATACAAGCCGAGATTATCGGACGTGCCGAGGGGATCACTGACGAACAACTCCTCCTCATCGAAACAGCAGCCCTCCTCCACGACTCCGGGCACGTCATCAGCTATGCCGAACACGAACGTATCGGCGTAGAAATGGCATACCAAACCCTACCAAACTTCGGTTACTCGCGCGAACAAATCAACGAAATTGCGCGACTTATCATGGCTACACAGATGCCCGTCCATCCTAAGGACTTGTTGGAGGAAATTATCTGCGATGCCGACCTCGACTATCTCGGACGACTCGACTACACCAACGTCGCTCACGCCCTCTACCAAGAACTCCACGAACGAGGTATGGTCGGCGACGAAGCCGCATGGGTCGGACAACAAATCGAATTCATCAACCGCCACCAGTATTACACCGAAACCGCACGGCAGAAACGAGAACTACCCAAACAACGACAGCTACAGGAACTACTCGCTTGGCAACAAGCCGCTGCAAGAGCCAATGCGAAAAGCCTATAAAACTGATTGCGAGAGTTATAGATCCTTTTACAAACCCTTGCACAGAAAAATATGTACATTTGTTACCGCAAGAGGAGTTTGTTGACCTAGAAACGTAAACTGGGGAAAGTGCTATGGAGACATCCACACGAAAGAAGATCATTGTGCCGTGGGATTTTTCCGAGGAATCGGAATATCCCCTCCTGCATGCATACCAACTGGCACAAGTCCGTGGGGACGATATTGTGCTACTGACTACACTTAAGCGACCGGGAATCTTCGGGAGTAAAGAAGCCTACACCAACCAACATATCGAACTACTACATCGCATAGAGGACGAGGCAGCACGCTACAATAAGTCCCTAAATACGGAAGAGACTCCCGCACCGACATCGGATACCACAGATGAGCAACCCGAACTCGTAGCATCGAATCCCGATTCCAGCGTGGCAACAGGCAGAACACATGCTCATGTCGATATCTTTGGCGAGGTACTCCCGTACGACAATCTTCATAACGAATTCCGCGATTACTACTACACCCACGACGCCAACCTAGTCGTAACCCGACAGTTTTTGCAGAATTCTGCAGGGAAAAGAAACGCAGATATGGTAGACTTCCTCCTACGCGTCAAGTCTTCCCGCCAAGAAGGAATCCCATTCATTATTGCAAACAAGCCACCTGTACATAAATACTATACCGATCTGGTCGTCCCCGTTACTCCACAACGCACCTTCAAAGAAACCGTTCGCTGGATTATACAGATTGCCAACTACTACCATTGCAACGTAAACCTTATCCGCCCACCAGCGCTTAACGACCAGCAACAAAAATTTAACCTCTCTACCAACATCAACTTCGCAAAAAAATTCTTCGAAGAAAGCGATATCGTCTACGGACTCAAGACTGGCAATCGAAAAACAAAATTCGAAGATGCTGTATTCGAATTTATGAATACCATCGATGCTGACCTGCTTGTGCTAATGAGCGATCAGTTTACCAGCTTCTTTGCAGGGAAAATAGTAAACATCGACACTCCGGTTATGTTTATTAATCCTATCCTTAAAAAGTTCCAAAGCTTCAACTAGTACACTCCTGTTTGACTGATTAGCACGTTCGAACTTACGCTTAAGCAACAAACTCTCGATAACGGCACTGCTGTAGGTTTCTCCGTCGGGCAGCTACTTTAATTTTTGCTTCTGTTTTGCGTCATATTACCAATGCATTGGGTCGCTATGTCGACTTCCTGATCCTCCTCGGCGAGAGCTTGGTGCTCTGCGGCGCTGTGCTCTACTTTGCTACCGATACCCTAGACGCCTACCGTACCCAACTACAACTAGCACTCTTTTTAGTTATGGGGCTGCTGGGAATCCTACAGGGCGCCCGATGCGGACGATCACTTTGGGGAATTTTCGGTTTCCTCGGTGGAGCTATCCTGCTCGTCATTACTCTCCTCACTCAAACCGTCGAGATAGAACAACCACTACTAACCTATACCCCCTATCTACTCGCGCTAGGTACGATACTTTCGCTCCTCGCTATCCTTTTCGGCAAACACAAAGCGTAACGCAAACCAAACCCTATAGCAACTATGGACTTCCTACATTTCTTCGACTCTCTCGAAAAGAAAAAACGCCTAAGTCACATCAAAGCGCTTCTGGAATTGGCTGCTGCCGACAACGAAGTAGCGGATTGCGAAATAGATCTTATCGCTCAAATCGGGCTCCGGATCGGACTCTCCCACGAGGAAACCAACCGAATCTTTCAACACCCCGAGACCATAACTTTCGTCGTTCCCGAATCCTTGGAAGAGCGCCTACTTCTCTTCTACGACTACATCTGTGTAATGCTTGCAGACAAAGTAATACACCCCAACGAACAGCAATTCTGTACAAATACAGCCGCAAAACTAGCCTTCCCCGAAGAGCTACGAGAGCCTCTCATTGCTCGTGCTATAACCGGCATCCAAGAGAAAGAATCGCTACAAACAACCCTCACCGCACTCTTTGCTATCCTGGATCAGAAAGCGGTCTAACCCTTGGAAATATCTCGCTTCCCCTTCCTTTTTCTTCTTTTTTAACATTTCCCCTGTTTTTTCGTATACGGCGTTATAAAAAACTTTTCTAACTTTAGTTACCGGTTTCACAGGACGCCTTGTACGAATGAGCACGCAATCTGCAACTTCCACACCCGTTCCGTTAACAGGATTAGCATATCCCGAAACCCCGCGCGATAACCATAGCGACTCTTACTTCGGCACAAAAGTCGACGACCCCTACCGCTGGTTAGAAGTGGAGGACTCCCCCCGCAAATCGCAATGGATTGCAGCAGAAAATAAACTCACGCTCGCCTACCTAGAACAGATCCCTTTCCGGACAGCACTGCGCAACCGACTCCAAGAGCTCTTCTACTACGACCTCCAGTCCGTCCCCATCCTCACCGATGAGTACTACATCTACTCCCGAAAAGAAGGGCTACAGAACCAAAGCGTCATCTACCTAAAGGATCGGAAAAACGGAAAAGAACGCGTCCTCCTCGACCCCAATACCCTTTCGACGGACGGAACACGAGCTGTTACCCAAATCGCTATCTCACACTCCTCCCAATATATGGCATACACTGTAGCAGATGCCGGCTCTGATTGGAATTCGCTCTACGTCCTCGATATACAAACCGGCAAACCATGCCCCGATATCCTACACTGGCTAAAATTTTCTAACATCGCATGGGCAGGCAACGGATTCTTTTACAGTAGATACGACGCACCCGATCCCACGCAAGCACTCACCCACTGCCACCAATTCCACAAACTCTACTACCACAAACTAGGCGAACCGCAGGAAAAAGATACCCTGATTTTTCACAATCCCTCCGCACCACAACGCAACCTATTCGGCACTACGAGCGACGACGAACACTACCTCATCCTAAGCGAATCCGACTCTACCGACGGCAACGCGCTCTATGTAAAAGACCTGCAGAACGATACTCCCCCAATGCAACTCGTTACCGGTTTCCAAAACTCCTACTCCTTTGTCGGAAATATTGGCACAAAACTCTACTTCCTCACCAACCACGAGGCACCAAACTACCGGCTCATCGCTATAAACCTCAACACACCAGAAAAAAAGCACTGGATCGAGATCGTACCAGAGACCGAATACGTACTCAGCGACGCAACCCTCGCGGGCAAGCACATCGTTGCGCACTACTGCGTAAATGTTGCCTCACAGATTGCTATTTATTCGCTCACAGGCAAGAAATTACAGAATCTTCCGCTGGTGCCCTATGCCACGGTAACTGCCATTGCTGGTCGCCTACCAGAAAATACTTTTTTCTACAGCATAGCCTCCTTTACCTTACCACCCACTGTGTATGCCTATAATCTCGACACCCAGGAGCAAAAAGAAATTTTCCGTCCTAAAATCCTTTTCAAGGCTGCTGACTACACCGTCCAACAGCAATTCTATCCTAGCAAGGACGGGACGCAGATACCCCTCTTTATCATTCACCGAAACAATCTGCAACGTAACGGAGAAAACCCTACGCTCCTCTACGGCTACGGCGGATTCAATATTAGTGTAATGCCAAGCTTTAGTGCTTCGCGCATCCTGTGGTTGGAACAGGGAGGCGTACTCGCTATTGCCAATCTCCGCGGTGGTGGCGAATACGGCGTGGCTTGGCACCAAGCAGGCACCCAGCTCAAAAAACAAAACGTTTTCGACGACTTTATCGCAGCAGCCGAATTCCTCTTTTCGCAAAACTACACATCCCCAGCCCGCCTCGCCATACAAGGAGCATCTAATGGCGGACTACTCATAGGCGCCGTCACCAACCAACGCCCTGAACTCTTCCGTGTTGCTATACCACAAGTAGGGGTGCTCGACATGCTCCGCTACCAATATTTTACCATCGGATGGGCTTGGAAGGACGACTACGGCACCAGTACCGAATCTGAAGAGCTTTTCCGATACCTCCACGCCTACTCACCACTACACAACATACAACCGGGCGAGCACTATCCTGCTACCCTAGTCCTGACTGCCGAGCACGACGACCGCGTCGTCCCCGCGCACTCATTCAAATACATAGCCGAACTGCAATATAAGCAACCGAAAGGCGCTCCCAAACTCATCCGTATCCAGACAAAAGCCGGGCACGGTGCCGGGAAACCTACCTCGCTTGCTATCGACGAACTCTCTGATATGTATGCGTTTATCTTCTACAACCTAGAAATTAGACCTACCTTCTAACACAACACACAGAATCACCCTAACGGAAAAAGGCTCTTCTGCTTGTCTATCGAAATTCGCTTGTTATCAAAACTCAGCGGCGTAGGCAAAAAATTAAAATTGTATTAGTTTTGCACGTGTTTACGATTGGTTGAATGCATAAACCCAAAGATGATGAATAGAATTGGTTTGGTTGCGGCAGCATTGGCATTGAGTATGTCGGCAATGCTAGTAGGGTGCGACAACCCAGAAAAGATGAAGGATGTGCCACAGGAAGCACTCCCAAAAATGGAACCGAATCCGCTTGTCCTAGTCGGAAAAGCCGTCGAAGGCAAGATTAAAGGAACCTTCCCACCAAAATACTTCAATAAGAAGGCTAAACTGGAGCTGACTCCAGTCCTGAAATACGAAGGCGGCGAACTCGTACTCCCTTCTAAAATTTTCCAAGGCGAAGACGTTACGGAAAACAATACCGTGATTAATTCCGACCTCGGTGGAGTATACTCGCACGAGTTTAAGTTCGACTACAAACCCGAAATGATGAAGTCGACTCTCGAACTCCGAATGACCCTGTACTACAAGGACAAAAAAGTGCCCTTCGACGCAGCGTATAAGCTCGGAGTAGGTGTTAACGTTACACAGAATCTGGTGCAGCTCAGTGCATTCCCGATTCCGATGCCACACAACTTCGATCCTTCGCATATGTCCGAAGCTGCTGCACAGTTCAACTACAAAATCCAACAGGCAAATATCCTTAGTGGCGAATTTATGCGCGACGAGATAAAAGCCCTCCAAAAAGCTATCCAAGACATCAGCGAAAACCCAAAAGCTACTCTCGAAAAGATTTCGGTTAAAGCTTACGCATCGCCTGACGGTCCGGTAGCCCTTAACGACAACCTATCGAAAGGGCGTGGGAAGAGCGCACAAAACTGGCTAGAAGCGCAACTCAAGAAAGCGAAGAACACCTCGACAAATGCTATCTCGATCGACGAACTTGCTACCGACTGGGATGGTTTCAAGACCATGTTGGAAGAGTCGAGCATCGAAGACAAGGATCTCATCCTGCGCGTCCTCTCTATGTATTCTGACCCCGATGTACGGAACCGCGAAATGCACAACATCGGGAGAGTATTCCAAGTAGTTGCTGAAAAAATTCTACCCAAACTCCGTCGTGCACGGATGGTTGCCTCCTACAAACTCGAAGAGCGCACCAAGGACGAAATCAAGGCAATGGTTGCTGACGGCAAACTTCTCGAACTCAACGAAAACGAAGCTTTCTACGCTGTTACGCTCGAACCCGATTTCGCAAAACAAGAAGAACTCTACAAACAATTGGCTGAAAAATATTCCAGCATCCGAGCTTACAACAACCTAGCTAGTAGCTATTTATACAACGGTAAACGCGAAGATGCTCGCCAAATGCTCAGCAAAGCACAGGCAATCGACGACAAGAACCCCTACGTTCTCAACAACCTCGGGGTATTGGCTATGCTCGACGGGAATGCTGAAGAAGCTGAAAAATACTTCACTCGCGCTACAGATACCGACAAGCTTCGTGTAAATGCGAACCTCGGAATCTGCGCTATTCTTCGTGGAGAATACGAAGCAGCAGTAAACTACCTAACTGGTACCAACTCCTTCAACCAAGGTTTGGCACTGCTATTAACCGATCACTCCGAAGCGGCTAAGAATGCCTTCTCAGATATCAAAGATGCGCATTCCTACTACGGTTTGGCAATCATCGGTGCTCGTACGCAAGACGAAAAAATGTTGCTCGACAATTTGCGCACTGCTATCCAAAAGGATCCCAAATTCAAAGCACGTGCAGCTAAAGACGTAGAATTTGCAAAGTTTGCACAGAACGAAGTGTTTGCAAGTCTTATCAAATAAGCAAACCGAGCACATTACATATAACAGATTGTAAACAGAAAGGGGATACCTCGTTGGTATCCCCTTTCTGTTTCGCCTCCGAGCTTGCCCCAGCAGGCTCTTAAGGCTCGTAGCAGTACGCTCCCTTTTCCCGAATGTCGTATACCTCTACTCCCGCTTGCTTAAGCATTTGTAACGCATCGCTCCTAAGCCACTTAGGATAGGTAGCATCAAGCACTACCACCTCCGCAACACAAAAACGTTGCAATAACTCAACAACGTCGGCACGCGTACCACGAGTTAACAACAAGATATCGACAGGTTCTGCAATCCGCTCTTGCTCGGTGGGTTGTGTTAGTGGCAATGCTATACGCTTTTGTTGCCATTCTATACAGTAGCCATAAGTGGTTTTCTGAACCAACGGACTTGTATCAAAGTCGTTATAAACAACCTCCGAACCCCAAATACTTTCGGCATAACGCGCTATATTTTGTTGCGCACGAACCGAGTCGAATGCATAGACACCACGAATGCTAGAACCCTCACGAAAACTTAATGCAATTCCATAGTTCTGCTGATAAACAAGCATTTCGCTGCTATGCCTTTGCTTATAATTTTGCACACAGACACCTATCGCAAAAAGCCCCAGAAAACTTAACGAAACGAAGATAACCCACCGCCGACGGTAAAGAGAATACATCCCTCCAAACAGTAAGGCACTACCCAAAAGGAGTGCCAATACGCCGGAAATCCGCAAACCACTCAAGCTAACCAACGGGAGCGCTGCAATCTGCTCAGAAAGATACAACAACCATGATGCTAAAATACCCAATAAACCGCCTAAAAGGTTCGACAGGCTATATCCTATAGGAAGTAGTCCTACAACGAGCGAGAGAGGTACTAAAAGCGTTGCTAGCGGTATTGCAATTATATTGGTTAGGAGAGCCAAGAGCGGCCATGTCCCAAAATACCATAGAACTATCGGCAATGTTGCTAATTGTGCACAAAACGATACCACCAGCAGCTTAAGTACCCACCCCAGAATACGATTCGACGACGGCACAAGCCCCCTAAACAGCGGATACCCCAACACTATACCCAATACTGCACTAAACGAGAGCTGAAAACCCAAATCGAACAACGACGACGGACTCAGCCACAAAATAATTATCCCTGCACCGGAGAGTACATCTACCGTGTGCCACCGCAGAGAAAAATAACGGCTCACTCCCCACGCCGTAAGCATTATCGCCGCTCGCAATAACGAGGCACTAGCACCTGCTATCTGCACAAAGATCCAAACTCCTAACAGCGGAACGAAATACCGTAAAAAACGCAATACCCGCCTATCCTCAAAGAAGACTCGCGAAAAGAATGCAAGAATGGCATATACAAACCCGACGTGTAGCCCAGAAAGTGCTAATATATGCGCAATACCCGCCTTTGTAAAATTAGTACGGATCTCAGACGAAAGCGATTCACGTTGCCCAATACTCATCGTCTTGACCAGCTCTAAGGTATCGCCACTTAACCCTGCTGCCCGATACCCCGCAATAATACGATTACGAATACGGGCAAAAAGCGACAACCCAACACTATCATGCCCTAAAATTTGAAGAGTGTGCACAACACCCTCCCCCGAAAACAGTTCCCCGCCACGACGTTGAAAAGCTTCGAAATCGAATGCATTGGGGTTACCTCCGTGTACCGAGGCAAACGAAACCCTGCACAGGATACTATCACCACTACGCAACTTTGCAGCAAGAGTATCTGTATTGCGAAATCGCAGCATCCCCTTACACGTATACCTCTTCCAAGTTCCCGCTTCGTAGCATGCACAAAGGCTTACTGGCGCTATCCGATACCAAGACGTTTGCCGAACCTCGCCCGTAATACGTGCTACCGTAGCTAATTCGGTATCCTGCGGGAGTGGTTGCTGTTCATAACGATATACGGCCTCACCTCGCAATACTCCCAAAAACAGCATAAACACAAAGAATAATCCAAAATCTACCGCCGGAGAATGCGTACAATGAGCATATCGTCCAGCATAGTTCAGTACGAGAAATCCCAATACAAAAAACAAAGGGAGAGAATCTCCTAAAACGATCTCCCCCTCAGTTCCTAGAAAAATCCCTACAGCAAATGCTAATGCTAACCAAGCAATCCAGATCCGAGCCTCGCGGACAGCAACAGAACAAAGCGTATCGGCGACTAATGCTCGGATCCGAGCACCGGGAATCTGTAGCTGCGGCACTCCCACTTTTAAGCGTCGGACTTACTCGAGGCGACAGGGGTAATCGGCTTCGAAATTGCCACTTGCAATATTCTTAAGTCGGCGTTGCAGCAAACGTTTCTTTACGTTCGAGAGGCGATCCACAAAGAGCTTCCCTTCCAGATGATCGTACTCGTGCTGAATGACGCGCGCCACGATGCCCGAAAACATTTCCTCGTGCTCGACAAATTGCTCGTCGCAGTAACGCATCCGAAACGATGTCGGGCGAACCACATCGCTATGAAGCCCGGGGAGACTCAAACACCCCTCGTTAAAGCTACACGTCTCTTGCCCATATTCCAATATCTGTGCATTGATAAAAGCACGACGGAAGCCCTTAGCTTCTGGATAATTATCGGAAAACGCCGACGCATCAATTACAAATAAACGGATCGACAACCCTATCTGTGGTGCTGCTAGTCCCACGCCATCCGATTTTTCCATGCTTTCAAACATCTCTGCAATGAGTGTCTGCAGCTCCGGATACGATGCATCTATAGGTTGCGCAACTTGCCGCAAAACGGACGAACCGTAAATATATATGGGTCTCATACTTGCAATTCTTTCAACGTGCGAGTCTGTAAATAGGACTGAAGGATAATCACGGCACTCACCTTATCAACTAACGCCTTATCTTGCCGTTGTTTCTTTCGTGCTCCACTTGCCAAAATGGCTTGTTGTGCCAAGTGCGACGTAAAACGCTCGTCGTGCATCTCGATAGAGAGGGCGGGAAACGTACGCTGTATATGCGTTACCAGCGGAGTAATATATTGCATAGACTCGGAGGGCGTGCCACGAAGCGTTTGGGGGTAACCCACCACAATACTCTCCACCTCATTGGTCTGCATGTAGGTCTTGAGATAGGAAACTACCTCGTGCGTCGGTTGTGTACAGAGCCCAGAGGCTATTACCTGCATTGGGTCTGTAACTGCAATCCCCGTACGTTTTTGCCCGATATCTAACGCAATAATACGTCCCATACACTCACCGAGCCAAAACTAAACAAAATCGGTAGGCGAGGTATTGCGCACAAACGTATAGCTCTTTTCAATTTCGGTGTACATTACCTTATCTTCGTCCACCGTGGGCACTACAGCACGGAATGCAGCAAGCGCTTTTTCGAGTATCGGCGATGTTTTGGCAGGGCGACGAAATTCTACTGCTTGTGCGGCATTCATAAACTCTATCCCGAGCACACGTTCGGTATTATCCACCACACGCAAGAGTTTTGTTGCGGCATTAGCTCCCATCGAAACTAGATCCTCCTGACCATTGGACGATACTATAGAATCTACACTAGACGGAGTACACAGCTGTTTGTTTTGGCTCACCATAGCCGCTGCTGCATATTGTGGAATCATAAAGCCCGAATTTAGCCCCGGCTTAGCGACTAGGAACTCCGGTAAATCGCGCAACCCAAGGATAAGCTGTGCTGTCCTACGCTCTGAGATATTAGAGAGCTCGGATACTGCCATGGCCAAGAAATCGTACGTGAGAGCCAAAGGTTCGCCATGGAAATTCCCACCCGAGATTACCAGATCCTCATCTGGCCAAACCGTCGGATTGTCAGTTACCGAATTAATCTCGGTCAGTACTACATTTTCGGCATAGTGAATAGCATCCTTGCACGCCCCATGTACTTGTGGCACACAACGGAAAGAATACGGATCCTGCACATGCTTCTTCTCGCGAACTATAAGCTCACTCTCTTCCAAATACTTACGTATCGCAGCTGCTGTTTCTGCTTGCCCGGCATGCGGACGTACAGCTTGAATATTCGGATGGAATGGATCGATACGACCATCAAAACCTTCCAACGACATCGCCGCAATCATATCGCTCCACGCCGAGAGACGCTGAATACGTAGCAAGGCATACACCCCGTGTGCACTCATAAACTGCGTACCGTTGAGGAGCGCCAAACCTTCCTTAGATTGGAGAGTGATGGGCTCCCAACCGAAATGTTTATAGACTTCGTGAGTCTGTCGGCGCTCACCTCCGAAGCGTACCTCGCCTAAGCCAATAAGGGGTAGGAAAAGATTGGCAAGTGGAGCTAAATCGCCCGAAGCACCTAATGAACCGCGATCGAATACAATAGGCAACACATCGTTGTTGTACAAGTCCAGAATTCGTTGCACGGTCGCGATCTGTACGCCAGAGTTACCCAACGAAAGCGCATATGCCTTGAGAATGAGCATGAGACGGATAATTTCCGAAGGGAGCTCTGTCCCCGTACTACATGCATGCGACTTCACCAAGTTTTCTTGTAGAGTGGTGAGCTCCTCCCGACTAATACTCCGATTGCACAAGGAGCCGAAACCCGTCGTGATTCCGTAAATGGGTTTATCGACCGCCTCCATTTTCCGATTGAGGTAGTCGCGGCACTTCTGTATCCGCGACTCCGACTCGGCAGATAGTTCTATACGGATGGACGGATACGCAAGCAACTCGCCCAACTGTTCTAGAGTAAGCGGCTCGGGGGAGATATAAAATACATGTTTCATCATACGCTATACCTTAAAAAAGGGATTACCTACTTATGAAAATCCTCAGCACTCGCAGCCTTAGTGCGTGCAGCAAGAAGCCAATCTATCGTATCGTTGGGTTTGCCTTGGTGTTCTTCGCCCGTTTGGATATTACGGACAGAGAGCGCCTCCGTTGCTGGATTCCATTCTGCCACCCAAGGGATGCCGTGTTTATTCGCAAACTCGAATTGTTTTTTCACCCGGACGCTGTCCGGATATACCAGAGTTCGGATATCCACCGCACGCAACGCATTGGCTAGTACCAAAAGTTTGGATAATTGTTCCGGATCGTTGTACAGAACTAAGACATCCGCCATCGGAACCTTTGTATCGAACATACCCCGATCGCGCATTACATCGTAGATCCTATCCACGCCGAAAGAAATCCCCACGCCGGTAACTCCTTCCAGACCAAAGATCCCCGTGAGATTGTCGTAACGACCACCACCACAAACCGATCCCATGGCAGCATCGCGAATCTTAACCTCGAAGATAATCCCCGTATAATAGCTCAAGCCTCGTGCTAAGGACGGACTAAAATGCAGCGTAACCGACTCGTCTGCAAACTCCTGATCCGCCATCGGACGTTTTGCTGCTACAGCATCTGCCAAGGTAAAAGGCGCGCTGCTTGCCATTTTGCGATCATGTGCCAGTGCAACACCTTCCCGACTATACAGTTCGATGATGGGCGATAGACACGCCTGAAGTTCGTCGACATACTCCGCAGAGCACCACTCCTGAAGCGCCATTATCGCAGCATACGACGACGCCTGCGAACAAACAGAAAGTAACCTCGCTACCGACTCCTCTGCAAAACCCATCGTAAGCAATTCGGAGGTTACTGCAGCCGCACCCACTTTTTCCAATTTATCCAAGGCTACCGTCATAGGAACCAAGAGCTCTGGGTGCCCCATTATCTTTGCCAACAACTCTAAGAGCGCACGATGATTAATGTAAATATCTATCGGGAGTTGTAAATGCTTAAATACGTGTGCTACGAGGTCGATCAGATCCTGTTCGCAAAGCAACGAAGCACTACCCAAAATATCTACATCGCATTGCAAGAACTCGCGGTAACGCCCTTTTTGTGGTTTATCTGCGCGCCAGACAGGTTGCATCTGATACCGGCGAAACGGGTGCGGCAAATGCTGCCAGTGGGTTGCCACATAACGGGCAAGAGGTACGGTGAGGTCGTAGCGCAAACCCTTCTCGCAAATAGCACGAGTGAGGTCGTGACGCGACAGGGTACGTGGGTCTGCGTCGATGCCCTTCAGACAGTCGCCCGAATTAAGAATCCGAAACAAGAGCTGATCGCCCTCATCGCCATATTTCCCTTGAAGGGTAGACAGATTCTCCATGGCGCCCGTCTCTAATGGCATAAAACCAAAGAGTTCGAAGTGGTGACGAAGCACCGATAAGATTTTATTGCGTTCCTGAACCTCCTCTGGCGAGAAATCACGAACACCCTTCGGAGTCGTTACCTGTATCTTTACCATATCCCCTCCCCTAGCGAACTTAATCCTCTGCAAAAATAACACATTTGTAGCGCCTAAAGCCGCATAGTACGGAGATCTCGTGTTTCGTCTATCAGGAGGAAGTGCCGTAGAAGTAGTCAAAGACCTTCTCACCTATACTGCCCCAAAACAACCTCCAAACCTACTTAACGCACCTTCCACTCCTTTATATTTCGAGTCTCTGGGTCAAAGGTTACGCCGATGCAAACAATTTTCTTTTCCGAACCGAGGTAATGATTAGCATAAC
>ERZ772957.1590-NODE-1590-length-14433-cov-10.945681_pt1 | contig 14433 bp, 10 predicted proteins | sample MGYA00580682_ERZ772957 | MGnify/ENA primary metagenome ERZ772957 (study PRJEB29015, sample SAMEA2737921) | human oral metagenome | biome: human oral; feature: human-associated habitat; material: dental | place: China | collected 2025 ...
GACGATCTGCGCGGCCGCCGCCTTCGGCGCCCAGGAGAGCGTCGTGGAGACCGCCGGGCTCGGCCATGGCCCCGTGGACGCCGGCGGCGCGGCCCTGATGCTCATGCTCACGTGCCTGTCGGACACGGTCGACACCGAGGCCCGAGCCGAGCTGGATGACGGTGCGGACGGGGCGGTGGAGCTTCCTAAGCCTTGCACCGAGGTCGCCCATCAGATGCTCGTCGATCTCGTGGCCGGCGCCACGCATGGGGTCACCGGGCCGAGTGATGCTGTGCAGGCGACCTCTGCCGGGGAGTTCGAGGTCATGTACCTGCTTGACGCCACTGCCACTCAGGCGAGCGCGCTGCGCAGTGAATTGGAACGCATCGGCGACTCGGTGGGCGTCGTCGGCACCCCGGATGCCCTGGGGATGGGCCTCTATCAGGTTCACGTCCACACCGACACCCCTCGTGCCGCACTGCCCCGCGCCGGACGGGCTCGCCAGGTATGCGTCCATCACCTCCATCCCACGGCCCTGGCGGTCGCCACGGGCTGGGAGGAAGACGAGCCGCCTCTGCCCGCTGCCGGTCGTGCGGAGGGCGACGCCCATGTCGTCTCCTTCGAGCGCCTGGCCGCTCGCCGGGAGAAGCATCGAGCGGCCAGGCGCGATCGATCCATGCGCCAGCATCCCTCTCAGCTCAGCCCTTCCGTGTCAGAGGCCGAGCGTACCGGTGTCATCACCTGTACTCGTGCCCCGGGGCTCATTGAGCAGCTGGCCCGCACCGGCGCCGTCGTCGTGCTCCACCCGGAGCGCGATGGCATCATCCGCGCCGCCGTCGACCTCGGTCTGGGGCGGGTGATCGTGCTGCCCTGCGACTCCGAGTGCGCAGCCCACGCCCACGAGGCGGCCCGGTTCCTGGCGGCCCGCTCATCCGTCTCCCGCGTGCGCGGCGCCGTCGAGCCGGCTCCCGTACCTGGCGAGAGCGTTCAGCTCCTCGTATGCGACACGGACGACGAGGCCCGTGTCCTGGCGGCAGCCGTGGCCGTGGCCGGACGCGCTGAGGACCTCACCACCATGGCCGGGAGGGCCGGCCGCGCCGCTATCGAGCTGCGCACTCTGGCTCTCAGCGGCACAGATGCCGAGGCCGACGCGGTCGTTTCGGCTCTGGATGCCGCACTGCGTCCCGAGGACGAGCTGACCACCGTGATTCTGGGCCGTGACGCCATGCCCGATGTCGGCGCGCTCGTCGCCGAGGCCGTCACGCACTACGGAGAAAGGGTCCTGGGGGATCCCGACGCCATTGAGGTGGTCATCCACGCAGGCGGTCAGGCGCGCCCCGATGTTCTCCTGGCCCTGGAGTAGGTGCGAGTGAGCGCGCGACCCACGCCCGCACATGGTGCGGTGCCACTCCTGGATCGTCCGCTGGACAGGCTCCTGGGCAAGCGGACTACGGATCAGTTGGCCAAACTGGCCAAACAGGGCGCCCGGACGGCCGGAGAGCTGCTGCGGCTCCTGCCTCGCCGCTACGACACCTGGGGCGAGTTGACCGACCTGCGCGCCTTGACCGACGGGGAGCAGGCCACCATTCAGGCTGAAGTGGTGCGTTCCTCCGCCCGCCGTACCCGCGGTGGACGTCCGCCCGCCATCATGGAGGCCACCGTCACCGACGGAACCACGACTATGGATGTCGTCATGTTCGGGACTGCCGGCCTCATGAAGCACCAGGCGGATCAGCTCTCACCGGGCACCACCGCGCTGCTGTCGGGCAAGGTCGGCACCCATCGGGGACGAAAGCAGTTGGCGGGGCCCCGCTTCCAAGTCCTCGACGAGCTCGATGAGGCGGAGCGCGAGGCCTTCCGGGCCCGACCGGTTCCCATCTACCCGGCCACCGAGGCCCTGCCGAGTTGGCGCGTCGCCAAGGCGGTGCGCACTGTCCTCGATCAGCTCGATGCAGCGGACATCCCCGATCCGCTGCCCGCGCATGTGCGCGAGGCCCACGATCTCATCGACGCCTACACCGCCTATCGCTGGGTTCACATGCCTCAGGACGCCGAGCAGTGGCGGACCGCGCGCCGCCGGCTGCGCTATGAGGAGGCCTTTGTCCTCCAAACCGCTCTCGTCCAGCGGCGCGCTCGGCATCGGGCAACACGCACCGCCGTGTCCTGGCCCGCTCCCGGGCCTGACTCCCTGCGCGCCGACCTGGACGCCGCTCTGCCCTATGAGCTCACCGCCGGGCAGGCGCGCGTCGGAGAGGACCTCGCTGCCGCCCTGGACTCGACTGTTCCCATGCAGGTTCTCCTGCAGGGCGACGTGGGCAGCGGCAAGACCCTCGTTGCTCTGCGCGCCATGACCCAGGTCGTCGGTGCCGGTGGGCAGGCCGCCCTCCTGGCTCCCACCGAGGTTCTGGCGGCCCAGCATCACTCCAGTCTTGAGGGGCTTCTGGGGCCCTTGGGGCGGGCCGGAATGCTCGGTGGCGCGGAGCGCGCCACCAGGGTCATGCTGTTGACCGGATCCACACCGGCTCCGCAGCGTCGCGAGATCCTCGCCCTGATGGCGGCCGGTGAGCCCGCCATCGTCGTGGGGACGCACGCCCTGCTGTCCGAGACGGTCCAGATTCCCTCCCTGGGACTGGTGGTTGTCGATGAGCAGCACCGCTTCGGGGTCGCTCAGCGCGATGCCCTGCGCGAGCGCCGCGGCGTGATCGACCCCGTCACCGGAGCCGAGCGCACCCCGCACCTGCTGGTCATGACCGCCACCCCCATCCCGCGCACGATCGCCATGACAGTATTCGGCGACCTCGACACGGCGGTCCTCGATGAACTTCCAGCGGGTCGGCGTCCCGTCGCCACTCACCTGGTGCCCTGGGAGCGGCAGGCGTGGGTGGAGGGGATCTGGCGGCGAGCGGCGCGCGAGGTCGCCGCCGGGGGCAGGGTCTACGTCGTCTGCCCGCGTATCGACGCCGATGATCAGGCGGGGCGGTCGGACACGGATACGGATAGGCCCGAAGCCTCAGATGATCTCCTGGAGTCTCTGGAACCTGAGGACCCGCGGCGCCCACTGGCCGCTGTGACCCAGTGGGTGCAGCGCCTTGCGGATGAGCCGGCGCTCGCCGGAACGGGGATAGGCGCGCTCACCGGACGGATGCCCAGCGCCGAGAAGGAGGCGGCCATGAAGGCATTCGCCGGCGGCGCGTCTCCAGTACTCGTGGCGACCACCGTCATCGAGGTCGGGGTGGATGTGCCCGAGGCGACCATGATGGTCATCCTCGACGCGGATCGCTTCGGGCTCTCTCAGCTCCACCAGCTGCGCGGACGGGTGGGACGCGGAAGCAGCGCGGCCGTGTGCGTGGCGGTCACCGGTGCGGAGGTCGGATCGACGGCCTTCCACCGGCTCAAGGCCTTCGCCGAGGTCTCCGACGGCTTCGCCCTGGCCGAGGCGGACCTGGAGCTGCGAAGCGAGGGCAACGTGCTGGGGGCGGCCCAGTCCGGGCGACGCTCCGACCTCGACCTGGTGCGGGTCACTCGGGACCGCGACGTGATCGAGCGGGCCCGCGGCGAGGCGGAGGCGGTCATCGCCGCCGACCCGCAGCTGCGCGAGCATCGTGCTTTGGCCGCCGCGATTGCCCAGCGCCTCGATGAGGAGGCCCAGGCCTTCCTGGAGCGGTCTTAAGCGGTCCTAGCCAGTTCCAGGGGCATCAGGCATGGGAGCGGGCTCGGCGAACCAGAGCACGGATTCTCCGTAACGCTTGTCCGAGAAGCGCTCCAAGCGCTTGGGCCAGGTGGGCTCGGGCGAGCGGAATGAGCGTTCGACGACAACGACGGCACCCGGTGCCAACCAGGGATCGATGCTGCGGGCCAGGGCGGTGAGCATCATCGTCAGATCCGCCTCGCTCAGATCGTAAGGCGGATCAATGAGCACCAGATCCACCGGCGCACCGGTGGCTCCTTTCAGAAAGGTCGTGGCCTTGGCGCTCACTGCGCGCACGCCTTTGAGCCCCAGGGAGCGAATATTGCGCTGGCAGACCGCTACGGCGCTCCGCGCGGAGTCGACCAGGGTCACGTCGTCGGCTCCCCGGCTCGCCGCCTCCAGACCGAGAGCGCCGGAGCCGGCGCACAGATCCAGCACGCGTGCGCCCTCAACAATCCCGTAGTGCTCGAGGCGGGCGAACAAGGCCTCCCGCACGCGCTCGGACGTCGGGCGGGTTCCCGAGCGCGGCACGTCGATCCTGTGTCCGCCGGCCGTCCCGGCCACGATCCTGGTCACGTTCCGAGCCTACGGCAGGGAGGCGGTGGGATAAGTGACGGTGCACGACATAGCACGACGTAGAACGTACAACAACGTAGAACGATGTTGACTTACGACCGAGGACCGATTCCGCCCGCACCTTCCGCCCGCACCGGCGCGCGTCCACCGCTGAGGCAGGGGCGCGGTTAGCCTCGGAGCATGTCAGTGGCCGTGTACCCCGGAACCTTCGACCCCATCACTCTGGGGCACATCGACATCGTGCGCCGCGCCTCGACTCTGTTCGACCGGGTGATTCTGGGCATTGCCCAGAACGCCGCCAAGGCGTCCAGCCATCTGCTGGATCTCGACACCCGCGTGGCGCTGGCTCGACGGGCTCTCCAAGATCTGCCCGGCGCAGAGGTCGACATCGTGCCGGGTCTTCTAGCCGACTATTGCCGCAATCGCGGGGCCCGTGCCATCGTCAAGGGCCTGCGCAGCGGCACTGATCTGGACGCGGAGGCGCCCATGGCGTCGCTCAACCGAGAGCTTGGCGCACCCGACACCGTTTTCCTCATCGCCGCCCCCGATCGTTCCCATGTCTCCTCGTCCCTGGTCAAGGATGTGGCCCGGTACGGTGGCGACGTCTCCCATCTTGTGCCCGATGTCGTCCTCGAAGCGCTTCGGGACGCCCTGCCGGCGCCGTACTCCTCGACAGGAAGGACCCACTCGTGACGACCAGCTCCGATGCCGGAGACGACCTGCTGCAGATCCTCGACGAGCTCGACCGGCTCATAACGGGCGCGCGCTCGGTACCCATGAGCTCCTCGGCCATCGTCAACCGCGATGACGCCCTTGCTCTGATCGACCGCGCGCGCCACGCCGTCCCTTCCGCGGTGCGTCGCGCCGAGGAGATCGTTGCGGATGCGGATGCGGTGCTCGCTGATGGGCGGGAGGAGTCCGAGCGGATCGTGTTGCACGCCCAGGAGGAGGCCGAGCGCCTGGTGGCGGGCGAGAGTGTCGTGCGCATGGCTCATGAGCGCGCGGACGAGATCGTCGCCGCTGCGGAGGACCGCGCCGCCGACCTCCGTCATGGCGCCGATGAGTACTCGGCCCGCTCACTGGAGGCTCTGGAGGCCGAGCTCGTCAAGATCACCGAGCAGGTACGCGCGGGGCGTGATGTCCTGGCCTCAAGGCTCGGCGAGCCCGACGATGCTGAACAGGAGCCCCAAGAGGGCGGCCGCCGCCGATCCGGGTGGCCGATGATTCCCGGCTCCCTGTGAGCGGTGCGCGACGCTCCCGTTGCGACGATTCCGAAATATCACGATTCAAAGTGTGATTCGCGGACGGGCGGTGCCGTGGCCTTGTGCCGCCGGTGCCCGGGTACTCTGAGCTCCTGCGGTTCGGGTTCCGCCCTGATCCGTTCCTGATCCGCGTACGTACCGGACAACCGGAGGAGCACCATGACCACCACGGCCGCATTGGTCGTCGACATTGTCGATCTGCCGCGCCAGGTCGGGGCCGTCAAGGATGTGCGTGTCGAGACGCCCGCGCCCGCGGACCTGGGCACGGATGTCATTGGCGTGCCCGAGGGCAGCGCCGTCGTCCTGGATGCGCAGTTGACCAGCATGGAGGACGGTGTGCTCGCCCGCGGCCGCGCTGATGTCCACGTCCACGGAAGGTGCGTGCGCTGCCTGCGCGATCTCGACGAGGATCGCACCGTCGCCTTCGATGAGCTCTACTACCTGCCCCAGGCCGCCAAGGCCCAGGTGGCCGAGGACGATGAGGAGGCCGATGACCTGTTCCTGGTCGGCGAAACCGACCTGGATCTGGAGCCGGCCTTGCGCGACGCTCTCGTGCTCACGCTCCCATTCCAGCCCCTGTGCAGGCAGGACTGCGCGGGTCTGTGCCCCCAGTGCGGTGAGAGGCTGGACGATCTGCCGCCCGGTCACCACCATGAGCAGCTCGATCCGCGGTGGTCGGCGCTGGCTGCTCTCCTTCCCGAGCAGGACGAGTCCGGTGCGAGCCGGGAGGAGCAGGGCTGATGGCCCATTCATCTCGCAAGGGCGGCAGTAGACAGCCGCGTCGTGTCGCTTCTCCCGCGCGCACCGATGTCGAGGCCCTCGTCTACCGATGGGGCCCGCGGATCGATCCGGAGCTGCTCGACCTGTCATTGACTCACCGCTCTTTCGCCCACGAGAACGGGGGGCTGCCCACCAACGAGCGCCTGGAGTTCCTGGGCGACTCCGTCCTGGGCATCGTGGTGACCGAGTATCTCTACCGCGCTCACCCGGACGTCTCCGAGGGCCAACTCGCCAAGATGCGTGCGGCGACCGTCTCCGAGCCCGCATTGGCCGCGGTCGCCCGGGACCTCGGCTTGGGGGAGTTCATCAAACTGGGGAAGGGGGAGGCGCTGTCCGGCGGCCGTGACAAGGACTCGATCCTGTCCGACACGGTTGAGGCGCTCATCGGCGCCACCTATCTCACCCAGGGCCTGGAGCCCACTCGCGCCGTGGTCGAGCGCCTTGTGGCCCGCTTCCTCAGCTCGGCCCGCACACGCGGCGCCGGTTTGGACTGGAAGACCAGCCTCCAGGAGCTCGCTGCAGCTCACGGTCTGGGCAATCCGCGCTATGAGGTAGACAGTGTCGGCCCCGATCATGAGCGGATCTTCACTGCGCAGGCGATCGTCGATGGCGCCGTCCGCGGCGAGGGCACGGGCACCTCCAAGAAGCTTGCCGAGCACAAGGCCGCGGAGGCCGCCTACGCCTCCATTCTGGCCAGTCACGGCGACGGCGGGCTGGACCTGCCCGGCGTCAATGAGGCCCTGCGCGCGGACCTGGCGGGTCCGAAAACGCATGCCGAGCCGCTTTCCAAGGGTTGAGCGGGCGTGCCCGAGCTGCCAGAGGTCGAGTCCGTGCGCTCCGGGCTCGCCCGGCATCTGATTGGTCGTACGATCGGCGGCGTCGAGGTCTTCGATCCGCGCTCCCTGCGCCGGCAGGCGGGCGGGCCCGAGGAGTTCGTACGCCGGCTTTCAGGGCGGACGGTGACTGCGGCCGTCCGCCGGGGGAAGTTCCTGTGGCTGCACCTGGATGATGGCCGTGCGCTGTCGGCCCACCTCGGGATGAGCGGTCAGCTCCTTGTCCGCGGCACGAGCGCGGGAACCTCTTCCGGTGCTGGGCGCACTCGCGATGCCGATTCGGATGAGGGCGATGCCGTCCGGCACGCTGATCCGGCGGCCATGCGCGCCCCGACTCTCGTGCGTGAGCTCTCCACCCGGCCGCGTCACCTGCGCGTACGTCTTCATCTCGTCCCTGTTGACGGGGACGCTCCCGGGGGCGCTGCTGTCGATCTCGTCGATCAGCGCATATTCGGTGGCCTGCATGTCACCGATCTGGTGCCCACGCCGGATGGCGCCCCCGGTGGGATGGGCAGCCCGGCCGCACTGCTCCCCATCAGCGCCGGCCATATCGCCCGCGATCTGCTCGACCCCGCGCTTGATCGTCAGGACGTCGTGATGCGAATGCGCTCCTCGAGCCGTGCCGTCAAGACGATCCTCCTGGACCAGCGCATCGTGTCGGGCGTCGGCAATATCTACGCGGACGAGGGCCTGTGGGCCGCTCACGTGCACGGTGCTCGGCCCGGCGCACGACTGGGGCCGCGCATCGCAAGGCGTTTGCTGGAGCAGACCGCGGCCGTCATGGAACGGGCGCTGGCGGTCGGGGGAACGAGCTTCGATTCCTTGTACGTGGACACCGATGGGACCGCCGGGTTCTTCGCTCGCGAGCTTGCGGCCTACGGTCGTGCTGGTCGGCCATGCCGGCGGTGCGACGCATTGATGCGCTCCGAGGTGGTCGGCGGGCGCAGTCACACGTTCTGCCCGAAGTGTCAGACTCGTCCGCGCTGAGGGCGGGAACGCGAGCATGCGCGAGGGTGCGGGCTCGGTGGGCTCGGCGCTCAGCGCTCAACGGTCCATGGGCCTGGAGGATTCTCCTGGGACGACGCCATATTTGTGACGTAGGTCCCCGACGCTGCTAGGCTCCATGACATGCCGAGAGCAGTGCCTGCCGAAACCGTCCGCGTCATGATCGTGGATGATCATGAGATCGTTCGTCGTGGGATAGCCGAGATCATTGATCGCGCTGATGGTTTGGATGTGGTGGCCGAGGCGGGGTCCTGTGCAGAGGCCCTGCGGCGTGCTGAGCTCGTGCGTCCCGACGTCGTCCTGGTCGATCTGCAGCTGCCCGACGGCACCGGCATCGAGCTCATGCGCGAGCTGTGCGACACAGTCCCCGACGCTCTGCCGATCGTGCTGACCTCATTCGATGACGACGAGGCCCTGGCCGAGGCGCTTGACGCCGGGGCCCGCGCATACCTGATCAAGACCGTCCACGGCGCCGAGATCAGCGACGTTGTGCGCGCTGTTGCGTCGGGGCGTGTTCTGCTCGACGAGCGCACGGTCACGCGTCGCCGGGCCGATCATGACGATCCGACGGCGGACCTGACCAACGCCGAGCGCAAGGTTCTCGACCTCATCGGCGACGGCCTGTCGAACCGCGAGATCGGGGAGCGCCTCGGCGTCGCCGAGAAAACCGTGAAGAACCACATCACCTCCTTGCTGGCGAAGATGGGTCTCCAGCGCCGCACACAGGTCGCCGCCTGGGTCGCGGGTCAGCGCGCCTCGGGGTGGCGCCGCTGACCGCACTCCCATCAGGCGACGAACGCCTGTCGGGGCATTCTCCCGGCCTCACCCGGGCTGCGCCTGGCTCATCTGGCTTCATTTGGCTTCATTCGGCCTCAGCCGAGAGCCGGCCCCAGCGGAACCCGCCAGGTGAAGCAGGTGCCGCGGCGCTCGCCGTCGGAGCGGGCGCGCGGTCCGATGGCGAAGGTACCGCCGTGGCGACGAGCCCGCTCGGCCATGTTCGCCGTGCCCGAGCGACGCGTCACCGAGGGGTTGACACCTATGCCGTCGTCACGGCATACCACTTCCACCACCGGCACGCCGTGGAAGGGCTCGGCATTGCCGGAGGCCGGCCCGTCCGCGGTCAGGAGACTCGAGTCGCCGGGCAGCACGCCTTCGATCTTGACGTCCACCGTGACCGAGGACGCCTTGGCGTGCCGAGCCACATTGGACAGGCCCTCGCGAACGACCGCCACTATGTCATCGGCGATATCCGGCTCAACAGCCGCGTCCAGGGCATCAATGAGCTCGTCCTCCTCCTGACGGCCCGTCTGCGCCAGCCCGCGTCCATCGATCGTGAGTATCAGTGAAGGCGCGAATCCCAGAGACGTGCGAGCCAAGGATGCCTCGCGCCGCAGCCGTTCGACGACGCTCACGTCCTCATCGCGATCGCGCAATGAGCGCACGATCGAGCGGATCTGGCGCACCGAGTCGTCAACGGCCTCCAGCGAGGACTCCAGGGCCCCGCACGCCGAGGCCAGGTCGACGGGGCCACCGGCCCCATCGGCATGATCAGGGGAGTAGGCGCGCAGGCGATCGCGAGCCGCAGAGATCTGCATCCCAGTGGCGAAGAGCTGTTGGATCGCCAGGTCGTGCAGATCGCGCCCGATGCGGGCCCGTTCATTGAGCAGGGTCGCCATCTCTTCGGCGTGCTGGGCGTCGGCCAGTTCGAAGGCCATCGTCGCCTGCCCGGCCACCAGCTCGGCGATCTCCAGGTCCTGCTTGGTGAAGGGAGCCGCTCCCTGGGCGCGCAGCAGCAGCATGACTCCGACTCCGCGGCCCCGGTGGATCATCGGGGCGTACAGGGCCGGTCCGAAAGCCGCGAGTTCCGGTACGAGCAGATCGTGGGCTCCCCAGGCCTCGGCCAGAGAATCCACCGTCATGCCGGTCTGATGGGCCAGGGTCGTCAGCGCTCTGCCCTCGGCTGGAAAAGCGGTCCCGATGAGACCGGCGGAATGAGCGCCCGCCGCGATCTCGCAGACCCATGTCTGGCCGACGCTGGGCAGGATCAGGGCGGCCGTGTCCGCGTGCGCGACCTCGCGCACCCGGTGGGCGATCAAGGTCAGGGCGTCGTCCTCCTCGGCGCCCGACAGCAGCAGCGTCGTCAACTCCTGAGAGACGGCCATCCAGCGCTCGCGGTCCCGGGCCTCCCGGTACAGTCGGGCGTTCTCCACCGCGACGGCAGCGGCCTCGGCGAGGGTGAGGACAATGGCGGCATCCCCGTCGTCGAAGCCACCGTCCTTGTCGCACAGGTACAGGCGTCCGTAGAGATGCCCATGCACCCGCAAGGGCGCCGACAGCACTGACCCCGTGGTCTCTCCTTCGATCTGCCCCGTGAAGGCGGCGGCCGGCAGATCGTTGTCGACGATGACGCCTCCATCGGCAGGACCTACCCTGCGCGCACCGGTCAGCATCGAGTCGAGCTCGCTGGGCGAGGCGGTCGCCCGCGCGGTGGCCAGGGACGGGGAGCTTGTGGTTCCGAGCACGCCGATAGTGCCCCAGGCCGCGCCTGTGATCGAGCAGGCGGACTCCACCAGGTGACGCAGCGCATCAGGCATGTTGAGGGAGCCGGTCAACCGGAGGGCGGCGCGAAAGAGCTCGATGGTGCCGCTGTCCAGGTTGACTCCTCGGGAGGGATGCTCGCGTGTCGAGGCCAGGTTGTCGGTGTGGATCGCGTATGCCAGCGCCCCGATACCAGCGGGGTCGTCCGGACTCGGACTGCTCGGCAGCGCCAGCACCAGGTCATCGTCCGGCACGCCGGGGAAGACGGCCGGATCGGGACGTGAGTTCGGTTCCTGCATCTCAGTCATCTCGGGAATCTCGGGCATCTCAGTCATCCGTGCTCGTGCTCCAGCGACCAGCGGTAGGACGCGTCCTGCTCGCTCAGCCGGGTGTGCGTTCCACGGCGCACGATGGTGGCCGGCTCCCCGGGCTCGGGGATGCCAAGAACCAGGACTTCATCGGCGCTCTCCAGGGCGCTGAGCCGATGAGTGACCAGGAGGACGCCGCATGCTGTCTCCTCTGCCTCTTCAGCCTCCTCGGCGCCGTTGCCGGCTTGCAGCAGATCTGCCACCAGTCGGTCTGCGGTGGCGGCCTCCAGATGCTCCCCGGGCTCGTCGAGCACCATCAGCGGCGCCGGAGCCGCCAGCGCACGTGCGAGCAGGAGGCGACGGCGCTCGCCTCCGGACAGAGTCGTGGCGTCCGAACTGAGCAGTGTGTCGAGCCCTTGCGGGAGTCCGGCCAACCAGTCGCCCAATCCTGCTCTCCGCAGCAGGGCGCGGGCGTCCTGCGAGCTCAGGGTCCCGTTGGCCACGCGCAGATTCTCCAGGACGGTGGTGGCGAACACGTGGGCATCCTCCGCGGTCAACGTGATTCGGCGTGCCACATCCGATCGTTGGGCGGCCCACGGCGCGGTTCCGTCCAGGGTCAGTTCACCGCCCTTGGGCTCCAGGAGACCGGCGAGGGTCGCTAGAAGAGTCGTCTTGCCGACTCCTGAGGGCCCGGTGATGGCCAGGCGGTCCCCGGGCGCCAAGTCGAGGTCGATCCCCTTGGCCACGACAGGACCGTCCGGCCAGCCGACTGCCAGTCCCCGGGAGCGCAGGCGGGGGCCGCCGTCGCTGAGAGCCGGCAGCGGCTCGGGATCGGGAGCAGCGGCAGTGCGCGGGGCCTCCGCCCTGTCCGCCTTGTCGATGAGTTCGACGATGCGTGCGGCCGCCCCGGCGGAGGTGACCAGCTGGACGGTGGCGGGCCCCAGCGCCGAGGTGACTTCGAAGGCGGCCAGCGGTACGAGGACGATGACCGCGAGCCACACCGGGGCCAGATCGCCGGTGATCACCGCCTGGCCGCCGATCAGGAGCGCTCCTACGACCGCCAGACCCATGGCGGCCGTATCGACGGCAGCGGCCATGGCCGCTGGACGGGCGCCACGGTCCCGGGCGGAGGACAAGCGGGCTTCCAGGCCGGAGAGTTCATCCATGAGACGTGGCAGGCGTCCAGATACGCTCAACTCGTCGCCCCCCTCCAAAGCGGTCAGGACGATGGCGGATAGATCGGTGGCATGCTCCTGACGGGCCAACTCGGAGGTTCGGGCCGCCCGAGCGGTCACCAGCGGGCCGACCGCACCCGCCAGTAGCAGGCACGCCGCCAGGATGAGGCCGGAGGCGGGATGAATGAGAGCCATGCCGATACTGGTGGCGCTACCGACGCACGCGGCCACCGCCATCGGCAGGTAGGAGCGCACGACCAGGTCGCCCACGGCATCGACATCGGCCCCCACCCGAGCGAGCACATCGCCGCGCCGCAGCCCTACTACAGTGTCTGCTCGTGAAGTCGCCAGGCGCTCGTACAGGTGCGCGCGCAGGGCGCTCATACCCCGCAGTGCGGTGTCATGGGACAACAGCCGTTCGCAGTAGCGCAGCACCGAGCGCGAAATGCCGAACAGGCGCACCGCCACGGGCGCCACGCCCAGGGCGACGACGTCGGGCACCTGGGAGGCGCGGGCGATCATCCAAGCTGCGACGGCGGACAGCCCGAGCGCGCTGCCCAGGCCGAGGGAGCTGATGGCTACGCAAGCCGCGAAGCGGGCCCAGTTGAGGTCGAGCAGTCCGACGGCGCGCTTCAGCGCCCGCCGCTCTGCGGGAGACAGGAGAATGCTCATCGCGCGGTCCCCTCGCCGGTACCGGGCACGGTTGGCAGGTCGTGCGGGCAGTTGCCGGGCTCACGTGCGGGTCGTGAGGTCACGTCGATGACGTCGTCCGCCATCGATACCAGCGCCGCTCGATGAGCGATGACCACGACCGTGCGGTGCTGGGAGCGCAGCATCTCGACGCCGTCGAGGACATGCGCCTCGCTGGCCGCGTCCAGGTGCGCGGTCGGCTCGTCCAGCACGACTAGCGGGGCGTCCGACATGAGCGCCCTGGTCAGACTCAGACGTTGGCGTTGCCCGACGGACAGCCCGGCGCCTCCCTGGCCAACCCGCGTCTGCCAGCCGTGGGGGAGAGACGAGACGACCTCGTCGAAACCCGTGGCTCGGGCGGCAGCGTCGAGAGGGGGGAGAACCCGTCCGAGCCGGCTGCTCGTGACCCCTGTGAACTCGGATGCGCGGTCGGCGCCGATGACGTTGTCCAGCACCGTGCCCGGCACGATGACCGGGCGCTGGGGAACCCAGGCGATCTGGGACCACCATGTGCTCGGCTCGATCTCTGACAGGTCCAGGGGCGTCATGACAGCACCTTCGGTGTCTTCAGAGGCCTCGGCGCTGTTGGGGATGACCCGCACGGTGCCACGATCGGCGGGCAGCAGTGACATGAGCACCTGGGAGGTCGTTGTCTTGCCTGCGCCCGAGGGGCCGGTCAGCGCCACGAGACGCCCGGGCCGGATCTTCGCAGTCAGTCCGGCAGGTGCCCAGCTGCCGCGTGCGGCGACGCTCAGGTCCTCGATCTCGATGACGGCGGAAGCCAGATCAGGAGCGGGCTTCGTGCCGCGCTCGGGTAGGGGAGTGTCGAGGATCTCGAAGACGGCGTTGGCGGCGGCGACCCCGTTGGCCGAGGCGTGGAAGTGGAGACCGACCCGCCGCAGCGGCTGGTACATTTCCGGCGCGATCATGATGACCAGAAGGGCGGTGGCCAGGTCCATATGACCGAACAGCAGGCGGAAGCCCACCTGCACCGCGATGATCGCCACCGACAGCGTGGTGATGAACTCCAGGACCGCACCGGACAGGAAGGCGATCCTGAGGGTGTGCATGGTGGCGGTGCCGTAGGCCCGTCCCAGCTCGCCGATGCGCTTCGCCGGCCCGGCCTCCCGGCCGAGGGCCTTGAGGGTCGGCAGCCCGGCGAGCAGGTCGAGCACCTGACCGCCCAGGCGCTCCATGGCCTCCAGACGCTCCTCCGAGTGGCGCTGGGTGAGTCGTCCGATGAGGATCATGAAGATGGGGATGAGCGGTATGGTGCACGCCACGGCGACGGCGGAAAGCAGGTCCTCCGCGAGCATGACCAGTCCGGTCAAGGGGGTGACCGTGGCGGCGAGGAGGAGCTGGGGCAGGTACCGGGTGAAGTACGGTTCGAGGTCGTCCAGGCCCCGTGTCAGCAGGGTGGCGGTCCCGGAGCCGTGCTCGGCCGCCCATCGCGGTCCCAGCGCGGCGGCGTGCTCCAGGACCTGGCGGCGCAATTCGATGATCGTGCGCGAGGCGGCGCGGTGGGCGAGGGCCTCCTGGGCGTAGAGGACGAGGACGCGCGCCACCACGACGAGCGCCAGCAGTCCGACGAGGGGGGCG
>ERZ772957.1593-NODE-1593-length-14415-cov-8.842827_pt1 | contig 14415 bp, 12 predicted proteins | sample MGYA00580682_ERZ772957 | MGnify/ENA primary metagenome ERZ772957 (study PRJEB29015, sample SAMEA2737921) | human oral metagenome | biome: human oral; feature: human-associated habitat; material: dental | place: China | collected 2025 ...
GCGGGCGGTGCGGGTGCGGCGGGCTGCGCCGTGGGCTCGTCCGCGCTCTGCCGCGTGCTCGCGTGCCGTCCGCCGGTATCGGAGGAGGATGTGATCTCGTCCGTTCGTCCGGGACGGGCATCGCGCCCCCCCTGCTTCTCGCCCTCGCTGCGCACGTCAGACGTTTTCTTGCGGCTGTCCCTGCCGTCCCTGTCCTCCCGCTCGGACGTTTTGCGGCTGCCCGTGTCGCGCGCCTCATCGGCACTGACGGCACGCCCGACGGAGGTATCTCCTGCGGGGATCTCGGTCGCCCCGGCGGGGATGGAGTCCTCGTACTCCCGCACGGCACGCTCCATGCGGCTGCGCTCCGCGCTCGTGAGGCTGATGCCGAGGGAGCTTGCCATGCTGCGCCGCAGCTGCGCCATGTCGGGAATCCAGTAGCTCACCTCGTCGATGTAGAGCGGGCGGCCCGGCACCATCTCGGTACGCAGTCCCCGCGCCTGCGACTCCTTGAGCGCACCGACGAACTCGAGCATCTGGCGGACGCTGAGATCGGTCTTGACGCTGTCGATGACGCTGGATATGATCCCCGGCAGACGCGGCAGGATGGCGGGCGTGGTGACGGCATCGACACAGGCGCGCATGAATTTCTGCTGCCGCCGCACGCGTCCGATGTCCCCCTCCTCGTCGCGGTAGCGGACATAGGTGACAGCAGTCTTGCCGTCCATATGCTGCATCCCCGGACGCAGGTCGATGATGAGCCCGCCGTCGTCGTCCCACGGATCTTCATAGTACATCCGCTTTTCGACATCGATATCGATACCGCCGATGGCATCGACAATTTTTTGAAAGGCATGGGTGTTGATGATGACATAGTGATCGATGCGCACGCCGAGGAAATCCTCGACGGTCGCCTGCGTCAGCCGCTCCCCGCCGTAAGCATAGGCGGCGTTGATCTTGTCATACCCGTTCTTCGGGATCGCCACGCGCGTGTCGCGCGGGATCGAGAGTAGCGAGGTCTCCTTGCGGACGGGGTCGATGGTGGCGACCATGAGGGTGTCGCTGCGCCCCACATCGTCACTGCGCTCATCCACGCCCATAATCATGATCGTCGCCTTGTCCTTTGCGACCAGCAGATCCTCCTTGTGCTCCTTCGGCATACGGTCGAGCAGACTGCTCTGCGCGAAGTAGGCACCGGCAGCGGCGGCAATGAGGAACGTCACAATGACACCGATCAGGACGTACGGCCAAATGCGTTTTTTGGTTGTTCTTCTCTTGGGTGGTAATGCTGTCAAGGCGGGTTCTGTCCTCCCTTTACAGAGATCAATGCCCTATCTGCGGATGTATTCCGCGCGGTGGGTTGCACTCCGGCGCGTGCGCTGTTAAAATACGTCCAGAGATGCAGTCTGCGTTGCACCGCACGCACAGCTCCCTCCGCTTAGTATCACATAATATATAGCAAACGCGCGGAATATGCAAGGGATTCTTCCATAAAATACAGAAAGGACGCGGCTTCATGGGTGTTGAAATCGAACGAAAATTCAAGGTAAACAATACGTTTCGTCCGACCGGTGTCGGAACGCCGATGGCACAGGGCTATCTCTCGCGTGATCCGAAGCGAACCGTACGAATCCGGACGGCAGGTATACAGGGATTCCTCACGATCAAGGGGGAAACACACGGCGCGTCGCGGTGCGAGTACGAGTACGAGATCCCGCACGCCGAAGCACAGGAGCTGCTGGCGCTCTGCGATGCCCCCCTTGTGGAAAAAACGCGCTACGTGGAGACCGTCGCGGGATTTCGCTGGGAGGTGGACGTGTTCCACGGGGCGAACGAGGGACTGGTTGTCGCCGAGATCGAGCTTGCCGACGAGGCGCAGGAGTTTCCCCTGCCCACATGGGCGGGTGCGGAGGTGACGGGCGTGCGCCGCTACTACAATGCCGCGCTCATCGCCCATCCCTACGGGGCGTGGAGCACGGCGGAGCGCACATGATGCTCTCTGTGGATACTGTGCAAAGTGATCGGGATAACGAGGGGCAGTTTTCCCCGTCCATGTCCACAATCCTGTGGACAAAATCCGCACCTTTTTCTACAAAATATAGATTGATCTCATAAACCCCATCCCATATATGGGGTTATCCACTGTTTTATCCACATTATCCACAGAAATTGGAAAATCGTTCGCAAAAGTTATGCACACTGTGCAAAATGCTGTGGATAAAGGCACTTTCGGGCTTTTGAACAATTTTATCCACAGAGTTCTACACAGCTGTGGATAATGTGGGAAACGGCTCGCTGCTCCATACAGGTTCACCAAAAGTATATTATAGAAGGGAAGTAACTCATGCAGGAATGGGAGATCTGTCTGCGCCTCGTGCTCTCGTGCGCGATGGGCGGGATCATCGGCTACGAGCGGCAGATGCGGCACAAATCGGCAGGGCTCAGGACGAATATGCTCGTCGCGCTCGGCTCGTGTCTCATCATGCTCATGTCACAGGCGCTTTACGACAACGTGGAGGGACGGACAAACGCCGATCCCGCGCGGCTCGCGGCGCAGGTCGTCAGCGGCATCGGCTTCCTCGGCGCGGGTGCGATCATGAAGGAGGGGCTGACCGTCACGGGTCTCACGACGGCGGCGACACTCTGGGTCGTCGCGGGCGTGGGGCTGGCGGTCGGCGCGGGCTTCTACCTCGCGGCGGGCGTGACGACGGCAATCGTCTTTCTCATCCTCGGCAACCTCTCGCGGCTCGACGCGCTGGTCGATCACGACCACCTCCTCGCGCTCTCCATCCACACCGTCGACCGTCCGGGGCAGATCATGCGCATCAGCGCGTGCATCGAGGATCTGCACCTGCGGGCGCGCGGGGTCAAGGTCAAGACCGACGAGGACGAGGCGGAGACGGACGGGGAGCGGCGCGTCTACCTCAACTTCGAGGTGTACAACGGCGAGCACCTGAAGCCCACCTTCATCGTCGACACCCTGCGCCGGATCGACGGCGTGCTGCGGGTTGACCTCGTGTGAGCACGGCGCACGCACGACAAGGGGCTGCTGCACGAAGCGAAAACTTCGTGCAGCAGCCCCTTTTGCGATACAGGCGGATGTACTAATCCACCGTCCACTCGTTCACATTCCAGAACATCCCCGCGCCGCGGTGACCGAGCACCAGATCCTCCGTGATGCCGTGCACACGCGAACTCGTCACGATGTTGCGGTCGATGTAGCAGATGAACACGTACGGCAGATCCCGTGCCACCTCCTCCTGGAACAGCCCATAGAGACGCCTGCGTTCGGCGGGATCGAACGTGCGCCGCGCCGCCAGGAGCTCCGCGTCCACGCGCGGATTCGAGTAGTGACCGTCGTTCCCGCTGCCGTCCGCCCGAAACACCTTGTAGGTGTGCACATCCGCATCCAGTGAGCTGCCGATGCGGCTCAGGTACGCCATCTGCCCGTCCCAGTCCACCTTGGCGGGGGTCTCCACCGTGCAGTGAATGCCGACCTCCCGCAGCTGCGCCGCCACTGCGTTGGCGATGTCAATGCGGCTGTACTTGTCGTTTTTCAGCGAGAGGACAAAGCCGACCTCCTCCCCGTCGCGCATATAGTATCCGTCCGATCCCATCGTGCAGCCCGCCGCCGTGAGGATCGCCCGTGCCTTCTCCGGGTCGTAGTCGTAGTGCGGGATGTCAGGATTGTTATAGATGTTGCGCTGCAGCGGCCCATACGCGGGCATCCCCGTTCCCAGCAGCGCCTCATCGATCACCTTGTGCCGATCAATCGCGTAGGCAATGGCAGGGAGAAGGTCTTTGTTTTTCTGCCAGTAGGGATGCGTCCAATTCACGAGAATCGCCGCATAGTTTGAAGACTTCATCGCGTAGCAGCGGAAGCCCTCCCTGCCCGCGAAGTTCGCCGCCTCCTTCGCCGAGAGGTTCGAGAGGTTGACGCTGCCCTTCTCGAGTTCCTTGATCTCCGTCGCATCATCCGGCAGGAATTTGAAGACGAAGTGCTCGATCTTGGGTGCGCCGCGATAGTAGTTCTCGTTGCGTGCGAGTACGAGCTGTCGCCCCGCCTCCCAGCTCTCCATGCGGAAGGGTCCCGTCCCGACCGGGCTGTGGAAAAAGCCCGTCGTCTTCAGATCCTGCCCCGCCAGGAGATGTGCGGGCAGGATCGGCTGGAGCATATAGTCGAGGAACGCCGCATTCGGCGCGGACAGGCGGATGCGCACCGTGCGGTCGTCGATCTCTGTGATCTCGCGCACATCCTCGAAATTCGACTTGTTGTACGTCTTGACGTTGGGATCCAGCACCGTCTCGATGGTGAATTTGACATCCGCCGCACGCAGCGGCTTTCCATCGTGCCAGAGCACCCCGTCGCGCAGGTGGAACACATAGGTATAGGTCTCGGGATCATACTCGTACGATTCCGCCAGCCCCGGCACGACCGCGCCCGTTCCATCGCGCCGCATCACCCCGTCAAAGAGCAGGAGAACCCCACCGCTGTACTCATCCTCCAACGGATTGAGCTGATCGTATTCGGACGTACCGCAGACAATACGGGAGCCTTGCACAGCATCGCTGCATCCCTTCTCCGTCCCGCAGCCGCCCGCACAGACCAGAAAGGCGGCGAGCATACATAGAAGTGTCAGTTGCTTCATGTCGTATCATCCTTTGGAAGGAAGAAATCTCGGATAAAACAGACCCTCCGCATGGCGTAGATGTTTCGTCCGAACAAGAGCATCGCCAAAGCGATGTGGAGAATCAAGGGCGGTGTGCGGACAACAAACTGCGTCAGGATGGCGTGGCTGAATTCATCCGTGCTTTCTCAAATTTATTTTTGGTTTATTATAAAATAAATGGGACGACTCTGCAAATAGATTTTCAAAATCACTGATACGTTAATAAAATAAATGCATCGGATGGTACGCCGTTCTCGGTCGTTCCGCCGGCAAACGCTCAAAAATTTTCCAAATTTTTAAAAAACCTGTCACATATGACAGGTCACAGGCGAAGATTTTTATGTTAAGATAAAGAAAATACGGAATGTATCCGTGATCCCTGACGGAGGTGATCGTTCATGAAGATCAAATCATGGCTCTGCGCTGCAATCCTCGCGCTCATTCTTCTCCCCGCCGCCCTCTGCGCGGCGGAAATCACGGAGGAGGATATGGCACTCGGCGGCATCCGCCTCGGCGCGACGCGTGCCGAGGTCGAGGAGCTCTACGGCAATGGCAATCACTACGCAGACGGTGTGGATGTATGGAACGGCGAGGATGTCGGCATACACGCCATTGACTACGGCGCATCGCTCCATGTGACGTACCGCAGCTCGGACAGGGGCTGGCACGTCATCAGCGTGCATCTTGGCGTGGACGACGTGAACGAGCACCTTTCAAAGCCGTCGGAGGAGTCGCAGAGCCTTGAGACACCGCGCGGCATCCATCTGGACAGCACTGCGGAGGATCTTGAGGAGGCGTACGGATACCTGCCAAAGCCCAAGTGCAGCAACAACGCACCGCCCGTCTGCGGCTACTTCTACGACGGCGACACAGCGCAGATCGCATTCTACATCTGCGCCGAGCACAGCCCCGGCATCCGCTCCATCTGGCTGCACGAGAAGTAATCCACCCAAAAGCATAAGAAAACGGCTGCTGTGATGAAGGACTCCCCTTCGCACAGCAGCCATTTTTCCTTAACCGAGGTTATCTCTCAGACCGCGTTCACATTTTTTCCCATGCGGTGAACTTGTATGCGCGTGCACCGCCGCCAACATCCACACCGCTGTAATAGTCATCGTAGTACCCGTGTTCCTCGAGGTAGTCGCGCACGGCATTGTTGCCCGTGTAGACTGTGTACCTACCGCTCGGCAGCGCACTCCGGAACTCGCCAGCCGCCGATGACGGCGAGCTCGGCTCGTACATTGTGATCGTGCTGCCGTTCTTGATGAAGATGGCGAACTTGCATGCCTTCACATGACTCTGGAAGGTGCTCTCGCTGATCGTGCCGCTCCACATGGCGAACGTCATGGAGGACATCGCCAGCATCAGGGTAAAGACCAGTGCCATCACTTTAGCCGCCCGTTTCATGATACATCATCTCCTTTTTATCAACACAAGCTACTCGGAAAATGAAGCTGCGCAGCTCATTTGTCTTATTATAGTCGAAATAACTCGGAGATTGTACTGTCATAAATGACAGGTTTATCAAAAATTTTCTCAAAAACCTGTCATTTGTGACAGGTCACAGCGCACTATTTTCATGTTAAGATAAACACGACGAATCACTCATTCCCCGACATTTACGCAAGGAGGAACAACCATGCATACCAAAACGTTTCTATCCGCCTTCCTGTCCACGCTCCTCCTCAGTGCGCCTCTCTCGGCGGCAGAAGGTGTCCTGAATGACCGAACGGAGGAGCACACATGGCCGCCACAGTCTCTGGAGGACGTGCAGGACAGGGCGACGCGGGACTGGTCACGCTCCGTAGAACCCCCTGTCTCGTGGCTCACGGTCGAGGATCATGTCCTGACGGTCTACGACACAAACGACAGCAAAGCTTACCGCGCCGTCTATCCCGAGATTGCGCTCGTGGATGATGACATCTCACCGCTGGCAAAGGCATTTCGAGAGTGGTCTGCAAAGCAGAGCATGGGCGCATGGCACAGCCCGATCCGTACCTTCAGCGAGGAAGCGCGCAGGGACGGTTACAAGCTCCCCTTCTATTACAGCGACATCACGCCCATCTCGCGGTGGGGGCGGGTCGATGAGCAGCTCATCTCGTTCTTTATGGAGGGTTCATCGTATGCGGGCGGGCCGCATCCCATCCCCCATGTCGATGCGTATACCTTTGATCGGAGAACGGGGCGGCAAATCGCGCTCGATGAGATCGTCACGAACCGAACGCTCCTGATCGCCGCAATCGAGGCGGCATTCCGGACGCAGTACCCCGGGGCAGCAGTGGGGGGAGACTCCCCGCGCGGGGTCATGGAGGCACTGCTCGCGCAGCATCCGGCAGAGAAGGGGTTTACGAGCTTCTGCTGGTACATGGCGGCGGACGGGAGTCTCTGCATCTACTATCCAAACTCCGTGCTCGCGTCCTACGCAGCGGGCGACTTCACCCTCACGATTACACGGCAGGATGCACCGCGCCTCTTTACTGCGGCGTATCCGATGGAATAAAGAAAAAAACAGCAAAACAGGTCTGCGGAGCAAATATTGCTTTACAGACCTGTTCTTTTTTCACGGCTAACGAAACAAATCAGCATGCGTCCCCGTGTCCATCAACGTGAGCGTCAACACATCTCCGTCGATACGATAGATCAGAAGCCAATCGGGCTTGATATGGCATTCGCGACATTTGGAATAGTCACCCGTGAGCCAATGATCCGAATACTTTTCGGGTAGTTCTTTGCCGCAGCGAAGCATTTCGACAACTTCACCAAGGAGCGACAAGTCCAATCCTCGTTTTTTTGCTCGTTTGTAGCTACGGCGAAAGGTCTTCGTATACTTCAATTCATACTGCATGCTCATTCTCCAATGCGCGTTCCAGTTCCTCCCAGTTCTTGTAAGACGGAACGGACGGATCATGAGCAATCTGCTCGGCTTCCTGAATCGCCTCAAGAAGTTCGGCTGTATACTTTTCCTCCTTCACGGCGAACGGCAGTCCACGATGGATGAGGCACTGGCGCAGGAATACGTTGACGGCGGTGGAGAGATCGAGCCCGAGATTCTGGAAGAGTGCCATCGACTGCGCCTTGACATCGGCATCAATGCGGATCTGTGCGGATACGGTTGCCATAGGATCACCTCCCTTTTTCATTTGATACGCTTATTATATCGTTTTTGCAGCACAACGTAAACAAAAATCAAAAATACGCCGTGAGACTCATCCCGAGCACCTTCTGCCGTGCGCCGTCAAATGTACGCCCCCTAAAGAGCGGCGTGCCGGAGCGGGCGGGGCGCAGGTCGAATCCCTCGACGGCGAGTGCAACGCCACGCGCAAGGACGATGTCGGCACGCGCCCCCCAGCCACGGAATCCCGCACGCCCGAAGAAGGTCGGGTCGCCGTCCATCGCGTGATGGAGATAGGTCGCACGCGGCTGATGATAGTAGGCGATCCACGCGCCGTAGTCGCCCGCCTTCTCCACATCGGGCGAGGGGCGCAGACGCAGCGTCGCCACATACCCGTGCCCCTTGTCGTCATAGCGGTCAAGATCGGTCTCTGCGCGCCCGTGCAGGTACTCGACCTCGAGGCTGCGGTATCGATCAAACCGATAGCCCGCGAAGAGTTCGAGGATGCGCTGGCGATCGATCCCGTTGTGGAGGGCAAGCGGATTCCTTCGCACCGCCGCCCGCGTGACGGCGGGCAGCTCCGTGCTCAGGTCGTAGTAGAACGCGCCGCCCATCCAGTGCGTCCAGTTCCGCTCGTAGCCGAGGATGATGCCGCGTTTCCGATGATCGCCCGTGCGCGCAACGGTGCGCCCGTAGAAGATCGATGTCATGCCGACGTTCTTGTCGCCGTGCCGCCAGCGCACGCCGTCGAGGCGCTTGTCGAAGACGTTTCCCTCGAACGGGGTGAAGGCGAATCTGCCTGCACGGATCTTGACGCCGTGGCCGTTTTCGTGTTCGACAAAGAGGCGCGAGAGGTAGAGGTGCCGATCGTTCCGATGTGCGCCCGCGATGGTGTCCTTGTCATAGCGCGTATCCTCGAGCATGCCGCTCACACTCCACCCGCCGCCCATGTGCACGGTCGGCGCGATGCGAAAGCGGCGTGTGGAGAGGTATACGTCCTGCCGCCGCCCGACGGACGGCAGCTCCATGCGTGCCTTGCCGTAGAGCCAGCGGTAGTCGCCCCAGACATCGAGACGCGGCACCTTTTGCGTGCGGTCGGCGGGTGCAGCGGCTGCACTCTCCTGCGCGTCGGCCTCCTCCGCTGCGCGGCGATCTGCATCCTCCGCGTGCACGACAGGCGCTTCTGCGGCAGCAGGCATCGCCGCAGCGCAGGAGAGCGGCACACAGAGGAACGCGAGGGGCAGAACCTGATGGATGTGTCGCATGGGCATCCTCCATTCGAAACAGCATGACACATTTCGTCGCAAATTTATGCCATTCTAGCATGAAAACACGGATTTCACAACAAATCATAAAATTTTATTCATAATTTACATATACATTTTACATGTTAGGACTTTTTTCACAAGGATTTTTGTTGATAACAGGCGAAATATATATGATTCAATACACAGGAATCGTGCAAGGGAGGTGGGGGAATGGGCAGACTGCAGCGTTTCCCCCTGCTCCTCGCCCTCCTGCCCGCACTGCTCTGTACACTCCTCCTGCATGCCGACCATACGGATGCACTCTCGCTCGCCTACGACCGCAACTACGGAACGGCATATGTGTCCATCCTGCAAAGCAGCGCCGATGTGCCGATTGAGGCGCAGGGGTATGCGCGAAGGCAGCTTGAGCTGTTTCAGGATCGCCGCGTAGACGCAGCCGAGGTCTATGATTTTCAGGCAGAACAGTTCCTGCGCGGCGCGGCAGAGGAGCTCTACTGGTACCCGCATTACACAGCAACGGTGGTGCTCGCCGTACGCACGGATCCCCATGTTCCCGTGCACGGATGGGCGGATCTCAGGGAGGGCGTCACGATCGCCATTCCCGAGCAGTCGCCGGAGCGCGAGATCTTCTTTCTGGCACTGGCGCAGGGGATCTCCGGCGACCGCGATACGGCGTTTGCACACCTCGCACAGATGAAGGCGGAGGGGCGGCTGCGCTTTTACGCGATGCACCGCGGAACGTGGGGCATTCTTGCCAATGCGGGTGCAAACGATGTCTACGTCCTCTTTGCCCATGAGGCGGAACGCCTTATTCGGCGCGGCGCACGGCTGCGGATCGTCGTGCCCGCTGAAGGGACGCTCACACTGACAAAGGGCGTGCTCTCACGCGCACCCATCACATTCTCAGAGACGCTCCCAAAGGAGCTGGATGCCGCAGGTTATCCGCCGCTCCCCCCGTCTGCCCCAACGGTTCACGCAATGCCGCCTGATTTCCCGCACGTCCTCCGCACGGTGAACACACGCTATCACGCACAGATCATGGAGCGGCCTGTGTTCATGCCTGCAGAGGCGCACGAGAGATTTATGGTTCTCGTGCTGATGCTGCCGCTCACGGTCATCTGGGGCGCGTACATTTACCGCCGTGTGCTCCATCACGGGGCGCGCCGTGCCGTTGTCCTCCTCATCGCCATGCTGCTCCTCTGGGAGCTGACGCGTATGGCGAAGATCCTCACGTTCGTACACGACAGCACATTGGAGCGCACGCTCTGGTACCTATTCTACATGTTCCGTGCGGGGCTCTCGGTCGCACTCCTCTGGATCGCGTGGAGCGCGGACGAGGACGCGATCAACCGCAGGATGCCGCCGTGGCTGAAGGCGGTGTTCGGACTCAATCTCCTGCTCGCCGCACTCATCCTCTGCAACGACTTCCACCAGCAGTTCTTCGCGTTCACATGGGACAACATTCTGCAGGAGTGGCAGGAGGAGCTCGCGTGGGGCGCATATGTCTACTGGACGCTCTGGTTCGGCGAGATCCTCGCGGCGCTCCTCCTCCTCCTCGAAAAGGCAAAACAGCAGCAGGTGCTGCGCCCCATGATGATGCTCCCATTTGTCTTCTTCGTGCTCTTTATCGCGTACTCCATCGCCTATCAGTATGTGGCGTGGGTGCAGTGGCCGGAGCTGACGGCATTGACGGCGCTCTTCTTCCTCGCACTCCTTGAGATCTGTCTGCACACGGGGCTCATGCCGTCGAACCGCCTGCACGAGGCATTCTTTACGCACGCACGGCTCGCGATGCGGCTTGTGAATGCGGAGGGAGCTCCCGTCTTTGCCTCGGTGCTGCAGTGGGATGAAACCGGACGCGATACACGCACCTCGCGCATGGAGATCCACGGCGGCGCTCTCCTCTGGCAGGAGGATCTGCGACTCCTGCATGAGCGGCAGCGGCAGCTCGCCCTCGCGTGCGGTGCACTGGAGCGCTCCCATACCCTCCTGCGTGCAGAGCACACAATCCGCAGAAAACTGCTCGCCCTGACGCTCCGGCGAAACCTGTCCGAGGAATTGGAGGCGATCCTGGCCGCCAAGCGTCCGCTCCTGCGCCGTTTTCGCGAGGAGCTGATGGAAACGCAGGACGAGGAGCAGATCGTGCGTCTCATCCGACGGCTCAATCTGCTCTCCTCCTATCTGAAGAAGCGCTGCGTGCTCTTCCTCAAGGGGCAGGAGGACGGTACGGTTCGCACCGACGAGCTCGCGATGGCAGTCTCGGAGACCTGCACCTACCTGCGTCCCCTCGGACTACGCGTCGGTGTGGAATGGACGCAGACGGAGCTGCTGTACACGGAGACGGCGCTCGCACTCTTCGACGCGTTCGCGGAGTTCCTGACGCACGCGGCCGCTGCGGGGATGGAGCGCATCTTCTGCCGCTTCACGGACGACACGCTGACCTTCCTGCTGGAAGACGCCGACTGGATCGCGCCGTGGGCTGCGGCATGGCAGGAGGAACACGGTATAGCCGTCACCACAGAGGATCGCGGTTATGCGCACACGCTGACCATCCATCCCACCGCGGCGGCGGGAAAGAGAACCGGCGGCAAAGCCGCATACACTGCAGAGGATGCCCGCAGGACACAGGACGAGGGTCGGAGGGATGCGCCATGGAACGGCTGACCACGTACAGCTATGGGGAGATTCTCACCCTTGTACTGCTTGCGAGCCTTGTCCTCATCGCCCAGAGTGCCGCGCTCTGTTGGGCGCTCGCCCATCTCCCGCGCCGCCGGATCCGCTACCTGCTGCCGGAGGCAGCGGCACTCTCCGTCGTTCTCCTCACAACGCTGCTGCTCGGCGGTGCATGGAAGCTCTTCTTTGCAGAGCTGCCGCCGATTGGCTGGCTCGCAGCGGAGCGGTGGACAGCGGGGCTCCTCTCCCTCGTCGTCGGGTTCACTGCCTGCGAGCGCAGACTGCTTCCTGCGCTCCTGCTCGCATTTGCGGGTCTCTGCTCGCTGCCGATGATGGACGACTTCCTCCCGATGAGTGCCGCGCTCGTCCTTCTGCTGCTCGGCGTACGGCTCGTACTGCTTGCTGCACGTGCACGTGCACGCAGGACACGCGAGGTGACGGTTTCCTCCATCCGTGCAGGACTCGACCTCCTGCCCGAGGGAATCCTCTTTGCCCGTGAGGATCACGCTGCGGTACTCGTCAACATCACCATGCTGCGCTTCATGGAGCGCCTCTTCGGGCGCCAGTATCGGAATGCAGCGGTGTTCTGGCAGGACCTCACGGCGCTTGACGCGCCCGCTGTCGCAGAGAAACGGCAGCGCGAGGGTGCCGTGCTCCTGCGCTTTACCGCAGGCGATGTGTGGCTCGTGCAGCGCGTGCAGCTGCTGGGTGCGCTCCCCGGCTGGCAGCTGACAGCCTCCTGCGTTACGGAGCTGGACGCCGTCACGCAGGAACTCAGAGAGAAGAATGAGGAGCTCAGCACTACGCTCAGCGCCCAGAAGGAGCTCCTTCAAAACCTCGAGCGTACGGAGCGCAGCCGAACGCTGCAGGAGATCACCTCACGCGTGCACGATATCCTCGGGCAGCGGATCAGTATGCTCCAGCAGCTGCTTGCAAGCTCTGCACCAAAGGATGCGCTCCGTACGATTGTCCGCATCGACAGCCTCTTGGAGTCCGTTCCGCTCGCGCAGGAGCCCCATCCCGCAACCCTGCTTGCCGATATGACGGACACCTACCGACGGCTCGGCATACGGCTCACGGTCATAGGCAGCCTGCCGCACAATCTGCGGCGCGCACGTGCCTTTGCCGCCATTACGCGCGAGGCACTCAGCAACGCGGTCTGCCACGGGCGTGCGAATGCGGTCACGATCACGCTCGGCGAGCGGCGGCTGCACATCCGTGACAACGGCATCGGTTGCACAGAGCTGCACCCCGGCGGCGGACTGTCGGGGATGATGCACCGTGTGAACGAGCTTGGCGGACGCCTCACCATTACCCATACACCACATTTTGAAATAGATGCACGGATAGGGGAGAACACAGGATGATCAAAATTCTGCTCGTGGACGATCAAAAAATTCTGCTCGAAGGACTGGAGCAGATCTTCACTCCCCTCGACGACATGGAGGTGGTCGGCAGCCTCCTCCTCTCAGAGCTCGTGGAGGAGGCGTGCGCACGCCTTACACCCGATCTCGTCCTCATGGACATCTGCATGGAGGGGCGCACGAGCGGCATACAGATCTGCGCGCATCTCAAAGCACGGTTCCCAGAGCTGCGTGTGATCCTCATGACAGGCATGCAGGAGATCGCCTTTCTCGCGCGGGCAAAGACAGCGGGCGCGGACAGCTTCATCTACAAGGAGGCATCGGGCGAGGAGTTCGCCGCCTGCATCCGCGCGACGATGGAGGGCGCGCACATCTATCCCGACGTGTGTGCCGACTCCACCTTCGGTGGTACTAAGGCACCGCTGACGAACCGCGAGCTCGACATCCTCCGCTGCATCTGCCGCAGTATGTCCTATGACGAAATCGCCGCTGCGCTCGGAATCACCAAGCGAACGGTCAACTTCCACGTCGGCAACATGCTCGTCAAGACGGGCTACAAGAGCATCGTCGGGCTCGCCGTCGAGGCAACGGAGAAAGGCTATACGGACAGTGCCCAATAGAGATGCCGCACGAAGGTGTTTCAGGCTTCGTGCAGCACCTTTCTTGCGGCTTTTTTCAAAATTTTTCGTCCGACCTGTTATTTATGACAGTACGCTTTTTCTCATGGTATGTTACAATAGAGAAGAACTTTCAGAACACTCACGTTTATTCATCTAGAGGAGGAAACACCATGGGACTCATCCAAGCAGCAGTCGGTTCTGTCGGCGGCGTCCTCGCCGACCAGTGGAAAGAATACTTCTACTGCGACAGCCTTGACAAGGATTCGCTCGTCGCCAAGGGACAGAAGCGCGTCAGCGGCCGCAGCTCCAATACGAGCGCAACGGACAACATCATCACGAACGGCTCCGTCATCGCGGTCAACGAGGGGCAGTGCATGATTATCGTCGAGCAGGGTAAGGTCGTCGAGATCTGTGCCGAGCCTGGCGCATTCACGTACGACAGCTCCACCGAGCCGACGGTCTTTGGCGGTGATCTCGCGAACGACCTCGTGTCCGTGTTCAAGAATATCGGAAAGCGTTTCACGTTCGGCGGCGACGCACCGAAGGATCAGCGCATCTACTATTTCAATACGAAAGAAATCATGGGCAACAAGTACGGGACGGCGCAGTCCATCCAGTTTGAGACCATGATCGGCCAGTACATGCTGAACGTCAACATCCGCTGCTTCGGCGAGTACAGCTACCGCATCACGAATCCGATCCTCTTCTACACGAACGTCTGCGGCAACG
>ERZ772957.1595-NODE-1595-length-14410-cov-11.798467_pt1 | contig 14410 bp, 9 predicted proteins | sample MGYA00580682_ERZ772957 | MGnify/ENA primary metagenome ERZ772957 (study PRJEB29015, sample SAMEA2737921) | human oral metagenome | biome: human oral; feature: human-associated habitat; material: dental | place: China | collected 2025 ...
ATATCATCAAGCCGATCAAAACCACCACCTTTCACCAGGTATCGCTTCTCTATCTCTAGATTCTTCATTTATCACCTCCCCATCATTACCGTTAATAATAACTTAAGCATAATAAAAACTGCGTTAGATAGCAAAACCATATCTAGCGTATGATAGCAACCAGGGATTCACACTACTAATCTAGTGCTCCCCAGCTTAAGGGAAGCCCCATTATTATATTAACTTACCCTCTAGCCATCTTTCGCCAGGCTTGCCTGGATGTCGGCTAGGCTAAGGCGGATACCTGAGCCCGGCACCAGTTCACCGGTCAGGATCTTCTCGGCGACGATATTCTCGACCGTACGCTGTACCACTCGACGCATCGGTCGGGCGCCCAGACGAGGATCATAGCCGGCCTCCACCAGTGCCAACTTCGCCTGATCGTCAACCGCCACGGCGACCTTCTGGTTAGCCAGATTCTTATTGATACCGACTAGGATCAAGTCAATCACCTGCAGCAGCTCCGACTTGGTCAGCGGTCTGAAGACAGCGATCTCGTCAAAACGGTTAAGGAACTCCGGCTTGAATTGCCCCGAGCTAATCAGCTCGTTTTGAATCTGCTCACTAAATTGCTCCAGCTGATAACCGGCCTCAATGTACTGCCTGATCTTGTCCGCCCCGGCATTGCTGGTAGCTATCAGGATAGTATCTCGGAAGCTAATCGGGCGGTTGTTGATATCCCTTAGCACTCCCTCGTCCAGTACCTGCAGCAAGGTCGTCAGTACATTGGGGTGAGCTTTCTCGATCTCGTCTAGTAGCACCACGCTAAAGGGATCCTTTTGCACCTGAGCCGATAGCGACATCGGGTCGGTCGCTCCGTCAGCAATCAAGCGAGCCACATCTTCCGCCCGGACATATTCGTTCAGATCAATCCGGACTAAATGATCCTCACCCGAGAAATAGACTGCCGCTAGCGACTTAGCTAGCTCAGTTTTGCCGACGCCGGTCGGACCGAGAAAGAGGAAAGTGCCGATCGGACGGTTCTCATTACGCACCCCTGCTCTAGCCCGACGCAAGGCTGATGCCACCGCCGAGACTGCCTTAGTCTGATTGATCATCCGCTGATGAATTAGTTCCTCTAGGTGAAGTAGCTTATCTTTCTCGGCCTGAGCATCACCACTCTGTAGATTACCTCCGACCTTGATGCCTAGGGTTTGCTCAATAGTCTGCGCTACCACGCTAGGATTAACCACCCCACCCGAAGCTCGCTGAGCGGCACTCTCCAGTAGCTGAACCGAGGCTCTAGGCTGAGCCACGTCATGGATGTAGCGATTAGACAAGCGATACGCCTCAGTCAACGCCTGATAGGTGAAGAGCGTCGTACTGCCATATTCTAGTGGGATTATCCGATCTTCCAGTACCCTGATGGTGTCGTTGTCATCAGTCGGAGTGATCTCGATCCGATTGAGAGCGCTGGTTAGTGCCGGCTTAGCCTGAGCGATCTGGAGAAACCGCTGCTCCTCCATCGCCATGATCAGCTTAAGTCCACCGCCCTCAATTGCCGGCTGAAGCAGATTAGATAGATCAACCGAGCCGGTACCGTCCGACATAAATAACTCGGCATTATCTAGGAAGAGGATGATGTTCTTGGCTCGATATGCTTCGGAGAGTAAACGACCGATCAGTTGCTCAATCTCACCTCTGGCATTAGCTGCCGAGATTATCGCCGAGGCATCCAGCATAAAGACCTGGTTAAACTTGACGTCAGATGACGCACCCGATTTGGAGTCCATCAGGATATCAGCCAACGCCTCCACTACGGTAGATTTACCCACTCCTAACGGTCCGATCAGCGCCACGTTACGTCGAGCGTTGCTAGAAAGATATTTAATCATGTCATCGACCAGTAACCGGTTGCGCATCAGATTACCCGCCATTGACCGTCGCCCCTCAGAATACTTGAGACTTAGATTAGTACCAAAATGCTCTAGGGTGGGAATATAGCCGAATGACCAATCCCGAGCAATCCCGCCGGTCAGCTTCAGATCGCTACTGCGCCTCGCCTGCATCTCCCAATGCTCCAGCCATTCCACACCTTGATAGACATCGCTGGCGTCTATCCGCAAATTGTTAAGGATGTCGGTACAGTCGGGATTGAGGCGAATGATAGCCGCTACCACTACTACCGAAGGAATCGTGCTGGTTCGCTCAGGCAGGTGTGACCAGATGTTGATTGATTCCCGCCAGACGCTCTCCGTCAAGCCTGGGTCAGCCGGTGTCAGTTGGACTACTTGTTGAATCGGGATGCCTAGACGATTAGCTAGAAACTTTGCTCCACCACTACCGGCTAGTGCCTCGATGATTGTGCGAGGGTTAGGATCTTGGGGCAGCAAGCCCAGTACTTCCAACGATAAAATGTCACCGATGTTGCGAGGCTGCTTGCTCGCCGGCATATCCCTCAGCCGAGAGCGCAACCACAGATATGGCACCAGCGACCAGCCCGCCAGCATCAATACCAACCAGCCGATTGCCATGCCCGCCAGTAGTAGAACTATGCCCAGCAACGACAGCAGGATAGCCCCGACCAGAGCAATAACCCGAGTCAGCTTGCCAAAGCGCTGACAATATCTCGCCTCAATCGCCCGATTAGCCCGATAATTCAGCCGATAGTCTAGATTATTTTCCACGGCGCCCCCACGCTAACCATCAAGATCAGACCTAGCACCGGAGCTAATGGCAAAAGCGGCCAGCTGGCTAGGCGGAGTACGCTAATGATGGCGTAGATAATCAGAGCCAGCGTCCCGACAAAGACCATGACCAGCCGCATCACGCTACCGACCAGGCGACTAATTAGCTTGTCAGCAATGACACTAGCCAGACTGGCAGTCTTGCCCGCCTGCTCGCCTACTGAGATCTGGCGAAAGGGAGCAAAGAGTGTCTTAAGTAGCATACCGATGCTAAACTTGTCTGCCAGCTTGATGAATGACCGCTTGGTCAAGCTGATTTGCTCCAACCAGCCCTCCGAGTACCACCAAGACAGCAAGCTAATGATAACCATAACTGTATTATACTACAGCTATCCAGTACCAAGAGAGGTAACGGCGCTAAGGCAGACGTAATCACCCGGTCGCAGATTAGCGACGACCCATGCCGTAGCCCCAGTCAATGCCTTGGTCTATTTCTTTGAATTGACTATGGTTGCCGGGTCGGCTATTCCTTGCCTCTTCTAGCTCCTCTAGCGTCAGGGACGTAATCCCCTTGGGGCTTTCTCGCTTAGCATCCGGTCGAAGTGTCTGACGTGGACCTTGTTCCTCTGATTCCTCAAGCTCTTGTATCAACTGCCTCGCCTCTCGTAGCATCTGCTCTGTCTCTTCCAGGTTCTGTCGCAATTGTTCTGCCTCCAGTGCTGCTTGTTCAAGCTCCGAATCTAGTTGAAATGTCTGAAATGAATTTCGCTCCCCATACTCTTGTAGCAACCACCTTGTCTCCGGTAGCATCCGTTCCAGCTCTTCCAGTTTCTGTCGCCCGCGTTCTACCCCCAGCATCATTTGTTCAAACTCCGAATCTATAGCGGAAATCTCAAGAGAGTGGCCATGACCATCACTTAGATTACCGTCAGAGCTATCATCTGCTTTATCAGCCCGTTCGTCACCAGCCCGGTCGTCATCAGGCTGATCTGTTCCTTCCGGATGCGCCAGCATCGACCAGTCATTGACATCTAGATTATAGAGAAAACTATCATCAGGTAGCTGGTAGTCATGACTGAGACGGTTCATATTATTCATAAGCCTTGCCTGATAATCCTTTCTAGCATGATGCTTGACTTAATAACTAATCTATACATTAGCATAATAACAGCGTAGTGTCAACCCATCGCCCATATTAACACATTAATACCTGTAATTTCCCTCCACGCATAGCTCCATGGCATACGAGTAGTACGGGTGGTCTCCTCAGGCTCCAGCATGATGCATAACGTTACACTACGATAGGCAAGAAGAATGTATATGATGCATTGTTGTATCCAGGTAGACTCAATTAGCATCAGCTGGACAGGCTTGGCACCGTATAAACTACCACGTGCACTGGATAGCTTGCTGATATATCAACAGCCTTCGTCAACCACACTGTACTACTCGTACTAGGAGTGTCTATCTCTGACTGAAGTTGGACTAAGAAATGAGACCGGGGAAATTACAGACATAACCTTCCTTACGCATCAAAGGGTGTCTTTTTGTCCTTCATCTACATCGTCATTTCCTGAAGACTGTGCACGCTTGAAGCTCAGCAGTGCACGAGCCAGCCAGGCGGGTCTGAAGGAAATGATGATGCAGATGAAGAATGGGAGGTCTAACGAGCAATACAATGAGGCGACTATGTGTGTTCCTCTGTACCCCTGCTCCTAACTGCTGGTATAATTATACTGAGCTTAAATAATCAGGAGTAAGAATTATGTCAGGACACAGCAAATGGGAGACAACCAAAAGACAGAAAGCAGTAGTCGACGCCAAACGAGGCGCTGTCTTCACCAAACTAGGCAACATGATCGCCATCGCCGCCCGCAAAGGAACAGACCCCGACATGAATCCCGCCCTAGCCCTAGCCATCGACAAAGCCAAGCACGCCAACATGCCCGCTTCTAATATCCAGCGAGCCATCGACCGAGTCAGCGACAAAAACGCCTCGGCTCTGGAGGAGATAGTCTACGAGGCTTATGGTCCGGGCGGTATCGGGATTATCATTGAGACGGCGACCGATAACCGCAACCGTACCTTACCCGAGGTACGCACCACCCTGACTAAGAACGGCGGCACCATCGCTGACCCGGGCTCGGTGGCTTTTCAGTTTGACCATAAAGGCGTTATCCGTGTCGAGGCAACCGGTGATGAAGCCCTAATGACTATCCTGGATGCCGGAGCGGAAGATGCCACTGACGATGGCAAGGAAATTACCGCCATTACCGACATGCGAGATCTTCATCAAGTACGCCAAGCCATTGTCGATGCCGGGCTAACGGTGGCTGATGCCGGACTGGAATATGTCGGCAAGACTCAAGTTGAAGTCAGCGATCCGGATAAGGCCGCCCGGGCGATGCGTCTACTAAACGCCCTTGACGACTTGGATGACGTGACCGGCGTCCACACTAACGCTGACATCACGGCGGAAGTCTGATATAATTCAGACTGTAGCTAAGTTTTGCGCCGAAAGACATGGGTAGTTAGTCGGGGTGTGGCGCAGTTGGTAGCGCGCCGCGTTTGGGACGCGGAGGTCGTCCGTTCAAGTCGGATCACCCCGACCAGTAATTATTTTAAGGATCAAGGTGGATAAGCTAAAAAATAAAGCCAGAATAGCCAAGCTAAAAATGACCGGGCTGCCCGGTTGGCTTCGGCGCCACCTTGTCCTTAGTATCACCCTCAGTATCATCCTGATCTTTTGTCTAGGCTCAGTCGTCTTCGCTCTGACTTTCTACCGGGACAAGGCAGCTCCCGGCGTCACTATCGCTAACGTCAAGGTCGGCGGGCGCACTAAGAAGCAAATCGCCGCCATCATCCATAACCTGACTAAGAATATCCGCCTCAGCCTCAAGTATGACGGTAAGTCTGCTACTGCTAGCGCCAAAGACCTGGGGGTCGATATCAAGACCGAACAGCTCGCCGAGAGAGCTGCTCAGACCGGGCGAAACAATCCACTAGGCATCCTCTTTAACAATCAGCATTTCGACCTGGCTGACTCGTACGACAAAACGAAGGTTAAGCACTTCGTCGATGCTAACTTCCCCGAGTTAACCACTGACCCTAAGGATGCTCAGCTAGTCTACAACAGGGACCAGAACCGCTATCAGGTTCAGCCCGGTACTGTCGGCAAGTCAGTCCGGCTGCTTGACCTGTATCGTCAAGTCGAAAAGCTCCTCAAGGCACCCCAGATCACCAGTTATCAGATCACTACCATCAATGACCACCCTACTATCAGCGATAAATCAGCCGAGGAGACCGCTAATAAGATCAATCAGTCGCTCAGCCAATCAATCCAGATCTTTAACGGTGACCGAACTCTCTGGACGATCGACCCTTGGACGATCGCTGACTGGACGTCATTTCAGCCTAACCATACAACATCAAGCTATGACATCGCCTTTGATAAAGATAAGATTACCAAATTTATCACCGAAACGGTTGCCGGTGAGCTGAGTGATAAACCGGTTAACCAGCTAGCTATCACCGATGGCAACAAGCAGGTGCTACAGGTAATCCGCCCGGGGCGCAACGGTCAGACCGCCAGCAATGTCGGCGATATTACCGATCAGATTATCGCCAGCCTCAAGGATGGCTCCGGTAAACGAATCGAGATGACCACCAAGGATTCGCCCTTCCAGACCGATGCCTACATAGCAGCAGACGGTCACTGGATCGAATACAATCGATCGACCTATGAAGTGCGCCTATGGGCCGGCAACGGCATAGTCTGGTCGACTAATCAGACTTCTCAGGGTAAGCCCTCTACTCCGACCATCACCGGTTTGTTTAGAGTCTGGTACAAAGTATATCAGCAGTGCATGCCCAATCCACCAGCCAAAGAGCCTCTCTGCAACATTCATTACATCACCTTCTGGCAATCGTCCGGCTACGCTTTCCACGAAGCCTGGTGGATGAACTACGCCAATGGCAACGTCCGCCAAGGTATCTCACACGGCTGCGTCAACATGTTTATCGGTGACGCCAAACGAGTCTACGACTGGGCATCAATCGGCACGCCCGTCTGGGTGCATAACTAGACGTCGACTTACTGCGGTCTGGTCAAGGCGATCTGACGGGCTCGCTCCGACAGTCGCTCCAGACGAGCCAGCTCCTTCTCAGCATGACCGTCAGCCGGCTCAAACTTCGCCTCACCGTAGCGCCGGCGACTCGCTCTAGCCAGCAGCCAATCAGCCAGATGAGGGCTCTTGGCTAGTACCGGACCATGTAGATACGTGCCTATCGCCGCCTGCCTGATCGCACCCTCGAGCCTGCTAGCGCCATCATTGCCCCAGCCCTTGATTACTTGCCCTAGCGGAGCCTGCTCCTTACCAAGATCAGTTCGACCGCTGTGATTTTCATAACCGACCAGTACACCCAGCTCATCGCCGGCGTCGACTACTGCGTTACCGATCAATCGCTTCCGCTCCGCTACCGTGATGGCATCGAAGATACCCAGCCCCGTCAGCCGATCGCCATCGCCGGTCTGGAAATAATGACCCATCAGTTGATACAGCCCACAGATAACCAGCATAGGCACACCGGCCTCTATCATACCCGGCAGCTCAGACTTTAATTTCACCAGGTCGCTCAGGATTGCCCTCTGTCCCGAGTCCTGCCCGCCGCCGCCCAAGATTAGGTCGGCTTTCACCAGATTAGCCATATCCGATGCCGAATTATAGCTAATCAGCTTCGCTTGATAACCATACAGCTCAGCTCGCCGACAGATGATCTGGGCATTGCCGTAGTCACCGTAGAGATTCATCTGCTCGGGGTACAGCTGGACGATGTTAAGCTGGCGTCGTTTCATCGTTTTTCCTCCCGACTCTGCCTAGCTAGGAGTAGCTGTCTGATCTTTAACATCGCCGTATAAGTAGCAAAGATCTGTCCGTCGCTCTCTAGTCGATCAAGAAAGGACTTAGTCGCCACGACAATATCCGGCTCAACCGACCTGAGTGCTACCTGATCATACTCCAGCCGAAGCGCCATATCGTACGCCCGGATGCCTGTCACACTCACCTCATCTTGCCTTAGTGAGTCAATCTTTACGTCCCATAGCCAGGAGACGTCTCTGCCATCGGCATACTGGTCATTAATAGCGATCAAAGTCGGCTGCGCCTCAGCTGAATCGAGGCTCAATTGAAAGCCACTCGGGTTTTTAACTAGGATTAATCGGACGGTTCCCTTAGCTAGACTAAGCTCTTCGCCTCGTCCAAACGCCGGTTTAATCTTAGCTAATGTCTCGACTGCTCGCCGTGGATCAAATCGATCCTGTTCGACCGCTCGCACCAAGCTCAAGGCGGCTCCACAGTTAAGAGCATTATAGATACCGAAGAGTCGCAGCTCGGTTGCATACCGTTTGCCATCGATCAAGTACTGCGCCCGACGATCGGTCAGTCTATCCAGAGTTAATACGTTCTCAGCAGCACCTTTAGAGCGTTTGGCTCGCTGACTGGTATGCAGCTCTTCATCTGTACGGTACAATTGACTCGCCTCGCCACTAGCACCAAACCACGCCGGTCGAGCCGTCAGCTGACCACTCTGACCCAGCTGACTTAGCCGTGGATCATCAGCATTTAGTACCACCACATCGGTCGTCTGTTCAGCTACATACGAGAGTAGCCGAGCTGTCTGGTCAATCTCACCGAAGCGGTCAAGCTGATCTCTTAGTACATTGAGCAGCAGGCTGTAGCGTGGTTTAACCTGCGCCACGAAGTGGGTCGCATGAGCTTCGTCCAGCTCCAGCACTGCGATGTCGGCCCCCAGTCGCCCACGACGCATGACCGGCAAAGCCGCCGAGATGACCCCTCGAGCAAAGTTGCTCCCACTGGGGTTCGTAAATACTCGGTAACCGTCTGCTCGCAGGAGGTCGGCAATGATCTTGGTGGTGGTAGTCTTGCCGTTAGTCCCACTGACCAGCACTACACCCTCCGGCAACTTAGCAAGCAATCGCCCGAGAAAGTGGGGCGACAGCTTCTCGACCACTAGCCCCGGCAAAGCCGAGCCATGGCCGCTACCCAGATGCCGAGATAAAAAGACCAAACACTTGCCAATCAGGCTCACTAACCACATCATATCTAACTCGCCTCATTCTATCACATTATCACCGTAGAAATTGTGCTTAGTCAAGCGCTTTAGCACTAAGATAACGGCTACCATTGCCAGATAATATACACCCGCCATCCTCAGCTCTAGCCGATACTCCAGCCCTGCTCCGGGGAGAGTAGAACCCCAGCTAGCCACTGCCTTCACCCAATCCAGCAGAGCGTTAGCCGGTAGGGCAATAACGTTAGCTCCGGCCAGCGGCAAAAGAAAAGTACTTAACCCGGCAACGAAAGCAGTCAGCATAGCCAAAGGCAACATCGGCAATACCAGCAAATTAGTCACCAGACCAACGAGCGAAACCTTACCCATCGCCACGGCTATAATCGGCCAAGTAACTAGCTGGGCACTGACCGTTTCCAGCAGGATCTGTACCAAGCTCCACTTGACCCTGATCAGGTCATGAAGTAAGGGAGCTAGAATGATCACCCCGGCGAATGAACCGAAAGATAGATACCAGCTGACATCACCCCACAGCTGGATAGGGTCAAGCACGATCGTCACAGTCGCCACGACAGCTAGTAAAGTCACCGGGTGAGACTTGCGACCGACATACCAGAGGAGCAAGCTATATATCGACACCAGTACCGCTCGATCCATACTGGCTGATGAGCCGGTCAGTTGGGTGAATAGTAGCACCAGAGTGACCGATAGAACGACCGCTACTAAGCGAGATCTTTTCGCTAGTAGACGCCGAGCGAAACGAACCAACACCGTCAGATTGTAACCGCTAGCTACCAGTACGTGAGTCAGTGACGCCAGCATAAAGGCGTTTTTGATTCGCTCGTTTAGGTTGGCTTTCTGGCCGGTCAAGATGCCCATACCCAGATCTGCATTCTCTCGGCTCATGACCTTCTTAAGACCATCGGCAAAGTGCTCCCGTATCCGCCCCATCGGATCAGCTCCAGCTGGACGAACCACCTCAACCAGCCTCGCCCTAGGTAAGGTCACCGCATAAGACCCAAAGCCACTGTCTAACGTACCGCTTAGCTTGACCCGATCATAGCGAAGCAACTTAGCTGGCTGACCGTCCTTGATTGATACCCAGATTCGCCCGCCCAGGTCATACCGGCGTCTACCTAAAGTTAATATCGGCTGATCAAGATTGATCGTCATCAACCCTCTACTCATCGCCGGGTCATCAACTACCGTACCCTGCACCACCACTTCATCACCGACCAGGTCGCTATAACGATCAATACTGGCTAGTAACCCACTTGACCTGACTATCCCCAAGACTAAACCGCCCAATACCGCCACGGCAACCATTAGCCGCCAGCGACTAATCAGCGAGGCCAAGCTAAGCACTGCACCCAAGCCGAGCAACCACAAGCTATATTTGTCTATCCTCGGAAACCACCGCACTACCGCTACGCCAGTCAAGAAACCTAGGCAGATCGCCGTGATCACCCATGAGACATGCGTCTTCTCTTTCAAGTAGCCCACTAAACATATTATGTCACAATGAGCTTAGGGCGGTCAGAGTCATAATGATGACTCACGGAAGCTATAGTTAGATCAGTCAGTCGCATCCGGCTAAAAATATAAATCGCCCTTCTAAAAGAGCGATTGATTGACTTGTTCTGATGTGGTGGGTCGAGTGGGGCTCGAACCCACGACACCAGGCTTAAAAGGCCCGTGCTCTGCCAACTGAGCTATCGACCCATGATTAACTAGCAATAATATACCATAATTTCTACTAGCCACCCAAATCATGGACAGAGTGCTATTATATTAACAGTAAGTAATATGAGAAGGGTGGCAAATGGCACAAACAGCAATCAAAGCAACTATCGTCGGAGCAGGCTTAGTCGGGAGCACCATCGCCTACACCATGGTGGCACAGGGAGTCGCCAGTGAGATCGTCTTAGTCGATGTCGATAATGATCGAGCCGAGGGCGAAGCGATGGATATTGAGCACGGCTCACCCTTCTTTAAGGAGTCGCTCATTCACGCCGGCGATTACCAAACATCGGCTGATTCCGATATTGTCATCATTACCGCCGGCACTAACCAGCGCCCCGGTGAGACCAGGATGGATTTGATCGGTCGCAACGCCGCCATCGTCACCGGCGTCGCCAAGCAGGTTAAGCAGGTCTCTCCCAAAGCTGTCGTTTTAGTAGTATCGAACCCTGTCGACGTGATGGCTCGGGTGGTTCAGGAAGTAACCGGCTTTCCTGCCGAGCGAGTAATCGGTTCCGGCACTAACCTGGACTCCGCTCGTCTGCGCTATTTGCTCAGCAAGAAGTTTGGCATCGATAGTCGCAATATCCACGCCTACGTCTTAGGCGAACACGGCGACAGCGAGTTTGTCGCCTGGAGCAACGTCAATATCGCCGGTATGAACATCAATGAGGCATCCGACGCTTTCGGTGGGTTAATGGGCGACTACGACTACATTAATCTGGCTAACGACACCCGCAACGCCGCCTACGAGATCATCAATCGCAAAAAGGCTACCTACTACGGCATCGCCGCTAGTGCCAGCCGAATAGCCGAGGCTATTCTGCGAGACGAAAAGTCGATCATGCCCTTGTCGGTCAAGCTGACCGGTCAATATGGGCTAAAAGATGTCTACCTGTCTCTGCCCGCCGTCATCGGTCAGCACGGCATTATCAAAATCATCGCCCCCTATATCTCGGAAGAGGAAGAGGGCAAACTTCACCATAGCGCCAAGCTCCTAGCTGAAGCATACGACAGCCTGCATTCCGCCAAGTAGTCTGCCGAGGCAAGCTTCTCGCCCTACTTAGCCAACATCTTCTTCAGGTACTGTCCGGTGAAGCTGGCTTGGTTCTTCGCCACCTCTTCAGGTGTACCACTGGCTACTACTCGACCGCCATCCAAGCCACCATTTGGTCCCATGTCAATGATGTAATCGGCGGATTTGATCACGTCAAGGTTGTGCTCGATCACCACCATAGTATTGCCGGTATCAACCAGCCGTTGCATCACTCCTAGTAAGCAGCGCACATCCGCCGAGTGTAGACCGGTGGTCGGCTCATCTAAGATATAGAATGTCCGACCGGTGGCACGACGACTTAGTTCGGTCGCCAGTTTGACTCGTTGCGCCTCGCCGCCTGACAGTGTAGTAGCAGGCTGTCCAATCTTAATATAGCCCAATCCCACCTCCCGCAATGTCTTCAGCTTGTTTGCTATCTTCGGAATAGAGTCAAAAAATTGCACCGCTTCATCGACAGTCATCTGAAGCACCTGGCTAATATTCTTGTCATGCCATTTAATCTCCAACGCTTCCTGATTGTACCTAGCACCGTGGCATTCATCGCAGGTAACATAAACATCGGGTAGAAAATGCATCTCCACCTTGATCACACCGTCGCCCTGACAGTGCTCGCAGCGCCCACCCTTAACATTAAAGCTAAACCGCCCCGCCTTGTAGCCTCTGATGTTTGCCTCAGGTGTCGCTGCAAATAAGTCTCGAATATAAGTGAAGACGCCAGTATAAGTAGCGGCGTTTGACCTTGGCGTCCGACCAATCGGACTCTGGTCGATCACGATTACCTTGTCTAGCTGTTCTATGCCATCAATTCGCTGATGCGCTCCTGACACTGCCTGAGCTCGGTTTAGCCTAGCCAGCAGTTCTTGGCCTAGAATATCGTTGATCAAGGTCGATTTACCCGAGCCCGACACTCCTGACACTACTGTCAGAAGCCCCAGCGGAAAAGACACATCGATATTCTTTAGATTATGCTCTCTGGCCCCTACTACCGTCAACAGACGGCTCTTATCGACCGGTCGACGCTTAGCCGGCACGGCAATCTTTTCCTCGCCACAGAGAAAACGACCGGTAAGTGAGTCGGGGCTAGCTGCTACCTCGGCAGGCGTGCCGGCCGCTACAATCTCACCACCATGTACCCCGGCACCCGGTCCAACATCTATCAAATAGTCGGCTGAGCGAATCGTATCTTCGTCATGCTCCACCACCACCACCGTATTACCAAGGTCACGTAGGTGCTTCAGAGTGGCAATCAACCGGTCGTTATCTCGTTGGTGCAAGCCGATACTAGGCTCATCCAAGACATAGAGCACGCCCCTCAGTCCGCTACCGATCTGCGTTGCCAGGCGGATTCGTTGCGCTTCACCACCCGATAGCGTATTAGCCGAGCGTCCCAACTCTAGGTAATTCAGTCCGACATCTCTTAAGAAGTCCAGACGAGAGTTGATCTCCTTAAAAATCTGCTTACCGATCAGCTTCTCTCGCTCCGTCCAGTCAATCTTACTGAAGATATCACGGGCATCGTCAATCGACAGGTTACAGATATCGACGATAGATAAGTCGTGTACTGTGATCGCCTGCACTACAGGCTTGAGCCGAGCACCGTGGCAGTCCATACACTCTCGCTCTCGCATAAATCGCTCGATGTTGCGCCGCATGAAGTCGCTATCAGTCTCTCGCCAGCGGCGTTCTAGATTAGGAATCACTCCCTCGTAAGTCGTCTGAACCGTCCGTCTACCTAGTTTAACTGGATAGACTTGGTCGCCTGTACCATACAGCAGGAGTCGACGAGTCTGAGCATCCAGTTCACCGACCGGAGTACGCAGGTCAAAGCCGTGTACCTTCGCCACACTAGCCAGCTTCTTCATCCACCAGGCTTCGACGTTAATCCGGTTGAACGGTCGGATGGCGCCCTCCATAATGGTCAGACGATCATTTAGTACTAATTCCGGATCGACCACCATTCGACTACCCAGTCCCGAGCAAGTTGGACAAGCTCCAAAGGGCGAGTTAAAGGAGAAGAGCCTTGGCTCCAGCTCGGGGATTGGCTCGTCGGGATGGTCAGGACAGGCATAGCGCTCTGAGTAGGTCATTAGCTCGTTGCTATCAGCATCGATCACCTCGACTACTCCACCACCGATAGTCAGGGCCTGCTCGATACTACCGGATATCCTGGATAGATCTTGCTCGGTAATGACTAGACGATCAACCACCAGCTCAATATCGTGTTTGAACTTCTTGTCGATATCCGGCCACTCGTCTAGAGCATAGACGATACCATCCACTCGAGCCCGAGCATAGCCTCGAGCCATATACTGCTCCGGCACATGAGCGAACTCACCCTTCTTCTGCTTGGCGATCGGTGCACAGATGTAGACCCGCCGGCCTTTCAGCTGCATGATCTCATTAATGATCGCTTGAGGAGTCCGCTTGTGCACCTCCTTGCCGCAGATCGGACAATGCGGGGTGCCTAGTCTGGCAAAAAGCAAACGCAGATAGTCGTATATCTCGGTCACGGTTGCCACCGTCGAGCGAGGGTTACGGCTAGTTGATTTCTGATCAATCGAGATCGCCGGACTAAGCCCGTCAATCTTATCTACATCAGGCTTCTCCATCTGACCCAGGAACATCCGGGCGTAAGACGATAGCGACTCGACGTAACGCCGCTGCCCCTCGGCGTAGAGGGTGTCGAAGGCTAGCGAGGATTTACCCGAGCCCGACAGTCCGGTGATCACCACTAGCCGATCACGAGGAATATCCACACTGATGTCCTTCAGGTTGTGGACTCTAGCACCCTGGATACGTATCACCTCTGTCATTATCTCGGGTATCCTAGCATATTTTACCTGATTTGTCACTAGTC
>ERZ772957.1599-NODE-1599-length-14383-cov-12.648730_pt1 | contig 14383 bp, 11 predicted proteins | sample MGYA00580682_ERZ772957 | MGnify/ENA primary metagenome ERZ772957 (study PRJEB29015, sample SAMEA2737921) | human oral metagenome | biome: human oral; feature: human-associated habitat; material: dental | place: China | collected 2025 ...
TGCTCGAAACGAAGGGCGACTACGTCGGGCCGCGCGAGATGCGAAAGCATGCGACGTGGTACACGCGCGGCATGAAGAACGGTGCGCGTCTCAGAGAGCTTTTCAATCGCGCGGAAACGAGAGCGGATTTCGCCGCGATTTTGGAAACATTGGCATAGGGGCGGGAAAGCCGCTCGAAGGAAATAGGTGATAGTATGGCAGAAGCAAAGGACAAGAAGAAGGAACTTCCCTGGAGCGCGTACTCCGAGGCAGAAAAACAGGAGCTTGAGGCGCTTTCCAAGGGCTACGTCGAGTTCTTGACGAAGTGCAAGACGGAGCGCGAGAGCGTGCGAGAGATCATCCGTCAGGCGGAGGCGGCGGGCTACGAAGACCTCGAAGAGGTACTGCGCGCGGGCAGGAAGCTCGCGCCGGGCGCGAAGGTCTACAGCGCCTACATGAAGAAGGCGATCGCGCTCTTCCACGTCGGCACGGAGCCGGTGGAGACGGGGCTGGCGATCCTCGGCGCGCACATCGACACCTGCCGCCTCGACGTGAAGCAGAACCCGCTCTACGAGGACAGCGGCCTCGCTTACCTCGATACGCATTACTACGGCGGCATCAAGAAGTACCAGTGGGTTACGGTGCCGCTCGCGCTGCACGGCGTCGTCGTCAAAAAGGACGGCACGGTGCTCGACGTCGTCATCGGCGAGGCGGCATCGGAGCCGACCTTCTGCGTGACGGATCTCCTCGTGCACCTGTCGCAGGAACAGCTCAAGAAGTCGGCGGACAAGGTCGTCGAGGGCGAAAAGCTCGATGTGCTCGTCGGCACCTTGCCGCTCGCCGGGGAGGAAAAGGATGCTGTGCAGAAGAATGTGCTCCGTCTGCTGCACGAAAAGTACGGCATCGAGGAAGACGACTTCCTGTCGGCGGAGCTTTCCTTCGTGCCCGCAGGTGCGGCGCGCGAGATGGGCTTCGACCGCAGCATGATCCTCGGCTACGGGCAGGACGACCGCGTATGCTCCTACACATCGCTCGCTGCCATGCTTGAGACGAAGCCCTCGAAGCGCACGGCGTGCTGCCTGCTCGTCGATAAGGAGGAGATCGGCAGCGTTGGCGCGACGGGCATGCGCTCGCACTTCTTCGAGAACATGCTCGCCGAACTCATGAATGCGCTCGGCCAATATTCGGAACTTGCCGTGCGCCGTGCGCTCGCCTCGTCCAAGATGCTCTCGTCCGACGTTTCCTCGGGCTATGACGCGCTCTACGCCGAGGCCTTCGACAAGCGCAACGCCGCCTACCTCGGGCGCGGCATGGTTTTCAACAAGTTTACGGGTTCGCGCGGCAAGTCCGGCTCGAATGACGCGAATGCCGAATATCTGGGCGAACTTCGTGCCATGCTCGATGCGCGCGGCGTGCGCTACCAGTCCGCCGAACTCGGCAAGGTCGACCTCGGCGGCGGCGGCACGATCGCCTACATCATGGCGCTCTACGGTATGCAGGTCATCGACAGCGGCGTCGCGGTGCTTTCGATGCATGCGCCGTGGGAAGTCACGAGCAAGGTCGACGTCTACGAAGTGAAGAAAGGGTACGCCGCGTTTCTCGCGGAGGCATAAAGCGGCATGTATGAAGTTCTTTTTCGCCGTTTCGTCAAGAACCATGACAAGACAGCGCTGCCCGAGGTGCGCTTTGCCTACGGGAATCTGAGCGGGCGCGTCGGCATCACGGTCAACGTCGTCCTCAGCGCCGTCAAACTTGCGCTCGGCCTCATGAGCGGCGCCGTCTCCGTCGTCGCCGACGCCGTGCACAACCTCGCCGATGCAGCGGCGTCCATTGCGACGCTCCTGGGCTTTCGTCTCGCGGCGAAGCCGGCGGATGCCGAGCATCCCTTTGGGCACGGCAGGGTCGAGTACATTGCGGGCTTCTGCATCGCGGGGCTGATCCTTCTGATCGGCTTCAAGCTATTGGAAGCTTCCGTCGAGAAGATCCTCGCGCCAGAACCGCCCGAGGTGAGCGTTTCGATGCTCGTGATCCTCACGGCGTCTATCGCACTGCAGCTTTGGCTCGGCCGCTTCAACAAGACGATCGGCGAGCGCATTGACTCGGCGGCGATCCGTGCGGCGGCGGCGGACAGTCTGAACGACTGCATCGCGACCGTCGTCGTCGTCGCCAGCCTCGCGTTCCATTATGCGACGGGAATCGACATCGACGGCTGGGCGGGCGTCCTCGTCGCGCTCTTCATTCTGCACAGCGGCTGGGAGGCGGCGCGCGACACGCTGCAGCCGCTCCTCGGGCAGCCGCCCGATCCCGCGCTCGTCGAGGGAATCGAGAAGACGGTGCTCAAGCACCGCGCGATCACAGGCGTGCATGACATCATCATCCACGACTACGGCCCGGGGCGCATCTTCGCTTCGGTACACGCCGAGGTACCCGCCTCGATGGACTTCCTCAAAGCGCACGAGATCATCGACGGAGTCGAAGAACTTCTGCGCAGGAAGTATCACATCATCGTGACCGTCCACATGGATCCCGTCGTCACCGACGATCCCGAGGCTGAGCGTGCACGCGCGGAGGTGGAGGCCATCATGCACGAGAACAAGCTGGGCGAATCCATCCATGACTTCCGCATGACGACGACGAAGGGCGGCGGCAAGAAGATCATCTTCGATGTCGAGGTCGCGCCCGACTGCAAGATGACGAACGACGACGTGCGCTTTTTCCTCGCGCGGGAGATTGAGAAGCACAACGCCGCCTATCACCCCGTGATCCGCGTCGACCGCTTCTTCTGCTGAGAAGAGGAAAGGGCGCTTTCCTTAAAATTTAGGTAATTTAGGCAGAAAAGCAGGAGTTTAAGCCTTGATGAAGAATATAATATTTTGGTGACAGCAATCGTCTTGATATTTTAGGAGGCAGAAAACATGAAAAAATTCTTTGCCGCAGCTCTTTTTGCGTGCTCGCTCTTCTTCGCGGCGCCGCAGGTGCAGGCATATTCCGAACTTGATTTCCTCGAAGGCAACTGGTACGACGACAACGGCAATCTCTTTGCCATCGTGCGCGACGGCAAACTCAATACGTTCCGCATGGACATGATCACGATGGCGGGCAGTCCCGGCAACTTCGCCGCGGCCGTGCAGGTGCAGGAGCCGAACGGCTTCCGCAACGTACCCGTCGAGTATTCCAACGTAGCGGCGAACGCTAAGGACAAGAACAACCCGTTCTTCCGTCCGACGGTACACATGAACGGCGTCAACGTCCATAAGGAATGGTTCCAGGTGCCGGACAGCGCCTATGACTATCTCGACGGTCACTGGTACGATGCCGACAACAACCTCGTCGCCTTCTTCCGCAACGGCACGTTCAACACGTATCCGATGACGTTCCTGAGCTTCTACGGCGTCGGCGGTCACTTCGACAGCATCTTCAAGGTCAACGACCACGGCACGGAGAAGTTCTTCGCCCTGTCCCTGCACCCGACAAATGCCGGTATGCGCCTCTCAATCCGCATGCTCGGCGTCGATGATTGGGCATACGATGCTCTGCGTCAGTAAGCTGCACGCAAAGGAGCTGCCGCGCATAAATCATGTGCGGCAGCTTTTTCGTACGTACGAGGCGAACGCCTGGGCACAAAGTGATAATGAAATTTAACACATGGGAGGTAATCAGGCATGCTGATCAATCATACGAACCATGCTTCGGCAAAGTGGGCGTCGCCGCAGGTGGAGGCGGCGCGTGCGTGGGGCGCGATCGAAGATGTGCCGTTTCCGGACATCGGGGCGGATTGGGACGAGGCGCGCGTTGCAAAGCTCGCTGAGGAGAACGCCGCGCGGATCATCGAGAAGAAGCCCCGCGCCGTGCTTTGTCAGGGTGAATTCACCTATGTCTACCATTTTGTGAATCTTCTGCGCGCAGTAGGCATTCCCGTACTCGCGGCAGCGAGCCGCCGCGAAGTCGTCGAGGTGCAGGAGGCGGACGGCTCGGCGCGCAAGCTGAGCCGCTTCGTGTTTACACGCTTTCGGCAGTATCAGTGAATCGAGTCGGGCTGTAGATTTTGGGGAGTCAAGGGATGGAGGAGGAAGGAATATGCGTCATCATATCATGCTTCTTTTCTTGAGTGATGTAAAGACGAGGACGCCAAGGGATGAAGATGGAAAGCCGCTGGACAAAGAGCTGTTGCCGTTTGCGGTATATAAGCAAGGAATCGGAGAATGCGGGATAACGAATGAGTCCGCTGTGCGCTATTTGCGGGATCTGGAGGTCGATGGGAAAAGGCTGGAACTGGATGCGCTCTTTGCCTTTGCCTCGAAAATGGTGCAGCAGCCGATCGGCGTGCCAAATTCGTCAATCGTGCCCTTCGAGCGCACGCATCTTGAGTTTTTCAAGGAGCGGGTGGCGCCCGTCCTGCCGCGCATAGATGAAGATGGTTTCTTTCAGATCGTTTCCTACGATGAAAAGCAGCGGATTCCGGAGACGAGACGTTTCGTGCTGGAGATGGCAGAGCGCATCATGGCGTATGTGCAGGAGAAAAAGGCGCAGGGCGATGAGGTCGTGCTTCATGCCGATCTCACGGGCGGTCTGCGTCACGCCGTCATGCTGATGCTCGCCGTCATGCGCCTCCTGCAGTACAATGGCATCGAGATTGGCAAGGTTCTCTATTCTAACTATCAAGCGAAAATCGTCGAGGAAGCGAACGACATCTACAGGCTCTTCGATCTCATCGCGGGTGCAGACGAGTTCGCACAGTTCGGCAGCGTTTCCGCCATCCTGCGTTACTTCGGCTACGATAAGATTCCGGTGAAGAAGCCGGAGCACATCTCGACGCGCCTGCACAATCTGCTCGTCGCCATGCACGGTTTCGCGGAAGAGATCAAGGTCTGCCACTACGGCGCGTTCGCCCATGCTGTTAAGGCGCTTTCCAAGGCGTTACATGATTTCCGTGTGGGCAGGGAAGCGGACGATGCGGATGTCAACGAAGGCATGATCGCACAGCTTCGCTTCCGCATCATGGCGGAGTACGGCGATATCCTCGGTGACAAGATCGACGATGTGAAGCTGCTTCGCTGGTGCGTGAACCACGGCTACCTGCAGCAGGCGCTGACGCTCTTCACCGAGCGCGTGCCCGAAATCTTGAAGGCGCGCGATGTCGTGGCGCTTTCGCCGGCATTTGAATCGAAGGTGCGGGCGGATATGAAAAAGGACGACAAGCGCAGCGAAATCTTCTATCTTTTCGCGGACTACAGGGACAAGGAAACGCAAGAGATTGCGAATGACACCAATGATTTTTCGCAAAAAGCGAAGTCGGAGTATCGGAAAATCATGAAGACCGCCATGAGCCGTGCCTTGAAAGAAACGGAAGCCCCTTCTTTCGACGACGTGGATTGGAAGACGCAGCTTTGCAAAGTCCTTGAAAAGCATCCGCTGTCAAAGCTTTGGCAGGAGAAGGCACGGGAAATCCTGGCGTTGGAAGATGCGCCGAAGGTGCGGGAGAATTATGAGAGACTTCGTGCATGGTGCGCGAATCCTAAAGCGTTTGCAGGGAAGAAGCCGCAGGACGAGCCGTTGTGGGATATGCTGGTCGACGCTTTGAGCGAAAAGGAAAGCGGTGCGGCCGAGGAGAAGGAGGCGGCGAAAAAGGAAGTGTTGAAGGAAGCATGGTGCAAGGAATTCCATGCGCTCCGGTATGGCCGCAAAAAGTTTGAGAAAATGGCGGGATTCGTCGGCGCCAATATGGATACAAAAACGGCAGAGAGGCTTTTCTCCGATATTTCCCTCGCGCCCGGCACGGAGAAAATCTTCGCTTTTCGTCACTGGTTCGAGCACGGCGACATTGCCTGCCGCATCTCGCAGGAGGATTTTTATGCCCTGCTTGCCATCTACTACAAGCTCAAGACGGAGCGAAACCAGAGCAACCATGCGCGTGAGGACAGCGCGCCGGGCGGGGCGCGTAAGCTGGAAAAGCTCTTTAAAGAGGCGTTCCGTCTGCTCGAAAAGCTCTGAGAAGGAGCAGCGCCATGGCTACGGAAAATAAAAAGAGCCGCCGCCGAGGGAATGTCGTCGCGAACCGTTTCATTGGCGATTACGACACCGTGCGGCCGCTTCTTCGCTATATCTCCTACGGCTGCTATCACAAGTCATTCCTCGTAGAGCGCCCGGGGCAGAGTACGCGAGCCTACGAGGAGAATATGGCGCACCTGCGCTTCTTTCTGCCTGAGGGAAGTCTCCAATCTTCACGCCATGGGCGGCTCGAGCTTTATCGCTTCGAGGGTGACTCCTACCGCGTCGCCGACGATTTTCTCGCCTACACCTACCGCATCAAGGCGCTGAAGCGAACGACCGCCTTCTGCCTCGTCAGCCTCTTTCAGATTCTCGGGGCGGCGAAGGAGCCGCTCGATGTGACGACGATTTTCGAGCGGGAGCTCTTTGCAGGAGGGGCGATTTCGGAGAGTATGGAAGATCTCAGCCGCCGCACGGTGCAGCGCTACTTGCAGGATCTTGAAGAGCAGGGCGTCATCAGCAGTGTGGTGGAAAAAGGACGCTTGCTCTATTGGCTGGCAGCGGACGGCGCTCTCGTGGAAGGACGCATCCGCGCGCGCTTGTTAATCGTGGTGAGTACTATGTCCTCCGGCATTACTTTACCGCCAATCAGAGCCTCATAAATATCCGGCAGGCGATTCGCATGATTGAAAATATCTCTAAAAAGTGAATCCTTATAAGTACGATTGACTTCCCGCATAGCGTCGCCCCCCTCATAGGCTTATTATACGCTGAAGCGAAGCATCGTGCGTGTCAAAAAAGTGCGATATAGAAGAACGATGCACGATGTCTCCCTCGTTGCTGCCTTCACTGCAAATGGCAATTGTCGCCTGCAAGAAAGAAGCTCCTGCCATATACCAACAGCAGGAGCGGATGCTTTACGCTACGATGCAGGCGCCTGTGCGGGCTTCGAGCGGTGTTCCCACGCGCCATGCCTTTGTTTCACATGCGGCGCACAGCGGTGCCATGAGCAGCAGGCGCTTTTCTGACGCTTCGGTGACTGCCAGAAGTTCTTCCCGCAATGCCCTTGCTCAAGGAACCACTGATAAATTCAGCCACCCATCTTCACGCATCTGTGCTGTCCTCTCGTCGTCGACAAATCCTCGACGTAGCACCGCTACGCCTGCGGTTTGTCTCCTCGATAGATACAGCGCATCTGCGCAAATCTGGGCGACTTCATTTTATCAGCGTTTCCTTAAAATAGCCGTGCAAGAATTCTATCGCTTCCTTCACAGGCTTCGTCGTATACATCACCGAATCGCCGTGTCTGCCTGCGAACATTGCGCAATACTGTGTTTTACGCTTTTCCCATTGCGCCTTTCTTGTGGCTTCAAAATCGCTTTGTACCCAAGTATTCGCCTCGTACTTTTCTGCGTCTTTCACATCTATGGAGAAAAGCGCGAACAAATCTTTTTCCGGCAACCCGCTGAGCCTATGGGGAAGCGCTTCATAGAAGAAGGGATTTTTCTCACTCCTGGGCAGACTGCGAATCGCTTTTTCCAGCATCGGGCATTTCTTATCAAAATCATGGATACGCAATCGTATATCTTGACGTAAATCGAACTTGCGGCGCTTCGCGTAATCACGATCGTACTCCGTGGAAAAAGCGATGAGCCTGGGGCGTGTTTCCTTCGGTAACTCCTTGATCCTTTCCCAATCCTTCTGCTGAAGGATATGGCGCACCATCTTCGCAAGATCTCCATAGGGGAAGGCTTCCGGCACCGGATTCTTTTCCCCTTTTTTCTTTTCCGTGCCATAGACATTGATGAATTGCTGCTGCCAGCCTTGGAATACCGACTCACCCTTCTTGCGGCACTGGCGAATCACCTCGATATCTTCCGTATAGCAGATCTTTTTCTCCACGAGGATTTCCGGGATCCACTCCGTGCAAAGTGTCATTGCCTGCTGCAGGAACTTCTTCTGCACGCACCAGGCGATGATGTCGAGGCGGCGCTCGGATTTCGCACTCGACGTGTTCTTGATGACGGAGCCGTATTCTTTCTCGATGACGCCGATGATGTGTGCGAACATCTCTTCCTCGACGGAGGTAGCTGCAGACTCGCGAAAGGCGCGAATTTTCTCGGCGAGCGCTTTCATCTCCTCTTCGATGACGCTCGTGCGGCAGATGCGTATGGCATCAGAGAAGCGCCGCATGGCGGCGAAAAGCACGGAGAAATCCTCGCTATGGCGCGGACTGCGTGCAAAATATTCTTCCAGCGCCTGTACGCTGCCGTACTTCTGGAACTCATCCGCGCCGGCGGCGAGGTCGAACATGCGGTGGATGTCGTCCGTCAGATGAATGCGGCTGATGCCATCTTTGACCAAATCCGAATATACGACATGCCCCATGCGGATTCCCATATACTTTGACAGCTGCAACTATACGCTGCCCCCGCATGGGGTGCTATTTCTAAAATATTTCTTCTTTTCCGGCAGGAATTTTTCCCGATTACGAGAATATTAAAATTTGAAAACATTTTACAGAAACCCCAAGAGGTCAAGCTCAAAGGGCGCAGACCGATTGGCCAGGTTTCTGTAAGGGCGGCGCACAATGTCCACAAAGTGGACGTTTGTGCGTATAGCTTTTGCAAAGGAGGCTTTTTGATGGAGCTGAAAGCAATACTTTTCGACACACGCTCGATTCAGAAGTACATCTTTTCCAGCAGTCGGCTCAAGATGCAGATCGGCGCGTCTTATCTCGTCGACCGCGTCTTCGATGACGTGCTGCTGCCCGTCGTTCGCGATGTCTGCGGTCAGGCGGAAATCGACGATGTGACCTGGCGCGAGGCGCCCTCTCCCGACTGGAGCGAGATGCCGCAGAAGGCGCGCGTCGGCTACATCGGCGGCGGCAACGCGCTCATCCTGCTGCGTCCCGATGCGGGCGACGCCGCCGCAGAGATCGTGCGGCGCTTCTCAAAGGCGCTTCTCGTGCGCTGCCCGGGGCTGCAGACGGGCGCCGCGATCGGCATGGTGGAGCTCGAAGCCGACGGCAGCTGGCCTTCGGAGGAAAAGAGCCGCACCTCGCTCGTGCTGAAGCTCAAGGCGCAGCAGAACAACGTATTCCCGCAGACGACGATTCCTTACACGGGGCTTACGCTCACCGCCGACGGCACGAACGAAGCGGCGGACGCTTACGATGAAAGAAAGATGCGCTACATCTCGCAGGGTGAGGCCGCGAAGCTGCGCGCTGCGACGACGACGGGGAAGCCCGCGCCTGCCGAGAAGGCGCTGCACGAAAAGCTTCGGAGCGTGCTCTCGGACGAAGAAGAGGCGCGCTTCATGGAAAAAGCCCTTTTTCCGAACGAATTGGACAAGCTCGGGCAGAAAGAGACAGAAAATTACATCGCTGTCGTTCACATCGACGGCAACAACATGGGGCGCAAGTTCGCCGACCTTACGACGCTCTCCGCCTATAAGAACAAGTCGAAGGAGATTCGCACGGCGACGATCCGCGCCTTTGCCGAGCTCGTCCTTTCCATGGAAGAGGCGGGGGCGTACCCCTTCCTCGCGCAGCGGCGCGACGGCGAGGACAGGCTCTATCTACCCGTGCGCCCGCTGATCCTCGGCGGCGACGACATGACCTTTGTCTGCGCAGCGAAGGTCGCTTTTGACTGCACGGAATTCATCATGAAGTCGCTCATGGCAAAGGGCATTGACACTTGCGCAGGTGTGGCGATCCTGCCGACGGCGTATCCGTTCTTCCGCGGCTACGAGATTGCCGAGCAGCTTTGTGATTCTGCCAAGGGGCGCATGCGAAAGCTCGCGAACGAGCGCGAGGGGCTGCGAGAGGAGGCAAGCTGCTGGCTCGATTTCCTGCGGCTGCACGGCGAGCAGGCGCCTACCCTGGCGCAGATCCGTCGCCAGGAGTACCGCGGCGCTCTCGGCAGTCTGCACTTCGGCCCTTACCGCATCGACGGTGACGGCAGCGCCCACTACGCGTTTAAGAAGCTGCGTGCACTCGCCGAAGGGCTGCGCGAGAATCTGCCGAGCGGCAAGCTCAAGGATCTGCGCGCCGTCCTGCAGCACGGGGAGCACGAGGCGAAGCAGTATCTTGAGCAGATCCGTCACGACGGCTATCGGCTGCCGCAGCCTGCAGGCTGGGAGGAGTACGCTGCACATCTTTGGCAGGAGCGCAGCGGCGTCATGCGCACGCCGTTCGTCGAAGCGATCGAGCTCATCGAATTCCTGCCGCCGAAAAAGGCCGGAAGCGAAGGAAAGGAGGAGGCATGATGGCTCAGTATACATTGCGCATCGAAGCGCTCTCGCCGCTCGCCCTCACCTCGGGCAAGGCAGACGTGACGCTCGACTCCGAGATCGTCCACGACAAGTACGGCATCCCCCTTTTCCCTGCCAAACGTCTCCGCGGGCTTCTCTACGAGAGCGCCGTCGAGGTCGTCGAAATGGCGCAGCTCTCAGGCAGGGATTTCCTCACGCGCGAGACGGTCGCGGAGCTTTTCCGCCGCAGCGAAGCGCAAGATTCCTCCGTACGGCTCTCGCTGCACGACCTCCATCCCGAAGGCTACAAAGAACTTAGTGACGATCTGGCGTATCTCATGGCGCGTTACGAAGGGACGCTCGCCCCTGAGGACATCCTCGCAGAGTATACCGCCGTGCGCTTCCAGACGGAGATCGATAAGGAGACGGGCACGGCGCGCGGCAACTCCCTGCACAACATGCAGGTCGCGCTCGCTGACGATCTCATCTTTTGCGGCGAACTCACGCTCACGGGCGGCGAGGCACGCCATGCTGAGGCGCTTGCGCTCGCCTGCGCTAATCTTCGCTCTGCCGGACTCAAGCGCAACCGCGGCTTCGGCAAGATTCGCTGCACGCTTTCGGGCGAGGAGGAGCTTTTGCGCGCGGCACTCGGAAAGGACGTGAGCTGATTGAAAGAGATGCAGAAAATTTCCGTGACGATCGAAGCACTTTCTCCGCTCGTCCTCACGGCGGGCAGCCAGGGCGCCATCCTGACGGAGACGGGCGACGCCGTCAGCGGCTCCGTCGTGCGCGGCGCACTCGCCTCTCGCTTCATCGAAATGCAGAGGCTGGGCAAGTCTGCCCACGAATCCGAGGACTTCCGCCGGCTTTTTGCGGGCGCGCTGAAATTCACGGCGGCGTATCCGGCGAAAGGTGCGGAGCGCGCCATGCGTCTGCCGCTTTCGCTGCAGAAGGACAAGCTCTCCGCCGATCTTGCCGACCTGTCGCAGACGGAAGGCAAGTCGCTCAAGGGCTACAAATCGCTCAAAGGCTGCGGCTTTGTGCGCGGTGACAAGATCGAGCGCATAGAGACAGCGAAGAACATCGCGCTCCACATCAGCCGCAGCGAGGATGCGGAGCGCCTTGCCGGCAAGAGCACGGAAGGCGGCGTCTACAGCTACGAGTCGCTTCTCGCGGGGCAGGCGTTTCGCGGCGAGATCGTCGGCGAAGCACAGAACCTCGCGGCGCTTCTCGCGGCGCTCGCCGCAGAGGACGGCACCTTCCTCGCCTGCATCGGCAAGTCGCGCGCCACGCAGTACGGTCTGTGCCGCATCACGCTCGAAAAGCCCGAGCCGCTCGCCGCTCCGCCCGCTGAACTCGCGGACACGCTGCGCCTGCGCCTCGACGCGCCGCTTCTCTCTCTCAGCTCCTTTGCGCGGAATGCGCGCGAGGTGCTGGAAGAAGAGTTTCTCGCGCCGCTCAAGGAAAATGCTGCATCCGAGGACTTCTCCCTCGGGCGCATCTTCGCCGCGTCGGCCGCCGTTTCGAGCTTCGTCGGCGTTTGGAGCATGCGTCGCCCGACCGCTTACGGCCTTGCCGCAGGCTCCCTCTTCGAGCTCAAGAAGGCCTCGCCATGGAGCGTCGAGGACGTCGCGGCGCTCGGGACGCTTCTCGCTGAGGGCGCGGGAGCACGCACGGAGGAAGGCTTCGGCAGACTGTGCCTCTGGACGGTAGAAAAACCGACGCTCTTCGAGACAAAGGGCGAGGAGGTCGCGCGCCGCTCAATCAAGAGCGCCAAGGCGCGCGCCCTCGTCAGCGCCGTCCTGCGCCGCCGCATCGCTCAGCGCGTGCGCCTCGAAGCCTGCAAGGATGCAGAGAGGCTTTCCGGGCGGCTCGCCGGCATGACGCATGCCTTCTCACGCCTTGAGGCAATGCTCGGTGCGCGAGAAGATCTCGCGGGCGCCGCCGAGCGTTTCTGCAGGAAGTTCTCCGCCGAGGTGGGCGATAAGCGCACGCCGCTCGCGCGCCATCTCGAAGGCGTGAAGCTCGGCGGTGCAGAGCTTCGCGACATCCTCTGCGGTGAGCGCCCCGAGCTTTTGCCCTACGCCGCGCTCAACCTTTCGGCGGAAGTGCCGCGAGAGCTTGCTGAGGATGTTGGCTTCACGCAGGTGCGCCCGGCAGACAGCGGGGAGATTTTCTACGATTATTGGCTCTGGTTCTTCCGCCACGCGCGAAAGAGAGCCGTGCAGCAGCGAAAGGAGGCGGCTGACTGATGCAAGAAGCAAATGTTGCAGAAAAAGGCTCCCGCGCGTCCGTCACGGGGAAGATCCTTCTCGAAGGCACGCTCACACTCGACGCCCCGCTCCTCATCGGCACGGGACTGACATCGAGCGAGGCGAAGCACGAAGCCGACACGCAGATCCTCAAGGACAAGTACGAGCGTCCCTTCATCCCCGGCACCTCGCTCGCGGGCGTGCTGCGCTCGCTTCTTTCTGAGGAGGCGGCGGCGCTCCTCTTCGGCTCCGTCGAGCGCGGCAGCAGGACAGGCGGCTCGCAGAGCGCCGTCGATGTCGAGGACGTGCTGCTCGAAGACGCCGCCGTCGTCATGCGCGACGGCGTGGGCATCGCCGACTTCGCGCGCACGAGCATCCAGGGGCGCAAGTACAACTACGAGGCGGTCGAGCGCGGCGCGAAGGGCGCACTTCGCATGACCGTCACGCTGCGCCGCGCGCACGAGGGCAAGGAGCTGCCGGAGGCGGTGCAGGCGCTTGCCGACCGCCTCGCTGCAGGCGTGCGCGTCGGCGCCTTGACCGCCAAGGGCTTCGGCAAGGTGTCGGCGAGAGATATCCGCGTTTCCTTCTACGATTTCAGTGACTTCGACGACGTGCGCCGCTGGCTCCTGCGGGACGCGGCAAAAAATATTTCCCATGGCAGCAAGGAAGCGGGCAGGCAGCGCGCGGGTGTTTTCGCCGTCGATGCCTCCTTCGCCATCCGCCGCTCGCTCATCGTGCGTGAAAACGATGTGGAAGAGGCGGCGGCAGAAAAGAAGATCAAGGCGCAGCAGAAGAAGAGCGGGCAGGACTTCCTCATTCCCGGCACGAGCCTCAAGGGCGCACTGCGCCACCGCGCCGTGGAAATCCTGACGATTCTCAAAAAACCACCTGCGCTTCTTGACCGCCTCATGGGCTGCCGGCGCGATGCAAGTGGGCAGAAGAGCCGTTTCCTCGTCGACGAGGTCTATTTCAAAAAGGGCGTCGTGCCGAAAGCACATGCGAGGAATCGCCTCGACGCCTTCACGGGCGGCACGGTCGACAGCGTCCTCTTCACCGATGAGCCCGTGTGGCAGCAAAAGAAGGGCGAAGCGACGCTCAAGCTGCACTACGAGATCGAGGACTATGCGCCGTGGGAAGCAGGGCTCGCCCTCTACCTGCTGCGCGACCTCTGGCAGGGCAACATCCCCTTGGGCGGCGAAAGCTCCGTCGGGCGCGGCATTCTTGAGGGCGTCTCTGCGACCGTCTCGCTCGGCGAGGAGAGCTATACAATCGGCGCGCGAGGCGCTCTGACGGAAGAGGCGGCGGCAAGGCTTGAAGCCTTCGCCGAGGCATTGCGCGACATAGAAGAGGAGGCGAAGGAAGCATGAAGAGGACGGATCTTGCGGCGCCGTTTCAGATTGCCGCGTTTTCCACGCAAAAGACGGCGGGACTTTGCATCGCCCGCGAGGAGGCAGCACTGACAGAAGCGCTTGCTCAATATATGAAGGAAGACGCGTGCCTGATCTTCTGGCAGCTGCACCGCATCGTCTGGGGGCGTTGGCAGGCGGGCGCCATCCGCCTCGCTGACGGGAGCGCGCTCGATGTCTCCCTCGTCGAGGAGATGCGCGCCTTCAACGAGGCGGAGGAGCTTCATCTCGTGAAGAAGCGCGAAAAGCTCTGCGGCCGCTATCTTTTCGACGCGGCGGGCACGGGCACGGAAGCCGTCGACAGCGCCGCGCCGCTCTGGGGCGAGAGGAGCGCCGCAGACGGCGACTGGCTGACGCTTGAAGAGGCGGGACGCGGCTTCAGGCTGACCGTTCCCGCCGCTTTCGAGACGACGCGCTGCGCCCTCGTGACGCGCAGCTACATCGGCTACGACCCCGAGACGCAGCAGGCGGGCTACGAGGATATGCGCTACAAGGCGGTCGTGC
>ERZ772957.1600-NODE-1600-length-14377-cov-16.992738_pt1 | contig 14377 bp, 9 predicted proteins | sample MGYA00580682_ERZ772957 | MGnify/ENA primary metagenome ERZ772957 (study PRJEB29015, sample SAMEA2737921) | human oral metagenome | biome: human oral; feature: human-associated habitat; material: dental | place: China | collected 2025 ...
CGCCGCGCAGCTGGAGGCCTGGCGTCCCCTGACTTACCCTGAGCTGGCCGCACAGGTCATCGGCCTGTTCGCCACGGACGTCCCCGGCGAGGACCTGGCCGCCCTGACCGCCGCCGCCTACGGCCCCGAGCGCTTCCCCTCCCCGGTGGTCCCCCTGCGCTCCCTGGAGGCGCTGCACCCGGGCCTGCTCGTGGCAGGCCTGTCCGAGGGCCCGACCATGGCCTTCAAGGATCTGGCCATGCAGTTCCTCGGCCAGGCCGTCCCCTACGTCCTGGCCCGCCGCGGTCAGGTCCTCACGATCCTGGGGGCCACCAGCGGTGACACGGGCTCGGCCGCCGAGGAGGCCTTCCGTAGCCAACAGGGGGTCAGCGTCGTCATGCTCTCCCCCGCCGGGCGCATGAGCGAGGTCCAGCGCGCCCAGATGTACTCCATTACGGACGACAATATCCATAACGTGGCCGTGCGCGGCGTCTTTGATGACTGCCAGAACCTCGTCAAGACCCTTATGGGCGACGCCGACTTCAAGACCGCCCACCACCTCGGCGCGGTCAACTCCATTAATATCGGTCGTATTGCCGCCCAGGCCGTCTACTACGTGTGGACATGGCTGAGGATCACCGACGCCGCACCCGAGGACGTCCGCGCGGGCCTCCGGGTCGACGTCGCGGTCCCCAGTGGAAACTTCGGTAATATCTACGCCGCCTTCCTGGCCCGTTCCATGGGGGTCCCGCTGCGCCGCCTGGTACTGGCGACCAATGAGAACAACGTCCTCGACGAGTTCTTCTCCACCGGCGTTTACCGCCCACGCGGCGGTACCGAGACCCTGGCCACTTCCAGCCCCTCCATGGACATTTCCAAGGCATCCAACCTGGAACGTTTCGTGGCCCAGGTCCTCGGGGAGGAGTTTATGCGGTACTGGACTCGTCTGGAGTCCGACGGCGTCCTGGACCTGGGTGACAGAATTACCTCCCTGCGTCAGGAGCACGGGTTTATCTCGGGGACCTCCACCCACGCCGACCGGCTTGAGGCGATCCGCCAGGTCCACGCGGCCACAGGTGAGCTCATTGACCCGCACACTGCTGACGGCGTCACCGTGGCGCTGCGCGTCCTTAAGGCCGACGCCGCCGCACCTGGTGCGGACAACGCACCCGGGGGTGACGCTCCCGACCAGGGCGGCCTCGACCAGGGCAGCTCCGCCCACGGGCGGCGCGTGCCCATGGTGGTCATGGAGACCGCCAAGGCCGCCAAGTTCGGGCACACGGTCACCGAGGCCCTGGGTGAGGAGCTGCCGGTAGCCGAGGTGGTCAGGGAACTGCTGGCCAGGCCGCAGCACGTCGTGGAGATCCCGGCCACCCAGGAGGAGCTCCGACCCCTGGTCGCCAGTTACGCCCAGCACTGACAGGTCCCAGGACTATAGCGCGGACAAGGCGGGATCTATTGTCCTGGTCGTGCCATGCGCTGGGGTAGCGACCTCCGCCGGACTAGCCTATCAGGCCGTCAACTGGCCCGGTTAGAGGAGTTGCACATTCTTTTTACAATCAGCGATCATAAAATGGCGGAATCGCGCGGATCCTCCTGGCAGCCCGGGGCCCGGAGAGCAGGATGAATGTGCAACGTCGCCCGCGTTGCATATTCATCCTGTCCCCCTCCACCTCCTAGGGCGGGAAATCGTTGAAATGACGCCACCGGCCCGACCAGGACCCCAGGATGAATGTGCAACACCACCACCCCGGACCACCGACACCACTCCTGCTCCCCCGCCCCACCGGCACAGTTGGGCGATTCCCGCTCCGGTTCAAGAAGTTTGACGCCGCCCCTGACCTGCTGGCACGCTCCGACCACTCCCCAGGCCCTTGACCACGCCACCAGCAGACACCCTCCCGCACCAGGGCCGTCACAAAGACACGCCCCCGACCCCCACACCACCAGCAGGCACCTGCCTGACCCATTATTGACCTAGCGAAACGGGCGTCACGACCCCATCGCCAATTGACTCGGCGAAGTAGTCTTATGACCCTCATACCACCAATTAACCCGACGGAACAAGCCCTCAAATCCTGCACAACCAATTAACCCGGCGAAGTAGCCCCCTCCCGACCCCACACCACCAATTGACCCGATGAAGTAGCCCCCCGACCCCCACGCCGCCGGCAGACACCCTGTCCCAACCAGCTCTCGTCCTGTCGCGCTATGAGTGTCCTCATTCGATTTGCCTGGACCTCAGCCCGGCACCCACCTCGGGCAGTCTTTCAGGACGAATGCATATTTATGCTGCTCCCGAATAGGCGGGGGCATGCGTCAGCACCTCTCATGCACCTCATGGAACCCGGAGTGGAGGCACGGGACATTCAGGATAAAATGACATGGGTACTGCGGGACGCACTATTGTGCGGGACACAGGGGAGACAATACGGTCATAAACTACTGGGGCGCCTCCGCCGACCGGTTTATTGAGGCGGAGGTATCGACGTGGGGAGACGTAGAGAACGCGACAGAGACCGTTCGACGCCTCCCTCACCCACGCGGCACCCCCGTTATCGAGCTCCTCCTGGGGGACATTAGCTGCGCACTCATACAGTTTCGAGGGAGGTGGGTGCACAGCTTCTATTGGCAACGACACGGAGATGTTCTGGCCAGCTGCGGTGGTCGACGGTGGCCAGGGGTTCCTCGAGTACGACTACCACGGCAGCTGGTCAGAGATCCCCAGAAGCGTGGAGGTGCCTCGCGAGCTGGCGATCAAGGCGTTCAGACACTTCTTCACCCACGGAGACATATCGGAGACTGTGTTGCCGCTAGTGCGCGAGTAGGACGAGCCGTGATCGACAGCCGTGGCAGACCGTAGGACACCGTAGGACAGGACCAGGACGAACCGACAGGACCAGGACGAGCCCGCCACCGCCGAGAACGAACCGCGCCTCGTCTCAGTTATGCGGCGTGGTCGAGGCCATCTGATGCCACCACCGAGGACGAACCATGCGCGCGGGCCATGCCCCGCCTACCGCCGTCCTCACTGCCGAGGACAGAATGCACCCTATTTCACAGCATACTTTCAGACTCGCCTCTGAGCTGCACGTATACGTTATATCCCAGCATATCTGCAGATGATTCTATATCCTTGGTAAATAACGTTTCCGACCATGCTCGCCACCACGCCCCAGGTACTGCTTACCCCCCTCAGCACGAGGTGCCCGCACCCCACAGGGCGTGTCCGGGCACCATTATCAGCGCAACCACATACAGGACCAGAGCCAGGAGGACACACTATGACCCGAGCGATCCAGTACCAGCACTTCGGCGGCCCGGAGGTCCTGGAGATAGCCGACGTCATTGACACCGCCCCCGGCCCCCACCAGGTCCGTGTGAGCACCAGGGCCGCAGGGCTCAACCCGGTGGACTGGAAGGTATTCAGCGGGATGATCGGCAAGGACGCCTCGCACCTGCCACAAGGTGTGGGGCACGACTTCTCGGGCGTCGTGAGCGCAATCGGCAGCGAGGTCAGCAACCTCGCCGTCGGCGATGCCGTCTTCGGGACCCTCTGGGCGGCTCCTGGTCAGAGTCAGGTCGTCGGGGCCCTGTCTGAGCAGGTCGTGGTCAGTGCGGACGAGGTCCTGCGCAAGCCGGAGGCCCTCGGGTTCACCGAGGCCGCCGCCCTGGGGATTGTCGCCCTGACCGCCAGCGGCGCACTGCGTACGCTGGCGCTGACCAGCGACGACGTCCTTGTGGTCAGCGCGGCGTCCGGCGGCGTAGGCTCTCTGGCCGTGCAGCTCGCCACCCACCGAGGCGTACCGGTCATCGGTATCGCCAGTGAGCGCAACGCCGACTACCTGCGTTCCCTGGGGGCGGTCCCCGTGGCCTACGGCGAGGGCCTGATCTCCCGGATCCGCTCGGTGGCGTCACGCCCGGTCACCAAGCTGCTGGACTGCCACGGTCCGGAGTACGTCGACCTGGCCCTGTCGCTGGGCCTGGCACCCGAGGCCATTGGCACCCTGGTCCCCTCACCGGAGGCTGTCGCCAAGGGTGTCCACGTGACCGGTATGCGACACGCCGGCCCTGCTGACCTCAAGGAGGTAGCTGACCTGGTGGCTGGCGGTGTCCTGAAGATCCAGGTGGCCCACGTCTACCCGTTCGACGTCGAGTCGGTGCGTAGCGCGTACACCACCCTGCGTGAGGGCCACGTCCGAGGCAAGCTCGTCGTCACCATCGCCTGACAGCAGAAACAGGGGACGCGACGGTCCAGTATGCCGACCTGGGGCGCCTCGCACCCCTGGCGTGACAGGGGCAGGGGGGTAAGGTGCTGCGGCGCTGATCCCTGTGCGCATCCGCCTTGCGTCCCCACTCGACAGGAGTGAGGCCGGGAGGGATGCTGCCGATCAACGTGCGCTCACGCCCCGCCTGACAGGAGTAGGAGCGAGCTGCACCTGCGGGTGGCGTTGTCCTGACCTCGTGTCCCTGCCTGACAGGAGCAAGAGATCACCCTGTCGCGAAGGGTTAGTCCCGGCCGGGTAGGCACTGTCCGCGGTCGGATCATCCCTGCTCGCGCGAGGTTAACGAGGCCCTTGTGTCCCTGCCTGACAGGAGCGAGGGCCTGCGGGCAAGGAGAAGCTGGACCCTGCTGAGACGTGTCCCCCGACAGGAGCAGGGAGACAACTCCCCAGCGAATGGTCCTGGGGTCGTTGTTTCACGTGAAACAACGACCCCAGGACCAGCACATGGCTCCTGACCTCTATAACGCTGCGACCACTTCCTGAGTCGCCACCGTCACCAGCACCGTTCCTCCCCGCTCCCTGGCGCCAAGTGGCAGACTGGGGCCCATGGGGGGTGGTCCCCCGACCGGAAAGGATCAGACGTGAGCAACGACGTCAAGGGAAACCGTCTCGACCCCTGGTTGGATAACTACGCAGCACGAGCCCACGGCCTGCGTGCGTCAGAGACCAGGTCTCTCTTCGCCGTCGCATCCCGTCCTGAGGTGGTCTCCCTGGCTGGCGGCATGCCCAATCTCAAGGACCTCCCTCTTGACGAGCTGGCCCAGGCTACCTATGACATGATCCGCAAGGACGGAGGTAAGGCCCTCCAGTACGGCAACGGTCAGGGCCTGCCCTCCCTGCGTGAGAAGATCCCTGAGGTCATGGCGCTGGAGGGTATTGACGCCGACCCCGAGGACATTATTATCACCACCGGCTCCCAGCAGGCCGTCGATATTATTACCGAGCTGTTCATTGACCCCGGTGACGTCATTCTCGCCGAGGCGCCCACCTACGTCGGGTCACTCTCCATCTTCGCCACCTATCAGGCCGACGTCCAGCAGGTGCCGCTGGATGCTGGCGGCGTCATCCCGGAGGCCCTGGAGGAGACCATGCTCCGCCTGGAGCGCGAGGGGCGCCGCGTCAAGTTCTTCTACTGCCTCCCCAACTTCCACAATCCCGCTGGGGTCACTCTTTCCGAGGAGCGCCGCCCTCAGGTCATTGAGATCTGCCGACGCCACCACGTCCTCATTGTTGAGGACAACCCTTACGGTCTGCTTGGTTTTAAGGGGCAGACCTCCACCGCCCTCAAGACACTCGCTCCCGACGACGTCGTCTACCTCGGCTCCTTCTCCAAGATCTTCGCGCCCGGCTACCGAGTCGGCTGGGCTGTGGCGCCTCCTGCCGTCCGCGAGAAGATGAAGCTCGCCTCAGAGGCCGCTATCCTCTGCCCCTCCTCCATGGGCCAGTACTCCGTGGCCATGTACCTGGAGAACTTTGACTGGAAGCGGCAGATCGCGGAGTTCCGCAATATGTACTGTGAGCGCCGCGATGCCATGATCGCTGCCCTCCACGAGTTCCTTCCTATGTGCTCCTGGAATGTACCAGAAGGTGGCTTCTACACGTGGGTACGGCTACCCGAGGGCCTGGACGCCAAGAAGATGCTGCCTCGCGCCGTCACCAACCTCGTCGCCTACGTCTCCGGCACGGCCTTCTACGCAGGCGGACAGGCTGGTCGTGACCATATGCGCCTGTCCTTCTGCTACCCCGAGCCCGCAGATATCCGCCTAGGCGTCCAGCGTCTCTCCGAGGTCATTACCAGGGATCTGGAACTCGTCCGCATCTTTGGCCCTACCTCTTCCCGCAATGGCGACGCCGACGCCGTCGTCGGCCCCGCCCCCGACCAGATCTGAGGAAGTACACCACCATGTCTGACCCCCTACGTATTGCCATTATCGCTGGCGGACTGTCTCATGAGCGCGACATCTCCCTGCGCTCTGGTCACCGCGTGGCCCAGGTCCTACGTCACCTCGGCCACACCGTCCTCATTCTCGACGTCGACGCCCGCATGATCTCCTCCCTGCGCGCGTTCTCTCCTGATGTTGTCTGGCCGCTCGTCCACGGTGGTCCCGGCGAGGACGGGGGTCTTCAGAATATTCTTATTGCTTTGGATCTGCCGTACGTGGGAACCCATTCTGATGGTTGCCAGCGCGCCTCATTCAAGCCGACTGCCAAGGCCACAGTCCGCCGCGGCGGGGTCCTCACCCCCGACTCGGTGACTCTTCCCAAGGCCTACTTCAGTCAGCTTGGCGCCCAGGAGGTGCTCAGCGTCGTCGCCAGCCACCTCGGCCTTCCTGTGGTGGTCAAGCCCAACCAGGGAGGATCCGGTCTGGGTGTCTCGCTAGCCGCAGATGCCGACGAGCTGCGTAGCGCCATGGTCGCCTGCTTCGCCTATGACGAGCGGGCCCTCATTGAGCGTTACGTACCTGGCACGGAAGTGGCGGTGTCCGTAATAGACACAGGGGACGGTGCTCGTGCACTACCACCTGTCGAGATCTCCTTCCAGGGACGCTACGACTTTGACGCCCGCTACAATCCTGGTCGTTCAGAGTACTTTGTCCCCGCACGTCTGAGCTCAGAAGTCCTCGCGCGGGTCAAGGAGACCGCCCTGACCATCCACCGGACCCTTGGCCTCGGACACGTCTCTCGGACAGACCTCATTGTGGACCAGGAAGGCACTCCCTGGTTCATTGACGTCAATGTCGTTCCGGGAATGACCGAGACCTCATTGTTCCCCCTCGCTGTTAAGGCCGACGGCGATCTGCCAGGCGTCTACAACTCCCTGGCCCACGCTCCGCTTAGCTGAGCACCTTCTTCCGCTGGACTGAGATAAGCCAGTCCACTTCCTTCTCCTCGGTACACCTTGGCAGAACGTGACCGCTCCGCAGACAAGGAACGCACCTGAGGTGACAGTCTTAACCCGGCTTACGCAGACCGTGCTCTTGGGTACAAGACTGCCCTGGCAGACACCGCAGAGCGAGAGGACAGACTGCCGTGCCGAGGGGCACGGCAGTCACCTGTCTGGGACGGGACTTACCCGAACAGTACCTCGCAAAACAACTGTGAGACCGCCCTCCAGAGCGGGGCTGTCTGCTGCACCAGCCAGGACCAACCCTTACGAACCGCGCCACAACCAGCCTCAGGAGATCTACGCTACCGCGGTGTACGCCGTGCACAGCACACCGTATGCAGCACAGTATGCAGCACATCGGCCGCAGGACCGCTTCTACGGCAGGCCGCTCCCATGTTTCACGTGAAACATGGGAGTGTTCACCTCCTGGACTCCCATTCAGGACGAGCCTGATCGACCTCGATTGAGCTCTGACAGCTCCTAGAATCAACGAACCGACAGCCGAGGCCGCGGCAGTTGACCACCCGGGAGCACCCTGACAGAGAGAAACGGTGGGTGCCCACCAGGTCCGCGCCGCGCTCGATCTCTCCGAGACCGGACAAGTCCCCGCTCCCGACGGCGGTCTCACCTCCTTCGACCCATGAGCACACGGCACACACCCTGACCCTCTCGACCCCCTCTGACCCCTTTGGCGAGATCACCCAGGAAGAGAACCTCGTAAACCTGCCTGGACGGATCGAGTCGCGCATGGTGGGCACTTCTGACCCTCAAGGACGAATTGCCGCCTACGTAGGATCAGAGCTGTGTTGGCATCACGTCGACCTACTACCCATCCTCGCGGACTCAACGTGTTCGCAGCATATGTACGAACGCGTCGACCAAACCCGCCCTTCGCAGGCTCGACTATGACGAGGCTGACCTGGTTGCAAGTCACAGGACCTACCTGCCCTTACTGCGCTCACCTGCAGCCGGGCGGAGGTGTCCATGAGAGTGGAGGAGTGATCCGTCCTTGCGGGCTCACCCCTCTGCTGCCGCCAAATACCGTGCCGACGCAGGACCGTTCCTTCCTGTTGCCGACGTCGACAAGACAGGGTCTGCTCCGCCGTCGCTATCAGCTTCATGTTTCACGTGAAACAGCGGGACGAACACCTGCGATCCACCTTCTTCGCTGTGACCTCCTCCGCCCTCCATCTCCATGTATTTCACGTGAAACATGCTTCGCTAAACGTTCCTGGCGACCTCAAGCAGTTCCCTTGTAAAAGCCCTAGTGGCCCTCGACCTTAAGGGACAGGCAGAGGCGGCCTGCTCTAGCGGTCAATCCTATCTTCATTAACTCACAGAGAGCTGACGATCAGACAAGAGCTCCGAGCCGCCCTGCACTGTTCTTTGGCGTACCAGGACAAGGGTGAGTTCATGTGGCAGGTTCCCGTACGGATCACCCTCTAGTCCAGGGAGCTAGACCCCGGGCTCCCGGTACCGCCCCTCCCCGCTGCGGCTCACCCTCTAGCCGAGGAAGCCGGGTCATGCCACAGAACCCCATTGTGACCTCTTAGAACAGGACTAACGGGTACGGAGTCAGAACAACACTCCCGCTCAGAGACCAGCCATCTTCCTGTCCCCAGACAAGTGCCATCTCCTGGATCCAGGAGAACAGTCCAGGAGGTCGTAGGTCTACTGGGGGGCGGCTAGCTCCTGGATTCCAAGAGGTCAGTCTCCTGAAGATGCGCGACGACACCCCTGAGGCGCCATCGTCTCCTGGATCCCAGGAGAACAGCACAACCACCGAGAGGGTGAACGTCACTAGTCCCAGTCATGAGAGGCCGCTGGAGTGGTGATGTCCGAGCTCAAGGCGGATCTGCACCAATCCCAGCGCACGAAAGGCCACTCAAAGAGACCTGCTGGCACGGCCCCATAAGGAGAGCCGCTCAGAAGTCACCGAGAGACAGTGCCTGCACAGGTAGGAGACAAGCGGACTATTGGAGTCTCAGCACCTGTGAGATCAGAGGCCTCTGGCTCCAACTCCTTCGGTGAGGAACGGCGCCGGAGCGCTGTGAGCAGGGAGCTTTGTCTGCCCTCACCCTCACCAATAAGTCCGGTCGTGGACTACTCCTGCGAGCAGGGAGCTCTGGTCCAGGCGATGCCTGAGTGCGACGGGTCGTGGGGACTACTCCTGCGAGCAGGGAGTTCTGAGCTACAAAGCACTCCATCTATAGCATGAGCGGAGCGGAACCTGACTGTGAAGCTCGGGGCACCTTGGTCATGGAGAAGCAGGGGTTGAGGTACCTCCTGATGGTGGGGCCAGTGCCGCGTCGTCGTCGATCTCGCCTGCACCGAGGGTACCTCCTAGCCGGACCCGGCGGCCTGGGCGTTCTTGGTGAAAGCGTCCGGTACCTCCGGCGGCATGGGAGCCGGATGCGCCTCGGTCTCAATGTCAGGGTCCATGCCCAGGTGCCTCTGCTGCTATGGGGGCCGGATACCTGCTACTCGCGTGGGAAGTGGGGTCCGGGGCTGACGCCTCGGTGGTATCCGGATGTTTCACGTGAAACAATGACGTCTGCGACCTCTACATGGAGCGACTCGCCGCGCCCCTCGTTGGCTCCCGACGCCTTCCTGTCGTCAGGTGTTTCACGTGAAACACCTGACGGTATCGCCCCTCAATGCCCTCGTGGAACTGTCACCTCGTTCCTCACCGAGATACAAGGCAATCGAGAGGACAGTCTCTTGACGCAGGGGGACGTCGCCCATGGCATCACACAAGTGACCGCGGGTGAAGGACAGCCAGCCCCTTATGTAGGAGGAGACCGGGCATGGTTCACACGACGTCCTGGGCCGCTGGCAGCCTCCTGACGCAGAGAGATATCGTCCACGGCGGTGTCACACAGATGGCTGCGGATGAAGGACCTAGGCCCCTTAATGTAGGAGAAGACCGGACACGGCGACGGCCTGGACCGCCGAGGCCTCTTGGCGTAGGAGACGTCACCCACAGCATTACACAGGTGACCTCGGGCAAGGGACAGCCCCTTATAGGAGGGGACCGGTTAACCGTGATCGTGGACCCTAAGATCCGTAAGGACGGCCCCTTACGTAGGAGGAGACCGGCCGTCCCGCACCGACTCTGTCTTCGGCCGCGAGGAAAGTCTATGTAGCCAGGAGACCGGAACCCCTAACCGATGACACCATCGAATGCATTAACGATAGCCTCGTAGGAGGAGACCGGGCACGGTTCGTTCGTCCTGGACCGCCGAAGGACCCTTGACGTAGGGGAAAACACTACGTCGGTCTCATCGGCAGGCGGATACTGTTCCCAGAACAGTCCCTTAACTGTAGAGCAAGGCAAGAACTGTGACCCAACGTCAGTTCAGTGGCAACGTGGAGACAGCTGAGCACCCCTCCTCCCCTAGGAGGCAGGCAACAGGGGTCAGATACCTGACAAGGACAACGGTCTCTCCAGCCCTAGCACACAGCAACCAGCCACATCTTCGCTGGCGTGCGGGGCCACATAGAGTACGTCATTCTCAGAGCCCGCCATAAAGCATATCTCCGCTGGCGTGCGGTGCCACGTGCTTCGCCCCGCTTTATTGCGCGTTCGACACACGCATCTCCGCTGGCGTTCGGGACCATGCGCTCACTCTAGTCCTGGCGCACGGAACCAGCCCCGGAGCCGACCCCAGGAAGAAGACGGCCACCACCGACAGCTCCGGCATACGGTACCCGACCATATCCAGGCGCCCCCGTTGGTACAGGAAGATGTGCCCTGCCACGCACCTCCCGCTGGGAAGAACGCCTACCAATGCGTGCCTGTACCCTCACTCCTGAAGCGATGTCCCTGGAGCCAGGGCCTCAATAATACGAGCCAGGTCGTCCTTACCGGCAAACTCAATGGTGATCCGGCCCTTCTTTGCTCCCTGGACCACCTTGACCCGGGTGTCGAAGGTGTCAGAGAGGCGTGTGGCCAGAGCCGTCATTGCCACCGCACGAGCCCGGGAGGACTTCCTCTTCTTAGCTGGCTCGTCATGGAGAGCCACCGCCTCCTCCGTCGCGCGCACCGAGAGCCCCTCAGCCACAATACGCTGAGCAAGGCGCTCCATTGCAGCTGCGTCAGGCAGGCCAAGAAGTGCCCTGGCGTGACCGGCCGACAGGACTCCCGCAGCCACCCGACGCTGAACCAGCGGCGGCAGCTTCATTAGACGGAGCGTATTGGAGATCTGGGACCGCGAACGTGCGATCCGTCGTGACAGCTCCTCATGCGTGCACGAGAAGTCGTCGAGCAGCTGCTGGTAGGCTGCCGCCTCCTCCAGGGGGTTGAGCTGGACCCGGTGCAGGTTCTCAAGCAGGGCGTCCCGCAGGAGATCCTCGTCCTCAATGTAGCGGACAATCGCCGGAATCTTCTTGAAACCAGCTGCCTTGGCCGCCCTCAGACGCCGCTCGCCCATAATGAGCTCGTAGCGGGCATCGCCCTCATCCGAGCCTTCGTCAATACGTCGCACCACAATGGGCTGGAGCAGGCCGACTTCCTTCATCGACGCCACCAGCTCGGCGATCTCGTCCTCGTCAAAGACCTGACGCGGCTGACGCCGGTTCGGGACAATAGCATCCAGCGGCAGATCCGCGTAGGTGGCCCCCGGAACCGGGACCAGGCCGTCAGGATCGACCTCTCCGTCGGGACGCGACGTTTCACGTGAAACACGCTTCGTACTATCTGCTGCCCCGGGCTTGCTGCTCGCAGCCTGCGCCGTCGAGGAAGACGCCTTACTAACGACAGCGGGCGCCTCGCCAACCGAGGTGCCCGCCTCATTCCCTGCGGAACCTGTCTTCGCTACCAAGGCATCTGCCCCGTCCGGAGCGTCTGCCCCACCACCGGAGCTATCTGCACCAGCATCTGACGCCTTGTCGACTGCGGCCTTGACCTCAGGGACGGAGGCCGTAGCACTGCTGGCCTCTCCGCCGTCCTTGCCAGGTGCCCCGTCACCCAGAGCGAGTGCCGCGTCAGGTACAGCCCCCTCCCCCGTAGCCGATGACGTCTCGGCACTGGAGGGGGTCGAGGTCTCTGTCGAGTTCGTCGTCGCGGGACCCTCCACGCGAGACCCTGTTGGCCTTACCTCAGACCGGCCCCGAGGCTCCTGGACAGCTCCGTCCGAACCCGCAGCACCCTTAGGAGCCTGTGAGTCCACCGGTGTTTCACGTGAAACATCGGTCGTCGTCGCACCTGCGGCAGCAACCTTGCGCCCTCCCCCACTGCGTCGTCGAGGCTTAGGGGCAAGCAACGCTGCCGTCACCTCTGTCACCTGACGATCCCCCAGCACCGAGGTGCGGTCAGGGGCAGTCCTGACGGGTTCCGCCGTCAAGGTGTCCCTAAAGTGAGACCGGGGAGGTCGGTGCCCAGCCGGGAAGAAGACGTCCGAGGGCCTCTGGTTCGGGCTCTCCAGCTGCGTATCTGGAATGAGTGCCTGGAGTCCGCGCCCCAGACCGCGTCGTTTCTGTGCCATCAGGTCTCTCCCTCAGTCATCGTGTGAGCAACGCCGCGCATTGCGATCTCTTGAGCTAGCTTCGCATAAGCCACGGAACCAGTTGAACGGGGATCCCAGAAGACCACCGGCGACCCGTAGGAGGGCGCCTCCGCCACTCTCACCGACCGCGGTATCCGGGTCTCCATAGTGGCCTCCGGGAAGTAGTTGCGAACCTCTGCCTCCACGTCCCGCGACAGCATGGTGCGCTTGTCGAACATGGTCAGGGCGATCATGGAGACCCCGAGCACCGGGTTGTGTATCTCGGCAATCCTGTTAATGGACCGGGTGAGCAGGGCCAGGCCCTCCAGGGCGTAGTACTCGGCCTGCATGGGGATTAGGACCTCGCCAGCGGCGACAAAGGCGTTAATCGTCATAATGCCCAGGCTCGGCGGACAGTCGATAAGCACGTAGTCCAGCCGGGGCAGTCCCTGCTCCCGTCGTCCCAGCAGGTATTCACGCAGCGCCATGCGCATCCTGGACTCACGCCGCTCAGCGTCGATCAGCTCAATCTCGACGGCGGCCACGTCAATGGTGGCGGGTACGCACCACAGGTTCGGCGTGAACCGCGTCTGGACGGCCACGTCCCTAATAGGCGTGCCCTCCACCAGGACGTCGTAGATGGAGATCGTCCCGTCACGGTGCCCCACGCCCAGCGCCGTCGAGGCATTGCCCTGGGAGTCGGCGTCGATCACCAGGACCTCAAGTCCGCCCTGCGCCAGTACCGCGGCCACATTGACGGCGGTTGTGGTCTTCCCGACACCGCCCTTCTGGTTTGCGACAGCAATGACCCGGGTCTGCGTGGGGCGTGGGAAGTCACCCTCCGCCACCTCAGACAGGATCTTATGATCGGCCTGAAGCTGGTCAAAGATAGACGACACGTGGCTCTCCTGGGACGACGTTCCGAGCCGATGCGGCTGGCCACCTCAGTCTACGGCAGAGCGGCCTCGCTTCCTCCGCCGGACGCCCTTCCCGCGGAGAACCGTGTCTTCCCATGGCATAATATATGATTATTATCACATATATTCAGCGAGTCCGCCTCAACTCCACCACCTTGGTCAGCTCCTCCCCCGGCGCCACCACATCGTGCACCACCGCGGGCCTGAACCGCGCCTTCTTAATAACGTACCTGGCCTCCTCGACCTCGGCCTCCGCCCGGGAGCCCTTGAGCGCGAGGATCGCCCCGCCAGGACGCACCAGCCTCGCGGTCAGCCGGACCAGCTTGGACAGGTTGGCCAGCGCACGTGCCGTCACGACGTCGTACTGCTCCCCGACCTCCTCCGCCCGGGCCCGTCGGACGGTGACGTTATCCAGCCCAAGCTCCTCGACGACGACGTCGAGCCACTCCACGCGGCGCTCCATGGCCTCCATGAGCGTCACCTCCAGGTCCGGACGCAGCAGGGCGACCACCACACCCGGGAAGCCGGCCCCGGAACCGACGTCCACCACCGTCCCCCGCGAGGGCAGGAAGGGGACGACCGCCGCGGAGTTGACAATATGACGGCTCCACAGGCGTGGGAGCTCGCGCGGTCCGACCAGTCCGCGCAGCTGCCCCTCCTCGGCCAGCATCTGCGCAAAGTGCTCCGCCCCCGCGAAGGCCAGGCCAAAGAGGTCACGCACCTCCTGGGAGGGCTGCTCCCGGTCGGTCCCGGTGGCGTCCACGCCCCCGGTCGCGCCCGTGTCGTCGGTGCCTCGCACGGCCGCGACCTGCGCACCGGTCC
>ERZ772957.1601-NODE-1601-length-14366-cov-80.067081_pt1 | contig 14366 bp, 10 predicted proteins | sample MGYA00580682_ERZ772957 | MGnify/ENA primary metagenome ERZ772957 (study PRJEB29015, sample SAMEA2737921) | human oral metagenome | biome: human oral; feature: human-associated habitat; material: dental | place: China | collected 2025 ...
TGGAGCGCCTGGGCGGCGGCCCTGGCGACCGCCGTCCTGGCGCGCAGGCGCGCCCGCCGGTAGAACGCACTGAACCGCCCCCTCACCACTGCGCGTGGTGAGGGGGCGGTTCAGTGTTACAAACGTAGGTGATTCTGTCCCCGGCTGGGCCGGACGGGATAATTTTCCCTGATGAAAGGTGGTCAGGCCCTGGTCTCCTCGGTCCCGGAGACAGTGACGTGGGCACTCGCCGTCTTGACGAGGTCCCCCGCGTCACCGGGCCCGCGCGTGAGGCGCGTCCCCGATACGGTGACGCGCTCGGCCGGGGCGGCGGCCGCGCCCGCGATCTCCATGTAGGCGCGCCCCCCGGGCAGGCTGAACCCGGTGATGCGGTTGTCGCTGATCGTCACGTCCTGGCATCGCAGTGGGTCGATGGGGACCTCGTGGCCCCAGTCCTGCGCCGCGTTCAGGTCCCCGCCGGCGGGGATGCCCGTCCCGCGCCCGGAGGCGTGGATGAGGATCGTGTCCGCCCCCGTGGTGGAGACGAACTCGCAGTCCTGGACGGTCAGGCCCTTGATGCCTCGCAGCTTGATCACAGCCGTGTCGTAGAGCCCCTTGTTCTCGTGGGGGTCGACGACGCGGCAGCCCCGGATGGTCACGTCCCAGTGCTCGCCGTGCTCCAGCTTGTCGTGGTTGCCGATGATGTTCGGCGCTGGGTAGGTGCGTCCTCCGACCGTGAGCGGCAGGAAGCGGCAGTCCTCGACGATGACGCGTGAGCACGCGACGCCGTCGTAGCCCGTGGCCTGGTTGTGGGAGAGCGTCCCCTGGAGCGAGGCGCCGACCTGGATGTTCTCCTGGAGGGCGCCGTCGCCGACGACGAGGCGGCCGCGCCACTCGCAGTCGGTGAACCGCAGTCCGTCGACGGCGACGGCGTCGACGACGTGCCCGCCGCCGCCGGCGACCTGCTCGAAGATGCACCGCTCGAAGGCGATGTCCCGGGCGTGGTGCAGGGAGGCGACGCACAGTCCCTTCCCGCTGGCGTAGTCCCCCACGATCCTCAGGTCCCGGACGGTGAAGCGTTCCCCGCCGTCGGGGATGTGAGCATTGTTCTCGGCCTTGGAGGCGAAGAGGATGCCGCTGCCCGTCGGTCCCCGCGTGATGGTGGCGCCGTGGCCCTCGATGGTGATCCCGGAGCCGATGCCCTGGACCCACCCATCGATGCGGTAGACGCGCTCTGGGTCGAGGTGGAGGGTGCCCCCACCAGAGCGCTCCAGGCGCCCGAAGGCGGCCTGGAGCGCTGCTGTGTCATCGGTCCTGCCGTCGCCGGCAGCCCCCACCATGGTCGTGGAGACGGCCGGCGCGGGCGAAGGCGGGTCAGCCTTGAACCCACCCCCGGCGTTTGATCTCCCGGGCGATGAACTCGCCCAGGACCTTGTGGCCGGCCGCGTTCATGTGCGTGGCGTCGAACGTCCCCGGCTTCTGCCAGACGTCGCCCATCAGGGACCTCGGCAGGGACCGCTGCGCCAGGTCCTCCCGATCCCCGCTGGTGACAGGCAGTCCGGCGTCGACAAGGGCCTGCTCGCTCGTGAGGTAGCTGGAGATGTCCAGGACCATCGGCCCGAACTCGTTGACGAGCGCGGCGTTGGCCTTGTCCATCGTCTTGCGGCGCGGCGCGTCCCGGTTCTCGCCGCTCATCGGCGGGATGGTCAGGACCATCAGGTGACTCGGCTGGGCGCCCGCGTACTCGGTCCCCAGCCGAGAGATGATGTCCCGCAGATTCTGCATGTACTTCTCGACAAACTGGGCGTCGCCGTAGTGCTGGAAGAGGTCGTTGATGCCCAGCTCGATGATGAACTGGGCGCCCTTGGTCACCGTGGACTCGATCTGCGTCGAGCACCGGTACATCCCGGGCGGCAGGGGGTGAGCCTGCCCATCGGTGTTCCTGGCGAACACGAAGTAGTTCTTGCCCTGCGCCTGGTCCCAGCGAAGCCGCATGTACCCGGGCACACCGTCCAGGGTGACCTGCCAGTACGTGATGTACGTGTTGGCGTCCTTCACGTTGTTGCGGAGCAGCTTGCCGTTCATGACGTCGAGCGGCGGGCTCGACAGGGTGACCCGCTTCTCGACGTTCTTGCCGGCCGGGATCTGGTCCCCGTCGATCGAGGACACGATGAACGGGTGAACACCCGAGTAGATCAGGAAATCACTCGTCAGCTGGCCACTGATCGCCTGGTTCTGGAACGCGAAATTGTTCAGGTCCCGCTTCGCGATGGCGTCCCACCGCTGCGCAGTCGTGTTGGCGCCGCCGCGCTCGGTGACGTTGCCGCCGGACCAGGAGTCGCCCAGGATCGTGAACGGCATCGTCGAGGTCTTGCCCTCACCAGCCCGGAACTTCGCCAGGTACGGCGCCTGGTTGTTCCAGCCGGGGTCGGGCTTGGGGACGAGGAGATCGCCCTCGGGAGCCCCCGGCGCCACCTTCAGGGCCTGCGCGATCGCCTCGCGCACGTAGGCCTCGACGGCCTCACGCGACATGAGCCCGCTCAGCTCCTGCTTCGTGGCCAGTCCCTGAACCGCCGACCGCACCTCCTGCTGCGCGGCCTTCTGCGCCTCAGCGGCGACCTCGTCCTTCTTCGCGAACGCGCTCAGATCAGCCTCAGGAGCCTTGTCCCCGGGCACAGTGACGGTGACGCCACTGACGGACCCCTTGCCCGGCTCCCACCGGGTCCCGTTGAACCGCAGATCCACGCGGGCATGCGTGTTGCCCTGCGTGTCCGACGCCGGGATCACCAGGGACAGGTCCTTACCCGCCTCCCCCGTCGGGTCCACAGTGAACGAGCCGCCCTTGGTCCACACGGCGCGAGGCTGCTCACTCGCGGTCCCATAGGACACCTTCACCTGAAGGCTTGCGGGAACCGCCCCGGTATGCACCACGTGCAGCCCCAGGACGAGGTCCCTGCCGCCGGGCACCTCGAACACCCGAGTGGACACGTCACCGCGCCACGTGTCCGTCGGGGTGGCGATGACGGACGCGGTACCACCGTCGAGGCGGATCGTCTTGGAATCGTAGACCTTGCCGCCCTCAAGGGATCCCACGAGCACTGTCGGCGCCGTCTCGCCCCCCGCCTGGGCGGCCCAGTAGGTGGGCAGCATCCTGGCGGCCCACGCGCTCAGCGGAGCCGTGACGAACGCGGCCGGGGGCGCCGCGTAGGGGGACGAGGCGGGCACGCCGAGCGGATCCGCCCCGGGAGTGAGCCCACGGTCCGTGAGGAACAGCCCATCGGGCCCCTCGGCCTCGGCCCGCTCATAGACAGCCCGGACGTTGCCGGCGGTGACGTCACGGACCATGTGGACGATGTCCACACCGGTGGACACCATCGCAGGAGTGACCCGCAGCCACGCCTTGCGCTCCCCGCTCGCCTTCAGGTACTCCACGGCCGTGTCCTCGAAGGTGCACAGGCCGTCGAACCCGGCGTCCAGCATGGCGTCGGAGACCGCCACACCGGGATTGCCGAAGACGTAGAAGCCAGCCCCGAAGCGCTCACGGATCTTGGTGATGAGCTCGGTGTACCAGGGGACGCGCTCGGCGTGGGAGTCGAGTCCGGAGGAGACCTCGTCGAGGAAGACGCCGTCGAAGACGTCGGCGCCGTAGAAGGTCCTGGCGTAGCCGAGTTGGCGGATGATCTCGTCGTGGCTCCATTTGGCGGCGTCCGGGCGTCCCTCGCCCCACTTGGCTGGGTCACCGGCCATGCCCTTGTGCGTGGGCACGTACCACAGGACGCGGGCGCCTGCTGCTTTGGCGGCCTTGGCGGCCTTGGCGTAGGCGGGGACCTCGACGGACCAGTCATGGTCGGAGTGGTCCATGACAGCGGTGCCCAGGGGCGCGGGGGCCAGCCACGCGCGCCATGCCGAGAGGTCGTCGTCCGGGCGGGGGTAGGACACGGAGAACCACGCGCGGCCGCCCTTGGCCGGCGCAGTGGGGCGCTTCTCGACGGCGCCGATGCGCTCGGCCAGCGCCTCGACGTCCTTCATGCTCGCCTTGGTGTCGAGGTCGCTTGTGCGGGCGTAGCCGCTCAGGTCGACGTCGCCGCCGCCGGGGTGGTCCTCGATCTTCTTGACGCGGGCGCCGAGTGGGGCGATGGCCGCCTTGATGGCGGCGTCCGCCCCGGCCTTGGAGTAGAGGGTGAATGCCATGGGGGTTCTCCTGGTCAGCCGAGGGTGAGGGTGCCGTCGCCGTTGTCACGGATGTTTGCGCCGGGGGATGCCCCGCCGCCGCCCGGCGATGGGGGCTGCGGGGACGGGGGCGGCTGGTTCAGGGCGCTCGCGATGTTGACGGTGCCCCCGTCGGGGACGGTCACGGTCATCGCCAGCTCCTCCGAGCCGGGGATGCGCAGCTCCAGCCGGTAGGTGCCCGGCACGACCTCGACGTCGAGGGCGCCGTCGGTCAGCATGCAGGTCGCCGTTGAGACGACGACGCCCAGCGGGGTGGATTCCAGGAGCCGGGTCGGGGTGATTCGGACGGAGGTCGCTACCCCCGTGTTGTCGGGGAGGATGAACTTCCCCTGGATGCGGCCGAGCGCCATGCGGGGCCCCTTTCTGGTCAGAGGATTGGTGGTGCGGCGTGGCGCCCGCCCTTGATGGTGGCGCCCGGTGGGCAGGAGTCGCATCGGGCCGATTCGAGGGCGTCGAGGCGGTTCTCGACCTCGGCGGCGATGCGAGCGCCCTCCTGCCGGATGGAGGCCTCCTCGGCCTTGGAGCGGGACGCGAGCTTGTCGATCCCGGCCCGGAGGCCGTAGAGGGCCTCACCGATGGTGATCTCGGCGGAGCGCTGCGCCTCGGCGACCTGCGTGACAGCCAGGCGCGTCTGGCGCTGGTCCTCCAGGAGCTCGGAGAACTGCCTGTCCAGGTCCTCCCGCAGAGGGGAGCTGTGATCATTGGTGATCGCGTAGTGGGCGTCCTCGGCGGCGCGCCCGGCGATGTCCGCCGACCGACCCGCCCGCTCGACTTTCTCCTCGATGCGCTTGTTCGCGCGGCGCTGGGGGACCCATGCGGCGATGAGTCCGCTGACGGCACCGACGAGGGCGGTGATGAGCACTGAGACGGCTTGCAGCCACTCCGGGTCCCGCAGTGGGGATCCCGGAGTGGCCGCCTCCGTCAGGAGGATCCCTGTCATCAGGTGGCGGGGGCCTCGTGCTCGCCAGTGGCGCCGCCGCCGATAGCCTTGCCGACGGCGCGGGAGGTGTCGTAGACGCCGGCGCCGCCGGCGGCGAGGAACGCCCCGGTGACGATCGCGCCGTAGACGTCGGTGCCCGCGAGGTAGTGGTCGGCCAGGGACAGGCCGATGCCGAAGACGACGGCGAGGGCGCCGGCGAACTTCGTGGGCAGGCCCAGGTCCTTCGCGAAGGTCACCAGGGCGATGACGGCGAAGGGGGTGGCGAGGGTGGTAGCGGCGTCTGCCATGGGTCAGCCCTCCTTCTTGGTCAGGGTGTCGGTGAGCTTCTCGATGGATGCGCGCATGGCGGCGATGTCGGCGGCCATCTTCTCGGTGTGGGCGTTGGTCGCGAAGCTCTCGCGGGCCATCTGGCCGATGGCGGGGGCCAGGTGGTCGTGCAGGAGAGAGCTGATCGTGTTGACGGTGTCGGTTGCTGCGGACAATTCGTCCTCCTGTGTGTTGGCGGCGCCGGAGGCCCCAGCGCCGGGGTCGGTGTGATCGGTCGTGTAGTAGCGGCGCCAGTCGGCGGTGGAGCCGTGGAAGACGTCGAGGTCCAGGTCACGCGGATAGCCATTGACGCGGCCGGTGCCGGTGTACTGGTGGATGTGAGCGCTCATCGGCCACTGGCCGTGCCACGGGTCGGCGTCCCACCCGGTGGGCTTACTGTCGGCGTACTGGGCGACCCAGCGGCCCGTGTCGAACTGCGTGGCGACTCCCCACGGGTAGGAATCGGCGGGGGCGTAGAGCATGAGCCACCTGCTGTCGACGCGCTCGCTCAGGCGGGTGAGGAAGCGCCGCAGGTAGCCCTCGTCGCCCCATGCCGCGTTGTCCGGCTCCTCCCAGTCGACGCAGATCATCGCGTAGCCGAGCCACGAGCTGATCGTGGCGGCGAAGAGGTCGGCCTCGGCCTCAGCGCTGACCTCGCCCTGGATGTAGTGGTAGAGGCCGAGGGGGCGTCCCTGGTTCCAGGCCTGCATGGCTTGGTCGTGCCAGTGCGTGTTGAGGCCGGTGGTGCCCCGGGTGACCTGGACGATCACGAAGTCGGGGTTGACGGCGGCCAGGTCGATGCCGGCCTGGTAGTTGGCGATGTCGATGCCGAGCAGAGTGGTGCGGGTATCCGCTCCTTGTGGCGCGCTCGGGGCGGGGGCGGTCTGGGAGGCCTGCCAGGCGGCGGCCTCGGCGACGGACCCGCCGGGGCGGCGTGGCTGGGCCGGGGGCCGCACCGCGCCGTCGGTCAGGGGCAGCTCCATCGACCAGCCACCAGCCGGGTAGGCGGCCGGGGGCCGGATGATCCACTCCCACTGCCCGGTGAACGGGTGCTCCCAGAAATTGACGACGCGGGTCTCCTGGTTGGTCTGGTCGCCCGGCTCACCGCCGACGATCTCGCCGAGCTCGTTGATCCAGGCCTCGGCCAGGGTGCCGTCGGCGATGGCCACGGACACGTGCCCCGGCTTCCACAGGATGTCGCCCTTCGAGGGGTAGCCGGCGGGCACCAGAGACCAGCCGACACTGGTCAGCTCGTCGATCATGTCGTGGGTGCTCGACGCGCCGGCCGTGGGGTAGCCGCCCATCTGGGCGCCCCAGATCGTGACGCTGGAGCAGTCACCGGCACCGCCGTCGCGGATATCCCACCTCCCCCCGGTCCCATCGCCCTGCCCGTAGCCCGTGGACCACTTATCGCAGACGGTCCACACGGCTCCCACATACGCGTTGATGTCCATGCCTCTGTCCTTTCTCATGGGTCGGGCCCTGGCAGAGACGACTGCCAGGGCCCGGATGGGTGGTGGGTGTCGTGGGGTCAGCCCATGGAGATCGGGAACGCGACGACGTCCAGGTAGGTCCACTCGGCGTGCGGGGCGAGTTCGCCGGTGCCGGATGGCTGCCCGCCTCTCACCCCCATCTGGATTTTGGGGGCGGTTCCTGCGGGCACGTTGGCGACGACGATGATGTTCTGGGTGGAGTCGGTCCCGACGCTGAATCGGGCCTTCCCGACGATTCCCTGGGCGTTGATCTCAAGGTCCATGTGCCCGCTGATGTTGCTCATCCAGGCGGCGCCGAAGGCGATGATCTTCCGGTTGTAGGGGCGCATTTGCAGGGATGAGATGATCATCCCGGAGTAGACGCCGGAGTTGAGGGTGTTCTTCCATGAGTGCCCGTAGTAGTCGCGGGCCGATTCGATCTGGTTGATCGGCACCAGGTCGATGGTCTCGTCCCCTCCCCTGGCGCCGATCGACCGGTACATGACGCCGTCGATGTCGATGTAGGCGGGGTGGGCGCTTGTCGCCGGGTGCCCCTCGGTCTCGGCCCGGGCGAGGGCGAGTCGGGCTGCGGGGACGGAGGATGCGGCCATGATCGTCCCGAGGGCGTCGAGCGCGTTCGGCCACGCGGTGAGCAGGTCGTCGCCGGCTTCCGGGATGGGGGCGCCCTTCCAGTGCGTTGTCGCCATCACGTGTCCTTTCTAGAGTGCCGAGATGAGGCTGATCGCCAGTGAGCACGCGTTGGTGCCGAGGTTCGCCCCGGTCTCCTGGAGGCCCCACAGTGTGACGACGTCGTGGGCTTTGAGGCGCACGACGTCGGATAAGGTGATCCATGAGGCCCTGTTGTGGGCCGCCGAGATGACGGTCGAGGCGGAGCCCCATTCGCCGCCGATCTTGTAGGCGACCCCCCTGGGGGTGGATGTGGACGCCCCGAATCCGATCATCCCGGTGACGTTGTAGAGCCCGCCGACGGGGACGGACAGTCCGCCGCCGGATTTGATGACCCCGCCGCCGAGGTCGCCGGTGGCGTTGGAGACGGGCATCGTGTGCCATATCCCTGAGGAGAGCTGGACGACCTGCTGGTAGTGGAGGAGCCCGTACGGCCTGTCCACGAACGTCACCCATGACTGGTGCCGCATGGGGGCCCCGTTCGCGGCGACGCCGATCTCCTTCGGCGTCATGACAGTCTGAACGCTCTTGGACTGGAACCGGACGGTTGGGAGCCCATTGGCGTTTCGCTCGATGTACAGGCCGCCTCCATTGGCGGTGATCGGCGCCGTCTCGATGGAGTCGATGGTGATCCGTGCTCCCTTCGGGATGACAGACCAGTCCAGATACATCTGGTGCTTCCAGAGAACATTTTCGTAGGGGAAGGTGGACTCTTTGGGGATCGTGAATACGTGCACGAGTCGAGTCGTCGTGGAATCGACTTCAGTCGCGAATGCCTGAGCCTTAATGCTCCGCTGCGCGTCAGCGTCCCAAATCCACGCCTGCGCACCCTCTTCCACATGAGTCCACTTAGTGTTCTCGATGGTGGCTGTCACTCGCAGCAGCTGCTCGGTTCCCGGCGTGATCCCCCAGTCCCTGATCGACTCGGTGTAGTCGATCTGCGGGTAAGTCTTATCCGCAGCCGTCTTGACGAGCGCCTTGTTGAACGTGAATCGTGGCTTCGTGTAGGAGCCGTCGGTGATGTACTCCGTCGTTACGTCGGCGTACGGCGTCGGGTCGGCGGTCGTCGGCGTCCTCTTGAACGCCCTGAAGTGGGCCGCCGCTGTGGTGTTGAGCCCGACGCGCTTCCAGGCGATCTCGCCGTCCGCGAGCTCTGGCATCGCGATCATCCCACCCATGAGGGTGTTGCCGATGAGGTCGCCGACCACGGCTTCCCCGGCGATGGTGGCGTTCCCGGCGGTGAGCATCTGCGTGGTCACCTCAAGGTACTGGCCGATGGTGGCGACCATCTCCTTCGTGACGACGAGCTTCTCCACGCCGATCGCCCCGTCCGCGATCATCGGCCCGGGGATCGGCGTCCCGTCGTTCGTGAGCCGGGAGGTTCCGATCGGCGCCTTGGAGAACTTCTCCAGCTCGGCCTTGACGCGCTCGGCGGAGTCCGCGAGCTTCTTCTCGGCGTCCTTGAGCTGGCCCTGGGCGAGGAGCATCTTCCCGGCGGTGGCGCCCACGCCGGTGCCGTCGCCCTTCACCGTGGGGGGCTCCATGATCTGGAGGATGCGTCCGGAGCCGTCCATGAGGACGATGACAACGGCGTCGAGCTCGTAGGTGCCGGCGGCGGGCCCGACCTGTTCCAGGCCCTCGCCCTCGGCGGCGGTGTGCGGGATGCGCACGCGCACCATTCCCGCCGTGGGGTCGATGGCGATCACGCGGGCGGTGACGATCGACCCGGACCGGTTGCCGGCGGACGCGGCCGCGTTCAGTGACGCCGTCGCCTTCCCCGATGAGCGGGGGATGGCGTCCAGCCACAGGCTCCTCACCATGCCAGCTCCTCCATGTCGACTCTCATCGTGCCGTCGGGGTCTCCGACGGGCAGGCTGTAGGCGGTCACCCGGCCGACCAGGTGCTCGGTGGCGCCGTCGTCGTGCTCGATGACGGCGGCGATGACATCCCCCGTCTCGATCCTGGGGTCCGGGATGATCTCCAGGGACCGGGAGGACGCTTTCGCCAGGGCGTCCCTCATGTAGGTGTCGGCGGCCTTCTGGACCTGCTCGCCGCCGGTCGCGGCGTTGAACTCCCGGTGGTCCGTGACCCACCCGTACTCGCTGGGGTGGTAGGGGTCCATGGTGGCGGTGGATTCGCCGGTCCACCTGGTCACGGACTCCTCCTCACCGGATCCCTCCGTGCGGGATCCGGTGACGTAGACCCGGTTCGGGCGGCGCTTCACGCTGGAGCGGGGCGCGCCGACGAGCAGGTCGCGGGCCGTGTAGGTCGCCTGCGGTTCCCGGGCGTCGCGGATGGGGTGGATGTGTAGGGCGGCGTCGGCGCCGACGCGGTAGGCGACGCCCTGCGCGGCGCACAGGTCGCGGATCGCCTCGGTGCGGGACGTGCCCCACTGCGTCAGCGATGAGATGGGGCTGTCGGGCACGCCGTCGTCGAGGATGACGGGCAGGGATCCGGCGAGGCGCTGCGCCTCGGATCTCAGGGTCGCGCCCGCCGCCGGGGAGGAGCCCCACGCGAAGGGGTCCTCCTCCAGGGTCTGCATGAGATCCAGGGCGGTCACCGAGACGGCCTCGGCGCCCTCCTTCCAGTCATTGATCTGGAACCAGCCGAGCTCGACGCGCCCGACGCTCCCGTGGTGGTCGATCAGGGCGACCACCTGGACGCGCTGCCCGAAGTTGCCCAGCGGGGAGTCGTCGTGGGTGGGGGCCCAGTCCCTGGGGGCCTCGAAGGTGACCTGCCCGGGCACCGTCCTCGACGTGGTGACCTCCAGCTTGACCGCTCGGACGGGGATACTGGTGGCCAGGACGCGGCGGCCACGGATCGAGGAGACCTCCACGCCGACGGCGACGGCGCCGGACAGGACATCCAGGGGCGGTCCGGGCCTCATACCGGCATCCCCTGCACGAGCTGGGCGATCCTGAAGGCGCTGTAGTGCTGCCAGCCGCCCTCTCGGTGGGCGTCGGCGTAGGCCTGCCACTCGCCCCACGTGGTCACGGGGCACGCGCCCATGGCGGTGCCCAGGCCGTGCCCGGTGGTCTCGGGCAGCGCCTGCGTCCAGGCGACCTTGAAGACGATGAGGCTGTCGGTGACTCGCGTGCGCTTGACGGTGTTGACGGTGACGCACCTGGGTGGCACGCCCGGTGTCTGGGCGGCGGGCACGAGGAGGATCGGCGAGTGGGAGCGCAGGGTCGCCCAGACGTCCGCCTCGCGGGCGGGGTCGTCCAGGGCGATCTGCCCCTCCCCCGTCACAGGGTCGTCCTCGATCGCCCAGCGCGCCACGCGCGCGTTGAACTGTTTGACCGTGGACGCCCAGGAGACCGGGTCGTCGTTGCTCTCGTAGGCGAGCCAGGGCACGGAGCGCCCGGAGGCGTCGCAGACGTGGACTCCCCACCAGTCGCCCTCGGGGCGGACCAGGGTCACTGACTCCAGGCCCGCCCGGTAGGTGGTGGGTACGCCTGGCTCGGCCAGGGCGTCGGCGATCAGGTGCTCCCCCGGGCCGACGACGGCGAGCACCCGCTCGTCGGCGAGCACGAGGGTCGTGAGCGCCGTCGTGCTCAGGAACAGGGACGGCAGCCGTGAGACGGTGCCGACCCATCCTTTGAGCGCCATGACGGGGCCCCCTTCTGTCAGATCGCGTTGATGGCCTGCACGGCCACGTCCGTGGCCCGCTCGTCGACGTAGGCGGTGAACTCGCGGTCGCCGACCTTGAGGATCACTGTCTCGGGGAACGCCCCAGGGCGGTTCTCCAGCAGGTCCCACTGGCTGGACGTGAACACTGGCTCGGGCTTGCCCGTGGCGTTCTCGACCAGCGTGAACCCGGGCTGGAGGAACCCGCCGGAGTCGTACCGGAAGCGCCCGTATCCGCTGATCGCGCCGTATTCGGGGTACTCGCGGACGGGGATCCCGAATGTGGGGGCCTCAACGATGTTGCCGTTGCCCTCGCTGATGGCGACGTGATAGGCGGGGCGTCCCCAGAAGACCAGGTCGCCGGCCGCCGGGGACGAGACCGGCTCGGAGTTGGCCTGGAAGGAGGCCGCCGTGTGCCGGGGCACGTTGTAGCCTAAGGCGCGCAGCGCCCAGACGATCAGGCCCGAGCAGTCCACTCCCCCGGGCACGCTCACACCGCCCCACACGTAGGGCGTGCCGAGTGCTTGGAGGGCCTGCCCCACCAGGTCGCTGGACGCGGCCGGTGAGACCTTGTCCGTGAACGACTTGATGAAGCTCTTGATCCCCTCCCAGAGCATGGAGGGGATATGCCCGCCGAGCTTGGTGAGGAACCCGGAGCCGGGGATCTGCCCGATGAGCGCCTTGACCGGCTTGAACATCAGCTCCTCAAGGGCGCCGAGGGGGTCCTGGATGATGGACTTGGCGGCCTCGGCCGCGTCGCTCATCCAGTTGATGGCGCCATCGATGGTCGAGGCGACGCCGTGGCGGGTCTTATCCCACGCCTTCTTGAAGATGCCGCCGTCCCAGAAGTGCTGGGTGAACGGCCGGTAGCCCCGGTCGCCGCCGGGGACCGGGGAGCCGGAGGCGGCGGCCCGGTTCATGGCGTGCACGGCGGCCGGGCCGCCGACGGCGCGCACCCACTCGGGGCGCATGATGGCCTCTCCCCCGGACAGGGCGAGGCGCCCGCCGCCGTCGTTGGACACGAAATGGTAGATGTCCCGCCCCGGCGAATAGCCCGGGAGGACGCCTCCGGATGCGTATCCGGCGATCGGCGCCACGGTCGGGAGGCGGGTGTCGAGGCCGATGGTCTCAGCGATTTTGTCAAACGCTTTTTTGATTCCGCCGGTGTAGACCGTGTTAATGACGAAGTTGATGGGCTTCGCCGCGATCCCCTTGATGGCGTCGAAGGCGGTCTTGAGCGTGTCCTTGAACTTCGTGAACGCCTCACCCATCTTCGTGGCGACGGTGGTCACCGTGGGCTTGAGCGTGTTGTTCAGGAAGTCCTTGAACGAGGTCAGCTTCTGGTTGATGAAGTTGAACGCGGGGCTGACCGCGTTGTTCCAGAGCCACATGACGATGCTGCCGACGGCGCGGATCACGACGTCGGCGACGGACCCCATGAGCCGGAACGTCGGGACGAGGACCACGCCGATGGTGCTGATGAGGGTCCCCAGGACGCTGATGATCGTGCCGAGCACCGTGGACAGGGGCGGCAGGACGGCCGCGATGATGTTGCCCAGGACGCTGACCAGGGTCCCCAGGACCGATGCGAGCACCGGCAGGACCGCCTGCACGATCGGGACGATCGCGTTGATGACCGACTGGAGCGGCGGCATGAGGTTCTGCACGACGGCGAGGATCGCCGGCATGAGGGTCTGCGCCAGGTTCGCCAGGATCGGCGCCAGGAGCTGGATCACCTGCGCGAACAGGCCTGCGATCACGCCGACGAGCTGGGCGAAGACCGGGGCGATCGCCGTCAGTACCTGTGAGAGCACGGGGAACACTGACTGGGCGAGGCTGGTCAGCGCCGGCATCACGGCGGCGAGCGCGGTGGTCAGCGCCTGCCCGATCGTGACCACGAGCCCGGAGAGGATCGGGGCGAGCTGGTTGATGGTCTGGGTCAGGATCGGGAAGACGATCTGACCGATCTGCACCAGGCCGGGCGTTACCGCCATCAAGGCGGCGCCGAGCTGGTTGCCCAGGGCCCCGGCGATGGATGCGAAGGCCCCGCCGAGGGCGGCGATCGTGGGCTGCATGGACTGGAAGATCAGGCCCAGGGAGGAGAACGCGGTGCCGACGGCGGAGCGCAGTGCCTCCGACTGCGTCCACATGGAGGCGAACAGGCCGATGACGAGCCCGACCGGGCCGGACAGTCCGCTGAACAGGCCGCCGATGACCGGGAGGTTCGTGGCCAGGCCGCCCAGGGCCCCGACGACGGCGCCGATGATCGGGGCGAGCCCGGCCAGGGGCCCGAGCATGGAGGACAGTCCCTCGCCGCCGCTGGCCTTGATCGCGGTGATGGCGTCGGCGACGCGCTGCCCCATGCCGGTGATCCCGGAGGTGAGCTCGTTGATCTTCGCGGCGATCGCGTCAACGCCGATGGCCTCGATGATGGAGGCAAGAGCCTTCTTGACGCGGTTGCCAGCGTTGGTGAAGGCGGTGCCGATGCCGCCGGTGGCGGTCTTGGCCTGCTCGGCGAAGGACGCCATGCCGTCCAGGCCCTGCTCGTTGAGGGACAGGAGGGCGTTGTTGAACTGGTCGAAGGAGACCTCGCCGTTCTTCATCGCATCGTAGAGGGCGGATGTGTTGCCGGAGGCTCCGAGGATGGACTTGCTGATCATGTCCATCTGGCCGGGCATGGCCATGGTCATGGACCGCCAAGCCTGCATGTCGACGGTGCCGTTGGCGAGCATCTGCCGGTACTGCTCCATGGCGTTCTCCACCAGGGCGGTGGAGGCGCCGCCGGCGAGGAGCGCGTTGTTCAGGGCCAGGGACACGTCCGTGGCCTTGGTCAGGGACCCGGTCAGGGGCGCCAGGCCCTTCGCTGTCTGCACCAGTGCGTCGGTGCTGGTGGGCAGGCCGTCGAGGGCGCCGCTGATGCGCTTGATCTGCTGGGTGGCCTCCTCGGAGGAGTAGCCGATGTTCCCCATGACCTTGGGGAAGTTGTTGAGCAGGTCGGCGCGCTGGATGGCGCCGCCGAGGTTCCCGGCGATGGTCGCGGAGAGCCCGGCGATGGCGAGCCCGGCGGCGTTGACGCCGGTCTGCACCGCCCCGGAGAGGGCGCCGCCGATGCTGGAGCCGATGCG
>ERZ772957.1607-NODE-1607-length-14317-cov-6.283901_pt1 | contig 14317 bp, 10 predicted proteins | sample MGYA00580682_ERZ772957 | MGnify/ENA primary metagenome ERZ772957 (study PRJEB29015, sample SAMEA2737921) | human oral metagenome | biome: human oral; feature: human-associated habitat; material: dental | place: China | collected 2025 ...
CTCGAACAGCCAGATCTCGTCCTTGTCGCCGACCGTAAGGGCCTCGCCGCCGTCGCCATAACCATACTTCTCCGCCAGCTCGCCCATGATCCCAATAGCCTCGCGGGCCGTAGCAGCGCGCTGCAGGGCGAAGGACTGCAGCTCCTCGATCATGAACCATCCCTTTTGGCACTCGTTCTCCTCACGACCCAGCCACGTGTACTCGCCCATCACCACGGACTTCTCGTTCATGATGGGATAGCCCAGATGGAAGTAGGTGTAGGTCTCCTCGACCTGGGGGATCTCCCCCACCTTGACCAACGGGGTATTCGGCTTCGTCTGGTAGCAAACATTCTTATAGACTGGGACCATCTCCCCCTTCTTGTGCTTGCCGCCATGGCGAATGTCCAGCCGAGCGTCGTACCAGCCGTCGCAGGTGTAGGACACCATAACGGACCCGTCGGCCGTCGCCTTCTTGCCCACCATCACCGACGTGCACGCCAGCGCCGCACCGGCCATCGTCAGACACAGCGCCACACCCAGAACAAGAACCCTCATACTCGACCTCATGACCTCTACCTCTTCGGCTCGGCGTCGTGGTCCCCGAACCCGACGGCCTTCAGCCAGTCCGTCGGATAGCCCAGGGGCTCCAGGGTATCGGACGAGATCCGATAGCCGTCGTTGTACTTGCCCACAAGGTCCCAGGCCAGCGCCCACCAATCCTTGTGGACCTCCTCCATATAGCCGTCAACATGCTTCGTGATCATCTCGGACGCCTTCTTGGGGTCCTTCTTGTAGAGCTCGGCAGCCTTCTTCTCGAAGTCGGCCTGCTCCGCGAAGAACTTGCCCTCGAGGCGCTTCTGCTCGGCACGGATATCCTCGATCATCGCGTTGAAACGCAGGTCCGCCCAGTTTGCCGTGAAGTTGAATGCCCACCAGGTAGAATTCGTGTCGAACTTCTTGGGATCAGCATTCATATAGGTGTCCGGGACCTTCTGGGTTCCAGCATAAACGGGCACGTAGCACGTCGTGATGGGCTGATCGTACCCCAGCCAGGCGACCGCCGCCAGGGGCTCCGGCAGAGTATCGCGCACCTGGCCGATAAAGCTGTAGAAGCAGCGGAAAATGTTGATCGTTCGGTTCCAGTCGTTGTCCTTGCGCCCCTCGGGCTTTTGATCCTTCGTCAGAGCGTAGCGGGTCGGAGAGCCGAACGGCCCTGCATCCAGCCCTTTGGTCATGTCGAAGCGCGTCCCCTCCAGGACGTCGCGGCAGAGCGCCATCAGATCCTGGGGTGCAACCGGCTTGTCGGGCTTCTGGAACAGCGGGTACTGCTCGGCCGCATCCTCCGCCAGCTTCACGCTGGGGGACAGCAGGTTGTAGGCCCGCCACTCGCGGCGCTGCTGATAGTAGGGGGAGCCGTAGGGCTCGGGGTTGTAGAGCTTATGGAAGACGAAGGGCTCGCCCTCCTTCCACCAGCCCTGCTCCTCGGCGAAGGACTTGACGTTGGAGGAATACATGTAGTTGTCCTTGTCGTCGAAGTCGATCTCCGCGATGCGGGAGCGGTTGGAGCCCATCGCGTAGCTGTCGTCCGGGCAGCGCACCGCCGCCCAGACCGCGCCGGGCTTGCCGGAATCCGGCGTCCACAGGGGGCCGGGGCCCGTGATCTCGAACAGCCAGATCTCGTCCTTGTCGCCGACCGTAAGGGCCTCGCCGCCGTCGGCATAGCCGTATTTCTCCGCCAGCTCGCCCATGATCTTGATGACCTCGCGGGCCGTCGCCCCGCGCTGGAGGCCCAGGACCTGCAGCTGCTCGATCATGAAGATGGCGTTCTGGCACTCATTCTCCTCGCGGCCGCCCCACGTGTACTCACCCATCACCACGGACTTCTCGTTCATGATGGGGTATCCCACGTGGAAGTAGGTGTAGGTCTTCTCGACCTGGGGGATCTCCCCCACCTTCTTCAGTTCCTTGCCTGGGCGGGTCTGATAGCAGATGTTGTGATAGACGGGGACCATCTCGCCCTTCTTGTGGCTGCCGCCGGGGATGACCTTCAGTCGGTGGTCGTACCAGCCGTCGCAGGTGTAGGACACCAGCACGGACCCATCGGCCGTCGCCTTCTTGCCCACCATCACCGACGTGCACGCCAGCGCCGCGCCGGCCATCGCCAGGCACAGCACCGTGCCCAGAACAAAAATTCTCATACTCGACCTCATGCTCTCTACCTCCCGTTCAATGTCGGCCCCGCCGCTTCACAGGAGCGGGGCCGTAATACGCTCAAAATACACTCAATTTCCGACTCGCCCATGCGCCCACCGCGGGACGCCTGTTTCAAGCCAGGGCTACGGCCCTACTTCGGATCATCGGGGTTGGACGTCGCTCCGTAGTTCACGGCCTTCAGCCAGGACTCCGGAAGCCCCGCGTTCTCCTGGTCGCCCTCCTCGGTCATGACGTAGCCGTCGCAGTACTTCCCGATCAGGTGCTCGGACAGTTTCCACCAATCCGTGGCGATCTTGTCCATGTTCTCGGAGCAGTACTTCGTAAGGTACTCCGCGGCCTTCTTCGGGGACTGCTTGTAGAGCTCCTGGGCCTTCTCCTCGACGGACTTCTGCCCCGAGAACAGCGCGTCCTCGATGCGCTTCTGCTCCGCGTTGATGTCCTTGATCATGTAGTTGTACTTGAGGTTCGCCCAGTTCGAGACGAAGTTGAACGCCCACCAGGCGGAGCTGCGGTCAAAGACGTGCCGCTTGCCCTCGGAATAAGCCTTCGGCACGGAGGTCACGCCGCAGTAGATGGGCATGTACACCGACGTGGAGGCCATGTCCTCGCTGAACCAGAGGACGCCGCCAATCGGGTCCGGAAGCCAGCTGCGGGACTGGGAGACGAACGTGTAGGAGGCCCTGTAGACCGAGATGTTGCGCTCCCAATAGACGGATTTGAGCCCTTCGGGGCGCTGATCCTTATTCGCCCTGTAGTAGACCGGGCTCTCGAACGGCCCGCCGGCCAGGGTCTTGCTGAGGTCATAGGGTGTGCCCTCGTAGGAATCCCGGTTCAGGCGAATGATGTCCCTGACGGAGAGTTTCTCGTCCGGCTTGACGAAGAGCGGATAGACGCCCGCCGTGGGGCTCAGCTTCTGAGAGGGGGCGAAGAGGTCGAAGAAGCGCCACTCCCTGCGTCCGCAGATCGGGAAGTGCCTCTGGGCATCCGGGTCGTCGTAGGCGAGGCGGTAGACGAACGGCTCGCCCTCCTTCCACCACCCCTGCTCCCTGGCAAAGTCCCTGACGTTCTCGGAGTACATGAAGTTCTCCTTGTCGTCCCAATCGATCTCGCCGATGCGGGCGCGATTGGCGATGACGCTCACGCAGTCGTCGGGGATGCGGCGCGCCACCCAGTTGGCGCCCGGTTTTCCACTTTCGGGCGTCCAAAGCGGGCCGGGGCCGCAGATCTCGAACAGCCAGACCTCCTCGGGATCCGCGATCGCCAAGGCCTCTCCAGAGTCCCCATAGCCGTACTTCTCCGCCAGCTCGCCCATCAGCTTGATGGCCTCGCGGGCCGTCTTCGTCCTCTGGAGCGCCAAGACCTGCAGCTGCTCGATCACCATCCAGCCCGCGTCGCAGAAGGTCTCGTCACGACCGCCCCACGTGGACTCTCCGATCATGAGCTGATGCTCGTTCATGAAGGGATAGCCGACGTGGAAATAGGTGTAGGTGACCTCGGCCTGAGGGATCTCGCCCATCTTGATCAGGGGCTTCGTGGGCATCGTCTGATAGCAGATGTTCTTCTCTATCGGGACCATCTCGCCCTTCTTGTGCTTGCTGCCCGGGATGATGCGTATCCTGTGGTCGTACCACCCGTCGACGGTGTGGCTCACCATCGCGGAGCCGTCCACCGACGCCTTCTTGCCCACCATGGTGGTGGTGCAGGCCCAAGCGCTCCCGGCGACGAGCAGGACCCCTATTGCGCCGCAAGAGACAACCAGCTTCTTCATCCTGCTGAACATAAAAAAACCTCCCTCATCAAACGCCCTTCCCTAAAAGACAGGGTAGGGGAAACGAAAAAACACACCGACCGACGCCCGACGGCGTCAGTCGAACGCCACCCGCTCCGCCGGGGCCTGAGACGGGTCATGGAAAAACGCCCCCACGGACTTCTCCTTCACCTCGGCATAGCGGGGCACCTCGGTGACGACCACGGCCCTGTCCGGATTCATCATCGAGAAGGTATCGATGCACTGGAGGAACGTCGAGAGATGACGGCCGACCCGAACGTCGATGTGCCAGCCGTTCTCGTCCATCGGCGCATAGAGCAGCCCGTGCTTGCCCGCCTCCATGACGAACTCGTCCTTGCCCTCCAGCAGCAGTTTCTGGTCGGTGATTCCGCGGATGCGGTCCAGCATGGGCTCCGCGACCTCGAAGAGCAGGGACATCGCGGGCGTGTGGTCGCCAACCTCGCGATGCGACAGGCCGTGCAGCGCCTTGGGGGAGAACTCCATGCCAATCGGGACCTCGAACTCCTGTGCCGTCAGGACCATCGAGGCCATAGTCGCGACCTCCTGGGCCTTCTCGTGGGCGACGATCGTGTTCTCGACCGGATACTCCAGCTCCGCCTCGTGGAAGTCGATGGCCACGTCGACCTTCTGGGCGCGGATCATCTGCGCCAGGCCGTAGGTCGTGCGCTCGACCAGCAGGCCGTTGGGCCGCCCAGGCCAGCACCGGTTCAGGTTGCGAATGTCCATATAAGCCAGCATCTGGCGGCTGGGATAGTGCAGGTAGACCTCGGGGTCCGGCCAGGAGTCCAGGGGGCTCCCGGCGCGGTCGCCCAGGCGCCACGTCTTCTTGCCCCACGGGGTCTTGATGTCGTAGAGACTGGGGTAGGCCTCCCCGTTTCGGGAGTACTGCGACCCGCTGGTGTTGGCCCGGGTCACGACGATCAGCCGCCCGGACTCCACGCGCGCGTTCTCGACCAAAACCTGCGCGGAGAGGTTCGAGGCCGGCTCCTCGGGGTGGGTCCCCCCGATCGCCAGCACGGTGCCGCCGGGCTTGCCACTATCAAGGATGTAGATGTTGCAGTCATTGACAGTTCCGGCCAGGGAGGGCTCGTACCGGCTGAGCTTCTGGGCCTCGGTCACCCCTGGGCCCAGGACCACGGTCTCCTTGTAGTTCCGCATCCCGTAGAACTCGAGCGCGCCCCACCCTGCGGCCAGGGCGCAGACGACGAGCGCCAGAACCTTGATCGCGTTCGTCCCCGAACCCACTTTTCCGTCCATCTTCTCGTCCATTTTCTTCTCCATCGTCCCGGCCCCCTACTTGATGTGCAGGAAGCGCAGCACGAACGGGATGAGGATTACCGCGTAGAGCACCGCTTCCTGGGCGTTCCGGGTCCTCTTGAAGTTCCACGCCAGGGCGCACGCAAAGAGCAGCGTCATGGCGTAGTAGCCGTAGTTGATTACCTGGTTGACAAAGATCATCAAAGCGTCGTTCATCGTTTCAAACCTCCAAATTCAAGCCCCGGGCGTACTGCGGCTACAGGGTCAGGAAGGCGAGCTGCTTACTGTAGACCAGGAACAGCGTGCAGCAGATCGCGACGAACGCCATGGGCACGAGGCAGGCCACGACGAACTCGCCGAAATAGCGTCCCTTGTAGTCCAACTCCATCACCGAGGCGCGCCCGACGACCGCCGTCGGGGGCAGGCAGTCCCCAATGGGCCAGAGCACCGACATCGCGGAGAGGGCGACGATGACGTCCATACCCTTCATGTTGAACAGCATGATCAGAGGCACGCCCAGCAGCGGAGCCACCGCGTACTGCAGGATGCCCTCCGAGACGGGCAGGATGATGAAGAGCGTCGCGAAGAGCACCTCCAGGGGAAGAATCACCACGTGGAGCGAGATGACCCCGCGCGCGCCGGAGAGCGCCAGCACCTGGATCAGCGCCCCGACAACGACCATGATACCCACCAACGGCAGCAGGTTGCGCACCGTCTGAGTCAGGATGTCCCAGACGGCAAGCTTCACCGGGGAGAGCAGCCAGACGACGAGCGCGGAGATCATGAAGATCATCGGCAGCCCCAAGATGGGGAAGTCGAACGGCCGGAAGCGCCCTGCCAGCAACAGCGCGGCGAAGATCACGAACGGCGTCAGGACGCGCAGCCAATTCATGCGCTCGGGCGGCTGAGGAAGGCGCTCCATGACGTTCTCGTCCACGGGGGCGCCGCCCCTCCCGGCCAGCCAGAACATGGAGAACAGGGCCCCGGAGATCGAGAGCACGGCCAGAGGGCCGTTGAAGCCGATATAGGGCATGTTGGCCCCCGCGGCGGCCATCATGGCCCAAAGGTTGATGGGGGGCGCGGCGGCGCTCATGGCGGCGGTCATGAAGATCGCCGCGGTCTTGCGGGTATCGTCCACCCCCATGGCGGTCAGCACGGAGCCGACCAGGGCGCCGACCGTCAGGACGCTCGTCGCCCCCGAGCCCGTCAGGGCGCCGGGGATCAGCATCACCAGGGTCAGCAGCAGGAGGCAGATGACCCGCTGCGTGCGGAACGCGCCGACGATGCGCCGGACGATGAAGGCCACTCCCCCCGACTCCTTGACCAGGGCCATGAAGAACGTGGCGCTGATGAAGATCAGACAGACATCGAAATACGTAAAGGTCCCTTCGACGAGATGCCGTATGGGAACCTCCCCCGACCAGACCGCACCGTGGTAGGCGGCGGCGGCGATGGCCGAGGCCAGCATGGAAAGCTCCGTGGACAGCCGCAGCGCCTTCGCGATCAGAAAGACGGCGACGACAATCCCCAGAATGGTATAAGCATGATCGTACATCGGGTTCTCCCTTCCAAACAGGAAAAAGGGCGGACAGGAAAAGAGGGGAATGGTTTTCCTTCGGTCCCCCTTCCCCTCGCTTCTCTTCGCTTCCCTACTTCATCTCCGCGAGCTTCGCGCCGATGCCGAGGGCATCCTTGACGACAATCAGCTCCTTGCCCAGTTCCTTGGCGTAGTTCGTGAAGAACCCGTCGCTGTCGCTGTCCTGAATCACCAGAATGACGTCCGCCAAAGGAATGATCGCCTTGATGGTGGCCTCGTCCGAGGCGTCCGTCCGGCGGGCCATGCCCTCGATGTGGGCCCCGATGACGAGGATACCCTTCTCCTTGGCAGCCTTGATCAGCGCCGTGCAGCGGGCGATCTCCTTGTCCACGTCCGTGCCGGCCGCGCCCATGCCCTTCATGCTGGTGCCCGTCGTCACGACGAGCGTCTTGCAGTCCTTGCCCCCGAGCTCCTCGGCGGTGATCGTCTTGCTGTCCTCGACCGGTGTGACCTTCGCCTGCATGGAGGACATCTTGACCATCATGGCCCCGGGGCTCTGGCCACAGGTCGTCGCAATCATCGGAGTCTCCACCTTGGGCAGGTCCGCGGCAAAGGCGGAGGCGGACGTCAGGCAGAGGGCCAGAAGCAACAGAAACAAACCCTTACGATTCATTCACAAGATCTCCTTTCAAAATGTGGAACCGACTATATTTTAAAACGACCGAGCCCAAACGCCCGAATGGGCGCTAGCGGTTGTTCGTGTACTTCGCGATACTGGAGAAATTGAGATCCCAGTAGGCTTTCTCGGCGCGGTCCATACACTCGATGGTGTACTTCGTCAGAAACTCCGACGCCTTCTCCGGGGACTCCTTATAGAGGTCGGCCGCCTGCTTCTCCACCTCGGCCTGTCTCTTGAAGAAGTCGTCCTCGATGGGGTTCCGCACGGCCTCGAGGTCCTTGATGGCCTCCTGGTAGCGCCAGTTCACCACGTCGTCCTGGAGCATGAAGGCCCACTGAGCACAGTTCAAACTCAGCTTGTCGCGGTCGAAATTGGACTTCCAGCTCTCCTTCGTGTCGCGGGTTCCGGTGTAGACGGGCACGTAGAGGGTGTGGGCCGGGTTGTCGTACCCGAACCACATCACGCCGCCCACCGGCTCCGGCAGGTCCTTCCGCATCTGGGAGACCCAGCTGTAGGCGCAGGCGTTGGTCGCGATGCTTCGGGAGTAGGGGATCTTCAGCAAGTTGCGCTGCAGGCGGGTGGGGAAGGGGGTCGTCAGCGGGCTGAGCTCTGCGGCGCCATCCTTGCCCTCCACGATCCAGGCGGGGTCCATCGTCATGTCGAAGGGGCTGCCCTGGTGGTAGCTGCGGATGAATCCCATGATGTCGCGGACGGAAAGCTTCTTCTCCGGCTTGATGGAGAAGGGGTAGGCGTTGACGGGCGCGTAGGGGTCCCACTCGCGGCTCGGCGCGAGGGCCTTGTGGATCGTGTAGAGGCGGTTGCGGATCCAGAGGGAGCTCAGGGCCCAGTTGTCGTTGCCCGTAGCGGGGGAGTAGGCGGCCTGAAAGTCGAAGGGCTGGCCGCTGTCGGGATCGTAGAGCTTGTTGTCGATGGCGTGCTGCATGTAATTGTCCGAAACGATGAAGTTCTTCGTATCCTTGGGGTCGATGAAGCGGATGCGCGCGATGTTGGGGACAACCACGACCTCGTCGTCCGGCACACGCTGGGCTGCCCACACGGAACCTGGCTTGCCGCTCTCCTGCGTCCAGCCGAAGCCCGTGCTGAACACGTGGAATATCCAGGCCTCGTCCGGGTCGGTGATGGTGAGGCACTCGCCCTCCGTGCCGCAGGAGGGCATGAAACCGTACTTCTGCGAGAGCTCGCCGATGACCTGAATGGCCTCCCGCGCCGTCCTGGCGCGCTGCAGCGCGAGGACCTCCAGCTGCTCGATGGCCAAGAGCGCCTTGCCGCCGGGCACGGTCTTCAGGATCTCCTTCTGGCCAATCGTGGTTTCCCCGATGGCGACACGGTGCTCGTTCATCGCGGGGTATCCGACGTGGAAGTAGCCGTAGGTCTCAGCGGCCTGAGGGATCTCCCCCACTTTGACCCAGCCACCCGGCTCCTCGCCGACGATGTTACGGTAGACGTCCATGTTGGTCCCTGCGGGGTACTTCTGGCCGGGGATGAAGCGGATCTGCGCGTCGTAGTAGGCCCCGTCCGCCGTGTGACAGGTCATGACGGACCCGTCGACGGACGCATCCTTGCCGACCACCACGTCGGTACAGGCCAGTGCAGCGGAAAACGACAGCAAACACAACGCCAAACACAGAAACGTGCGGAACAAACTACGTCTGGAACGAAACATGCCAAAGATCTCCTTTCCTGAGTTATACGGTTGAAAAGAAAATGAACGCCGCCGGGAGCCGGTCGGTCCGACCGCCCTCCATTCGAGTCTCTCGACCCCCTTTATTATATCAATTATATCAGCTTTGTTCTGAAACTTCATATTCTCTAAGGAAGCGCTGAATGAGGAGAAAGAATACGTAAGTTTTTTCTCGTTGTGTCGAAATCGTCAGATAATACACAGGCGACTAACAATCTTCGGTCACTCCCCCTCCCAGGTCCAGCGGCGGTGCGTCGCCATGACCAAGGAGAACAGCGCCAACCCGAGGACCGACGCCATGGCGGAGCCGCGTGCGGCGAACTCCGGCCTTCGCTCCTCCCAGCCTATCCCCTCCGCCTCCGCCAGAACGCGCAGGTTCAGGAGGTACAGGACGGGACGGCCCGCCCTCAGGGCCATGCCGATCACCCCGTTTCCGGCGTGCGGCCCCTCCCCCGGTGCGAGCACCCCCGACATGAGGCTCATCGCCGCGGGGTCCGTCCCGATGTTGCCCTCCGACCCGCCGACGCTGACCACCAGCTTAGCAGGGGGCTCCGAACCGTCCCCGCCAATCAGGCGCATCTTGCGGTCAACAGCCTCGTCCAGCGTCGCGTTGCGGAACAGCTCCACATCGTCCAAGCGGGCCGCCTCCGCCAGCAGCGCCCTGGCCTCCTCCGGCATCCCAAAGCCGTTCTCCTCCTCGCCGCCCAGGGTGTAGAAGGCGGGCTTCGCATCGAGCCCAAGGAACCCGCCCCGCCGCAGTATCCCGGCGAGGACGGGCCAGGGAGCCTCCGGGCGGTTGGCCCCCCAGGTGGACGAGCCCAGCGAGACGGCGAGGTCGACGCGCAGCCCGCGCGCCTCCTCATAGCGTCGGTAGTACCCGGGGACGGCGATGTTGCTGGGCGATCCCTCATCCAGATCATTGGCGGGGAACTGGGGCAGGTCGGCGATCCGATGCGCCCGACCGATCGTCAGGGAGTCCCAGCGGTGGCGCCAGGCGCCTCCGGGACCATCCTCGGCGTCGAGCACGAGCAGCTCCTGTCCCGGAATCAGCCCACGGCGGGCGAGCTCGCCCGCCACGGCCAGCCCGGCCTGACCCGCCCCGATGACGATGACGTCGACAACCTCACTGACTTCACTGGCCTCACTGATGTCGCTGACCTCGCTGACGCCGGCAGCACCCCCAGCACCCCCAGCACTCCCAGCGCCACCGGCACTGCCGGCATCGGCGGCGGTCGCATCGGTCATGCCGCTGACACTACTGGCGTCTGTGGTGCGCTGGTCGGTCTCCGCGGGGTTCACATCACCATCATGCGCTATCACTCCGAGCTCTTCCCCATTGAAGTCCTATCGAGTCGGCGCGCATTCGCTCCCCTGCTCACAGTCCGGATCAGGGACCACGAGCTCCTGGGAGCATCTGAGCCTCTGGACCTCTGAGCCCCGCCATGCACAACAACGACACCCCGGCCCCGAGTCGCCGAGAACGCTGTTGATCTGGCAATCTGCGCCTGTGGTCTCCTCTCCAAGCGTCGTCGCGACGCGGGCCCTGACGGTGCGCTCCGTCCTCGACGGCCCGCTCGCCCGACGTCGCCGTATCGACGCGGCGCGGATCCGCGAGCTGGCAGGCGTGACGCGGTGCGGGGACCTGGGAGTCAGACAGGTGGTCGAGCTGCCCGCGCTCGCCGATCTCGCCACGACGACGGCGTCGCAACTGCGTCTGCCCGACGGCGCCGGCTGGAGAATCGGTCAGGCGCTCGGACACGCCATCGAGCAGGGCGTGCGCCTGTGGCTGTGCGAGGTCACGGCCGAAGCGGTACCGCTGATCAGCCGCGCCATCGGCGACGACCTCATTCACATCGTCTCCCTGCCCGAGCCCATCGCCGTGCCGGCCGCCGATGACTCCGATGGCGCAGCCGCACCCGAGGCCGAGCCGGAGAACAAGCCCGACGTTCCGGCCACGGCCTCGCCCGCGCCCGATGGCACCGTCGTCATCGCCCTGAGCCCTCTCGCACTCCTCATGGCGCTGACCGACGGCGACGACGACTCGCGCCGCTACCTGCGCACCGTGCTCGCGGGCGTGGACACCCTGCGCTGCTCGTCCCGGGCGATCGTGGCGCTGCAGCGCAGCGGTGTCGAGGTGGTACCGCGCTCGCGAGCGCTGCGGCTGCTGTGGAACCCCGTGGCCCTGGCCTATCTCTTGGTGTTCGTGTACTCGTCCCTGCGGGCCATCCCGGTGGCCTTCGTCCCCGGCTTCCACGGCCAGGTGTGGGTGCTGTGGACGATCGATATCCTCACCGCCATTCCCTACACATGGGGACTGGTGGAGATGGTGGCCGGCCGTCGCATCCGCTACCGGCTCCTCGGGCTGGCGACCACGCTCGTCAGCTTCTTGGCCCCTTACGTCTACTTCTGGATCACGGGGCGCGACTACCCGCCATGGGTGATCACGGTCGTCATGGCGATGATCGTGGGCAGCGCCGGCCTGGAGGCGCTGCGCTGGTGGCGCGAGCGGCTGATCGTTCAGGGCTTGGCGGAGGCCTCCGACGACTGGGACGACTGAGGGCTCTGAAGCGCCTCCCCCTGGACGGAGCGCAGCACGCCGACGCCGACGAGCCAGAGTCCGCTTCCGACCGATAGAACCGCGGCCACCTGCGGGCGCACGGGGTGCACGACGAGGAGCCAGGCGGTGGCTGCGATCCATACGCCCACCGCGGTGACATTGAGCGCGCGGAAGCGCTTCACGCGGACCGGATGGACGTAGTGGGTCGGTACGAGGGTGAGGATGGTCATGAGGATGGTCGCCGCGATATTGATCCAGGCCGGGGTCTGGAGCACCCACACCATGACGGCCACGATGTTCCATGCTGCGGGGAAGCCGACGAAGTAGTTGTCATTCGACTTCTCGCCCTCGTTGGCGTAGCAGAACATTGCGGAGACCAGGATCACGACGAGCAGGGTGCTGGCGACCGGCTTCGGCCCCATCGGAACCCAGAGGTACATGAACAGCGCTGGAATGAAGGTCCACGTGAGGTAGTCGATGACGATGTCGACGACGCTGCCGTCGAACCACGGAATGACCTCCTTGACGCGGGCGCCGCGGGCGAAGGTGCCGTCAATGCCGTCGATCACGAGAGCGATGGCGAGCCACACCCACATCCAGCCGATCTCGTTGTGGACCATGGAGAGCACCGCCAGGGTCGCGAAGACCAGTCCCGACATGGTGAATGCGTGCACGGCCCAGGCGAGCAGGCGCGACATGCGGGCTTCGGCGGGAGGGCCGGAGGGAGATTCCGAGGAGACGGAGACGGATTCGGCGGGCGTGGGAGGTATGGGAGGCACGATCAACCTTCTCAAGATGTGATGGGGATTTGCCGTAGGTGACGAGTTCTCCGATGCCGACACCTCCCCCGTGATGAGGGAGCCGTACCCGGAGCCGGTCTGCGGGATTCGATCCCACGCCCTAAGCATATTCACAGCCTCGCCGCTCCTTCACCGAGATCGGTCCCACTCCGCGCCGAGATCGGTCCCACTCCGCGCCGAGATCGGCCCCACTCCGCGCCGAAATCGGTCCCACTCCGCGCCGAAATCGGTCCGGTTCCGTCTCGAAATCGGTCGCACTCCGCGCCGAAATCGGTCCCACTCCGCGCCGAGATCGGTCCGCTTCCGCCACGAGATCGGTCCCACTCCCCCAATTGCCGACGGCGGACAGATCTCACCCGCCGCGCTGCGGCTGTCGTCGGTCACGCAGGTCGTTCGATGAACAGCACGTCGAGTTCACGCGCCGCCGCCATAAGCCGCTTCTCCCGCGTCCACATCAGAGAACCGGCCGTGCTCAGGACTGACGCCAGCAGATGGGCATCCACTGCAGAAAGACCTTTCCCCCATAGCCGACGCTTCTCGACCAACCAACGCACGTCGCCGTCGCCAACAGGCCGAAACCTCTTCATATCGTCAAGCGCCCCCGGGAACTCTCGCCGCTTCGTCCTGTTCAAGGATGGCGGCGAGTACCGGTTCTCGCGCATGAAGGTGATCGATCCAGACGTTGGTGTCGACGAGGATCACACGTGCGCATTCCGGTGGCGCGGCGCCGCCTGGGCATGAGGATCCGCACCTCCAAGAGCGGCGAGCCTACGGGCGCTCTCGACTCGAACAAGCACCTTCATCGCCTCACGGAGCAAGGCGGAACGCTCCTCGATCCCCGTCAAAGCAGCAGCCTTGTCAACAAGCTCGTCATCCAGTGTGACCGTCGTGCGCACAGCATCCCCCTACACCAAACAGCACATCATGATGTCGTTCATGATGCTGAGCATCAAGCCAATGGCCGCGGCAGCTCCGACCGATCTCGAGCCGAAATACTACCGATCTCGACGCGAAACTGGACCGATCTCGAGCCGGAAGCGGGCCGATCTCGACGCGGAACTCGACCGATCTCGGCAGCAGCCGCAGCAGCCGGGGCGGTCGTGTCGGGGGCGGCCGTCGCAACCGTTCAGGGGCCCTGGTTATCCTCGGTGGGCCAGCCGTTCTCCGTGCAGCCGCCATCGCGGGTGCGACTCTGCTGCGCCATGGTGGGCGCCTTGAGGCCGGCGCCGGCGCAGTACTCGTGCTCATGCCCGAGGAAATGCCCGACCTCGTGATTGATCACATAGATGTGATAGGCGTCGAGGCTGGAGAAGGTAGGGCTGCCGTAAGTCCAGCGGTCGGAGTTGAGGACGACGTTCTCACCGCTGCGGCAGTTCCACATGCTGGCCGTCTCCAGCGGGGCGCACAGCGCATCCGCCGTTGGCGGCGTGGCGATGGACAGGACGAAGTCCGCCGAATCGGGGTCGCTGACCTGCTCGAAGGAGACCCCCTCGGCAGTACGCCAACCGCGGTCGTCATTGAGAACGCTCTCGACCGCGGAGGCAGCGGCGGCCGCATCGACATCGGTGCCGTTCTCAGCCCGGAGAATGTAGTGGTAAACCGTGTCGGCGCCTGGCCGGGACGGGGCCACCGGGTCGGCGATCGTCCAGGTGTCATCCCCGACGACGTCGCTGTGGGCGAAGCCTTGATCATCAACCCGCGGTGCGGGGGTCTGCGACGGCCCGGTGCCGGCCTCGGCATCCGACTCGGCGGACGCCGGGGCCTCGGCGTCCGCAGCCAGCTCCTGCCCCGGAGTGGACG
>ERZ772957.1608-NODE-1608-length-14305-cov-8.006456_pt1 | contig 14305 bp, 13 predicted proteins | sample MGYA00580682_ERZ772957 | MGnify/ENA primary metagenome ERZ772957 (study PRJEB29015, sample SAMEA2737921) | human oral metagenome | biome: human oral; feature: human-associated habitat; material: dental | place: China | collected 2025 ...
ATCGCAGAAGAGTTTCAATGGTTTCATCGCCATCCTGAGCTTTCCTACGAAGAAGCTGAAACCACTAAGCGCATCCGTGCATCCTTGGAACGTGCGGGGATTCGCATTCTGGATTTTCCGCTGGAGACGGGACTGGTCGCGGAAGTGGGGCAAGGGGAGCCGCTCGTTGCTCTGCGCACCGATATCGATGCTCTGCCGATTGAGGAGCAGACAGATCTGCCGTACCGCTCGGAATATAGAGGACGGATGCACGCCTGCGGGCACGACTTCCATATCTCGTCGGTACTCGGCGCGGCGCTCCTGCTCAAGCAGCATGAGGCGGAGCTTACGGGGCGTGTGCGCATCTTCTTCCAGCCGGCAGAGGAGGCGCCGGGCGGTGCGAAGGTGCTCATCGAGGCAGGGGCATTGAAGGACGTTGCGGCGATCTTCGGTCTGCACGCATCTCCCCTTATGGAGGTCGGCACGGTCGGCATCTCAGAGGGAGCGGTGATGGCGGCGGTGGATCGCTTTGTTTTCCGCTTCCGCGGCACGGGGACGCATGCCGCACATCCCGAGTCCGGTGTCGATCCGATTGTCCTTGCGGCGGCGTTCATTCAGTCCGTGCAGACGGTCGTCGCACGCAATCTCAGCCCGTTCTCTGCGGGCGTTGTGAGCGTCACGCATATTGCGGCGGGGAATACGTGGAACGTGATTCCCGAGGAAGCATTGGTCGAGGGGACGACGCGCAGCATGAATGCAGAGGAGCGAGCACAGATCCGCGCGCGTGTCTGTGCACTGGCAGAGCAGTTGGCAGCAGCATACGGTGCTGCCGTGGAGACGGATTGGTACGAAGGCCCTCCTGCAACGCGCAACGATGGCTTTTGGGCGTCGTACGCCGCGGAGAAGGCGAAGGAGCGCGGGCTGAATGTCGTACCCGCACCAAAATCGCTTGGCGGTGAGGATTTTGCCTTCTATCAGGAAAAGGTGCCGGGCATGTTTGTCCTCGTCGGGACAGGGCTTTCTGCCGCCATCCACAACCCGACCTTCCGCGTCGACCCGCGTGCCCTTGCGCCGACAGCGGACTATCTGGCGGAACTTGTATGCGGTGCATTGGGGAAGGTACGGGAAAGCTGATTTACCAGTATCTCGTTAAGACGTTGTATTCTACAACGAAAAAAGCTGCCATTTTTTGGCAGCTTTTTTCGTATATTATTTCTTTCGATGCGATTTCTTTGCGACGTGATCCTTGATCGGCGCAGGCGAGGGCGTATCGCGCCAGCCGAGCCAGAGGAAGAAAACGAGGGCGATGGCCCCGAAGGCGAGGCTTCCCATCTGCGCGCTCGTGAAGAGTCCAAAGTATTTCTCCGTGTAGTCGCCGCGCAGGTATTCGAGCGCGAAGCGCACGAGGCTGTAGAGCATGATGTAGAGGGCGAAGCACTGCCCGCGCGCATGACTGCGCGCGCGGAAGAGGAGGAGGAGTGCGAAGATGACGATGTCGAGCTGCCCCTCCCAGACCTCTGCCGGCCAGAGCGGCTGTGCGCCGTACGTGTGGTAGGCGAGAGTCGCCGCGGGATAGAGGATGCCGAAGTCTCCGCCGGTCGGTGCGCCGAAGGCGTCGCCGTTGAGGAGGTTCGCGCAGCGCCCGAGTGCCTGACCGAGGACGATGGCGGGCGCGACAACGTCGAGGAAATGGATGGTGTCGAGCCCCTGCTTTCGGCTGTAGAGAATGCCGACGAGTACGCCGAGAAAGACGCCGCCCTGGATGGCCATGCCGCCCTGCCAGACGTTCAGCAGTTCGGTCAGATGGTGCTGATAGTAGTCCCAGTCAAAGAAGAACACATCCCAGAGCCGCGCACCGAGGAGTCCAGCGATGCCGCAGTAGATGCCGATGTCGGTGATGTACTTCTCGTAGCCGCGTCCGTCCGCCTTTGCGAGGTAGTAGGCGACCCCTGTGGCAAGGAAGATCGAGAGGGAGATCACGACGCCGTAGGCACGGATGGGAAAATCTCCGATGTAGAAGAGATATTGATGCACGAAATGCCCCTTCCTATGCGGGCGCAAAGAGCGGCAGTGTCTCAAGGAAGATGATGTCTTTCCGTTGTGCCGCGTCGCCCTCGGCGAGAACGGCCGCCTGTCCGATGACGTGTGCTCCCGTCTTTTCGGCGAGATGGGCGAGCGCCTTCATCGAGCCGCCCGTGCTGATCACGTCGTCGAGCAGGAGGACGCGGCGTCCCTTGATGCGTGCGATGTCATCCGCCGTGAGGTAGAGCCGCTGTTTGCCAAGCGTCGTGATGGACTCGTCCTCGACCCAGATGGGATCTTCCATGTACGCCTTGATGGATTTGCGTGCCGTGATGTAGTAGGGCATGCCAAGCTGGCGTGCGAGTTCCGCCGCCAGGGGGATGCCCTTCGTCTCGGCGGTCATGAGGATCTCCGTGTCCGTCGGAATCACCTTTGCCAGCTCGCGTGCACACGCCGTGCACAGCTCCACATCGCCCAGCATGACGAAACCTGCGATCGCCAGGTGTTCGTTGAGGTTCAGGATGGGGAGACTGCGGCGGCAGCCTGCGACGGTGAGTTCATGGTAGCGTTTTGCCATAGCGTTAGAGTCCTTTCTCCGTCAAGATGATCTCCACCGCATTCAGCACGTCGCTGATGTTCTGTTCCGTGATGATGAGCGGCGGCTGAAATGCCATGACGTTGCGGGCGATGCCGTTTTTGCCGACGATGAAGCCGCGGTTCTTGAGCTCCTCGAGCACAGTATCCAGTTCGGCAGGGGCGGGGGATTTGTCCGCGTGGACAAATTCTGCGCCGACCATCAGCCCGAGGCCGCGAATGTCGCCGATGATGGGATGCCGCGCTGCAATCTCCTGCAGCCCTGCACGCAGCTGTGCGCCGCGCCGCTCGGCGTTCCCCATGAGATCATGCGACTCGATATAGCGGATGACGCCGAGTCCTGCCGTGGAGGAGACGGGGTTGCCGCCGAGGGTCGATGCGCCGGGCTTCTTGTATTTGTCGGCGACTGTCGGCGTCGCGATAAATGCACTGATGGGCGCACCGTTGCCGAGTGCCTTTGCCATGGTCATGATGTCGGGCTGCACATCGTAGTGCTCGATGCCGAACATCCTGCCCGTGCGCGCAAAGCCCGTCTGCACCTCGTCCGCGATGAAGAGCGTGCCGAAATGCGTGAGGATCTCCTTGATGCGCTTGAAGTAGCCGGGCGGCGGGACGACGATGCCCGCGTTGCCCTGGATGGTCTCGGCGATAAAGGCGGCGGGGCGCCCCGATGTAACTGTTCGGATGATGTCCTCGACCATATTGGCACAGGCAAGGTCACAGGCGGGGTATTCCTTCCCCATGGGACAGCGGTAGCAGTAAGGATTCGGTGCAAAGCTGATGCCTCCGACGGGGTTCGGGTCGGTGCGCCACATGGCAATGCCCGTCAGGCTCATCGTCAGTTTCGTGCGCCCGTGGAGTCCGCTGCGCAGGGCGATGAACTCGCTGCTGCCCGTAGCGATCTCGGCAAGCAGTGCCGCGCCCTCATTTGCCTCCGTGCCTGTGGAGCAGAAGAAGCTTTTCTGCAGTGCGCCCGGGGTGATGCGTGCGAGCTGCTCGGCGAGATTGACGAAGTTCTCCGTAAGGTAGATGTTGCAGACGTGCTGGAGGGTATTGACCTGCTCCGTGACGGCGGCATTGATCTCGGGATTGCAGTGCCCGCAGTTGATGACGGAGACGCCCGCGAAGCAGTCGAGATACGCTCTCCCCTCGCTGTCGTAGAGGTACTGCATGGAGCCGCGTACGATCTGGCGCGGGTCGCTGTAGAAATGCCCCAGACAGGGCATGATGTACTTCTTTTTCTTTTCCAGTATGGCAGCTGCGCCGATGTAGGAGTGTTCGCTGATAGAATCTGTTGCCATGAAATATACTTTCTTGATTAAATCGAATTGCGGCTCTGACGGAAGCGGTAAGTTCCGATGCCCAAGGGGCGCGGAGCAATCTCTGTGAGGCGGTCGAACTCCGCCGCACGATAGCCGTCGCCGCCCGCGGCGAGACGGTCGAGTGCCGCACGGTAGATGCGGACGATCTCCGCCGTCACGTCCGCCGTGTAGTCCTGCGCTTCGATGCGGTACGAGCCGAGCCCATTGAACTTTTCGAGGTAGGGGTAGAGGCACAGATCCTTGGCAAAGTAGATGTGACTGCGCCCGTACTGGTCGATGCGGATCGAATGGACGCCGCCTGCCTCGTCACGGAACGCATAGTGCGTGTCGAGCAGCTCGGGCGAATCGAGGTCGTTGTATGCGGGCAGCGACATCGCGGGGAAGTTGTAGTCGCAGATCATGGACTCGTACGCGCCGTGGACGACTGCCTCGATCGGCAGGACGGCGTTCTCGACGATCTCGCGCAGCTGACGGAAGGACAGCTCATAGGAGGCCGTCGCCATGGTGAGCCCGTTTTCCTTGAGAAAGGTCGCGGCAAGATGGTTAAAGAGGTTGAAGGAGTGATCCGCCTGAATGGGAAGCTTCGTGAGCGTGCGCGCGAGCTTCAGCGTGCCAAGGTTGCCGACCATGATGCCGTCCACGCCGATGTCGTTCAGGGCGGTGAAGAACTGCTCGAGCTCCCCGCATTCGCGGCGCATGGTCGTGCGCGGTGTATTCACGATGATGTGGGCGCGTCCTGCTGCGTCGCGCACGAGTGCCTCGTAGTCGCGCAGCGTCCACGGACGCTGCGGACGAAACGCCTCGCCGCCGACGTAGACGGTGTCGGCACCTGCGTCGATGGCGGCGCGCGCCGCCGCGGGGGTGCCGACGCGGACACTCAGACGGCGGCTGGGGTCGTTCTCCTTCGCGATCGGCGGCTCCTCACGCAGTACCTCGTCGGCAAAGCCTGCCTCCTCGATCGCCTGACTGAAGAAGCGCGGCTCGCGCTCGCCCGTCATGCCGATGTCGATTGCCGTCGGCTGTCCAAACGCAAATGTGGTCGTGTAGTCGCGCACGCGGTTTTCGTAGAGGGTGCGCCAGCCCTCCTCATCCGTCGTATAGCCGTTCGGATCGGCGATGTAGGCGTCGATGGCGGCACGATAGGTGGAGACGAGGCGGCGGATGAACTCCGGCGCGCGCATCCGCCCCTCGATTTTGAACGAAAAGACACCCGCCTGTATGAGTGCGGGGATGGCGCGATACATGCACATATCCTTGAGCGCCAGCTTGTACGGCCCGGGACTGGACGCGTCGAGCACCTCTCCCGTCTCCTCGTTGATGAAGGCGAACGGCCAGCGGCAGATCTTCATGCAGCGCCCGCGGTTGCCGCTCTGCCCAAAGAGAACGCCGGAGTGGATGCACTGCCCGCTCTCGGAGATGCACATATCGCCGTGCATGAAGTACTCCACCTCGATGCCCGTGCGCGCACGGAAGAGGGCGAGCTCGGAGAGCGTCATCTCACGGCCAACCACGATGCGCGTGATGCCGTACTCTTTGAGCTTTTCGATAGCGTATTCGTTGTGTGTATTCATCATGACCGAGGTGTGCAGGGGCACGGTGATGCCCATCTCGTGCACGAGCTCGAGCACGGCAAAGTCCTGTACGAGAATCGCATCGGGGCGGATCTCCTCCAGATAGGCGAGATAGTCGCGCAGAGCAGGCAGCTCCTCGTTGCTGATGAGGTTGTTGAGGGTTACGTAGAGGTGAACGTCATGGGCATGGGCGTAGTCAATCGCCTCCTTGAGCCGTGCATCGTCGAAGTTGAAATCGCCTTCATGCAGGCGCATATTGAAATGCTTGCCTCCCAGATAGACGGCGTCCGCCCCCGCATCGATCGCCGCTGTCATGGCATCCCATGTGCCGGCAGGCGCAAGCAGTTCGACGGATTTACGGTGTAACAGCATTGTGTAAAGTCTCCTTTGTTGCCGGAGGTGCCGCTGACAGACAGGGACACTTCTCCATCATTGTTTCTGATTATAGCAGGAAATCCCGTTTCTTTCAAATAAGCATGGTCTTCTTTTCCCTATTGTTCGATGTAGTTTATTCATAGAAAGTTTTTCACGCTGTATCTTGTAAAAAAGGCACTTTTCAGGTATGATGATATATAGATTTTATCGTTTATACTGACAATTATAAATACAACGTCTGTTGAGTCGTGATGATATTTTTTTACCCTTAAATTATTGTTTTGGATTATTTGTTTTTCCTATGTATTTATCTAGTTGCTCTATAAGGAGGCCTTGTGTATGGGAGAATATGGAAGCTTGGGCATTTTTCTTCTCGTGGCGTTGTTTTTCCCCATCATGGCACTGGGACCGGCATTCCTGCTGCAGCCGAAGAAGCCGTCGCCGCAGAAGTACATTCCCTACGAGTGCGGTGTCGATTCGATCGGGTCGCCCTACGTCCAGTTTCGTGCGGGGTATTTCCTCTATGCGCTGCTGTTCATCGTCTTTGACATTGAGACGGTGTTCCTCTACCCGTGGGCAGCAGAGTTCCGCATGCTCGGTGTATTTGCACTCATTGAGATGTTCGTCTTTGTCGGGATTCTGGTGCTCGGCCTTGCCTATGCGTGGCGAAAGGGGGATCTCACATGGAAATAGCGGAGCGTGTTCCGGAGAGCCTGCGGGAAAATGTCTTTGTCGTCAAGCTGGATGAGCTGCTGCGCTGGGCGCATGCAAACTCGATCTGGCCGCTGTCCTCTGGGCTCGCGTGCTGCGCCATTGAGATGATGACCACAGCGACGGCACGGTTCGACCTCGCACGGTTCGGCTATGAGGTGTTCCGCCCCTGTCCGCGTCAGGCGGATCTCTTCATCGTCGCGGGGACGCTGACGTGGAAGATGGCACCGGCGGTTGTGCGTCTCTATGAGGAGATGCCCGAGCCGAAGTATGTGATTGCGATGGGGGCATGCGCGATTGCGGGCGGCCCCTTTGCGGATTCATACTCGGTCGTCTCGGGGGTCGATGAGCTCCTGCCTGTGGATGTCTACATCCCGGGCTGTCCGCCGCGCCCCGAGGCACTGATCGACGGCATGCTGAAGCTGCGCGAAAAGATCCTCCATCCCGAGCGCGTCCGCGCGGAGCGTGCCTGTTGGGCAGAGCGGGCGGCAGAGAGGGCGGTGAACACATGAGGAACAAGTATGTGACGCCTGCAATGCTGGAGGCACTCAAGGTCGCCTTTTCGTCGGCGGAGTACGATGCGGAGGCAGAGCGTCCCGCACTCTACATTGCTGCCGAGGAGCTCCTCGGCCTGCTGCGCGTCCTGCGTGACGACGGGACACTGCAGCTGACGCGGCTGGAAAATGTGACAGCGGTGGACTGGAAAGACCGCTTCGAGATGGTCTACCATCTCTTTTCACCGACGGAGCTGCACTGGCTGACGCTGAAGGTGACACTGCCGCATGATGCGCCCGTGCTCCCCTCGGTGACGCCCGTGTTCCCGGGCGCAGAGTTCGAGGAGCGCGAGGTGTATGATCTCATGGGCATTGCGTTCACGGGTCACCCCGATCTGCGGCGTGTCTTCCATGCGGACGATTTCATCGGGCATCCGCTGCGCAAGGACTTTGTCCCGCCGCCGCTGCCCGCCGTCCCATCCTTTCGGAAGGAGGAGTCCTGATGCTGCGTACTGAGACCTATACGCTCAACATGGGCCCGCAGCATCCGTCGACACACGGCGTGCTGCAGGTGCAGCTCGAGCTGGACGGTGAGCGCATCGTGAAGGCGACGCCGATCATGGGCTATCTCCATCGCGGGATTGAGAAGCTGCTTGAGGCGCGGACGTATGCGCAGGGGCTTCCCTATACCGACCGCCTCGACTACATCTCGGCCATGAACAACAACTTCGGCTATGCGCGTGCGGTGGAGGAGCTGGCGGGGATCGAGACGACGCCGCGCGCGGAGTACATCCGCGTCATCATGGCGGAGCTGAACCGCATCAACAGTCACCTGATCTTCATCGGGACGCTCGCGAATGATCTCGGCGCGTCGACGGGGATGCTCTATTGTTTCCGCGACCGTGAGAAGATCCTCGATATTTTCAATCTCGTCTGCGGGGCACGTCAGACCTTTCACTACATCCGCATCGGCGGGGTAAAGGAGGATCTCTCGCCCGAGGCGGCGGAGATGATCCGCGCCTTTGTCGACAGCGTGCCTGACTTCCTCGCGGAGTACAACCGTCTCCTCACGGGCAACGAGATTTTTGTCCGCCGCATCCGCGGCACGTCGCCCATGACGACGGAGGAGGCACTCGCGTGCAGTATGACTGGGCCAAACCTGCGCGCGACGGGGCTCGCCTTTGATCTGCGCAAGGTGGACGGCTACAGCGTCTATGATGATTTTGACTTCGAGATCCCCGTGGGTGAGCACGGCGACAACTGGGACCGCTACATGGTCAAGCTCGCCGAGATCGCGGAGAGCGCGAAGATCGTGCGGCAGGCAATCGACGGACTGCCCGAGGGCGACTTCATGGCAAAGAAGGTGCCCAAGGTCATCAAGCCGCCCAAGGGCGAGGTGTTCAGCCGGACGGAGGGAACGCGCGGGGAGCTCGGCTTCTACATCGTCAGCGACGGTACGACGAAACCGTACCGCATCCACATCCGCCGTCCCTCGTTCGTAAATATGCAGGGGCTCAATCCAATGTGCCGCGGCATGCTCATCGGCGACTCGGTCGCCGCCTACTCGTCCATTGACCCGATCATGGGCGAAGTGGACTGCTGAGAAAGGAGACGAATGATGGAGAGCTCTTTTCTTTCTGCGATTGCGGTGGGGCTGGACGGACTCATCTACCGCCTGATCCCGATTCCGTTCGTGGTGGATCTTGTGATGACCTTCGTCGGTATTGCCATCCTGCTCGGTATCATCTCGATGGCGGCGATTGTCTTTACCTACACGGAGCGCAAGATCTGCGCGTTCATCCAAGTGCGCATCGGGCCGAACCGCGTGGGCGGAAGATTCGGTCTGCTGCAGCCCGTTGCGGATATGCTGAAGCTGATGAGCAAGGAGGACATTATGCCCGCCGGTGCGGACAAGGTGGTCTGGGCACTCTCGCCCGCGCTGCTCTTTGTCCCCGCAGCGCTCGTCTACGCGCTTTTCCCGTTCGATGCGGGGGCGGTACTCGCCGATGTCAACGTCGGTGTGTTCCTCCTCTTTGCCATCTCGGGGCAGGCAGTGCTGCCGTTCCTCATGGGCGGCTATGCATCGAACAATAAGTATTCGTTTATCGGCGGCATGCGCATCGTTGGGCAGATGCTCAGCTATGAGGCGCCGCTCCTCTTCTCCCTGCTCGGCATCATCATGCTGACGGGCTCACTGCGCCTCGACGATATCGTCCAGATGCAGGCGCAGAACTACTGGTTTATCTTCATGCAGCCGCTCGCGTTCATCATCTTCCTGATCGCAGCGGTCGCCGAGACGAACCGTACGCCGTTTGACCTCGTGGAGGGCGAGTCAGAGATTATCGCAGGACCGTTTACGGAGTACTCAGGAATGCGCTGGGCGCTGTTCTTCCTCGCAGAGTACGCGAACCTCCTGACGGCGGCGATCCTCGCGACGACGTTCTTCCTCGGCGGCTACAGCGGGCCGTCGTTCCTGCCGGGATTCGTCTGGTTCGGCATCAAGGCGGTGCTCATGGTGCTGCTCATCATGTGGTTCCGCTGGACGTTCCCGCGCACGCGCGTGGATCAGATCCTGACGTTCGGCTGGAAGGTGCTCGTCCCGCTCTCGATTCTGAACGTTGTTCTGACGGGTGCACTGATGTTCTGGTTCGGTATCGTTTAAGGGGGGACGCACATGTTTGGAAAAGGCCTTTTGACCGGCATGAGTGTCACATGGAAGCATCTCTGGGGCAAGAAGGAGACGGTCTGCTACCCTGAGGAGAAGCTGCCCATGACGGATAATTTTCGCGGCGGCAATCTCGCGATGGACTGGCGCGTCTGCATCGGCTGCTCGATGTGCGCCAATGCGTGCCCGAACAAGGCGCTTGATCTGACAATTGTCCCCGATGCGAAGAAGAAGCGCCACATGAAGTCCTACATTCATCACTCGGGGCGCTGTCTTTACTGCAATCTCTGTGTGGAGGCGTGTCCGGTCAATACGCTTGTCTGGGATAAGGACTACGCCATCGCCACGTGGAGCAAGGAGACGATGACGCACGATGCCATGACGGACGAGGACCGTGCTGATCTCGCGGAGTTCCTCGCACAGGTAGAGGTCGAGGCGGCAGAGGAAAAGGCGAAGAAAGAAGCCGCTGCCAAGGCAAAGGCGGAGGCAGAGGCGAAAGCCGAAGCGGAGGCTGCCGCAAAGGAAAAAGCCGCTGAGGAAAAAACCGCTGAAGAAAAAGCTGCGGCGGACACATCCGCCACGGAAAACGGCACGGCAAAGGATGCGCAGACGACGGAAGGAGGGGCGACATGAGCTTTATCTTTTACTTCCTCGCTGCCGTGACGATCATCGGCGCGCTCGGTGTCGTTCTCTCACCGAATGTCGTGCACAGTGCACTCTTTCTCGTGCTCTCGTTCATCGGTGTGGCGGCGATCTATTTCTACATCGGCGCGGAGTTCCTCGGCGCGGTGCAGCTCATGGTCTACAGCGGCGCAGTCGCTGTCCTCATCGTCATGGCGATCATGCTGACGCGGCGTGACTCGATGGCGCAGTCCAATCCCTCGCAGAAGCTCTTTCGTCGCGTCGTGACGGGGCTGCTGGCAGGCAGTATCTTCTTCCTCATCGGATGCGGCATTGTCCTTGCTCCGCTTCCTGCGGGCGAATTTGCTGCATCGACGGGGGCAGACGAGATCGCCCAGCTGATGCTCGGCACGTATCTCGTGCCGTTTGAAGTGACGGCGGTACTGCTCCTCGCGGCGATGGTCGGCGCACTGCTCTTGGCGAGAGGAGGGGATGCGGCATGATTGGTCTTCCTGATCTGCTCTTTTTGTCGGCACTGCTGTTCTGTATCGGGCTCTATGGGCTCCTCACGCGGCGCGGCATCATCCCAATTCTCATGTGTGTGGAGCTGATGCTCAATGCGGTCAACATCAACCTCGTTGCCTTTGACCGATTCTATGCACACAACGCGGAGGGGCAGCTGATGGCACTCTTCTCGATTGCGGTCGCCGCATCCGAGATCGCTGTCGGGCTGGCTCTCGCATTCCGCCTGTATCAGATTCGGTTCACGACGAATGTCGATGAGCTGGATACGCTGAAAGACTAGGGGAGGGGAGTGCTATGTTTACCTTTGCTCTGACGCATGCGTATCTGATTCCCCTGTTCCCTGCGCTCGCGTTCCTCATCATCGCGCCCTTTACGCGGCGGGAGAAGAACCTCTCGGCGACGATTGCGATTGTGATGATGGCTCTGGCCCTTGCGTTCTCCGTCTTTGTCGCACTCGCCGCGGTAAACTATCAGATCACGATGGGCGATCCCTACGTGATGAAGACGGTCTGGGCGCACATCGGTGCGGTGGAGCTGTCGATGGGTGTCCTGATCGACCCGCTGACGGCACTCATGCTCGTCATCGTGACGCTGGTCTCGCTGCTCGTCTACATCTACTCTGTCAGCTATATGGAGCACGATGAGGGGATGGGGCGCTTCTTTGCGTTCATTTCGCTGTTTTCGGCCGCGATGCTCGGGCTGGTCGTCTCGGTCAACTTTCTCCAGCTCTATGTGTTCTGGGAGGGCGTCGGGCTCTGCTCCTACCTCTTGATCGGATTCTACTATGATAAGGTCTCGGCGCGCGAGGCGGCGAAGAAGGCGTTCATCACGACGCGCATCGGCGACTTTGGAATGCTGGTCGGCATCCTGCTCGTGCAGGTTGCGTTCGGGACGATGGACTTCATCGAGCTGCGGCTCATGATGCCCGCGTATGTCCTCGTCGCGGGGACGAGCTACTTGACGGTGATCGGTCTGCTGCTCTTCATGGGACCGATCGGAAAGTCCGGCCAGTTCCCGCTCCACGTCTGGCTGCTCGATGCGATGGAAGGCCCGACGCCGACCTCGGCGCTCATCCATGCGGCGACGATGGTCGCGGCAGGCGTCTTTCTCGTTGCGCGTGCCTTTTTCATCTTCAGTGAGTGTCCGCTCGTGATGAATTTCATCGCGGGGCTCGGAGCGTTTACGGCGCTTTTTGCGGCGGTTATCGCCGTGACGCAGCGGCGGTTCAAGGCGGTGCTTGCCTACTCGACCATCAGTCAGCTCGGCTACATGATGCTCGCGGTCGGGATTGGCGCGTTCTCCGCCTCGATGTTCCATCTCATGACGCACGCCTTCTTCAAGGCGATGCTCTTCCTCTGCGCGGGCGCGGTGATGCATGCACTCCACGATGAGACGGACATCACCAAGATGGGCGGGCTCTGGAAAAAGATGCCGCTCACCTTCGTGACGATGCTGATCGGTGTCCTTGCGATCTCCGGTATCCCACCGTTCTCGGGCTTCTTCTCAAAGGATGAGATCCTCGCCGCGGCGATGCACGCGAGTACGCCGCTCTATCTCATTGCGACGTTCACCTCCTTCCTCACAGCATTCTACATGGCGCGTCTCCTCATTGTCGCCTTCCTCGGTGAGAGCCGCAGTGAACACGAGGCGCATGAGGTCGATGCCTTCATGCGCTGGCCGATGATTATGCTCGCGCTGCTCACGATTGTGAGCGGCCTGTGGGGCTACTTCGGCGGGTTCTCCCTGTGGATCTACGCGGATGCACCGCATCATGAGGCGATCGACTGGACGGTGGCGGGGACGAGTACCGTGCTCGCCCTCCTCGCCTTTGCGGCGGCGTATCAGATCTATGGACGCCATCGTCTGCGCGCGGCGATGCAGCAGCGGAGCTTCGGTTTCCTCTATCGCGTCGTCTACAACAAGTTCTATGTGGATGAGCTGTATGGCTACTTCCGTGAGCGCTTCGTCTACGGCACGGCGGTGATCCTCAAGTGGGTCGATGAAAAGATTTTTGACGGCATCATGAATGGACTCGGCGCCTATGGTCTGGCGATGAGCGAGGTGCTGACGGAGAACGTCAACGGGCAGGCACAGCGGTATGTCGTCGTGTTCTACACGGGCGTCGTGATTCTCCTGTGCTATGCGCTGTACTGGGCGGTACAGGTTCTGATGTATCTGGGAGGAGGTCTTCTGCGATGACATTTCCGATTCTCTCGGTCATTCTCCTCACACCGCTCGTGGCCGCGCTCATCCTCGCCCTGCTGCCGGGACGTCTGCACGATACGATACGTCAGCTTTCGGCACTGGCGATGATCATTGTGACGCTGCTGACGCTCTTTGTCTACGCGGACTACGATATGGCGCTCGGCGGGATGCAGTACACGGAGTACATGCCGTGGATCACGGATCTCGGCGTTGCCTACTCGCTCGGCGTAGATGGGATCTCCCTGCCGATGCTCCTCCTGTCGAGCGTCGTGGGGCTCGCGGCCGTCTACAGCTCATGGCATGTGGAAAAGCGGGTCAAGGAGTACTTCGTCCTTCTGCTCATCGTGATCGCGGGTGTCTCGGGGGCATTCCTCGTGCGTGACCTCTTCTTCTTCCTCGTCCTCTGTGAGATGGTCGTCATCCCCGCGTATCTGATGGTGATGATCTGGGGCTCGTCCGAGCGCGTGACGAAGGAACACGCGGCGATGAAGATGACCATTTTCCTCCTCGTCGGCTCGGCGTTCATGCTCGTCGGCGTGCTCCTTCTCTACGTGAGTGCGTACGAGTCCGGGATGCGGACGTTCGACTTTGAGGCACTCGCCGCCGCTGCTCTCGCGGGACATATCTCGTGGGAGGTGCAGGTGACGGCATTCCTCCTCCTGCTCGTCGGTTTCGGCTCGCATCTCTCGATGTTCCCGATGCATATATGGTCGCCCGACGGCTATGCAGGCGCACCGACGGCGATCTCGATGATCAATGCGGGCGTGCTGAAAAAGATCGGCGGTTACGCGCTCATCCGCGTCGGCCTCTTTATCCTGCCGCTCGGGGCAAAGTTCTGGGCACCGCTGATCGCGATCCTCGCCACGATCAATGTGATCTATGCGTCCTATATCGCACTCGCGCAGCGCGACATCAAGTACATGATCGCCTATTCCTCCATTTCTCACATGGGCTACGTTCTCCTCGGCTTCGCGGCACTCAATGTCGTGAGCGTCGGCGGCGCCGTCGCCTATATGGTGGCGCACGGCATCATGCTCGCACTCTTCTTCTCGCAGGTCGGCTACGTCTACGAAAAGACGGAGCTGCGCCGTGTGGGCGATCTCTGGGGCTTGGCGCACTATATGCCGCATATCACGGTCGGATTTATGCTCGCAGGGCTGTGCTCGCTCGGCCTGCCCGGGCTGATCGGCTTCGTGCCGGAGTTTACCATCTTTGTGGGGA
>ERZ772957.1610-NODE-1610-length-14292-cov-5.666784_pt1 | contig 14292 bp, 8 predicted proteins | sample MGYA00580682_ERZ772957 | MGnify/ENA primary metagenome ERZ772957 (study PRJEB29015, sample SAMEA2737921) | human oral metagenome | biome: human oral; feature: human-associated habitat; material: dental | place: China | collected 2025 ...
AGCTCCAACGTAGAAACCACTTCAAGAAGCTGAGTTGCTTCCCGATCGTGCTATTGCGCATCTCACGTACTTCTCGGAGGTAGCGCACATACTCCGTCAGACCAGCCTCGTTGAAGAAGGAGAAGCTAAGGTCTGCTCGGAAGGCTCTAAGGTGATTCTTCACCGCAGCGAACTTCTCATAGGTGGCGTGCGTCCAGTCGTTCTGTCGACCACAGACACGTACGAAATCATCAAAGGCCTTATAAAAGTCGTTTGAAGGATCGGGCTTATCGGAGGTCCGTTCCACCTGTACATCGTCAGACCCATGGCGGGCATTGAAGGCGCTCTTAACATCAGCAGGGCTTGGCATAACCTCGGCCACTTCAAAGCGCTTGAAGATCTCTTGTATCTCGGTGTAGTACCCCAAGAGCGCAGCGTTGATCTCTGAGGCTGATTGCTTAAGCTTGTTCGTGCATCCGTTCTTTACTCGTTGCTTGTCTGCATCCCATTTGGCGGCATCGATACGATAGCCCGTAGTGAACTCTATTCGCTGGGAAGCAAAGTTCACTCGCATACGGATAGGGACGTTCTCAACGATCAGGATACCGTCCTTCTTCCGGCTCTCCAGAGCAAAGATGATATTGCGCTTGATATTCATAACTCTCGGGTGTATAGTTTACACACCCAAAGATACACCCAAATATGGATATAGCAAGGGAGATCCTATGACACCCCACTTTAAGGAACACACCCACATATACACTGATAAACAACACCTTGACATCAAACAAGCATCTATGATAGTTCAAGAGAAAGAGCCTCTTTCTCCGCTTTTTTCGGGCTTCTAATTAGGGACTCCATTATGGGGTCGGCAATTCATGCATGAATGAGATCGTCGTAAAATCTTGGGCTTACGGCGGTCTCTTTTTTTGTGCCTATCATCGAACAAAAATGATTCGCGGCGGTATTTCCGATTGGCTATAAATGGCTCGTCTTAGAAGAACGCTAAGCCATGCGAAGTGGAGGGGGCGGTTTATCGCTGAACGAGATATTCGTATTCCTGCCGATACCGAGCTAAACGTTGGTAATCCTTTTCCGTGGGGGACGGCAGACGCTTCATATCCATATTGTGCGTTAAGTCATTCAGCTTGACGGCGCGCGCCAACGCATGCTCGCCGATGTGATGGATATAGGTCTGGCGGTCACTGGCTGTATGATGATTGAGCAGCTTCAGGGCTTGCGCGATCTCTGCCCTATCGTTAGGCTCCATCGCTGTTTGAGCTTCTTCTTCCAACAAGTCCAAGACTTGCTCCACGGTGTGCGGGGTATCCTCGCTTGCATCGTGCAGATAGCCGACCACCTGCTCTTGCCAGGTACGCCCTAATGAGGCCACAAAACGCAGATGACCCTCGAAATAGTCCATCCCAGCCTTGTCTTTCTGCCCATGATGCAGTCGTCGAGCCACTCGTGCGGCAGCTCCAACCCAGTTGCTTTGAGTTCCCATACCTATTCTCTTCTTACTGTTTATGCACCCAAAGCTACGCCCAAGAAGCGACACGATTTAGATCACACTTCACTTTCTCCACCGTTAAGTTTCTCTCTCGCCTCGCCTATGTCTATAGGTCAGGCGGAAGCGCTCCAGGCCTGTCTAAATGTCATGGAGAATGGTTAACAATCACGCTACCGGCGACGCATTCAGAAAGTCACCCGTACTTTTGGCCGACATTTTTTTATTCACTCATAAAAACCTATACGACAATGAACTTGAATGATTTATTCAGCGGATCGACCACGCAGTCGATCATCAAAACGATTGTAGAGAAGACGGGATTGAACGAGTCGCAGGCCTCGGGCGCGCTCCAAGCGGCACTGCCGATGATCCTCGACGTAGTGTCTAAACATGCCGGCAGCGGCGAGGGCCTCAGCGGACTGGTTAGCGGCGTCGTGAGCAACCTCGGCGGCAAGGGCCAAGGTGTTGTCGACAAGATCACAGGCATGATCGACAAGAACAAGGACGGCAACATCATGGACGACCTGGCTGGCATGCTGGGCGGAAAGAAGAAGTAAAGCCTCCGGCCCATGCCGTACAGAAAACTGACGCAATGCGAGATCGACGCGCTCGTGGCCAGTGGCTGCGAGGCCGAGGATTGGCAGCGCGTGGAGGTAGCCGATGTGGGGTTCGACCCCACACGGTTGCGCCACGTACGCTTCTCGGGGCAGATCAGCCTGGGTAGCGCTGTCGACCTCCGGGACGCGACGATCTGCGACTGCATGGTGGGCGACGGCGTACGCATTGACGGCGTACGCTCCGCCCTGGCCGGCTATGAGATAGGCCGTGGCGCCCGACTCATTGATATCGGCACGATGACTTACCACGCGGGCACGACGGCCGGTAACGGGGTGCGCGTGGCTGCGGTCAATGAGAACGGTGGCCGTGCTGTCCCCCTCTTCGACGGACTTACGGCCCAGACGGCCCACCTCATGGTCTTCCATCGACACCGCACGGAGACACTCCGCCGCACATTCGACCGCATCGACGCCTATGCCGCCACCATCGCGGCGGCGCCACGCGGATATGTGGGCGAGGGGGCTACAGTGGAGGGGTGCGGACGCATCGTGGATGTGCGCATCGGTGACCGGGCTACGGTCTGCGGCGCCACGCTGTTGCAGAACGGAACCATACTGAGCCAACCCGAGGCACCGACAGAGGTAGGCATCGGCGTCATGGCTCGCGACTTCATTCTGGCTCCCGGTGCACGCGTCGTGGACGGCGCGTTCATCGAACGCTGCTTCGTGGGCGAGGCCTGCTTAGTAGAGCAGGGCTTCACGGCCATCGACTGCCTACTGTTCGCCAATGGGATGTTCGCCAAGGGCGAGGCCGTCTCAGTCTTCGCTGCCCCGCACACCGTTTCGCACCACAAATCGAGCCTCTCGATCGCCTGCAGCCTCTCGTTCGCCAACATGGGCAGCGGGTCAAACATGAGCAACCATGCCTACAAGCTCGGCGCTGTCCATCAGTCTGTGGCCGAGCGCGGAACGAAATTCGGCAGCAACTCCTACGTGCAAGCCCCGGCCCACTTCGGCGCCTATTCGATGATCACCGGCGAGCACCGCAACCACCCGGACACGCACGCGCTTCCTTTCTCCTACCTCATGGACGAGGGCGGGCAGTCGATGCTCATCCCGGCCGTCAATCTCTTCCGCACGGGCACCCTCCGCGACGCCATGAAGTGGCCCAAACGCGACCACCGCACCGCCGACAGTCCGCGCGACCTGATCCGTTACGACTTCCTCAACCCCTACCTCATCGACCGCATCCTGGCGGCCGTCAGCCTCCTCACGCGACTGAAAGAGGAAAAGCCCGAGGCCAAGTATTACACCTTCGGCAACTGCTCCATCCATCGCCACTCGTTACAGAAGGGCATCACCTACTATCGCGAGGCGATCGACATCTTCGTAGGCGATTACCTCGTCTGCGGCGGCACCATCGACGACTCCGAGGGGCCGGGCCGCGGCCCGTGGATCGACCTGTCGGGGTTAGTTATGCCCCATGAAACGCTTGAGGAGATCGTCCGCGACGACCTCTTCGGGGCCGACGCCGCATTTCGTCAGGCACATGCGCGATATGAGGAATACCTCGGGCGCTACGTCACGGACCGTTACGACCTCTCCGACGCAGACAGGCGCCGCGAGCATCTGAAGCGCTACATCTCGACGCTCGACACCGTCCGCCATCGCCTCTCTAAGGAGGCCGCCTTGGAGTACTTCGGCGTGTCGCAAATCAGCTACGGCGCCGACTGCCCCGAGAGCGATCGGCAGACCGACTTCCTACAAGTGCGCGGAGAGATCGCCACTGACCCCTTCCTGGCCCCCCTCCTCAACGAGATGGAGCGTAAAATCAAGCAGGCGCAGGACATGCTCTGAGCGTTTGAAGCGCTGGGAAGTTTCTGCCAGAGGGGTAACAGCAAGTGCGAACCCCGTGGAAGTTTCTTCCAGAGGGGTAAAAGCGGGTGCGAACACCGTGGAAGTTTCTGCCAGAGGGCCAGCAGCAGGTGAGAGCCCCGTGGAAGTTTCTTCCAGAGGGGTAAAAGCAGGTGAAAGCCCCGTGGAAGTTTCTGCCAGAGGGGTAACAGCGGGTGCGAACACCGTGGAAGTTTCTTCCAGAGGGCTGACAGCGGGTGAGAGCCCCGTGGAAGTTTCTGCCAGAGGGGTAAAAGCAGGTGGGGATACCGTGGAAGAAACTTCTAAGCTCACCAGCATCCAAATTAAGAGGATAACAGAAAGCCTCCGGACGCATGGACGACACCATGTATCCGGAGGCTTTCTGCGATTTGTGCATCCCGATAGGCCGACGATCAGCCCTCGCGCTTGTGCTTATAAGGGAAAAGGATGGCGAAGAAGACGGTCACGAGGAGCGAATACCCCGCAAAGAGGTACCACACCGTAGCCCAATCGCCCACCAAGAGCGTCTTGACACCGCCGGCCGTCTCCACGTCCGTCCATTGGCAGAAGGCGTTCACCACGACCTGTGCACCGAGTGTGCCCACCGTGGCGCCGACGCCGCTGGTCATCAGGAAAAAGAGAGCCTGCGCACTGGAGCGAATCGAGGGATCCGTCTCCCGATCGACGAAGAGCGAGCCAGAGATATTGAAGAAGTCAAAAGCCACACCATAGACGATCATCGACAGCACAAGCAGCCAGACGCCCCCGCCGGGATTGCCGACGCCGAAGAGGGCAAAGCGCAGGATCCAAGCCACCATCGCAATCAGCACGACCGTCTTAATGCCGTAACGCCTTAGGAAGAAGGGGATGAGCAGGATGCAGAGCGTCTCGGAAACCTGTGAGAGGGAGATGAGGATGTTGGCGTGCTGCACGCCGAAGGTGTCGGCATATTCGGCCACCGACTCGAAAGAGGCGATGAAGGGGTTGGCAAAGCCGTTCGTGATCTGCAACGAGACGCCTAACATCATCGAGAAGATGAAGAAGACGGCCATCTGACGCTTGCGGAAGAGTCGGAAGGCATTCAGCCCAAGGGCCTCGACGAACGACTTGCGCTCCATGCTTCGGCTGACGGGTATATGGGGCAGCGTGAAGGCATAGTGAGCCAGCAGAGTGCCCAGCGCACCGCAGATGACAAACTGCATGGCGGAGGTTTGGAAGCCCGTCAGATCGACGGCCCACATGGAGCAGATGAAGCCGATGGTGCCGAAAATGCGGATAGGCGGAAAGTCGCGCACCGTGTCGTAGCCACCCTGTTCAAGCAGGCTGTAGGCCACGGAGTAGGAGAGTGCCAGCGTCGGCATGTAGAAAGCTACTCCCAGCGTGTAGAGCGCAAAGAAGGTTCCGAAGGCAACGGACGGTCCGGCCGAGAGCCCATAAGCGCCCGCCGCGGCCATGAAGAGGCCGGAGGCTAAGTGGCAGAGAGCGAGCATGCGTTGCGCCGGCACGTAACGGTCGGCCAGGATGCCAAACAACGTGGGCATGAAGATGGAGACAAGACCTTGCACGGAATAGAAAAGTCCGATGTGTTCGCCCATGCCCGCAGGCCCGAGGTAACGCGACATGGAGGTGAGGTACGTGCCCCACACAGCGAACTGCAAGAAGTTCATGATGATCAAGCGATGTTTCAGGTTCATAGTAAACGCTGGATAGATGGATGAAGTTTAGGGGGGAATTATAGGGTTATATAGGTACGGAAGACGATGACGCGGCCCCGTGTCTCGATACGGAACGTATCTGTGAGGGCCTCGTTGAGCGAGGCCTGCCACCATCGGGTGATGCGTCGCCCTTCAAGCGGCCAGCGCACATCGCGGAGGGTAAGCGGCGCGTCGTCCAGACAGAAGACGGAGACCTGTTGGCCAGCCCGCGAGGTAAACGTCTGGCAGCCTGTGGCGGGGGTGAAGACGCCGTAGTCGGTCCACATCTCCACGTCCAGCCCACGCGCCTGATAGTCGGCCAGCAGACTGATGTTGCCCAGCGTATGATCCTCGCGGCGCCCCGTGGCGCCGAGGATCGTGAGGCGGCGCAGGCCCTGAGAGACCGCGTAGCGCACGGCCTTACTCAGGTCGTTCGTGTCCTGCTCCGATTCTATGTGCAGGCGGTCGGATAAACGGCGGCGTACCTCGGGCGAGATCGAGTCGCCGTCGCCCACGACAGCCAACGGCGTGAAGCCCTCGCGCAGCAGTCGGTCAGCCGCACCGTCGCAACAAATGATGCGCCCCTCGGCCGCCCTCGCCAGTAGCCCCAGCGGGATCGGATGCGTAGGGAAATCACCCGCCGCAAGGATCACCGCGTCCGTCTCCGAGGCGTTTTGTGGGCCGGAAAAATCAGGTAGAATATCCATGTCAGTCGATTGTTAAAACCTCGCAAATATAGACGCTCTTCCGGCCGAGGCTTAGGGAAAGGGATACTTTTGTGCGTCAGTGTTAAGCCTGTAATCAGGCAGATAGGGGATTTGGGATGCCCCTTATCCCCCTTTATCTTTTCGGATCATCCACTATTATTCAAATCCATAAATAGCCCCATATGAGTGTGAGAAAAACCTCCTTTTATTTCTGTATGGCGATCCTCTTTGCGATCGCAGGAGCCTTTCCCTACAGCGCCTCAGCGCAAGTGCAGAAAGTGCAGCAAATCGTCAAGATCGAGAAGGACACCCTGCGGATGTACGTCGGCCAGGAAGATTCCCTCCGCGCCTATGCCTATCCCAGTGCCCGCGTATTCTATTGGGACAATCGCGTCTCCATCCCCGTCGTAGCCTCCATCGCCCCGCCCCATTCGACCAACCCCTACGATTCCGTCTACATCGTCAAGGCCTGGAAGCCGGGCAAGACCGTCATCGTGGTGCGCGTCAATGAGGTGGCAGCCCGCTGTATTGTGGTCGTTACGCCCAAGATCTACGTCGACAGCCTTCGCCTGAAGCGCGACACCATCCGCCTGCGCACCGGCGACACGGCCACTGTCACGGCCCGCATCTTCCCCTACAACGCCTCGGATAAGAAGCTCGGATGGACCACCGTGGGTGGCGCGCGCGTGCTCGGCACCACGGATAGCGTGACCCGCGTCATTGCCGCGGCCGATGCGGACACCAGTCTGCTCATCGTGGGTGCGCTGGACGAATCGGGCAAACGCGACACATGCGTCATCATCACCCGCCGCATCCCCGTGGAGCGTCTGACACTTAACCACGACACGATCCGGATAAACGTCAACAAGACCGATACGATCCGCGCCTCCGTCTTCCCGCTCAACGCCACGGATCAGCGGGTGAAGTGGACCGTTGCCAGCGGTGCCATCAAAGCCTTGACCGTCGATTCCATCGGGCAGGCAGCCGAACTGATCGGTGCTACCGTAGCCGATACGGCGCTCGTTGTGGCTGAAGCCGCTGACGGCCGACGCGATTCGTGCGTCGTAATCACCATCAATCCAAACCATAATCCCAACGCAGCCGTCGAGGTGGACGAGACGATCGCCGTCCATGGTATCGACGGTGGCCTGATGGTGCACGTTGACCGCCCCGCACGACTCGAGATTTACACCCTGACCGGCGCCCTGGCCCATCGCGAGAGCCTCACGCCGGGCGACCGTTTCGTGCCGCTCCGCCGCGGTCTCTACATTGTCGCCATAGACCGAACGAGGCGCAAAATCCTTGTTCAATAAGCCAGTATATCAGCCAAGAGAAGGGGGACTGAGAATCCTCCTCTCTTGAACTTATCCTTGACCGCGGTTGTTTATACTGCACATCACCTCGATTATTCAAACCCCCTAATAGGAAAGAACATGAAGAAGATTACCATCCAACTACTGGCCGTCGCAGGCGCGATGGCCTTGTTCGCCAGCGAAGCACGGGCGCAAGCCACGGTGCAGCTGAACAGTCACGAGACGATCCAACTGATCTACGGACAGAAGGATTCCGTCAAAGCCACCATCTCCGCCCCGGGCCAAGTCTTGTCATGGAGCACAAACCCCGCTTCCGCATACGTCGCTGCGTCTGCCGCTGACAGCACATGGGGCGTGATCACTGCCCCCGCAGCCGGCCCCAACTACGATGGATGGGTTGTCATCAGTTATGGCGCAGCCAAAGACTCCGTCAAGCTCCAAATCAACCACGCCGTTGACAGTGTGAGCTTCGGCGCTGCCCCCCGCGACACGACGATGGGTATCGGAACGACAAAGACACTCACCGCCTCCGTCTTCCCCAACAATGCATTGCAGGAAGTGCTTTACTCTTCGTCAAACAGCGCTGTGGCCGAAGTGCAGACCGTAGGATTGCAAGGCATCATCACCGCCAAAGCTGTCGGAACGGCCCGCATCACGGTATCGGCCGGCAAGGGCGCAGGCATGAAGACAGACACCTTCTTGGTGAAAGTCGATAACCCCATCACAGGCCTCAATTTCGCCATCACCACGGACACGATCCCCATGCAGATCAATAGCGAGCTGGACGTTCAGGCCGTGGCTACCCCAGCCAATGCTGACAACATCAACACGCTGCAGTGGTCTATCGTCCCGATCGCACCCGCCACACCGGGCCTCGTGACGATCGCCTCCAACAGTGGCCTTACGGTCAAGATCCAATCCGCTGCCACACCGGGCATCGCCCGCCTAACCGTCACCTCTACCAACGGTGTCACGGCAAACCGCGTCATCAAGGTGCTCGACCCGATCCACGTCACGGCAATGACCATCGATAAGGACACCGTCTCCCTGCCCGTGGGCAAGAAGGACACGCTGACGGCACGCATCCTGCCCGCCGAAGCGCTGAATAAGAAGGTAACGTGGACCTCCACTAATCCCTCTTTCGCTGCTGTGGAGCGCCTGACGGACACCACCGCCGTTGTAACAGGAAAGACTGTAGGCGTGGCCATGATCGTCGGTGAGACCGAGGATGGAAACTTCAAGGACACCTGCTACATCTACGTCCGCAATGCCGTCGAACTGAAGGCCATCAAGTTGGACAAGCAGAAGATTCGCCTGAAGCTGAACACCACCGACACCTTGGCCGTAGCCTTCAGCCCGGCCAACGCCTCCGATCAGCGCGTCAAGTTCTTGTCCGCTGACACGTCCATCGCCACCGTCGACGCTAACGGCGTCATCAAGGGCCTCAAGACGGGCACCGTTTACGTGAGCGTGACAAGCCTAGAAGGCGGCTTCAAAGACTCCTGCGAAGTGACCGTTTACGATCCCAGCCCGAACGTTGAGACCGCTGCCGGTGTCAACATCTGGAGCGCCGAGAATGGCCTCCGCGTACAGTCTGACAAGGCCCGCACGCTGGCTGTATACAGCATCTCCGGCGCGCTTTACCGCAAAGAGACCGTCGTAGGCGACCGCTTCATCGCGCTCCCAAGCGGCCTCTATGTCGTCACCTTGGGCGAGGTTAGCCGCAAGGTGGCCATCCCTTAACCACGGACTTGTTTTCATTTGTATTGATAGGGCTGCCTGCCACGGAGAGGTTCACACCTCTTCGCCGGCGGGCAGCCCGCTTTTTATGCTGGCGGTAAGGTTCCGTCGATCGGGTCGACGGCCACCTTCAGAGTGAAACGTCCCGTCGATTGAATCGACAGCGGTTTTCAGATCGAAATGGCCTCGTCAATCGAATCGACGGCTGTTTTCAGATTGAAATAGCCCCGTCGATTGAATCGACGACTGTTTTCAGATCGAAATGGCCCCGTCGATCGAATCGACGGCTGTTTTCAAATCAGAATGGTCCCGTCGACTGAATCGACGACCTCCTTCAGGGTGAAACGTCCCGTCGATCGGATCGACGTAGCCTTACCACTCCATTCAAACACCGTTTAATCCCCATTCAAACCCCACATGAACGTCAAGTTTTTATCCCCCCTCCTACTCCTTCTGGCCACGGCTACTGTCGGACGTGTCGCAGCGCAATGCGACAGCCTTGGCTATCGGGCCGCGGTGTACGTCTCGGCCGACGGCGATTCGCTGCCTTACCGACTGTTGACGCCGGACACGGTCGTGCCCGGACAGCATTATCCGCTCGTGCTCTTCCTGCACGGTGCGGGTGAGCGCGGCCGCGATAACTGCGCACAGCTGCGACACGGCGCGGCACGCTTTGTCGACTCCACCGCCCGACGCCAGTTCCCTGCCTACGTACTCTTTCCGCAGTGCCCATCGGACGAGTTCTGGCCGGCCATCCTGCGGCAAGACCATTTCGGGCGTGGTGCAAACCCCTTCCCTCTGTCGCAGCCTATGTCGCGTCCGCTACGGCTGGCCGATGAGCTGCTGGAGCACACGATCACACAGTTCCCCATCGACACGATGCGCATCTATGTAGTCGGACTCTCGATGGGCGGCATGGGCACGCTCGACTTAGTTAGCCGTCGGCCGCAGCGGTTCGCTGCCGCGGTGGCCATCTGTGGCGGCGTAAACGTGCACCGGTTAGAGCTGCTGCGTGGCACACGGACACGTTTCCGTCTCATTCACGGCGACGCCGATCCGGTCGTGCCTGTACGTTTCTCGCGTGAGGCTGCGGCGGCATTACGGCGCGCAGGTGCGTCGGTCGAGTATATCGAACTACCTGGCGTCGGCCATGGCAGTTGGTACAACGCCTTCCGCCGCCCAGACTTCCTCGAGTGGCTGTTTGAAGCCAAAAACTAAAAAGGCATCAGGGATGCCCGCCAAGTTGGCCGGGTACATACGACGAGGATAGATAATCACGTATCCGATCAAACTATCCAGCTTCGGTGAAGCCCTGATTCTCTTTTGCTTCTTCTCCCGCCTTGATACAAGAATAGAAGGTAGATAGAGAAAGAAGTACCTCCCATCCAAAAACACCGAATCCCCGACACAGCCTCATCAGCTATGCCGGGGATTCTTCTTTGATGTATGGGCGGACACCGAGGCCCACCCATACGATAGGAACGAGGGCGTTACTTCACGATCACCTTATGAACGGAACCATCCTTCAAGGTGATCACGTACGCACCGCGACTCATCGGGATCGACGTGTCGCCTTCGGGCAGGTCAACGCGCTTCACTAACTGACCAGCTACGGAGTAGATGCTGGCAATGTCTGCACGCTCTACACGGATGTAGATCTTCTCACCGTGCGACCAAACGGCCGTTCCAGCCGTCAGCAGCTCGTTCGCAACCACATCCGGACCGAAGGTCAGCGTCACTTCTTGCTGTACGCTCGGCACGATGTACTCGTATTCGCCGTTCGCGTTCTTCACGCCGTTCAGCACTTCCTGCTGACCATTGACCTTGCGGTTCGTGCGAACCACGAGCGGCTTCGCACCCGAGTAAGTAGCGCTGAAGCGGAAGCTGGTGCGCGTCGGCAGCGGATAGATACCCTTGCTCGGGGTCGTCTTCACGCCAGCCGTCTCCGGCATCGTTACCGTATGCGTCAAGCCAGGCGTTACTGCGTCGCCTACGCAGACGTAGACAATGCCGTCGGTCGATACGTTCAGCGACAGCGGATACTCCTCGCCGTCGATCTTCACCTTACGCGGGTTCAGCTTCAGGTTGTTGAGGCTGTTCGGCGTCACCGACTTGTAGTACATGATCGGATAGCAACGCTTCTGCATCTTCTCGCACGGACGGATCTCGATGTTCACGTTCACCGGACCGTAGGTCGTCAGACGGTCTACATCGATAGCGTCGCTGTATTCGCCATTCAGACCCTTCGTCGTACCGACAGAGAAATGGAGCTCAGAGCCTCCGTCGAGACGGAGATCCTTCATCGTCAGCGTACCGCAAGCCTGCTCGTAGCACTGTCCACGGAGGCGCAGCGAGGTGAAGCCTGGGTTCAGGTTCGCACCGTTCTCTACGTGCACGTCGGTGTACTGGATACCGAAACCACCAAACGTCGACGTTGTGATCACGTCGAGTGCAAGACCCGGCAGCCACAGCTCACTCGTCGGACGACCGCAAGCGCCGATCGGCTCCAAGTGCAAGTGACGCGTGTAGAGACCAGCGTAATCCTTCGAGCCCATTTGCTCCTCAGAGATCAGTTCGAGGTGGCCGTCACGCTCATGCTTGACGTCGGTCCAGAACTCAACCTGGTTGCGGATCTTCGTCGTATCTACAAAGTAGCGTGCATGCCGCACATCGCCGCCCTTCACATGGTCAAACGAGTCGGTGAGGAAGGAGATCACGGTATGATCAACCACCATCACGTTCTGGCGCTCCCACTCGGTGTCGGGGCCAAACTTCACGAACATCGTGTCGAGAGGCGTTTCACCCGGAGGATACACTTTGCCTTTGTAGTGCGTCACACACTCGCGGCAAATCTTTTCCGTGGCGCCATCGTCATAAGCATATTCCTTGAACGGTGCGGCCTTACGGCTATAACCGAGTTTGATAATCGGCTGGTCGTTCGGCAGACCGCTCCATGTCGTCAGCTGCACTTTGCCCTTACCCTTACGGATCAAGCTATCGTGGCAGATCAAGGAGTCCGTCTTGATCGTAATCATCGCCTTGGCGCCGGCGTTATCCTCGGCATTCAACTCCAGTACACCGAAGGTCTCGATCACCGGAGACTCGAGATGTACGTGTTGGTTTTCGGCGTAGAAACGTGCATCGCTGTGGAAGGTCATGCGAACCGTGTTGTGCAAGAAAGCCGTAGCCGGTCTGCCGCTTTCACCGCAACCCGTGGGAGAGCAAGTGGTGGGACACTTCGGAGCTTGCAGGAGGATGTTATCCGTCCAGTTGTGCTTGTTACCCTGCGTCTTCATAAAGAGACCGTAACCAGCCACATCCTCGCCGTGCAGCGTACCGGTTTCTGGCACCGTGCTCAGACCTGAACCGTTACCGCCCTTATAGATCAAGTTCTTATAGACGTCGATCATGTCCGAAGCCACGGCTGCGAAACCGCCTGAGGTGACAGGCGTACCACCACCATTGAAGTCGAGGATCAGGTCGCGTGCCTGGTTCTCGCTGCCGTCCAGATCACAGTGATAGAAGCGATCGCAACCGCCGCCATGCTTATATCCACGGCCGATCTTCTTTACGGCACCGTTCGGATAAGTCTCGCGATCGGTGCTCAAGAACGGATCTTGGCGTGTACCGATGTTCGTCAGACCGCCGTAGTTCAGCTTGATGTTGTTGTCCGCACCTACGAACACGCTACCGCTGTTGCCTTCAGCCTTGTATTCGAAGTCTTGCAGATAGACGTTGTTACGCTCTTCGTCGCAACCACAGACACCGATCTTTGACAAATCGCCGAGTTGCTCCAGCTGAGCCAGGAAGAGCAAGCTACCCTTCATCTTCTTTGCGTCGAACGGATCGCGCATATCGATATCGCCCTCGCGGGTGCGGAACGTAGCGTCGCCGTTATCGTCTTGGAAGTTGAGCAGGGCGCCCTTATTCAGAATGATGTTACCGCGCTTACCGGCGTCTACCTTCAGATTGCCCGTGTTGCCGAGGTAAAGCAGAGAGGTGTCGTTAGTACCCATTACCATGGCAGGTGTACCCTGTGCAACCGCGGCATACTGCGCAATATTCTTATCCCTCTGGCAAGCACCCAGACCGCCGATAATACCCGAATGCTCATAACGCATCATCGAGGCATCCTTACGCTCGTGGAGCAGACCGTCGCAGGCACTACCGCAGATATACTCGTTAGAGTAAGGGATACTGATCTCCGTTACGTGCTTCTTGGTAGCTGCCATGATGCCACGCAGTGCAGTGAAATAGATGTTGCCACCGCCATCGTGGTTCGTATTCGTAGCATCCCGATAGCCAGCCTTGATGTTCAACAGACCGCCGTCGCCCGTTCCCGAGTATGTGAAGCGGTTCGTGTTCGTAGCTGGTGATGTGGGGTTGCTATAGCCCAACCAGATGTCCCCCATATAAGAGGTAACGTTCGTCGTATCCTTAGCAGCAGCATTCGTGATACCCACTTGGTTCGTGCGGATATTGTTCATCGCCAAGATATCCGTCGTGGAGTTCGAGGTTACGGTGCGCGTGATCGTCACGGAGTCGTTCCAGTAGATGTTGCCGTCCATGCTATTGCGATTGCCCGGGGTACAATCCGTGTAAGGAGAGTTCCCACCATTCAGCACGCTGCAGCCCGTATTCAACATTTCAGCAGAGAAGAGCACGCGGTTCGTGTTCTCTGTTGATACCCTCACCTGTTTGTTTGTGGTGATGTTACCACCAGCGGCTTGGAAGGCCATGATGCCCGTCTGCGTGCCCGTGTAAGAGGCGGTCAGGATACCATTCGTGGTGATGTTACGGCGAGCAACCCATCTCAATGTAGAACCAATATCGTTCGTGCTATTGAAAGTCACGTCCGCATTACTGTTCGTAGAGATGATGTCGCGACCGGCAAACACGTGAGTTTTGATACTATCC